>Ga0105240_10006334_pt1 | contig 17421 bp, 15 predicted proteins | sample KBSC54metaG_FD_80426 | JGI IMG/M metagenome (GOLD analysis project Ga0105240, IMG submission 80426) | Corn rhizosphere microbial communities from Kellogg Biological Station, Michigan, USA - KBS C5-4 metaG | ecosystem: Host-associated > Plants > Roots > Rhizosphere > Soil | place: Michigan, USA...
CCATTCCTGATCATCTTACCCACCGGGTCATCGAGACGCATGGTCTTTACCGCCGATTCATTCAACAGCACCGCTGTGCTGTCCGTAGGATACGCTTTCAGGTCGATGTCCCGGCCTAGCAACAGATGTGTTCCCGTAGTACGTACAAAATCAGCATCCGCCTCGAACTGAACAAAATTGGTCTTCCTGTCCTTTTCCGTACTGCCCGGCCAGGAAAAGCCATCCACCGGCCCCAAGGCCCTCGTAATGGGAGAAAAAAGTTTGGTCACCCCCACAGCCGCTCCACTGCTGATCAGGTCCCGTCTGATAAGATCATAATGTGGCAAGACCTCACCTTGTACGAATGTATAGACCAGCTCATCCTTGCTATAGCCTGCATCCCTCTCCTGCGCAAATCGTATTTGTCTGTCGACGATGAGGGTACAGGTAATAAGGATGATGGCAAAAGTAAATTGAAGCACCACCAGCACCTTACGGGGAGCGAGCAACGCATTTACTTTTTTAAAGCTTCCTTTTAACACGGACACAGGCCGGAAGGATGAAAGATAGAATGCTGGATAGCTGCCCGCTACCAGACCGGTGAAAAAGACAAATCCTGTTGCAAAGACCCAAAAACGCGTATCACCATAATTCGTGAAAAGGTCGGCGCCGATCAGCTCATTAAAGCCTTTCAGGCTGATCTCCACCATGCAAAGGGCCAATATAAAGGACAATGCCGATAGCAGAATACTTTCCCCGATGAACTGGGCCACCAGCAAACCCCTGACCGCCCCCACCACTTTGCGTATACCCACCTCCCTGGCGCGCTTTTCACTCCGGGCTGTGCTGAGGTTCATAAAATTGATACATGCGATCAGCAGGATAAAGATCGCTATCACCGTAAATAACCTCACCGTCGCGATGAGCCCATCCGTGAGACGTCCATTCTCAGCCTTGGAGTATAAATGCGCCCGGACAAGAGGCTGTGTAAACGTTTCCCGGACCATGCTCCTGGCATCCTTCGTTTGCCGTTGAACGATGTCCTTTATTTTCTCATCGAATACTGTCTGCGAAGCGCCGGGTTTAAGAAGGGCATACGTGACTACGTCCGTATTCTTCCAGGATCCCCCATTATTATCCCATCCCAGCCGGGTAAGATAGTTCCAGGGTAAAAGGTATTGGAATCTGAATTCCGTATTGCCGGGAAGGTCTTTTAATACACCCGTCACTTTAAAATTATCTGTACTGTCGATCCGGACGGTCTGTCCAATGGGATCGCTGTCTCCAAACAGGCTCTTTGCCACATGCTCCGTCAGCACAATACCCTGGTCGCTGTTAAGCGCCGTACGCACATTACCTTTCAGCAGCGGGAAACTGAAGATTGAAAGAAAGGTAGAGTCGGCAAATGCGCCTTGAAGATTGAAACGCTTGTCCCCATTGCTCATCAGGAAAAAGACCGTCCTCACCCGGGCAGCCTCCTCTACTTCCGCATATTCCTTTTTTAGCTCCGCCGCCATCAGTGAGGACACCCGCGGCCACACATCCGGCCGGCCGTTGTAATCCTGGCGGGAATACAATTCGTAAATGCGGTCTGCTTTTGCATGCCACCGGTCAAAGCTCGATTCATGCTGTACCCATAAACCGATCAATAAGGCAGATGCCATACCAATGGCCAGGCCGGTAATGTTGATGAAAGAAAAGGCTTTGTTACGCCACAGATTGCGGATCGTGACCAGGAATATATTCTTTAGCATGAAGTCTTCTTCCCAAAAAATGAACCAAACGCCTACAACACTAATAATCATATAATTACAACCCCACAACGCAAAACCCTGTCCGCTTTCGATACAAAAGATTGACCGCTTTCGTAAGTTTAAGGACTAAACCCTCAAAACCTCACATATCGCTCTTCAAGCGCCCTATCGATCCCTTTCTGCCGCGCCTTTTTCGCCTGCTTCCGCAGGATAAACTCAATAAAGCTCATCCATCCCGGCAGATTGCTTTCACTGATATCGAACAGCCAGGCAAGCGCCAGCTTATCCTTTGGAAAACCATTCGATTTGCAAAGTCCGTCACGCGCCAGTCCATACCCGATCTGCAGCGACTTTTCAAAACCCCGGCTGGCAGGTCTGAGCTCTACCCTGAACCGGCACGGCCCCCCACTCCGATTCCTGAACAGATGATTTACATGGGGATCCGCAACAGCCGACTGCCCCGCCTCTAAAGGATACACCGTCTTACCCAATTGGACCTCCACAACCCCTTCCAGGCAATCGAATTTTTCCGAATAAGTTTTGTGATAATGAAGACCTACGCCGCCACCATTAGCCAGCTCTACTTCCACTAAGGTACACGACCCGTTAGTGTCGGCATGCGTTTTTAAAAAAGTTACCTGGTCCTTCTGAATGGGGTTGTATATCTTCCTTTCCATGCTTTGGATATACGTACCGGACCTCGAATCGGATTGGATCACACAGCCATTTTGCCTATCTTTTCCACCTTTCCGAGTTCTTCTCTCTATTATATTCTATTCGGGAATCGTAGTTCTCAATTTCACTCATGTACATAAAAAATGGCAATTTTTTCTGCCGGTAGCGCAGGATCATAAAAACTGGGAGACATCAGATCCCTGGGATTGGACCCCAACACATAGTACTCATTGGGCAGTACATTTCTCAGCATGTATGTAACCAAACATAAAATGTAAACAGATCCTATTATCGCTACAAACACTTTAGCATTTATTTGTGCCCAACCATTCCGGTTCGATATAAAAAAGCCACTAAATGCCACCAGTAAGCCTGCATCAAGGTCATTAGTGTCATTGTCTTACCGGCAATCAATTCACCTGTTTTAATAGTATCATCCAGTCTTTTCTCTGCTTGTGCAAAAACAATCTTTACATCCTCAATTGATACTCTATTGACATCAATCGTCGGATCGATCTTCCAGAGTTGTTTTGATGCAATCGGCCCCCTTGCCATAGCATAAGGTTTTGGCAAAGGTAATAGTACTGAAATAATAATGCGGGATCAAAAACTCCTGTCATCCGCCGAAGGACCATAAATAGACGGAACAGCGATATCATTCAACCGCATATACACCGTCAGTTGCCCCCTGTGATGGACCATATGGTTGATCGTAGATTCAATATTCTCTCTTTTAGTGGCGCTGTACACCGTCTGTCCATTGGCCTTCAGATAAAATGTCTCGCTTAGATCTCCCTCCTTCACGCCCAGTAATGCCTTCTTCGCCCCCGCGACATTCTCATCAAAATGCTTCACCACCTCCGCAGCAGACGACGGCCGTAAATGAGGGAACGTTACAAAATCGATCTCGGAGGCCTCGATCATATGTTTTATCCACAAAGGTATTTCCGCGACCAGGAGCCATAGATAGCCCAGGCTCATCGACTTTTCATGGGGCTTCCAATCGAATTTTTCAAAGGGGATGCGTTCCAGGCATTTTCTCGTAGCCGGAGTCTCCAGGTCCAGCTCTTTTGCAAAAGCTTGTGCGAACATAACGTCGTCCATAGGTAATAGTTTTGAACGTGTGTAATAAAATACGTATTAAATATACTGATTCGTTATGCACTTTAACTTATTCGTCGAAAATTTTGCCCAGCGCCATACCCCGTCGTGCCCTTATCCAGGCAATCGATAAATGACCGAATTTCCTTATTGAGAAGATCTCTAAAATCCTGAAGGGAATCTGAAAAATAAACAAAAAAGCCCGGATAGAAATCCAGGCCGTTGCTAAAATCCAATATCCTATTAAAAGCCAATAGTAATGATTGCAAATGTCGAGCCGGGTAAATAAAAAAGCCCATCTTTTGACAGGCCTTTCCTAATCAGTTACCTAACATTAAACCTTATTCTAACCTGTTATTATCAGAACGTTCGCTCATAAAAGTGTAGAAATATTTCCCCGCAATTTGATCAAATTCTACATTTTCCTTCATGGATAACACCGCATATACCTGGCGAATACGGTCTCATCAAGCCATGCGAACATTCCCGCATCCGCCACCGTGAATAAGCCATGCTTCAAGGGAATTGATCAGTTCGTTCAGTTCATAGCCTGTGGCGGGTTTAATTGCAAATCGGACGGCGCCGAGACTAAGACATTCATCGATATCCTTCTGACGTTCGGATGTGCTCCATACGATTTTTGGAATATGAGCATAACGGGTTCCGGCCCCGGTTGCTTGCAAAACTTGAGGGGCAGTGAGCCGGGGCATTTTGTAGTCTATCAGTATTAAGGCCGGAAGGGAAGGCCAGGTGCATTTGTCCAAAAACTCCAACAATTCATCGCCGTCCTGAAAAGTATGAATGCCAACCTGCGGGTAAAACCTCTTCATGCCAGCGCAAAAAAAATCGCAGTCATCAGGGTCATCCTCAGCCAGCAGAATATATGGAGATCCGTTTGTCATGATAAAGCTTTTAATAAATTGATCATGCGAACAGGAGCTATTGGATCCACTCCCATAAAGTTAAAGAATAACCGGCACTGTCAATGGCAATGTTTTTCTTCCTTAGTAAAAGCTGGGGCCTGGTTTGTAACCATTTACGGCCCGGTTTTTGCGACTCAGCCCTTAAGATGCAAAGCATTGAGCTGCTATCTAATATCTAGAAATAGTCGCGCACCCAGAAGACCAATACTTATGTGGAAAACCTTGAAACAGGGAGAGAAAGTATCCCTTGGCGATACCCTCCGCTACCAATCAACTTCCAACAATCTACTGCAAAAGGATGAGCAATACCTGGTTGTAAGGATTGATCAGCATTACTTCGAGATCATTCACAAATCCTCCGACGAAAATACGATTGAGCCGCCGCGCCGGAAAGTGGTACGTTACCTTGACATAGGTTATAATGTCCTCGTCGAACGATGGTTTGAACCGCAAGAGAGCTGAACTACCATCAATCCATACCCGTTAAATAATAAAAAAAACATATAAGTATAATAGGATATTTCCCTGAAACCCTCCAATGTTGGCATCATATCTTGAAAAATCCTCTGACCCTGGCGAGAAAAGCATCTTTTCTTCGCCGTGACACCTCCACCTCCCTGCCATTAGTCAATATCACGCTCCCCCCCTCACCCCGTATGTATTCTTTTATATGAGCGAGATTGATCAGGTAGGACTTGTGGATGCGGCAGAAAAAATTATCTTCCAGCAGCAATTCATAATCGATGATTGATTTAGAGGCCACGAAGTTCGTTCCGTTGCTCATATGAAAAATGGTATAGCTGCTCTCCGCCTCGCAATAAATTATATCGGACACCTGAATGACCTGGAAACCTTTCAGGCTGGTGACGCATAATTTCATCTCGCTCGGCTTATGCTGCAGATTGTAAAGAAATGTGTCGATATTGCCCGAAAGATTATGGGTATTGATCCGTCCCGCAGCCCGCTGCACGGCATAGGTAAGCAGTATCTCATCTACCGGCTTTAACAGGTAGTCCACGGCGCTGTACCGGAATGCCTGCAGCGAATACTGGTTGTGCGCGGTAACGAAGATGATCTCGAAATGGATATCCTTGAGCTCATTCAGGAGGTCGAACCCGTTCTTCCCCGGCATGGAAATATCAAGGAAGACCAGCTGGGGTCTCAGCATCAATATGGCCTGCACCGCCTGCGGGGCATCCCGGCATTCGGCAATGACCTGCAGTTCGGGACAGTTGAGCTCCACCAGCTTTTTCAGGGAGCTTAAGCCTCTGGGCTCGTCATCTACCAGTATGGTTTTGATCATGCACTCGGATTTAATTATTGGCTGATGGTTCTTCATAAGCCGGCACTACCAACTTGCTGACGGTGCCGGTATCCATTGCGCCGCTGATCTCGGATTTATCCCGTATGGACAAGGAGCAGCTAATGCGATATTTTTCATTCAGGATGGCTATCCGCTGCCGGATATTGCCGATGCCCATCGACGTATGCATTTGCTGCAAGTCATTCTTATTCAGCAGCGAACGCCGGATACCGATGCCATTGTCCTCTATCTCGCAAACCAGTTTTTCTTCATCGATGTAGAAGAGGATATTGAGCTGCTTGTTCCCGCTATTGGGGAGCAGCCCATGCCAGATGGCATTTTCGACCAGCGGCTGTATGAGCATGGGCGCAATCCTGATCTCATCGACATCTATTTCTCCTCTTATGCCGATGTGGTAATTGAAATCGGCAAAACGCAGCTGCTCCATCTCCAGGTAGCTTTCCAGGTATTCTATATTCTGCCTGAGTGTGATAAATGTTTTACGCGAATGCTCGAGATTAAGGCGTATCAGCTGCGCAAACCGGCTCAGATAGAGGGAGGCATTCCTGGTATCCTGGTGAAGGATCATTTCTTTTATGCTGTTGAGTGAATTGAAAATGAAATGCGGGTTCATCTGTGCATGCAACGCTTTCATCTCATATTCCGCCAGCTGTTGGTCAAGGCTCATTTTTTCCCTCAGCCGGCGGATACGGGTCCTGTATAAAAGCCACACCGCGACCGTCAATACTGCGATAGACAAAGTAATAAACCACCAGGATCGCCAAAAAGGGGGTTTGACAACGATGGTCAGTTCCCTCACCTGCTCCGGCCATCGGTTGCTGGCGGAAAAAAGCTTCAGCTGTATCCGGTATTTTCCCGGGGCGAGGTTGCTGAAATTCACGGTATGCTGCCAGTTCAGCAAACGCCAGGAAGAGTCGGGCGCAGGCGCCACGCGATAAGCAAACCGGTTGTCTTCCGGGCTCCTGAAATTGACAGCATTGAAGTCGATCTGGACGGAATTATCCGTATAAGCCAGGGTCAGCTTTTCAGGATCGCTCATGATACGGCCGGCCGGCGTATTGATCTCATCTACGAATAAGGCCGGAGCGGATTCTACAGAATGAGAGAGATCAGGTTGGAAACTGATGAGATGATGCCCCGACCCCACGTAAAAGATATTCTGCTCTGCATCGTACCAGCTTCCTTTCCGCAAGCTGGTGATGGCCATGGGCAGGCCGTCCGCATAAGTATAAAGCCTGCTGGAATAATTATGTATGTCGAAAACGGAAATGCCATTGTCGATGCCCAGCCAAATATGGTCATGGATCACCGGGGAGCTCGCTATGATATCCCCACCCCAAAAATTATTCTCTTCCTTACGGAGGTACATTTTGTTATTCGTGCAATCGTATTGAATGATGCCATTATTCCACGAATACAGCCAAAGGTTATTATCACTGTCTATATCGAGGATAACGATATAGGCGTTCAGCGTCCGTGCCACGGATGAATACACAATAAGTGTATCCACCATCTGCTTGGCGGCATTCCAGCGACAGAGCCCGTCACCCGCAAACCATACATTTCCCTCCCTGTCCTTTGCCATGCTGAAACAATAGGTAATTTTCAGCAAGGGGTTTTTAGGGCCCGATATATCGGTGAAGCGACGGGTATTGCGGCTATAGTACACCACCGAATTGAGGTTTCCAAAGGATATCCAGATATTCCTTTTTGCATCTTCGATCATGCAGATGGGATTGATCTCATTTATCCATGCCAGTTCAGGCGGCACGGCCACGCGACCGGAGCTAAAGTTGGAGGTATTGAACCAGAGCAGACCGGTCCGCGTGCCGATCCATAAAGTGTCCGCGCTAAAGGGGAAAATATTATAGATGGTGTTGCAGGTCGGACCGTATTTACCAAAGTCGAAACGGCAGCCCTTTCCGGAGCCGGACCTATCCAGCATGACGAGCCCCCCTTTGTTCCGGAGCCCAATATACAGTTTGTCATGTTGGGCATAAATGGCCCTGATATCACAGTTACGGAGATCGGGCCACTGCTCGGTCAGATCATACGCATTGTAATACGGACTGGAAAGGTTTTGTTTATAAAGGCCGTTATCGGTGCCTATCCAGAAGCGTCCATCCCGGTCGCGGAATACGGTCGTGCAATGTCTCCCGGCAAAGTATTTTTCCCCATGCAGCTTGAGCTGGTGAGTGACGGCATGATAATCGAAAAGATAAAAACCGCTGACCTTTCCGGTCAGAGCCAGCAGGCTATCGCTGAGATAGAACAGGCGGCTGTGGTAGGCATCGATATCGGCCCCTGCATTGAAGGGCATGGGAAAAGAAAAGGTCCGGTGAAGGTTGATGTCAAAAATATCGATGGCGTTCTTTTCTTCGTTCACGATGAACAGCTGGTTCCGCCTGCCGGGGAATGTAGCCCGCAACTCACCCGCGGAGTCCATGAGAAGCTTTTTAAAGACCGGGTCGCGCATACCATATAGCGTATCTATGTGGTTGCGAACAGGATCATACGTAGAGAAAAAAAGCTCATTGCTCTGCAGGATCAGTCCATTGTTCAGCGGTGATAACCCTTTTCCAAAGGCCAGCTCTTTCCGGCGGGCATCTGCAGGGAGATAATGATCCAGCCGGCGGACAATTCTTCCCGCACTATCAAAAACATATAATCCCGTCTTGCTGGAAAATATATAATGGCCTTTATCATCACGCATCGTCTCCACCCCATTGTTGGCCCAGGCAAAGATCAATGAATCGCTGGGTACTACAAGATGCTTACAGGCGCGGGTCCATGTGTCATAGACAAATGCGCCCACGAAAGTAGTACCGATAAGCTCTCTTCCCTGCATGCGCACCTCCTTGACCATATTATCCGAAAGAGGAAGATCGGCCGATCCGGTGTAATAATTGGTAAAATTACGCCCGTCAAACCGGTTGAGCCCCTTGTAAGTGGCAATCCAAAGATAGCCGGTGGAATCCTGGACGATGCTGGAAATGGAATTATTCGACAGACCCTGCACCCGGGTGTAGCGGGTGAAGTCGTTTTCAGATAAGGACTGCGCGGGCAGCAGGTCCGGCATCAGAACCTGTATAAGCATCGTAAGAAAAATATAACCGCGCATACTTAAAAATACAAACTTACCCGAACAACGCAGCCTGGCAGAGGCCCCAAAAAGCACGGACAGTCATTTTCCTGCCGTATTAAAAAGCCGGAACGCCGTTGACTGCCCGGGGACAACCGTTTGTTAGAAGTGGGTTTTATCTGAGTCATTTATTTTCTTTCTTGCCTTGCCTACCATCCAGCTGAATCCCGCTATCAACCATTAAAACAGAGTTTTATGAAGCAACATCTCTTTGCCATCTGCGCAGTATGCATGGCTTGTTCCTTTTCGTATGCCCAAAGCATCGGCATCGGGACCTCCTCTCCCAACCCTTCCGCGCAGCTTGATATTTCAAGCACCAGCAGGGGATTGCTTATCCCCAGGATGACCCAGGCGCAACGGAATGCCGTTGCCGGACCGGCGGCCGGTCTATTGATCTACCAGACAGACCATACCGCCGGTTTTTATTACAATGCCGGCACAGCCGCAGCCCCTTCCTGGAAGACAGTCGCCGCCTCCGACGGATGGACACTGAAGGGTAACAGCGGAACCGATACGGCCACCGATTTTATAGGGACCACGGATGATAAACCCCTGCATTTCCGGGTCAACAATGTAAACGCGGGCGTAATAGATTCGGTCAATGCCAGGACTTTCTTCGGATATGGGGCAGGTAACGCTTCTTCAACGGGTTATGGCAATATGGGCATCGGCTTCAAAACGCTGCATGCCAACACCAGTGGGTACCATAATGTCGCCGTGGGAGACAGCGCTTTGTTCTCTAATACCAACGGTGCAGAAAACACCGGCATCGGGGCCTATGCGCTATTTAAGAATACCGGCGGCGGCTCCAATTCAGCCATCGGCCATGCTGCACTATATTCGAATACTACCGGAAGTTACAATACGGCAACAGGTTATCAATCTCTGTATAGCAATACAACGGGTTACGCCAACACGGCAGATGGCCATTCTGCCTTATACAGCAATACAGTGGGGATTGACAATACCGCCATGGGCGCATATGCGCTGGTTAATAATACGACGGGCAATTATAACACCGCTATGGGTGTATATACGCTATTCAACAATACGACAGGTGCGCAGAATACCGCCATCGGGACGAACGCGCTGTATAACAATACGGCCTCGAATAATACCGCTGTCGGTAACGACGCGTTGTATAGCAATACCACTGGGGGGTACAATACAGCCTCTGGTGCGCTGGCCCTCTTCGGCAACACGACGGGCAGTTATAATACCGCCACCGGCGCCGATGCTTTGTCAAGGAACAGTTCCGGCGCTTACAATACAGCAACGGGCGTCGATGCCCTTAATTCGAATGGCAATGGAACGGCCAATACGGCAACAGGAGCTGAAGCCTTATACAGCAACCAGGAGAGTTCCAATACCGCCACCGGCTATTATGCGCTTTACTTCAATACCACCGGCGCCGACAATACGGCAGACGGCGCGGAAGCCCTGGCGCACTGCACCACCGGCAGTGGGAATGTCGCCATGGGTTCATCGGCGATGATCAATAACACCTATGGCGCTTACAATACGGCCATCGGCTTTAGGGCGCTCGCCCGAACCACCGGTTCCGAGTACAACACGGCGCTCGGTTACCAGGCAGGAGGCAACTATGATATGGGATACAACAACACGATGCTGGGCGCCCTCTCCGATATTAACCAGGATGGTTTGTACAATTGCATTGCCATCGGCTATAATACGGTATGCACAGCCAGCAGCCAGGCGAGAATAGGGAATGCCTCCACAACTTCCATAGGAGGGCAGGTAGGATGGACAACACTCAGCGACGGCAGGGTCAAAAAAAATATCAACGCTGATGTAAAGGGCCTGGATTTTATCATGAAGCTTCGACCTGTCACCTATAACCTGGATGTCGAAACCCTCAATAACAGGTTGTCTGCCCGTTCAGGCACGACATCGAATGCGGTCATGACGGCTTCACTGGCGGAAAAGAAAGCACGCGTTTTTTCCGGATTTGTGGCGCAGGAGGTGGAGTCGGCAGCAGCCCTGGCAGGATATGATTTCAGCGGTATCGACAAACCAAAGAACGACAAGGATTATTATGGCCTTCGTTATGGAAGTTTTGTAGTACCCCTGGTAAAAGCCATCCAGGAGCAGCAGCAAAGCATCGGGTTGTTGAAAAAGGAAAATGATGAATTGAAACAAAAGATCGCAGCGCTGGAAGCCAGGCTTGGCCAGTAATTCATCCCTTCAATAGAAATTTTATGATAAAAATAGTACTCGTTTTCAGCATCTGCTGCTGGTCTGCCGTCTCTTTCGCGCAAAATGCAGGCATCGGCATCATCATACCCGATTCCTCCGCGCAACTCGATATTCAAAGTACGGCAAAAGGCCTCCTGATACCGTCGATGACACAGTCACAGAGGCAAGGCATTCAGACTCCCGCCACCGGCTTATTGATATTCCAGACGGATCATACACCGGGATTTTATTACAATGCCGGCACACCTGCCGCGCCATCCTGGCAATCCCTGGCTTCTCCAACAGGGGCCACCGCCTGGAAGCTCACCGGGAACAGCGGGACAGATCCCGCCATCGACTTCATAGGAACGGCAGACAATAAACCATTGCTTTTTCGTATCGACAATGGTCCGGCAGGCTACCTGGATTCTGGAAAAGCGAGAACATTTTTGGGATCTGCGGCGGGCAATATCGCGGCCACCGGCTTTGGTAATGTCGCCGTAGGAAAAAGCTCGCTCACCCTGGATTCGGCCGGCAACTTTCTGGTGGCCCTGGGAGACAGTGCGTTAAATAGCTGTACCCAGGGCTCCGGCGCCGTAGCCGCTGGCTTTTATTCTCTGACCCGGCATACCTACGGCGGAGAGAATACAGCCATTGGGTCCTCTTCGCAATATGCCTCGTCCGGACTCCGCAATACGGCTGCGGGGGGGTCGACCCTTTCTTTCAACACCCATCAAGATAATACGGTAAAAGGTTTCAATGCGCTTAGTATTAATATATCGGGTTCTAAAAATACGGCACTGGGTGCAGACGTGATGGCTAATTATCCCGATAACGGGGGCGCAGGCATTGAGAATACTGCAACCGGCGCCGCTGCACTAATGTCTAACGACGACGGAAGAGCGAACACGGCCAGCGGCTACCAGGCGTTAGCAAATAACAGGTCAGAAGGATACAATACAGCCACCGGATATCAAGCCGGGGCCACCCTCGCTACGAGTAGTAATACCGCAACTGGCGCCAACGCACTTCCATCCATTCTCCAGGGTGGAGGCATCACGGCCACAGGGGCATCCGCCGGGGAACATGACTATGCGGGTGTGGAAGGTAAAAATACATCCACTGGAAGCTATGCCTTTCAAAATAATGCTGGCGGTGTGTTTTGCACGGCCACGGGCGCCTATGCTTTATTTAATAACACCGGCAAGTCCAATACGGCCACCGGTTATTATGCGATGTACGGGACGGGCGTAAATGGAGACGATAATACGGCATTCGGCGTCAATACGATGACCCAGATGATCCGCAATTCGGAGGGAAATGTCGCTATGGGTTATGATGCATTGTATAACCTCAACGCAGGCACTTACAATACCGCCGTCGGCTTTGCCGCCCTGTCCACGCTGGGCTCCACACTATATAATACAGCTATCGGCGCCAACGCCGGCTTCACACACGTCACCGATTATTACAATACGATACTCGGCGCCAATTGCGATGACGCAACGGACAATCTGAGGAATTGTGTCGCCATTGGTCAGCAGGTCACCTGCACCAGCGACAACCAGGTAGTCATCGGCAACCTTGCCACCAATTCCATCGGCGGACAGGTAGGCTGGACGACATTCAGCGATGGCCGGTTCAAAAAGAATATCCGGGAAGACGTAAAAGGTCTTGACTTTATCCTCCGGCTAAAACCCGTAACCTACCAGCTCGACATCGATCTGATCAATACAAAACTACATCCAAAAGGTTCCACCGCATCGAATGCAGCCATGAGAACAGCCATGACGCTCAGCGGGGAGACAATCCATTCAGGATTCGTCGCCCAGGATGTGGAAAAAGCAGCTGCCGACGCCGGCTTCAATTTCAGCGGCGTAGACAAGCCAACAACACCAGACGGCTTATATGGACTGCGTTACGAAGATTTTGTGGTGCCCCTGGTAAAGGCAGTACAGGAACAACAGCACCAGATCGAAACGCTACAAAAAGGAACCGTTGACATGAATAAAAGGATACAGGGCATAGAAGAGAAAATGAAGCATTGATCATTAAACCAAATCACCGATGAGACAAATTATATATACCTGCCTCCTTTCCCTGCTGCTGGCCAGCAACAGTACGGCCCAGGACGTTGTCAGGATACAGAACGGCGCGCTGCTTACGGTTGAAAATGGCGCCAACCTCACTATCTCAGGAGGAACAATGCTGGAAAAAGGCAGCCGGCTTATTAATAACGGCAGGATCACCCTGTTAAAAAAAGGAGCTTGGTGGCACGACAGTACAGAGGCCCCCTATTCATACGGTACCGGCATCGTTGCATTCGACGGCAGCGGAGACCAGTCATTGGAGACGGCCAACCCCTTTCACCGCATCGAAGTGAATGTCGACAGCCTCCAGTTGGGAACGGATATTACCGCCGATCAGTGGTATCTTGTCAAGGGCAGGATCAGCACGGGTGTCTTCAAAGCCATCGTCTTGTCTTTTTCCGACACGGCGGTGCGGGCGGATAGCAGCAATACTAATTTTACAAAAGGCTGGTTCGACGGAACCCTGCGACGCAGCTTCGACGGCCAATCGGCCAATACCCTTTTTTTCCCCGTGGGCGATCTGCACAAAGCCAACCTGGTCGTGATGGATAACCTGCAGACCGCGCCCTTGAACAATATCAGTTACATCGATGCTTCCTTCGGTCCCAAACCGGGGACAGATGCCGGACTGGTACTAAAAGAGAATGGTACACCTTTTACGATGGTCAACGAGGCGGGTATATGGTATCTGACACCCGATAAAGAACCCACACAAGGCAGCTATGATCTGTTGCTTTATCTGAACGGTTTCACCGGTCTGCAGGACAATTCATTTGCCATCCTGAGAAGACCTGACAGCTCGACGGACGCAAGGGACTGGGAGGTGCCGGAAAATAGCGTGCTGCCACCCGAGCAGTCCTCTGGCCGTACCATTGCAGGCGGATTTGCAAGAAGAAATAACATCGGCGGCTTCAGCCAATATGGCATCGGCATGACTGCAATACCACTGCCCATAACCCTCATCGACTTTAATGCCTACAGGATCGATCCAGCGCAGATAGGTCTGCAATGGCAGACGGGGACGGAATCCAATAACAAGGGATTCGACGTTGAAAAGAGGCTGGACAAGGATGCCTCCTTCTCTTTCACAGCCTTCGTACCGTCAGCTGCCCCGGGGGGCAATAGCAACGTTGTCTTGAATTATAACTATACGGATCTCAACGATTATGATGGCATCACCTATTACCGGCTGAAGCAAATTGATATCGATGACCAGTATGCCTATACGATGATCAAAGCAGTGTCGGGCAGCGGCAGGACCGGTGTTACAGTCCTCCTTTATCCCAATCCCAACCAGGGGCAGTTCACCATCCGGATGGACGGAGCCGATGGAACCCATATTGTCCGGATCGTCGACGGGAAAGGCGGTGTCATAAAGAACATGCAGCTCCAGGGCAATACGCCACTGCCCGTGACAGGGTTGTCATCCGGAACCTATATCGTACAGATACCCGATGCTTTTGGTCCCGGCCAGACATTTGCGCAAAAGATATTGGTGGTAAAATAAATAAAGCCGGTCGCTGACCGGCTTATTAGTTTTGAATGGTGACTCGTTTTCTATTCTTCTAAAGGCTTTTGATTTTGCGTTGCCGAATTCTTGCTCCAGATCAGCGGAGATGTCTCTAATAGTTCCTTCTCAGTAATAAGATTGAAAATTTCTTTCAACCGGGCTTTCCTTTCCTGTAATTCTTCCATCTTGCCATTATCCAGGCAATCAATAAATGAGCGAATTTCCTTATTAAGAAGATCCCGCAGGGAGGAAGCAGTAAGTTGATTCAGGGCCTTTTCCATGTACAAATTAAAGTCCGATTAAAAACAACAATCATTCCACTCTTTGTTTTGCAATTCCAAAAATTTCAGTAGTAAGGCTTATCTGGTAGGAAGGATAAGATTCGAAAAAAGAATAAAGCCCGGATAGATATCCAGGCCGTTGCTAAAATCCAATATCCTATTAAAAGCCAATAGTGATGTTTGCAAATGTTGAGCCGTATCCAACAAAAAGCCCATCTTTTGACGGGCCTCTCCTAATCAGTTCCATAGCCATTAAACCTTATCCTTGATTGAATACTTGCAACTTAAATACCTTTGGCCAATCTGGAATCGTCTGGATGCTCGTCAATAAAAGTGTAGAAATATTTCCCCACAATTTGGTCAAATTCTACATTTTCTTTAGGTGATAGCACAGCATACAGATGACGAATACGATCCCTTATGCTTGTTAACTCATCAATAGACGATTTTAATTCAAGTGAACGAATAAAATCTTGTATCTCAGAACTCAACAGGGTGCGCAAATAGGATGTAGATTGCTCTGACAACGGATCTTTTTCCTCAAAGGCCATTTTTCGACAATTGCTGTTAAAGAATAATATATCACATCCAGCAAAATACATTCCACGGGATCTGCTACTATGCTAAATTTCTTTAGCATAGTAATGATTTCGCCTCCCCGATACTGACAAAAAAGCCGTTGAGCTATCCATGCTATTAAAGGTTTTACAATGGTTCTTTTAACCAATCGTTCATACATTTGACATCGGTTTTACACTAAAAAAGACAATTTTTTAACCAGAATTTCGAAAATAATAATGCGTTCAATAAAATCTACCCAGCCATTAGGACCTGCCCTCTCTTTTATTGTCATACAATGAAAGCCGGCAATGAATGTCCGGCAATAAGCGTAGCCCCGTCCGGAGGACCACAGGAAAGCTGCAAAGTATCGGATAAAGTATTTTCTTGAGAAACCTCCATTCCAATGCACTCCCTATGTAACCCCCTATCCCTGACCGTAGAACTTGATTTGATGCTAAAGGTACGGTCAGGGGATAGGTGTTCTACAATCTAACAGATAAGACTTGTCGCTTTAGTCAACCTGTTTCCAAATATGTCAAAAAGCTAGGCCGCAACGACCCCACCAGGTCCAAGCCTTTATTCGTAGCAATCCGACTGCCTTCTTGTTCCCTTGATTCCTGCAAAAAAGGCGACCGGAATCATCACATTTTTCCTAAATTTCTACTCAAGACCGTTCTATCGAGCACTTCTTATAAGAACATAAAAAGCTGACTAAACCTTAATACCTTCGTTGGCCACTTGCCGGTAGATATCCAATTAGCCAGGCCTTCCTATAAGAGAACCGTTGCGAAAGTTGAGCGGCTGATATCTGCCAACCCTCTGGCATATTCTTTGAATCTTCCTGGTATGAAAGCTCACTATTTATTGTTGTTAATTGTCCTTATTGAGTTCGGGAGCGGTTGCAAATCAAATACTATGCAGAAAGAAGATGCCGCAGGAAACAAGGCTTTTGTCTTGGAAATGATCCGCCAGAAGAAGCAGTTGACCGATTATCCTGACCGGGCCAGTGACTCGATGGTAGTGTATGAACCGTCTTCTCTGCCATTTGGCGGGACCTATCGGGGGATGAAGGCCTTCGAGCAGTTCTATCCCAAGGTCAGGCAGTTTTACGATTTTAACCACTTCGATCTTCTAAACGTGTATGCTGATGAGGATAAAGTGTTTGCAATCAGCAAGGCGGCAATTGCACATACCAGCGGCAGCATCCTGCTTTGCGAGCAGTTCACTTTTAATCAAGGTAAAATTGTTGAGGTGCGGTTATATCTTTATGATTATGATGGTCAGCCTGTGCATAAGCTAATAGAACAGGCTGACCAGGCTGGACCCGGTTGATGTGCCTTATAGGTTTTATAAAATTTCTCCATCAGCGAGGTTCCATGATTATTATCCGGACATAGATCGGGATCATTCCGTCACTGGTAGCCTTTTTTCTTTTCAGATAAAATAGGACGCTCAGCTGTTGATTGATGTACATGGCTGGTTGAAGTTTTTGATGCGTTAAAAATTTTTTTAGCGCAGTCAAGCCAGCCAAACGGCCGCAGGGGCCTATAAAGGTAGACCCCTGTGTAGGCCCCTGAATCAACCACCGGAGCGGTTACCTCCGGCCTTGCCGGCCTCCGGTCATCCTTAGCCTCCGGCGGCCTCCTTACCCAAGGCCTCCCATCCCGCTATCGCGGGATCGGGCTATTCTTTCACTCCGCTTGTGAAAGCCAGGCTTTCACCGCTGCGCAAAAAATAGCCCCGCACTATCGTGCGAGGCCTTGTGGATCGTACAGGATTCGAAAATACGCTTAGTTTACGTTTTTGCGCCTTTGAAGCCTCGTTTTTGATGCTCCCGCTCCGCCATCGCCAGGTCCAATACCTGCCGCTCAGTGATCCCGCATAA
>Ga0105240_10006335_pt1 | contig 17421 bp, 9 predicted proteins | sample KBSC54metaG_FD_80426 | JGI IMG/M metagenome (GOLD analysis project Ga0105240, IMG submission 80426) | Corn rhizosphere microbial communities from Kellogg Biological Station, Michigan, USA - KBS C5-4 metaG | ecosystem: Host-associated > Plants > Roots > Rhizosphere > Soil | place: Michigan, USA...
ACCATGCTGGTCGTCGTGCATCACCGGGATCTTGAGGGAATCCCTGAGCCGCTGTTCGATGTAAAAGCATTCCGGCGCCTTGATATCTTCCAGGTTGATGCCACCGAAAGTAGGTTCCAGCGCTTTGACGATCTGTACAAATTTCTCAGGGTCCTTTTCATTGATCTCGATGTCGAATACATCGATGTCGGCGAATATTTTGAACAATACTCCCTTTCCTTCCATCACGGGTTTGGAGGCCTCCGGACCGATGTCACCCAATCCTAATACGGCCGTACCATTGCTGATCACAGCCACCAGGTTGCCCTTGGCAGTATATTTATAGACGTCGTCCGGATTTTTATGGATCTCCTTACAGGGTTCTGCGACACCGGGGGAATAGGCCAGGGAGAGATCCCGTTGGGTCTTTGCCTCTTTGGTAGGCACGACCTCGATCTTACCCGGTCGCCCTTTTGAATGGTATTCAAGCGCCTGCTCTTTGCGGAGCTGTTTTTTTTGCATATTGGAAAATTGGTCCCAGGCCCGCCGCAGGCCGGTCTGAAATCGGTGCAAAATACGAAAATGCTGTTAATCATGGGCTTCATGCCTAAACGAGCCGGGTTGACGGGTACGGGGCAAAACAGACCATGGGTTTGGAAGGGGGATCAAAACTGTACCTGGCTGCCCAGCCAGGCCATCATTCCCACCCCTATGCCGATGGCAGATTCGTCAATATTGAAGGTCGGCGTATGTACGCCCGAAGTAATCCCCTTTTCTACATTCATGACCCCAAGACGGTAAAAACAACCCGGGATCTGACGGGTGTAATACCCGAAATCTTCCGCTCCCAGCCGCACCTCCGTCTCCAAAACGTTGTCTTTACCAATGAATTGTCCTGCCGTGGCCCTTGCTACCTTGTCCAGGGCCTCATTATTATATACCATGGGATAGCCCACGTCGATGTGCAGGTCGATGTCCGCCCCCATGCTATGTACCAGCTCCGTCGCCTGCCGGCGGATCAGCTCATGCGCCCGGAAACGCCATTCCTCATCCATCGCGCGGAAGGTACCCATGAGCTTCACTTCGCTGGGGATCACATTGGTGGTATGTCCCCCTTGTACGGAAGTAATGGATAATACGGAGGGCGACAGGGGATTCCGATTGCGGCTGATGATCTGTTGCAAAGCCACCACCAGGTGGGAGGCTACCAGGATCGTATCCACTGTCAGGTGGGGCGCCGCTGCGTGTCCGCCCTTGCCCTTGATGGTGATATACAATTCATCCGCGCTGGCCATTACCATTCCTCCCCGGAAGCTCAGCTTGCCCGTGTCCAGGCCCGGGTGTACGTGAAGGCCGAATATGGCTTGCGGAACGGGATCTTTTAATACGCCCTCTTTTATCATCAGGCTGGCTCCGCCGGGATTCTTTTCTTCACCCGGCTGAAAGATCAGCTTGATCGTGCCTTCCCATTCATCTTTCAGCTCCTGGAGTATTCGAGACGCGCCAAGGAGGATGGTGGTATGGACGTCATGGCCGCAAGCGTGCATGACCCCTTCGTTGCGGGATTTATAAGGGATATCATTCTCTTCGCGGATGGGCAGTGCATCCATATCTGCTCGTAAGGCAATGATGCGCTTATCCGGATTTTTACCTTCTATCAGCCCTACCACTCCTGTTTCCGCCATTACTTTGAATGGAATACCCAGCTGTTTCAGCTGGCCCTGGACGAATTTTGAGGTCTCGAATTCCTTGTAGCTCAGCTCCGGGTGGGCGTGCAGATGATGCCGGATATTGATGAAGTCGGAGCCGTACCGGCTTACCAGCTGCTGTATCCTATCTTTCATTATTCCCCTCCTCTTTCAGCTTTTCGGGTGTCACCTCGATAGTGTCCCGGATGATATACAACCCGGAAGGAAATAAAGCAGACAGCTGTTTTTGAAATTCTTCGGCTTCTTCCTGGGTCCGGAAATTACCTACCCGCAATTTATAGTTGGGGGGCTGGTATAACAGATAGGGTTTTATGTCGGGGAATTGCTGGTAGATCTTTGTTTTGGCGGCGAATACCTTATTGCGATCGGGAGAGTTCATTACCTGTATCCGGAAGCCCGGCATGGTCCTGCGGCTGTCCCTGGTAGTTTCCTCATTGATCTCCATTTGTTTGCGGATCAACAGGTCTACGCGGGGGTCTTTATGGATAACGACAGCGCCTGTGTCCTTATGAGCAAGGATGCCCGTGTCCCTGCGAATCAGGCCTGTATCCACCTGGGCCATAGCCCGTGTGGAGAGAAATAATGATAGGATAATTAGACTTTTATACATATAAGTTAATATTCTTTTGTAGTGGCCGGCTGCCCTTTTATAATGTCGACACTTGCGCTGCAGCCCAGTCGGTCCGCTCCGGCTTCGATCAGCTGCCGGGCAAATTCATAGGTACGGATGCCGCCGGAGGCTTTGATCTTTATGCCGGCGGGAAGGTGCTGCCGCATGAGCCGCACGGCATCTACCGAGGCGCCTTTTTCGGCATAGCCCGTAGATGTCTTTACAAAATCCACGCCTACTCTGGCCGTGACATCACAACAACGGATGATCTCTTCATCGGTGAGGATGCCGCTCTCGATAATAACCTTTATCACTTTGTCATGGTCGTGGACCAGGGTTGTCAGCGTCTGTATCTCTTTTTCGAGATAAGTCCAGTCACCGGCCCGCAAGGCTACCAGGTTGATGACCATGTCGAGCTCGTCGGCGCCGTCGAGAAGGGCCTGCTCCACCTCCGTCACTTTGGCTTTCAGGATAGAATAGCCGAAGGGGAAGCCAATCACCGTGGCGATCCTGGGGGCTTGGGGACGGGCGATGGTGATCAACGATGGGGGGATACACACTGCTGCAAAGCCATATTGCACCGCCTCCTCACATATCTTTTTAATCTCTATGTGTGTAGTGGTTGGCTTTAAGATCGTATGGTCGATATAAGATGCTATGTCAATCACCGAATGTCCCCCTCAAAATTACCGTTGATACAATATTTAAAGGCTAAAATTACTCCATTTGCCTAAATTAGGGACCATTTTTAACGGGACTAAAACTAACAACATGAGAAATTACCGACATCGTCCGCGAGGTAAGACCTTTCTTCTACTCACGGCGTTGCTTACTACTGTTCTTATCACTTCGGCCCAGTCTACCTTTCCCGTCAACGGTGTCGTTGATCCCAGGGAAAAATGTTATGCCTTTACCAATGCCACGCTTGTGAAAGACGGACAGACCACTGTCACGGGCGCCACGCTTCTTATCCGGGATGGTCTTATCATCGGCGTCGGCACGGGTGTCACTATTCCAAAAGATGCTGTCGTCATCGACTGCAGCGGTAAATACATCTATCCTTCCTTTATCGATATTTTTAGCGACTATGGTATCCCCGCGGGGGAAAGACAGCCTCGCACCTTCGATTTCAGGGGGCCTTCGCAGCTGACGTCCAATACCAAGGGGCCCTTTAACTGGAACCAGGCCATCCATCCCGAGACGGACGGCTCCCATCTCTTTGTGGTAGACGATGCAAAAGCCAAGCCATTGCGCGATCTGGGATTCGGTACGGTGCAGGTTATTTCCAAGGATGGTATTGCCCGCGGCACCGGCGTGGTAGCCACGCTGGCCAATGAAAATGAAAACCTGACCATTGTCAAGACAAAGTCTTCTGCCAATTACTCCTTTAACAAAGGAACTTCTACCCAAAGCTATCCGTTCAGCGTCATGGGCAGCATCGCACTTATGCGGCAGACCTTTCTGGACGCTGCATGGTATAAGAACCAGCCCGTGCATGAAGGCACCAACTTGAGTCTCCAGGCGTTCAATGACGAGCAATCTCTTCCTCAAATATTCGAGGGGGGTGATAAATGGGTGGATATAGAAGGAGACAGAGTGGGAGATGAATTCGGGGTACAATATATCATCAAGGGCGGAGGGAATGAATACCAGCGTATCAATGAAATTGCGGGTACCAAGGCCAGCTTTATCCTGCCTCTCAATTTTCCCCAGCCCATGGATGTGGAAGATCCCAACGATGCACGTTTTGTATCGCTTGCCGATATGAAGCACTGGGAGCTGGCCCCGGGTAATCCTGCCGCCTTTGAAAAAGCAGGGATAACCTTCTGTCTTACTACCGCCGACCTTCGGGATGTAAAACAGTTCACGGCCAATCTCCGTAAGGCCTTTGAATACGGGCTCACTGAAGCCAGGGCATTGGAAGCCCTCACGAGGACACCCGCTACGCTGCTGGGCATATATAATAAGGTGGGCAGTCTTGAAGCGGGCAAGCTGGCCAATTTCCTTATTACTACCGGTCCTGTGTTTGGCGAAAAGACCAATATTGTAGAGAACTGGATACAGGGGAAGAAATATGAAGTAAAAGAAGACAGCTGGAAAAATGTGCGCGGTCAATATAATCTTACGATTACGTCGGCTGCGGGTGTTACAACCAGCTATGTCCTGGATGTAAAGTCGGCGAGCTCGGCCAGTGTGATCGCGCGGGATACTTTAACGGGAAAATTTTCTTATGACGGGAATCTTGTGTCGCTGAGCTTTGGCCCTGGTGGTGCGGCTGGTGGTCGAGGATCGAGACCGGGGGGAGATTCGGCACGACGGGGCGGAGGTGGACGTCCTGCGCAGCTTACGCATCTCAGCGGCGCCGTGTATGCCGACGGCTGGAATGGGAACGGCACCGACAGCGCCGGCAACTGGGTTGTCTGGACCGCCGTATGGTCCAAGGCTTCGGCTCCCGAAACCGACAGCAGCCATAAGCGGCCTCTTAGAGTAGGGAAGGTAACTTATCCTTTTGATGGTTATGGATGGGATTCGCTGCCCACGCAGCGGGATATACTGATCCAGCATGCTACCGTATGGACCAATGAGAAGGAAGGCCGTATGGAAAATACGGATGTCCTGGTGAAGGGTGGGAAGATCGCCCAGATAGGCAAGAACCTGTCCGCTCCCGGGGCGCTTGTCATCGACGGCACCGGCAAACATCTGACGCCCGGCATTATCGACGAGCACTCGCATATCGCCGCCTTCTCTATTAACGAGGGCGCTCAATCCGTCACTTCCGAAGTACGTATTGCCGACAATCTCAATCCGGAAGACATCAATATCTACCGGCAGCTCAGCGGCGGTGTCACTTCTTCCCATATCCTGCATGGTTCCGCCAATACCATCGGTGGACAGACCCAGCTGATCAAACTGCGTTGGGGCCAGGACGACCAAGGACTCAAGTTTTCAAATTGGGATCCCTTTATCAAGTTTGCGCTGGGTGAGAATGTAAAGAGGACCACGTCCCAGAGCAACAACAGATTCCCCGACACACGTATGGGAGTGGAAGAAGTGCTGATGGATGCCTTTACCCGGGCCCGCGATTACCAGCAGGCAAGGAAGGCGGCGCCGAGTGTGACCCGCCGCGATCTGGAGCTGGATGCGTTGGTAGAGATACTGGAGCACAAGCGTTTCATCACCTGTCACTCGTATGTACAAAGCGAGATCACGGCTCTTATGCGGGTAGCTGAAAAATTTGGTTTCCGCGTGAATACCTTTACGCATATCCTGGAAGGTTATAAGGTAGCCGATAAGATGAAGGAACATGGCGCCAGCGCCTCTACCTTCTCCGACTGGTGGGCCTATAAAATGGAGGTACAAGACGCTATCGCCTATAATGCCGCCATTATGACAAAGGTTGGGCTGAATGTATGTATCAATTCCGATGATGCCGAGCAGGCCCGCCGCTTGAACCAGGAGGCTGCCAAGAGCGTCAAGTATGGAGGTCTGTCCGAAGAAGAAGCGTTCAAGATGGTGACCCTGAATCCTGCGAAGGCTTTACATGTTGCCGATAGAGTAGGCAGCATCAAGACCGGCAAGGACGCCGACCTTGTATTATGGACGGACAATCCTCTTAGCATCTATGCCAGGTCCGAGAAGACCATCGTGGATGGGATCATCTATTACGATGTCGATCGCGATGCTGTAATGCGGAAGAGCATAGCTGCCGAGCGCAACCGGCTTGTACAAAAGATGCTGGCTGAAAAGAAGGCCGGAACGCCGATGCGCGCTGCTGAGCCGAGCTTCCATGTCGAGCTCGATTGCGGCGACCATGGCCGTCATGACGGGTTGCTGACTATTGACGGGGATGAAAATGATGCTAATGCGAATGTTAACACACAATACTAATAGTAATGAAAATATATTATTCTTTTATCGCAGCCCTGGCTCTGGCGACATCGGTGACAGTTCGCGCCCAGGACGATGTATATCCCGCCAAGGATTATAAGGGCAAATTATATATCACGGGCGGCACCATCCATATCGGGAATGGCCAGGTCATCGAAGGCGGCACGATTGCCGTGGACAATGGAAAGATCGTACAGGTGGGGCAGAATATTTCCGTCCCTTCCGGCAATGATGTAAAGGTTGTCGACGCCCGGGGGCGGCAGGTTTATCCCGGACTGATATTGCCCGTCACCGACCTGGGTCTGAAAGAAATAGCCAACGGCGTACGCGGATCCAACGACTACGAGGAACTGGGCGACCTCAATCCCAGCGTTCGCAGCATCGTAGCGTACAATACGGATTCGAAGATCATCAATACCCTGAAGGCCAATGGTATCCTGCTGGCCAGCGTCACGCCCCAGGGCGGCACCATCAGTGGTTCCTCTTCCGTGGTGCAGCTGGATGCGTGGAACTGGGAAGATGCCGCGTATAAGATGGATGGGGGCATACATGTGAATATGCCTTCCTTTATCGTACGCCCCCGTCGCTTTGGCCGGCGTCCCGGGGCCGAGCCGCCTACCGACCCCACAAAAGAGGCCCTGGATAAAGTGGAAGAGATAAAGACCTTTTTCCGTGAGGCAAAGGCCTATTTACAAATGCCTTCGCACAAAGAGACCAATCTGAAGTTCGAGGCGGTGAAGGGACTTTTTTCCAAACAGCAGAAGCTGTTCGTCCATGGCGACCAGGTGAAGCAAATGCTGGTGGCCGTGGATTTTGCCAAGGAGTTCGGATTCGACGTGGTCATTGTCGGCGGCAGCGAAAGCTGGCTGATAGCGCCCCTGTTAAAGGTCAACAATATTGCCGTCATCCTGAATCAGGAGCATGCCCTGCCTACTACCGAGGATGATGATGTGGATCAGCCTTATAAGACCCCGGCAGCGCTGCAAAAGGCCGGCGTCCTCTTTGCGCTCAATGACGACCATGACGAGAGCAGGTACCGTAACCTGAGCTTCAATGCGGGTACAGCCGTCGCTTACGGCCTAACCAAAGAACAGGCATTACAGGCCATCACGCTGAACAGCGCCAGGATCCTGGGTATAGATGACCGTACCGGATCATTGGAGACAGGAAAGGATGCCAATATCGTCATCAGCGGGGGAGATATCCTGGATATGCGAACCGACCTTATCGAGCATTGCTTTATACAGGGCCGTGAAGTGAGCCTGGACAACAAACAGGTACAATTATACCATCGCTATATGTATAAATACGGTTTACCGCTGACGCCATAGGAAGCACTGTCAATTTTGTTTATCTTTAGCTCCGGCGTCCATTCCGCGCCGGAGTTTTTTTATGAAAAAAATGACCTCTTTCCTGCTGGCAGCCACGCTGCTTTTCTCCTGTAAACAAAAAGACAAACACCTGGACCCCAATAAGCAAGTGGATGAGGGCGCTGTAAAAGGCGAGACCTATGTCAGCCAGGACATGGGCTGGACGATCGTCATTCCCAAAGGCTGGACTGTGATCAGCCGTGATCAGACGGAAGCCAACGAGAAGAAGGGGGCGGATGCTATAAAGAAATCCTCCAATACAGAGATCGATATGAGCGGGCTGAAACATCTTATCAGCTTCCAGAAAGACAAGTTCAATTCGCTGATGTCCACGTCGGAGCCATTCCCTAATGACAGCCCCGGCGCATTTGAAGATAATTGCGCTACTGTCAATAAGATGATCTATGATGCATATGCCTCGCAGGGCATCCGGTCCGATACTTCCTCAAGCCTGGAGGTGATACACGGGCATAGGTTCCATTTGTTCCACGCTACGCTTTACGGCAAGGACGGTAAAGTTATTCTTGAACAGCTGCTGTATTCCAAGCTGATCCATAAAAAGGATTTTTCGCTGACCATCAATTACAACAACGAAGAGGATAAGAAGGTAATGTTGGACGCATTTACGAATTCCACGTTCAAGGAGGATGAATAATTTTTCCCGGCCATTGCGTCTCTGACGCGCCTTTACTATTCCGTCCGCAGTCGTCCGGCCGGATTGATTATGGCAGCTCTGACAGCCTGCAGTCCCACTGTCAGCAGACCCAGTGCGGCCACACCCGAGGCAGCTATTACAAAGATCCAGATGCTGATGGGTGTGCGATAGGCAAAGTCTTCCAGCCATCTGTACATTCCCCACCATGCCAGCGGGCAGGCGACCGCTGCTGCCAGCAGCAATAACCCTGCAAGCTCTTTTGAGAAGAGCAGCACCACGTGGTGGATGTCTGCACCCAACACTCTGCGGATGACCACCTCCCTGGCGCGTTGTTCCGCGGCATAATTGACCAATCCGAACAGCCCTAAAAAAGCAATGATAAGAGAGAGGACGGTAAGGGAGATGAAGAGGCTTCCCATGCGCTGATCCGCTGTATAGAGTTTTGTGAAATCTTCGTCCAGGAAAGAATAGACAAAGGGAGATGCGTTGCTTAAAGAATGATAATATTTCTCGATGTCCCCGATGAGCCCGGCGACATTTTCGGTACGGATGCGGAAAGCAAAGGCGTTGCTATTTGATGAGAGACTGAATACGATGGGCTCGATGGTCTTGTGGAGGGACCCTTCATTGAAGTCTTTTACCACACCCAGTATCCGAAAGGGTGTCACCCGGCTGGGGCCGGTGTAAATAAACTTTCCGACAGGGTCGGGATAGCCAAGGAGGCGGGCAGCCGTTTCGTTGATCAGCACACAGGAAGAGTCTGTCGGCAGCGAGGGCGAAAAATTCCTTCCTGTTGTCATCTGTATACCCAGGGTGGGTATATAATCTGCGTCGATGCGCCAGTCACCCATTAAAACCGTTTCGTTGACGCGGGCAGATGCGTCCTTAAAAAACCCCCTGGTTGCGATCTGTGCTGTATTGGGTAGAATCCCTGTCATGGTTCCGCCGGTGACGCCCGGCAAAGCTTCTACCATTTGTTTAAAGGTCTGGGCTTTTGTGCCCAGGTATTTTGTCTGCCGGATGGTCAATACCTGTTCCCTGTTATAACCCAGGTCCTTTGTGCGGATATAATGCAGCTGGTTGTAGATGCCCAGGGTGACGACAACGAGCACCATGGCTGTTACAAACTGGAATATCACCAGTCCGTTGCGCAGCCGGCTGCTCTTAAAGCCCATGGCGATGTTCCCTTTCAAGACCTTGATGGGTTGGAAGGCAGAGAGAAAGAAGGCGGGATAGCTGCCTGCCAATAATCCTACGATCAGCGTCACTGTCAGCAAGGCCGGGATGATCCATCTGTTCAATAAAAGGGATATGGAGAATGATCTTCCGGACAGCTGGGAGAACCAGGGCAGCAGCAGTATGGCTATGCCGATGGCAAGGACGAGGGCCATGCCGCTGGTGAGGATGGCTTCCTGCAGGAACTGGAGGATCAGCTTTTGGCGGCTGCTGCCTAATACCTTTCGTACGCCTACTTCTTTGCTGCGCCGGGCGCTGCGGGCCGTGGAAAGGTTCATGAAATTGATGCAGGCTACCAGCAGGATTAGGATGGCCAGCGCGATGAAAATATAGATATAACGGATATTTCCATTGGGTTCGAATTCTCCCATGGCATTGGAATGGAGATGGATGCTACGGAGCGGCATGGAGTAATACCGGAAATAGTTACCCTTTTTTGTCATGTCAGCCGGGGCATCGTGGAGCTGCTGCTGCACCTCCGGGTTGACATATTTGGTAACGATGCCGGCAAGGATGCCGTCTACTGTTGCAGTATTGACTCCAGGTCGTGCAAGCAGATAGGTGGCCGAGTAAAGGTTGATCCAGGGGTTGTCATGAAAGATCTTTCCCGAAAGGGATTTGACGAGGTCCAGGTGGAAATGGGATGCGGCAGGCATATCCTCTAAAATACCTGTGACCGCATAGGAAGTGGTATCGTCATCCAGCTGCAGGATGCGGCCAAGCGTATGGGTGCTGTTAAAATATTTTTTGGACAGGCTCGCGGAGATGACGAGGGAGTTGGGGGTTGCCAGGGCGGTTTGAGGATTGCCCGCCACCAGGGGCAGGGTGAACACCTGAAAGAGGGAGGGGTCTGCCAGCACCGCATTGGATTCCAGCCATGTATTGGTACCATTTTTTACCAGTACGCCGCCCTGGATACGGCGTATACGTACGGCCGCCTCGATCTGCGGATAGTCTTTTACCAGGGTGGGGCCCATGGGGCCGGGAGTGATGATGCTGTTGATGCCATTCCCGTTGAGGTGGATGTCCGAGACGACGCGGAAGATACGGGCCGCGTGTTGATGATAGCTGTCATAGCGCAGTTCGTCTGTCACGAACAGGGTGATCAGGAGGCAAACCGCCAGCCCCAGGGCCAGACCGAAGATGTTGACGGCGGAGAAGAGGAGGTCTTTGCGGAGGCTCCTAAAGTAGTTTTTTAGCATGCATCTGGCGAGATGCAGGAGAGAAGCTTTTCCATAAAAAATGCCCGGTCCAGGGTGGACCGGGCTGTGTGCCTCTATATTGACAGTGAAAAGCTATTTATTAGGATTCAAAGCCTGTTTGATCCTTTCTGCCACATCCTGCAGGTGATATTTACTCAGTTTGTCCGCCGTACGGGGGATGGCGGCCAGTATCTCCGTCCTGAGCTCGTTCATCTGCGCCCTGGCGATAGAGGGGACGTCCGTGTTCTTGATATTGCCTACGAACAAGGCGGCGAACTGTCTGGGCAGACCTGCCGGTATGGGAGTGGGGGGAGGCGGATTGACCAGGTTGATCAAAGCCTCTACGTAGGTCTTTTGCAGCGCGCGCCGGTAGATATCGATGGGAGCTCCTGTGGTCAGCTCCGACCATACGGCTTTTTTGGCATCGGCCAGCATCTCATCGGGACCGTATACATTGGAGGCGCCATATCGTCCTGCACATACCGACATCCGGAAAAGTCTTCCTCCTGACAGCAGGCTGTTCAGGACATTGGCCTGTACATTGCCTACGGCCTCGGTGGCGGCGGGATTGCTGAACTTGTTAAGAAGGTCCTTATTCAACAACCAGGTGGGGGTGGTGAACAATTGTTTGCTGAGAAAATCCATGGCCTCTTTTTGCGTGGCTTTTGGAGTGGGTTCATATACATCGCCCGGCTGCTCGATGCTTTTGAAGGTCTCATAGATGCCTCCTACGTTCTTGACCACATGACCCATGTAGCGGCTGAACTGTCCTACCAGCGTGGAATACATCTCTTCCAGGTTGTCGTACTGATCGGCTTCCTCCTTTGTCCATTCCGGCAACTGGGGCAGGATACGTTTGAGGTTCTTTATACCATATTCGCCGGCCTTCATGCTGTTGTCGCTCAGGTCTTCCGTCTGCGCACGCGGATCGAAATTGAAGCCTTCACCGCCAAACCACAGACGGGGATTGGATCTCAGACTGTCGATGACCCATTTGTTCAGGATCTTTTTATCGTCCGCCTCGTCCTTTGTTCCGTCTAGTCCTTTATAGCCCCAGAGGATCGCCCATTTGTCATAGTCGCCGATGCGGGGATAGAGCCCGCGGGGGCCGATATTATCCTCCGGCTGTGCAACGTAATTGAAGCGGGCATAATCCATAATGCTGGCCGTATGGCCATTGGCTTCTACCCATGCCTTGTTGCGGAGCAGCTCCACCGGTGTCTTGCTGCTGCTGCCCATATTATGACGAAGGCCCAATGTATGTCCTACTTCGTGAGAGGAGACAAAGCGGATGAGGTCGCCCATCAGCGCGTCGTCAAATTTCATTTTCCTGGCCCTGGGGTCAGAAATGGATGCCTGGATAAAGTACCAGTCGTGCACCAGCTTCATCACATTATGATACCAGCCGATGTGGCTTTCCAGTATCTCGCCGCTGCGGGGATCGGCTACATTCGGTCCGTATGCATTTTCTATATCCGAAGCGAAATAGCGGATCACGGAGAAACGGGCGTCTTCCAGGCTCATCGTCTTGTCATTCTCCGGCCATTCCCTGCCGACGATGGCATTCTTGAAACCTGCTTTTTCAAAGGCTGCCTGCCAGTCGTTGATCCCCGCGATCAGGTAGGGGCGCCATTTTTTGGGTGTAGCGGGATCGATATAATATACGATCTGTTTTTTGGGTTCCACCAATTCCCCTCTTTTCCATTTTTCGATGTCTTCATCCTTTGGTTCCAGCCGCCAGCGGTGGATGAAAGTGGAGGTTTCCACCCGCTGCTGATCGTCGCCATACATGGTGTATTCGCTGGCAAAATAGCCTACGCGGGCGTCGAAAAGACGTTTGCGCATGGGCGTTTTTGGCAAAAGGATAAAGGAGTTATTCAATTCCAGGGTGACCGCTCCCGTTACTTCCGCGGCGGGCAGTGTTGTGCTCGGGCTGGGGCCTGCGCCACCCGGGGTGGGGATGGATGCAAATGTTTTTACCGTCCTTACTTCCGTATTGATAGGATAGGTATGGATGCTTTCGATGTAGCTTCTGTCCGCAGCGATACCGCTGAGGTTATATCTTCTTTTGACGCCCGGGCTGAGGCTTACTGCCTGGTTGTCTCCTTTGAAGAAATCCGTCACGTCGATGACCGTTGTGGAGGAGGAGTCCGAGCCTTTGCCATAGGCTTTTATATCGAAGGCTGCTGCAATGGGATTCATGTTGGAATTGCTGACCGCCGTTGCGATGGGCTGGGTGGAGTCCGTCGCTACGTTCACGATGGTCAATACCCGCAGGAACAGGGTATTGGAAGGGCCTTTCTCCCAGTGGATGGTCTGCAGGTTCACCTGCTCGCCGCCATAGCTATTACCGCCCGCGGCTGTTTTGCTGTAGCGGGTGCTTACGAGGATGTCGCGGCCCAGGATGGAGTCGGGTATTTCAAAATACCATTTGTCCTCGATGCGATGTATGGTGAACAGACCTGTGTGACTTACTGCCTTGTCCGTGATGACATCCTTATAAGGCTTTGGTTCCTGTTTGGGGGCGGCTGCCGGGCGGGCGCCGGCTCCGGCGGCGGGGTTAGCGCCAGGGGCAGGAGGGGTCGTAGGTCTTTGGGCGATGGCCAGGGTAAAGGGGAAACTCAATACTAGTGCCATCAATGCGTTTTTTCTCACCATCATGTTGGCGTTTTTGATAAGTGGCGTGAAATTAATGAACCATGCCTTTTGCGGAGGAAAAAAAGGACGAGTGGGAGATTGCTCCTGCGCGTCCTGTTGATGGGCTTTAACATATGGATATGAATGATAGATAGGATTCAATTATTGTGGTGGATGATTGAATCCTATAAAAAATAGTTACCCTTTTCCTAGTATCTCACAAATTTGGTGGTACAACGTTGTTTGTCTGCCAATAATGTCAGCAGGTAGCTGCCTGCGGGCAGGGTGCCGGCGGGGATTGTGTTGATACCTTTTGTGAGTGTAACCCGTTGCTGATATAGCTGTCTGCCGCTGATGTCGGTAATGAGCAGGATGGCGCTGCCTGCTGCCGGTGCGGTGACGATGTAGGTGGCGGGGGATGCTTTTATGCTATATGCGTAGGTGTTGCCGGGATCTCCGAGTGTTACGATCTTGCTGTACGTGGCGGCGCCGTCGAGGTCCACCATTTTCAGTCTGTAGGATACGGGGATGTCTGAAGCCATGCCGTCGACGTATTGATAATGGAGGGGAAGATGGCTGTTACCGGCTGCCGCTACCCGTGCGATGTCGGTGAATGTGGCGCCTGTGCTTCTTTGTATATCGAACCATGCCGTGTTTTGTTCCTGGCTGGTGGTCCATTGGAGCAGATTGCCCTGGTTCGTGGTCCGGCCGGTGAAGGCTGTGAGGGTGAGGCGTCGAAGTCATTTTGTGTAAAGTAGAGGGTGAGGGTGGCCCCTACGGTACTGGCGTTATTTTGCGGCTCTATATTATAATGGCGGGGGACATATGGAACGCCGTTATAGGTCTGGACAGGAGGGTCCACCGTGACGCAAGCCTGGACGGGGCTGGTGACGGGGGAGTGGCGGATGGACAGAATCGAGCAGACAGGGGTGCAGGTCCCATCGGAAAAAGTGTTGGAAATAGGATTGTTCCGCGTCCATATTAACGCAAGTCGTACCGCCGCCCGTCGCCGGTAAGGTGTTTGGTAAGGGATTGATATTTACCTGCAAGGTGGTCTGGGAACGACCAGGGCATCCATTGTAGGCGTAGACATAGACTGTGGATGTCGAAGCAAATGAAAATATGTTCAACAACTTTGAAGTGTCATTAAAGGTGACGTCGTTGTAAATGCTATAACCATCTACCGACCATGCGATGGTGTCACCTGCCAAACCGCCGGTGATGTAATATCGTTGCGTATTTCCGAAACATACGCCTGTCGGGGGATTGACGAATACCGGTGTATTTGGCAATCCAGTGTTAACGTATAGGACGCCGGGACCGCTTGTAGCTGTTCCGCTGCTATTGGAGGCAATGGCGCGGTATTGATAGTGATCCATCGATGCAGGCGGGTTTGTAAGGGTCAAATACTTAGGACCGACACTTGTATAGATCGCATCGGGGAGGACATTCAGCCACGTGGACCGATTGTCCGTCGACACCTGCCAGACGACCGTGGCGGGATAGGGGCTATAGTCAGCCTCGAGTTATGTAGTACCTGTGCTGGCACAGACATTCACACTTTGAATAGCATGCGCAAATACAGGCGCCTGTGCTGAGATCTTTTGGGTAATTGATACCAGGATTGCTGTTGACAGTAGAATTCTATACATAATAATAACCGGTTTGGGGTGATGATTGGCGGGACGTATCGATGTATGGAATTCCAGCGGATAGATAAGGATGAGCTAAACTAAATAAAAACAGCTGCCGGCCGGCAGCTGTTCAAGCTTATATTATTCATATGAATGTTATTTGCTATGCGGCGTCCTTCCCGTGGCAGTTCTTGAATTTCTTGCCGCTGCCGCAGGGACAGGGATCGTTGCGGCCAATCTTTGGGCCGACCTTGACGGGTTCCTGTTTTACGGGGCCAGTGGGCTCGTAATAGTCGGGGCCGCCTTCCTGTGGGGCGCCGTTATGCGCTATCGGACCACCGGGTCCGCCGTTGTTGGCGTTAGGGCTGCCCGCCAGCTCGTCTTTGCGTACCCGCAGCTTGCTCATATCCGTCCTTTGCGGTTCCCGTCCTTCGCGGATGAATTCCGTGGACTGGCGGCTGGGATTGGCGATGCCGCTGTGGCAGAGGAAGCTGACGATGTCCTTATTTACTTCGCTGTCCATCAGGCGGAAGAGCTCGAAGGCTTCTACCTTATAAATCACCAGCGGGTCCTTTTGTTCCAGGTAGGCTGTCTGTACGCTCTGTTTCAGATCGTCCATGGCGCGGAGATGCTCTTTCCAGGCCTCGTCGATGATGGTCAGCGTGATCTGTCTTTCCACCGAGCTCACCAGCTCACGTCCTTCGGTGCTCAGGGTCTTATCCAGGCTGACATGAACGTTGGTGCGTTTTTTCCCATCGGTGAAGGGCACGACCACATTTTTTATCTGGCTGCCCTGGGTAGCGCGTATATTCTGGAAGGCCGGTATTGCCTGTTTGCAGATCTCTTTGACTTTGTGTTCGTAGCTGTCCGTGGCCTCCTGGTATAATTTTTCCGCCAGCGCGGCTGCGTCCCCTTTTACGAACTCATCCTGTCCGATGTTCGTATCGATGCCGAAGTTGACGATGGTGGACAGCTTGAATCCTTCGTAGTCATCTCCTTCCTTGAACGAGCTGATCAATCCTTCTGCCACGATGTAGAAGGCGTTGTCCAGGTCAAGGGCCAGCCTGTCGCCGAAGAGGGCGTGGTTACGTTTCTTATACACCACATTACGCTGCTTGTTCATGACGTCGTCATATTCCAGCAGGCGCTTGCGTATACCAAAGTTGTTCTCTTCTACTTTTTTCTGGGCCCGTTCGATGCTCTTGGTCACCATGCTGTGCTGGATGACCTCACCTTCCTTATAGCCCATTTTATCCATCAGGGAGGCGATACGGTCGCTGCCGAACATACGCATCAGATCGTCTTCGAGGGAAACATAGAATTGTGAAGTACCGGGATCGCCCTGACGTGCTGAACGACCGCGCAGCTGACGGTCTACCCGCCGGCTCTCATGCCGTTCCGTACCGATGATGGCCAGGCCGCCGGCTTCTTTTACACCGGGTCCCAGCTTGATATCCGTACCACGACCGGCCATATTCGTAGCGATGGTCACCGCGCCGGGCAAACCTGCTTCCGCAACGACCTGCGCTTCACGGGCGTGCTGTTTTGCGTTGAGCACGTTGTGCGGGATCTTTTTTACCTGCAGCATCCTGCTCAGCAGCTCGCTCACTTCCACGGAGGTAGTACCTACCAGGGACGGCCGTCCGGCGGTGCGCAATTTTTCGATCTCTTCAATGACCGCCTTGTATTTTTCCCGCTTGGTCTTGAAGACCAGGTCCTGGTGGTCCTTACGGATGGCAGGGACGTTGGTGGGGATGGTTACCACATCCAACTTGTAGATATCCCAGAACTCGGCGGCTTCTGTTTCTGCCGTACCCGTCATACCGGCCAGCTTATGATACATACGGAAGTAGTTCTGCAGGGTGACCGTGGCGTAGGTCTGGGTAGCCGCCTCGATCTTTACGTTTTCTTTTGCTTCGATGGCCTGGTGGAGACCGTCGCTATAACGTCTGCCGTCCAGGATACGACCCGTCTGCTCATCTACGATCTTAACCTGTCCGTCCATTACGACGTATTCCACGTCCTTGTCAAATAATGTATAAGCTTTTAGCAGCTGTTGAACGGTGTGGATACGATCCGCCTTGATAGAATAGTCATTCAGGAGCGCTTCTTTTAGCTGGAGCTTTTCTTCATTGGCCACCTCGCTTTTTTCGATGTCTGCCAGCTTGACGGCAATGTCGGGCAGGATGAAGAATTCAGGATCTTCCCCTTCGCGGGTGATCATCTGGATGCCTTTGTCGGTGAGGTCGACCGAATTATTTTTTTCATCGATGTGGAAGAAGAGCTCGGCGTCCACTTTTGGCATTTCCTTCTGCTGGTCGGCCAGGTAATAGTTCTCCGACTTCTGCAGCCTGACCTTTATACCCGGCTCGCTGAGGAACTTGACCAGCGCTCCCGATTTGGGCAGACCGCGGTGTGCGCGCATCAGGTCCATACCGCCGTCCTTGGGGTCGTTGTTGCCTTCGCCTATTTTCTTCCTTGCTTCGATGAGGAACTGATTG
>Ga0105240_10006337_pt1 | contig 17418 bp, 14 predicted proteins | sample KBSC54metaG_FD_80426 | JGI IMG/M metagenome (GOLD analysis project Ga0105240, IMG submission 80426) | Corn rhizosphere microbial communities from Kellogg Biological Station, Michigan, USA - KBS C5-4 metaG | ecosystem: Host-associated > Plants > Roots > Rhizosphere > Soil | place: Michigan, USA...
GACGCCAGAATAAGCTGGTTGCGAAACTGTGACCGGACCCGCACAAGGAAGAATGGCTTCAATCGCGCAACATCGGTGCCGCTAAGCAACAGGATGGTCTCCGCGCCGGGGGTTGCTGATTGCACCTGTCGGGCACGCGCTTGCAAATTGGTGAGTCCACGTGTCCTCAGCACCTCCTGGATGGGAACACGGATCTGGCTGAGCTCTCCTACGTGCGACAACGAAGCTGGGCCGTTGCGGACATGTCCAAATATCTTGCCCGCCGTGTACTGGCGCTCAGCAACAGAAGGAATCCACTGCAGGAAGGGAAGAAGCTGTTCGCGTCTTTCCAGCGTGGATAGGTTCAGGCTATCTCTATCCGAGCCTGCCGATCGTGCGATCTTTGCCGCCGCGGTGAGGCTGATTGCCGCAAGTATCAGGGCGGAGGTAACGAGCAAAAGAACGCGCTCCAGCGCCCTGCCTCCTGCCTCCATCTGGCGAGGTATGCGGGCCCGGTCGACCGATGTGCTTCGAGTTACCGCCATTCGTGCCCCTTGCCTACTTGAGAGTTGAGATGCGGTTTATCGAGTCATTCACTTGTTTGAGGCTCGCGGCTGCCCCGTCCCATGGCAGGATGCTCTCGTAGAGGCGACGGGCCCGCGCCAGATCAGGGGCTGCCATACGGTAGTAGTGGGCCGCCTCGTCCCGTGTGCTCGCCTGGTCTCCCAAAGCGATAGCGCGCTCTGCACGATCTTTGAAGCCATCTGCGAGTTCCGCTTTTTCCCGCTTGCCGGTCGCATAACCGAGATGGTTAGCCTGTCGAATCGCTGCTTCGCCACGTGCCAGGTCATGAAAAGAGCTGATGTACAGGGGAGCTAAGCCGAGCCATGGGTCTGGCGACTTCTTCATGGAAGCCGCAGCAGCTTGAAAATCCTGGCGGGCATCGTCGAGCAGTCTGGGGTCTTGTTCGCTTGTACCGCGCAACCGAGCCAAGTGACCGTCGACCAAGCGAATCTTCCCGTGCAATGTTTTATCGCCCGGGTCGAGTTCGATTGCGCGAGACAGGTCGTCGCGGGCGCGTGTCCAGTCTGCCTCAGTCACTGGAGGCCCATCCGGTGCGCGGAACTTCGCGATGGTTCGATCAGCATCGGCTACCAGCTGCTTCTGCAACTCGGATCGAACCGCCCAGAGGCTGATGGGCAAGTGAGATCGCGACGAAAGCTTTCGATAATCGCGCCAGGCGGCATCCAGATTCTGCTGCTTCTCGCTGGAGAGGTCCCGCGCCAGTTGGTGAGCGCTCCCCCACACCAGGTACTCGTTGACAACCACGTAGGCTATAAACAGAAAAACCGCAAGAAAGAAGGCGCCGATCGTACGCAGCAACGTGCGCGCTGCGCTCGGCCGCCTCCGCGGCATCTGTTGGTTTTGTATGGGTGTCCACGGGACTTGGACTGTCTTGCGGGTCGCGTCCATAGCCGGAGCAGGCGCCGGGGGCTGCGGTCGAGACGTGCGTTTCGTCGCATCGTCATTCTGTGGCACTCTGCGCGTTGCTTCCGCATCTGGTGGACCAGATACAGCCTGGCCATTCCGGAACGCCTGCATGTCGCCCGCAAAAGCTGCAGCGGTTTGGTAACGCACCTGCGGATCAGGATGAAGCGCTCGTTCGAGAATATTGCGGAGGGTCGGCGGGAACGTCTCGGGTAAAGGCTGCATGCGGTTATAGCTGCGGATCAGGTGATCGAGCTTCGGGCCATTCTCAGCCTGGAAGTAGGGATGCCCCGCAAGCATCTCAAACAGCATCACGCCTGCCGCCCAGAGATCCGCGCCGACGTCGACCTCTCCGGTAAGGAGCCGCTGCGGAGAGGAATACTGCACACTGCCAAAGACGTTCTGTGTGAAGTTGCGCGTGAGCGAGAGAGCCTTGGCAATGCCAAAATCAAGAACCTTCACATCCCCAGCGAGAGTTACCCGGATGTTGCGTGGCTTCAGGTCACCATGAACTATGCCTCGAATCGACCGGCCATCCAATGTGGTGGAGAAGTTATGGGCATGATCCAGGACTTCTAGAACGTCTTGTATGATGCGGGCCGCCAGCATCGGTTCAAGACCGCTTCCGGAATACAACTCAGACAGGTCGCGGCCATCGACGTACTCCATAACGATGTAGAAGTAGCGCGGCATCTCGCCGGTCTCATAGATCGCGGTTACACGAGTGTCAATGGCGCACAGACGCGACTGCAGTTCCGCCCCTAGCCGCTCCGCACTCACAATCTCGAGGCTATCCGGATCCGTCCCAAGATCGATCAGTTTCAATGCGACCCTGCGTGGGCCAACAGGATCGTCCGCCTCAAAGACACGCCCCATGCCGCCCGCCGGCAGCTTGCGGTTAAGAGTGAAGCGGCCTGCAGTTTCCTGGCTCACTGCGGCTTCACCTTGACCTGGGATTTCTTACCGCGCATCTGCGGAGCGACCACATTGTCAGTCAGCAGACTCCCTGCAGCAAAGGACGGAGATACCCAGATCTGCTCTGCTCCGCTGTCTTCAACAATGTTCCCGACGAGAATGGGAGCGGATGAACCTTCGATGTGAACTCCCGGCAGCATCGCTGAGCCGTGTCCATTGTGGCGTATGAGGTTGTGATCGAGGTGGGGGCGAGCATCTTCATGAACATAGATTCCCGTGCCTGGATTGTCTGAGATCTCAGAAGCCTCAATGACCGAATCCCCTTTGCCGGTAATCTCGACACCCGCGGTTTGCATACCACTTACTCGCACGTCCGTGACGTGGAGATCGGAGTTTGCGATGCGGATTCCAACTCTCCCTGGGCCCTCGATGTCGAAACCGGCAAACCTGGCGTTCTGAATGTTCTCAGCGGAAACCGCCATATCGCCCGAAAGTATCCGTGCGCCGTGGAGTTGCGTACTCACGACTGAAACGCCGCTCTTCAAATGAACATCCTCATGGTATTCACCGGGCGCTACTTCAACCGTATCTCCTGGGCGTGCGCGGTCCAAAGCGGCTCCGATGGTGGCGATTTCATTCGGGCCAACCATCCACGTTTGCGGCAAATTCACTTTGCCAAACCGAAGCTTGAGTCCGGAATTGGAGTCCTCCCAGTACGGCCGCGCTGCCAGGAAAACGGCAGACGCTGCGAGAAGGCCCAGGAGAAACCAAATCCAACGAGAGGGGTGAGGAGAAGAACTCTGAGCAGATTTCGCTGCAGCGGACACGCCCGCGTAATCCTCGGTTTCGACCAGTACCACCGTGACATTGTCCTTACCTCCCGCTTCATTTGCAGCATCGACAAGCGCACGAGCTGCCTCCTCAGGATCTCCGGCGTGGTGCTCGACGATGAGTCGAATATCCGAAGCGTTCACCTGATCAGTGAGCCCATCGGAGCAGAGCAGGAGCGCTCCCGGTCGTGCAAGAGAGAAAGAATGGATCTCGACGAAGTCCGTATCGTTGGGCGTGTGAGCCGCACTTCCAAGGTCTCTGTAAACTTCATTTCTGCGAGGGTGGCGCATGGCGTCGTACTCGCTCAGCTCTCTGGAGTCCTCCAGTTCACCGACGGGCGAGTGGTCCCGGGTGATCTTTTCGATGCTTCCCGGAGTAAGAAGATAGAGCCTCGAGTCGCCGACGTGCCCCACCGTAACCTGGTCCCCTTCAATCAGTGCGACTGTAGCCACGCATGCCATTCCGGCCCACTCGGGACGAGAAGATGCGGCCTCGAAAATTTCCGTGCTGGCAAGCGCGAATGCTTCCTGAATCCGTTTGTCGCTTGCACCAGTGCGGCGGGAGAGTCGCGTAGAGATGATGTCCACCGCAATCTCCGCTGCTCGCTCGCCCGCTGCATGGCCGCCGAGCCCGTCCACCACCAGAAAAATGCCGCGTTGTGCATCGATGAAGAAGCGATCTTCGTTCTCCGCCCGCTTCCGCCCTGCGTCGGAATGGCCGCCAACCAGCAGTTGTGAAGTTGCAAGCATGATTTAGCGGCTGCGGCGCACGAACGCCCATGCGAGAAAAACTGCGATGGTCACGAGTCCAAGAAGAAACGGTATGCGAAGCCAGAAAAGAGTTTCGGTCATGCTGAAGGCTCCGCCTCGAATTCCAACGTGCAGACATCGGCGAGCATAATCCTCGCCGGCGAAGGCAGAGGCACCTCGCGGTTACGATCCACCTTGTCACCGCCTTCGATCCGCTCCACGCTGTTGGGAATGGATGTCCCGTTCACCTTCGTTCCGAATTGACTGAGGTCCTTAATGAAGAATGTTCCTGTTTTTGGATCGCGTCGAATGCGGCAGTGTTCGCGCGAAATATCCGCCGGACCTTCGAGTTTCAAATCCACCCAGACTGCCTTTCCGCCACGCCCGATCACAATATCGTCAGCGGTCATCGCGAACGTGTTGTCCTTGCCAGAATCCCGATAGCGGAGCCTCGCGAGAACCGGTTGATGAACGGCATCCCGACGGGCAGCAACGGTCACCGGGTCTCGGGCAGTATGTCGCGTGATCAAGGTGGTCATAGCGCCAGCTCCGAAATCCTTCGGACGAGCGCTGCCTAATTCCGAGTAGATCTCGATCTCGCCGGGCCGTAGCCGCTCTTCCTGGTCTGCATGGAATTGGATACTCCATTGCTTCTCAAGAATTTTGTATTCGGGACGGGGTTCGCCTGTTAGGCCGAAACGCTTCGCGAATGGGTATGCAGTGCTGGGCTTGTTCAGACGGGCGAGGTGCTCCCGGAGAGCCCGCACCGCCTCCTCCTGAATAAACTCCACAATGGGCTGAATCAGCTCGTGGTCTCTGGGGTGGAGATAGACGTTGAAGATGCAAGGCATGAGGATGGTATAGCGAACCTTGAAGCAACCAGCATCCGCATTCCGGATCACCTCGGAGATGATGTCGTCGCCAGTGATCTGGCTCGCAACGCCCTCAGTCATACTCGTCAAACCCCACGCGGCAGCTTGATTGTCTTAGATGTTACTTGGGTCCGATCTGTGGCTCAAAGTGTAGAGGTGGGCCGTAGATCTGCTATCTCACTGTTTCCTGGTGTCGTGTCTCGCTCGTAGAGGGTCTTTCTGGCCATTGACTTCACCTTGATACGTCGAATCGTTCCCATTGGTTCAAATAAAGCCTCAACCTGCGCGTTCCGAGGCATTTAGGTAGGCGAGGTACATGATCCTATGGCGCCTCGTCGGGCTTAAGAGATTCCGCTCCGGCGTGCGCGATCTCCACGTTTTCCCGCCGATGCGTCGATTTTTTGCGCAGTATTTCCAACATCTCCTGCCGGGAATCCAACGGTTATACCTTGCTGCGATTGCCCCCAGATGCTGCGAGCGGCAATGTGAAGCACCCGGTGCCTGCTCCAATGCGCGGTTGTTTGGATGGTCTCGGATCGAGAGCACGCAGAATCTCGGTTGGAGGGAGCCAGGTCAGCCGCTCCGGTCGGCCTAATCGCTCCGCAAGCGTTGCACTAATTGTCGATCAGAATATTTGGTCTGCTTGGAAGCGCCGTCTGCGTCCTTGAGGCCCCTCAGTACTGAAAATTGACATGGCAGGGCACCAGTTGGTGAAAGCCGATTGCAGAAGATTGAGCCCCACAAACGCCGTCAGCCAGAGCCAGTACTGCGAGAAATAGTAAGCGAGAGTGAGGGAGAGGAGGACGACTACTCCTGCCATCAGCCGAAACGCACGTTCAACGGTCATTGTGCTACTCCTTCGTGAACCTCAGGTTCAGATGTGATTTCTGATTTACTGTGCGAGTGAACAATGTAGTAGAGGATCGGAATGGTCCGCCACGAAAGGAATGTGGACGCGACTGCTCCGGCAATAAGGGACATAGCGAGGCTCTGGAAAATGGGATCGGTCAGGATCACGCTGGCGCCAACGAGAACCGCCGCGGCAGTGAGCAGCATGGGGCGGAAGCGAATAGCTCCCGCATCGATAACACCTGACCGGATGCCGCAGGAACGAAATTGCTTCGGTGCACTGGTCAGACGTAGAGGGTGATGCAATTCGGCACAGGGGTGAAGGCGAAGAACGCACTGTACATTCAATAGCCATCAGCGCGACAGGCCGACTCCCGCAATGTGAGTGGCGAGCGTAACGGCGCACTCCGCTCCGGGGGTCGGCATCCTGGGATGTAGTGAGTTGAGGGCCAAATGCTTGGCCAGAAGTTCTGAGTGAGGACAATCAGCCTGCGGAGAGCTGAAAACATGTATTAGGTCGATTCGTCGTTTAGAAATTGCGTGAACCGTTCAGCTCCGCCCAAGATGTGCCGTTCCAATAAAGCGCACGCCTGCTTCGTATCTCGTCGCATACATAGGCGTAATAGTTCGCGATGCTCGGGCTGGCCGCGCTGATGATAAGAAAGCCGGCCAACGAGGAATCGAAAATATCGTTCCATACGCAGTTCGAACGACTCGATGAGATGCAACAACCGCTTTCGGCCACATGCGGCATACAGTCCGATGTGGAATTGGCCATGAAGTTCGTAAACAGGCTCGACGTCCGGGCTTCGATCCATCTCATCGAGAATTCGCTTACATTCCTGGAGCTCAGAATCGGAAATCCGCGGGATCGATAACTTGAGTGCCAGCGGCTCCAGGACGGCTCGCATCTCGGAAATCTCAGTCACTTCTTCCGCCGTCAGGGCCGCAACGGTGGCACCGTGACGCGGAACGAAATCCACCAGGCCCTCCGCCTCAAGTTGTCTCAGGGCCTCACGAATTGGAATAGCACTGATCCCCAACGCCGCGGCCAACTCGTCTTGCCGCAAGGGCGAGCCTTGACTTAACACGCCCTGCACGATCGCGCTGCGAAGCAGATCAGACGCGAATTTATTGGCACTTCGAAATACTGGAACCCGCGCTTGGGCGAGACCCTTCAGCTGCTCGATGTCGGGTACCCGATCCAGATGGCGCAAATGTTGTTTTCCTATCGCGGAACCAATACATTATATATAATATTCTACCAAGGGGCCAATGCCCGCCGCCCGGCCAAGGATTCCATGATTCGCACAGTGATCGCGGACGATGACTTGTCGGCTCGCCAAGGCCTTAGGCGACTCCTGGGTGAAATGGAGGACATTGAAATCCTTGGAGAGTCTGTAAACTCGCCAGAAACTATCGAACTGGTGCGAGCCAGCAAACCGGAGCTGTTATTTATTGATACCCGGCTTTCAGATAGGAGCGGGTTTGACGTAATCGAGGCGCTCTCTCGCGCACCGAAACGAACGTTGCCTCACGTCGTATTGATTAGCGTCGAGCATAAGCATGCTGTGCGCGCTTTCGAGGCTCGGGTCGTTGACTACCTTCTGAAGCCACTTACGAGTGCGAGGCTTCACGACGCCGTTCAGCGCGTACGCGAAGGGCTGAAGCAGATGCAGATGGATCGGAACGAACCACCAATGGAGTCGCAGCAGCATCGTCCTGCTAGCCTCATTGCTTTCAAATCGCGGGGTCGGCTACTTCTTCTTCTCGAATTCGATATTCGCTGGATCACTGCAGAGGAAAACTACGTCCGCATCTGCACTGGGACCGAAAAGCACTTTCTCCGCAAAACGATCACTTCGCTGGAGCAGCGCCTGGATCCAACTGTATTTCTGCGGGTCCACCGCTCCGCTATCATCAATTTGCATCACGTTAGGGAGATAAAGAATGAAGCCAATGGTGAGGCAACCGTGTTAATGGACAATGGTGACCGGGTGCCAATGAGCCGAAGCTGCCGTTCCTGGATTCAGAGACTGCTTTGATGTTGACAGTATCCGGAGTCCAGCGGAATCTCAGGGCGGTCCAACATGTGACTTTCCTTCTGTTGACGGCTGAGTTGTTTGAAGGCGAGCAAGGACAAGAGAGTGAAAGTGATTACCTGCGCTACATGGAGCCAGAACCACACGTCTGTGCCGCTCTGCCAGACGAGCTTACGCTTTCCATCGTAGGGCCAGATACAGAGAAAGAAGAGCAAATCGGCCGCGATATGGATGGGGATCACGGGAAGAATGGAGTCGTTCAGGAGTGCGAGTGTTCCAAATGTGATGCCTACTAAAAAGTAAATAAGAAGTTTCGGCGCGGACAGGCCCTGTGAGACGTGCGCAAGAGCAAAGATAATAGATGACAAAGCTACCGCCGCGATCGGAGTAAATTCCCGCTCCAATCTGGATTGGAGATAGCCACGCACAGAACTCTCCTCAATGATCGGAGCGACCAGGGATGCTCCTATGATGATCGAAGCAACGAGGATCGGGTATGACGCAAAGTTTCCGGGTAGCAATGGGTTCGGTGGCATTTTCATCAAGCAGGCGAAAACAATCCAAAGCCCCGCAAGAGCGATGATTGCGAAGATACCGGCAGCGGCAGACCACATCATGGCTGGGGCTGTAACCGGATTGGCACGAAGCAGACGCTTACGAGCCGCCGCTGTTCTGCTCGGCCAGCCTTTGCCGCTCAGATATTGCCACGTCAGCCACAGGACAAGGATCATCACAGGCAACGACCAAGGCACTCCCGAGCCGGTTCTGAGGTTGGCGTAGATCAGGCCACCCCACAGCACTCCTGCGACTCCGATCATCAAAAGCGCTAAGGAGCCAAATCCAGCAACGATGCGTGTTTTTCGCCAATCAAGATGCATCTATATCGCCTCCTGAATGAACAGTAACTCGGACCCGCAGATCTGCCATGAGCGGAAAGTGGATTCTTAGTGGGGAAAAGGTGGGGTTGTTATACGGCAAACCCTAGCTGTCGTATGAATGCCTCATAGCGGGTGTCGGAGCGGACACTATCGAACAGCGGCGAAGTTGGAACCCAGAGAACGACTTCGTGAAATTGCGTTGCCGCCAGTTGGAGCTGCTCCAGGCATTTGTCGTGCTCGCCCATCAATGCGTAGAGCACGACGAGGTCGATGCTCTGCTGCCCTAACGCGACCTGCTTTTCCAGTAGCTTCGCCCACCACTCAAAAACTGTCAGCATGCCACCTCGATCAAAAGCATCTTCGGCTTCGCCCAATACAGCCGGCGCAGTCCCCAGCAAGCGAAGACCTTCACAAACGCTGAGAAATGCTTTGCGCTGATCGCCTTTCAAGAAGTACACCCAAGCCAAGCCAAGATGTATTTCAGGCGAGTGCGGCGCCATCCCCAGGAACCGATTGGCCTCTTCGACTGTCTCGTCATAGCGTCGGGCCGCCAATAGAACCTCGATGAGGCCGCGGCGTGCGATCAATGAGAGGGGATCAACTCGAAGCGCGCTTCGGCTTGCGGAGATGGCTTCCTCGTGTCGACCCATGGCCGAAAGAAGCTTTGCATACCATCGATGGACGTCGGCTTCGTTGGGCTCGAGTTGAGTCACAGTTCGGAAGCTGTTTTCGGCGGCTGCCAGGTTTCGATCGTAGAGCAATTGTGTGATACCCAGGGTGAAATAGGCTCCAGCTAACCTCGGATCTATCTGAATGGCTCGCTCAGACAGGGCCTTGGCTCGGGGCAGTAGCTCTGATCCCGGCGCGAATGCGAGAACGACCAAGTGAATGTAAGTACTGGCGAGCGCCGCCATAGATTCGGCGTAGTCGGGCCGAATTTCGGACGCACGTTCGAAATACAATCTAGCCTGTTTCAGTGTGGCGACATTTGGCTGCATCGAGAGTAGGCTTCGTCCTTTGCGATAGAGCGCATCGGCGCTATTGCTCAGGATCGGCGATTCATCTGTTTGCGAGAGCACGACCGGCTCGACTAAGACGCGATACCCACGCTTCGGAAGGGTTTCAATGAAGCGGGAGTTCTGCGAAGTGTCGCCCAGCGCCTTGCGGAGTTGATAGAAGCTGGCTTTTACCGTGTCATCACTGACGAAGCGGTTATGCCAGACACTTTGCAGAACTTCTTGTTTTGGAACCACGCGACCTTCGTTCGAGCAGAGGAAGACCAACAATTCCATCAGCAATGGCTCAAGGCGAAGCTTTCGCTGCGGTGACGCAAGCGAGCCGTCGTCCGGTCTGACAATCCATTCTCCGAGCCTGAAGCCCCGGAGCAACTGATGTATGTCCGCCACTTCTCACCCCGGCTGTCGTTCGACTGTCGTCACTTGTACGCAGTGCAGCCCTTCAATTCAATTCGAACAGAGAGCGGATTGCAATTAAGATTCGATTCTTTTCTGATGATGGAGCAACCACAACAATGCAAAGCGATGTTGCGAGAAAGTGAACGGTCCCCTTCATTCAACTCCTCAATGATGCGAACGGCTCAAGTCAGTCCGCAGGCGGACATTGCTGGAATCCACGCAGGTGTGCCTGTTAGTGTAGCGCGGCCACTGATAGTTCTACGACGACTGCCTTATGGGTGCATCAATGCGAATGAGAATCATGTTTGCAGGAACTCTCGCCGTCAGCGCGGGTGTTCTGCCGATGATCGAAGCACCTGTCGAACGGGGACACGGAAGATCCTTTGACTCGGGGATAAGCCGGTGTACACCGTCGGCTACTTGATCCAGACATCTGTAGCCACTCCTCCGAGTTCCAATACGATGCGATCACGATCAACCGAAATGTTATTCCATATCGGGTCCATCCCCGGCACAAGCGTTTCATCGAACTCATACAACGTGGTGGTTGGGCCAAGGGGATGTTTGCTGACCGCATCGAGCTGCAATGCATCCAGGAACCGCAGATTTCCGCCCTGCCCATGGGATGAGAGCGAATAGAGCAGGTTGTCGTGACCTGACCAGAACACCAGGAAGTAAGTATCGGATACGGGCGTAATCGGAATCCAATCGGATGTGCTGAGCACGTTGGAGGACACTGGACCCACAAATGCTTGCCAGCGGCCGCTCTCAACCTCAGCGACGAAACTCAGCCAATGACCGTCACGCGAAAGGCTTGGCGCTTTCAGTTCTCTGGTTGTCGATATCAGTGGGTTGATTCTTCGCGTGTCAAGATCAAGCAGGCTGAGCTTCTGGTTCCCTGGAGTATCAACCCAGAGGAGCAACTCCTTCGCATCGGAGGAGAATTGCCGCGGCATTCCGCAGTTCTCGCACAAGAGGGTCGACCAAAAAGGCCACCAACTCAACGATTTCAAGTACACGTTGAGCCGCTCCTTCGTTCCTTCGCCATACGCATATTGCGCGCCCTCCGGCGCGAGCACTGAGAAGAATCCGTCTCGTAGTTTCTGCTTCTTTGCCGCGGTTCCATATTTCAAGTCCTGTAGGAACAAGGAAAAGCGGTCGCCATTTGCTTCGCTGTACAGCAGCTTCGCCTCGGCGGTGGACTGCTGCCCTTTTTGGCCCGAACCCAGGGTAAGAGGCGACGGCACCGTGTTGACGTGTCGGCCGGATGAGTCAACCTCCAGCGCCCAGAAGTTCATACCCACTTCTGTACGACAGAACACCATCTTGCCGGCTGTGAAAGAAGCATCAGAATCGCCCTGCTCGTCGGTGGTGGCGCGCACAGCTTTACCCCGCGGCCTGCCGTCGGAATTGAGTTGGACCTTCCAGAGTGTCTGAGTCTCGCCTTGCTTTCCGGTGAAGACGATCCAATCTTCCGGAAGCCAGCCATTCACGGCGACGTAGTTAAATCCCTGTTGGCGCAGCTCAGCCCCGAGCGAGATTTTCCGTGACTCACTACTGCTAGCGCCTACTATCCACCACTCCGGCTCACGGTTTTTTGCCGTCGAGGTCGTTACGAGGATGTGCATGGCGTCGGGAGACCAGATCGGAGCATAGCTATTGTCGACCTCGGGGAGCAGTAGGGCAGACTCTCCACCGGCAAGAGATCGTCGTACAACCTTGCCGCCGTTTCCGTAAAGGATCGTTCTGCCATCAGGAGAGATTCTGGCGGAATAGGCATTAGGGATGGCCAGCACCGCGGCACCGCCGAACGATGGAACCAGATAGATGCCTTGTGGCTCACGAGTGGAGGTGAAGTAAATACTGCGCCCATCGGGAGAGAACTCGGGGTCGTAATTCTTGAATTCATCATTCGTCAGCGGTCTTGGAGGTGCCGACCCGTCGGCGCGGCCTACCCATATCTGCGGATTGGTATAGCCGGGAGCAACCGCTGCAAAGGCGATGGACATGCCATCGCGCGACAACACTGGAGATCGGGCATCACCCACTCGATGCGTGAGTTGCCGCTCGGTTTGAGGCGGTGATGACTTTGAACAGGCGATCAACCACCAGACCGATGCGAATAGCAGGCCAAAGCGGGCACAGTTGAAGTGGCATTTCACGGGAACCATGATGGTATCACCGATCGCGTTTCTTTGAGCATGCCGACTGGTCCGCCGCGCATTCAGGCAGTGGAAGATTCGTCAGCAGGTATGCGCGCCCAACGGGCCGTTGGATTAATTGTATGGAAGGATCTAGGCCGGACAAGTCAGCGACTATGATGATCTGCTACGGCCTATTAGGCCCTTGAAGCCGCAGCCGAAGCAACATTCCTGAAACCCGCGACATCGAATCCAACGCGGTTGTAAAGTGGCGTACCAAGCCGCGATTGTCTGGACCTGCGAATAAGCGGATCCTCTGAAATTGCCTTCCTTTGTCTTCCTTGTTCCTCTGTAAGGGCTTTTGTCCGATTGGCCAGTTTGACCACATGCCAATCATCTTCCAACAGTTGCATGAGAGTTTGCTTTCGCCTCGGGAAGCGTTCGATCGGCCGGTGTCGCTTCTGCCGTCGAAAGCGATTGCGTGCATAACTCATCGAGCTCAGGGCCTTTATGTCCGCACAATTTTGCCTGCCTTGTCGCCAGTCGCGTAGAGCTGTGATCACCCGTTCTAGCCGCTTCGTATCCGCGTTCGTTCGTCCCGGTCTTGAATTGCTCCTGCTATGTTTGCTCTCGCCGTGGGTCCTGGCCCAGACGCCGACTCCTGTTCCCGTACCGACATGGCGATACGATTTGACCCATGCCGGGCAGAACACGAAAGAAACCGCGTTGACTCCCACCAACGTCAATGCAGCTTCATTCGGCAAGTTGTTTTCTTTTCCGGTGGACAGCACCGTCTATGCGCAGCCGCTCTATATGCCCGCCTTGAAGATGAGTGACGGCCTCGTACATAATGTGCTCTTTGTCGCCACCGAGAACGATTCCGTTTATGCGCTCGACGCAGATTCGAATCTAGGCGCAGATGCTCATCCCTTGTGGCAAATCAGTCTGCTGACGGCGGCGCACGGCGCGGGCGCGGGCGCAACCGCAGTGCCTTATGCCGATACCGGATCGGCAGATGTGGCGCCCACAATCGGAGTCACCGGCACGCCGGCCATCAATACTGCCACCAACACCATGTATCTGGTGGCCGCCACGAAAGAAAACGGAACCTATTTCTCGCGGCTGCACGCCATCAACATCATCACCGGAGCGGAACAGGCAGGCAGCCCCGTGAATATAACGGCGACGGTCTCGGGAACCGGGGCCGGCAGTTCCGGAGGGCAACTCCCCTTCAGCCCGCTCTGGCAAAATCAGCGTCCCGCAGTCGATTACTACAACGGATATGTCTACTTTGGCTACGCCGCCCATGGCGACAAGAACAATTGGCACGGATGGCTGTTTGCTTACGACGCCACTACGCTAAAGCAGACCGCCGCGCTCTGCCTCACTCCCAACGACATTGGCGGAGGAGTATGGAGTTCGGGCTCGGGTTTTCCCATCGATACCAGCGTCTCTGGTGGACGAATGTTCGTGGCTACCGGCAACGGGGGCTGGTCTGCACCGCCCTTTACCGCGAGCACCGATTTCGGCGAGAGTGTGATAGCTTTCAACATTGCGAACGGCAAGCTGACGCCGGCTGATGAATTCACGGCGTTCAATTACTCAAGTCTGAATACCAAGGATTGGGACCAGGGAGCTGGCGGCCTGCTGATGTTGCCGGACCAGCAGGGCGCCAATCCGCATCTGCTGATCACCGTCGGCAAAGAGGGACGGATCACGGTCCTGAACCGTGACAATCTCGGCGGTTATGCATCGGGTGCTTCTTCCAACACCAACGCCGTACAGGATATTTCAAGTGTTGTCGCGCCGGGCCAGGGATTCTGGATGACACCTGCCTACTGGAATGGGAATGTCTATCTATGGTCCGGCGGGCACTCCGGCGGCACGCCAAACACCGGCATGCTGTTCAAGATGAACAGCGGGGTGCTGGATACAACTCCTGACAGTCAGACCACCTTCACGTCGGCGTATCCCGGCCCTTTCTTCTCCATCTCGTCCAATGGGGCTCAAAACGGTATTGCCTGGGCTGTGAAGACCGATCAGTACAGCACCAATGGTCCGGCCGTGCTGTATGCCTTTGACGCCACCGATTTGAGCAAAACTCTTTACAAGAGCGACAGTAACGCGACCCGCGATTCGGCGGGAGCGGCGATGAAATTTACCGTTCCGGTAGTGACGAACGGCAAAGTCTATATAGCGGCTCACGGTGAAGTGGACGTCTACGGATTGCTGAACGGGGCCACTACGGCAGCCGCACCGGTGATCACTCCGAACGGCGGCACGTTCTCCTCGAGCCAAACAGTGAGCATGTCGACGGCGACTTCTTCGGCCTCAATCTACTACACACTCAACGGGTCGACTCCAACGACGGCATCGACCCTGTATACGGGACCGATCACGATCGCTTCCAACACCACCGCTAAAGCAATTGCCGCCGCATCTGGATACTTGCAGAGCACCGTGCGCAGCGCGACGTTCACGTTCAGCACGAGCCAGTGCTCCGCCCCGTCCACCAATGGCATAAACGTCTGCTCGCCGACCCAGGGCGCCAGCCTGACGTCGCCCGTATCCATCAATGCTGCCGCAACCGTCAGCGGGGGCGTGTACCGGTTCGAGTTATGGTCGGGCACCACAAAGCTGTCGAGCGTGAGCAACAGTGGCGTCATGGTCCAGTCACTCTCGTTTGCGCCGGGAAGCTACCATCTGGTCTTTACCGCCTACAACACCGCCGGGACGCATGTGAACGCAACGCGCGATATCACCGTGACTAGCAGCAGCGGTTCGTGCTCGGCACCATCCAGCAACGGGATAAATGTCTGCTCACCCAACCAGGGCGCCACCCTCGCTTCGCCGATTTCCATCAATGCTGCCGCAACCGTCAGCGGGGGCGTGTATCGATTCGAGTTATGGTCGGGCACCACCAAGCTGGCGAGCGTGAGTAACAGCGCGGTCATGAAGCAGTCACTCTCGCTGGCGCCGGGAAGCTACCATCTGGCCTTTACCGCCTACAACACCGCCGGGACGCACGTGAACGCAACGCGCGATATCACCGTGTCCGGCAGTAGCAGCGCTTCGTTCTCGCTTTCCGGCAGTTCCTTTGTAATCGGATGGCGCGGCGGGTCCATCCATGTTCCCGTCACCGTAACGCCGAGCGGCGGTTTCACGGGGCAGGTCACGCTTGGCTGCTCCGTAACCGGCCCTTCCGGCGCTGTGAGTATTCCCGCCTGCACCATCTCGGCGCAGCCCCCGGCCATCACCGGGAGTTCTTCCGTCACGGCTTACGTCTACGTCACCACCCAGTCGACAACCACTCTCGGCGATTACACGCTGAAAGTGAATGGCTCCGGCGGAAGTCAAAGCAGCTCGACCAATATCCCATTTACCGTGAATTGATTCGGAACATCGGGCCCTCAACTTCGGATGCAAAAGTACACGAGCATTCCCGCTCTCGCGATCTATTCCTGCCGCACAACTGGAACCGCTTACCGGACAGTCCCGGGAAAGCCGCTCTGATTGTCCTCCGACATGCTGGGGGCATTACTTCGGTTCGCCAGATACCTCTGTTCCCACGACCATCAATCAATTGCATGGCTTAATCTATGGAGCCAGATCCAGACAAACTGGGTGCTGGGCTTAGGCCACTCTTGGCGGGCGGAGAATCCTGATGGATCTTGGGACGTATCAGATTTCCAAGCAGATCCTGATCGATCTCAGCGCGCCTCCACTGATAGCCGGTATCTTTTGGCTTATGACACGCGGATGGGTTGCCTCGATCGGATCGGGCGATACTACTACACTCACGAAACAAAAACTCAAAATCGAATTTCGAATAGTTCTCGCGCTGCTCTACCTGGCCGTATTCGGGAAGACCCTCTACAGTCTACTGAGCTGAGCGATTGCAGTTTCGGTGTTCGGAATAATCTCGCGACCTAAAATAGCGTCGAAACCCTCACACGGCGTTCAATTCCTCCTGCATTACCGCCCACCCAGAGACCGGCGATAGTTTGTGCAAGACGGGTACTGGGTGTGTGCGCATGATTCTGCTCTGGAGTCTCCCTCAGAGCACGGTCTCCGCCCCTCCTTGAATTAACCTTAGCTCATGCGAATCGCATTACCAGGACGTCTCAGGACGCTTCAATCTCAAGTGAGCACGAGGAGGTTCCATGGTTTCTTTGTTGCCCAGGAAGAGCACGTTCTTTGAGCTTTTCAGGGCTCAGGGAACAGTCATCAAGAAAGCCACGGAATTGTTCGTGGAATTTGCGAACAGGTTCGGGGATTTTGAGTCATTCAGTGCCCGTTCAAAAGCCCTGGAGCGGGAAGGGGACGCTGTCGTCCGGAAAATAACCTATGAGCTGGCGGAGGCGTTCAATACTCCCCTCGACCGAGAGGATATTCATCCTCTCATGCTGGACCTCGACAGAATCGTAAACCTGATCAACCGGGCCGTCCAGGATACGTATCTCTACGGGATCACGGAAAAGCCGGCGATCATGGACGCGTTTGTTTCGCTGATGCAAGGTGCTGCAGAGGAGCTTGAGCAGCTGCTCACGGTCTTTGAGCGGCGCAAGTACGTTGCGGAACTCGCGCACGCGGTGGAGAAGATTCGCGGCATTGAACATCAAGCGGACGTTCTTTATAAGGAAACCGTCCATGCTCTCTTCACGAGCGATCGGGAGCGCCTTCTTGCCATGTTTCCGGAAGGTATCGATTCCGTGATCACGCTGAAGGTTCTAGCAATGACCCGCTTCATCAATAATCTCGAGAAGATCGTCGACGCCTTCCAGGTGGCGGCGAATCGAATCGAGGGCATTGCCATTAAGTGGAATTGACGCATGGGCCATCAGATTCTGCTTGTGGGTATCATCGTGGCCGTCGCGCTCTGCTTCGACTTCACGAACGGCATGCATGACAGCGCGAACTCGGTTGCAACGATTGTCGCCACACGGGTGCTGACGCCGATCCAGGCGGTCATCTGGGCGGCGTTCTGGAATATCGCCGCTTTCTTTCTGTTCGGGACGGAGGTTGCGAAGACCATCGGCAGCGGCATGATCGACGTTCACATCGTGACCCCGTTTGTGGTGCTTGCTGCGCTTCTGGGAGCAATCGGATGGAATATCCTCACACTCTCGCTCGGAATCCCGACCAGTTCGTCCCATGCCATTATCGGTGCGTACGCGGGAGCGGCGATCGCCAAAGCCGGGTTCGGCGTTCTCCTGCCCGGAGGTTGGACGAAGACCCTTCTGTTCATCGTCGTTGCGC
>Ga0105240_10006342_pt1 | contig 17413 bp, 11 predicted proteins | sample KBSC54metaG_FD_80426 | JGI IMG/M metagenome (GOLD analysis project Ga0105240, IMG submission 80426) | Corn rhizosphere microbial communities from Kellogg Biological Station, Michigan, USA - KBS C5-4 metaG | ecosystem: Host-associated > Plants > Roots > Rhizosphere > Soil | place: Michigan, USA...
AGTGGGGCAAGCCGATCGCCGAGGCCCTCGCGGCCGCGCCGAAGCCGGCGGGCCTGGCGGCGGTCTTCCAGCCGCGCGGCCCGAACGTGGCGCTGGCCGTCACCGGGGCCGTACTGAAGGGCGCGGACATGGCCGGCGCCTACTTCTTCCCCTTCGACGCCACCGTCATCGACCACGCCAAGCCCCAGGCCATCGAGCGCGGCCCCGAGGGCCTGACACTGTCGCTGTCGCCCGGCTACGCCTTCCAGGGCGGCAAGGCGCCCGCAGGGCTGGCCGGCGTCCTGGCGGTGGGCGGCAAGACCTATGAGATCGCCGCCGCGCCGGGCGCGCCGCCGCCGGGCGCCGCGGGCCTCGGGCCGCCGCCGGCGAAGGCCGCGGGCGGCGCGGATCTCGGTCTCGCCGCCGCCGGTCTGTTCGCCTTCCTGGGCGGCCTGATCCTCAACCTGATGCCCTGCGTCTTCCCGATCCTGGCGATGAAGGCGGCCTCCCTCGCCGGCCACGGCGGCGAGAGCGCCGCGGCCAAGCGGCAGGGCCTGGCCTTCGGGGCGGGATCGGTCCTGACCTTCCTGGCCCTGGCCGCCGGACTGATCGCGCTGAAGGCCGCGGGCTCGGCGGTGGGCTGGGGCTTCCAGCTGCAGTCGCCGCCGGTGGTGGCGGTGCTGGCGCTCCTGATGCTGGCCGTGGCGCTCAACCTTTCCGGCCTCTTCGAGGTGGGAACGTCCCTGCAGGGCGCGGGCGCGGGTCTCGCCAGCCGAGGCGGCCTGGCCGGCGCCTTCTTCACCGGCGCGCTGGCGGTGGTGGTCGCCGCACCCTGCACGGCGCCCTTCATGGGACCGGCGCTGGGTTGGGCGCTGACCCAGACGCCCGCCGCGGCGCTGGCCGTCTTCCTGGCGCTCGGCCTGGGATTCGCCGCGCCCTTCGTGCTGGTCGCCTATGCGCCGGGCCTGCTCTCGCGCCTGCCTCGGCCCGGCCCCTGGATGGAGATCTTCCGCAAGGCCCTGGCCTTCCCGATGTACGGCGCCGCGGCCTGGCTGGCCTGGGTGCTGGCCCAGCAGGCCGGTCCGGAGGATCTCGCCAAGCTGTTCGCCGCCGCGATCCTGGTGGCGCTGGCCGGCTGGCTGCTTGGCATGAGACAGCGCCGAGCGGCTTCAGGCGGCGTGGCCACTGTGGCGGAGATCATCGCCTTCATGCTGGTGGTCGCCTCGGTGGCCGCCGTCGTCTGGCCGGCCGACAAGGCCGCCGAGCTGGCGTCGGAGCCGTACAGCCCCGCCCGCGTCGCCGAGCTGCGCGCCGAGGGCCGGCCGGTGTTCGTGAACTACACCGCCGCCTGGTGCGTCTCCTGCCAGGTCAACGACAAGGTGGCGCTCTCCACCCGTGCGGTGACCGACGCCTTCGCCCGCCACAAGGTCGCCTATTTGAAGGCCGATTGGACCAAGCGCGACGCGACCATCGCCGCCGACCTGGCGAGCCACGGCCGGGCCGGCGTGCCGCTCTACCTGCTCTACGGATCGGGCGGCGGCGAGGCGGCGGTGCTGCCGTCGATCCTGACGCCGGACATCGTCGTCAAGGCGGTGGAGGCCGCGGACAAGCACTGACCAGGGAGCCTGAGCCGATGACCGTCCTTTCCCGCAGGCTGCTGCTCGCCGCGGTCGCGCTGGCGGCCTGCGCGCCCGGCCTGGCGTCCGCCGCGCCGGCGATCGGCCAGCCGGCGCCGGCCTTCCAGGCGATGGACGCCGACGGCCACAGCCGCGCGCTCTCCGACTTCGCCGGCAAGGTCGTGGTGCTGGAATGGACCAGCAGCGACTGCCCCTACAGCGGCAAGCACTACGGCTCCGGCAACATGCAGCGCCTGCAGAAGAAGGCGGTGAAGGACGGCGTCGTGTGGCTGACCGTCTCGTCGTCGGCCCCCGGCCGCGAGGGCTATTTCACGCCCGAGATCGCGCGCGCCTGGCGGGCCAAGGTCGGTTCCCACGCCACCGCCATCCTGCTGGACGGCGACGGCAGGGTGGGCCGGGCCTATGGCGCGCGGGCGACGCCGCACATGTTCGTCATCGATCGGGACGGACGCCTCGTCTACATGGGCGGCATCGACGACCGGCCCTACGTCGATCCGGCCAGCCTGAAGGGGGCCAGGAACTACGTCGCCCTGGCGCTCGCCGACCTGAAGGCCGGAAGACCAGTGGCCGAACCGGTCAGCGCGCCCTATGGCTGCAGCGTGCGCTACGGCGCCGCGACGGGCTACTAGCAAGAGGGATCGGCGCTTGTCAGGGATCGAGGCGGCCTGGGGCCGGCTGGCCGCGGCCGGCGAAGCGGCGAGGGACCGGCGCATCGCGGGCCTGTTCGAGGCCGAGCCGGGCCGCCTGGACCGGCTGGTGGCAAGCGCCGCGGGCCTGGAGCTCGACCTCTCCAAGCAACCCTGGTCGCTGGGCGATCTTGAGACGGCCCTCGACCTTGCCCGCGTCTGCGGCGTGGAGGCCGCGCGCGAGCGGCTGTTCGCCGGCGAGGCGGTGAACGCCTCGGAGGGCCGCGCGGCCCTGCACATGGCGCTACGCGCCCCCAAGGGCTCGGCCTTCAGCGCGCAGGGGCAGCCGGTGTCCGCCGAGGTGGACGCCACCCGCGCCCGGATGGCCGAGTTCGCCGGCAAGGTGCGGTCCGGCGCGCTGAAGGGCGCCGCCGGCAAGCCGTTTCGCGCCCTGGTCCACATCGGGATCGGCGGCTCCGACTTCGGCCCGCGCCTGGTGTGGGAGGCGTTGAAACCCCTCGCTCCGCGGATCGAACTGCGCTTCGTGGCCAATGTGGACCCGGCCGAGGCGGCGCTGGCGTTGGCCGGCCTCGATCCGGCCGAGACCCTGGTGGTGGTGGTCTCCAAGACCTTCACCACCCAGGAGACCATGACCAATGCGCAGGCCGTGCGGGGCTGGCTGCGCGCGGCGCTGGGCCCCGCCGGCGATGCGCACCTGGTGGCGGTGTCGACCGCGCTCGACCTGGTGAAGGCGTTCGGCGTGCCGGCCGACCAGGTGTTCGGCTTCCGCGACTGGGTGGGCGGCCGCTATTCGGTCTGGTCGGCGGTGGGCCTCTCCTGCGCCATCGGCCTGGGGGCTGAGGCCTTCGAGGATCTGTTGGCCGGCGCCGCGGCGATGGACGACCATTTCCGCGCCGCGCCGCTCGGCGCGAACCTGCCGGTTCTGCTGGCGTTGGCCCATGTCTTCAACCGCAACGGCCTGGGCCGGCCGGTGCGCGCCGTCGTCCCCTACGCCCAGCGGCTTCGCCTCCTGCCCAACTTCCTGCAGCAGCTCGAGATGGAATCCAACGGCAAGCGGACGGAGGCCCAAGGCCGCCCGGTCGCCCACGCCACCGCCGCGGCGGTGTTTGGCGACGCCGGGACCAATGTGCAGCACGCCTTCTTCCAGCTGATGCACCAGGGGACCGACGTGATCCCGGCCGACATCATCGCGGTGCGCGAGGCCTCGGAGGGCGATCCTCGGGCCCAGGCCATCCTGCTGGCCAACGCCGTCGCCCAGGCCGAGGCCCTGATGGTCGGCCGCAGCGAGGCCGAGGTCCGCGCGGAGCTGACCGCCAAGGGCATGGCGCCGGGCGAGATCGCCACGCTCGCCCCGCAGCGCACCTTCCCGGGCGACCGGCCCTCGAGCTTCATCCTGCTCGACCGCCTGACGCCTGAGCGGCTGGGCGCGCTGCTGGCGCTCTATGAGCATAAGACCTTCGTCGAGGGCGTGCTCTGGGGGATCAACAGCTTCGACCAGTGGGGCGTCGAACTGGGCAAGAGCCTGGCGAGCCGGGTGCTGGGCGAGCTTGAAGGCGGGCCGGCTGGAGGGCACGATCCTTCCACGGCGAGGCTGATCGGAAAGCTGAAGGCGTGAGCGCTCCCCAGATCAAGGTGTTCGACAACCTTCTGACGCCGGCCGACCACGCGGCGATGTGGGCGTTCCTGTGTGGGCCCGGCTGGGCCTACGGCGGTTATTCCGGCGGCGCGCCGGACGCCGCCGACCGCTATTTCTACAAGCACTTCGCCGGCTATCGCACCGACGGGCGCGAGGCCCACGACCTGGCGGTCATAGAGCAGGAACTCGCCGAGACCGCGCCGTTGGTGTCGGGCCTGTGGACCGCGCTCAAGGCCGGTCCGTTGAAGGGTCAGGCCCTGTCGCGCTGCTACGCCAACGGCATGTCCGGGGGTGTCGAGGGGAGCCTGCACCTCGATTCCAACATCGAGACCCACCTGACCTCGATCTACTATCCGCATCCCGTCTGGAGCCCGGACTTCGCGGGCGAGACCCTGCTGTTCAACCCCGCCGGCGACGAGGTCGTGGCGGCCATCTATCCCAAGCCCAACCGCCTGGCGGTGTTCGCCGGCACGATACCGCACGTCGCCCGGCCCATGTCGCGGCGGCGCTCGGAGCTGCGCGTCACCCTGATGTTCAAGACCATGCCGGCGAAGGCCTAGGGCGCGCCGTTGTGGATTTCTCCACCGTCCTCCGCTATAGGCCCGGCCCCATGAGCGGACCCGCGCATCATCACGGCCACCACCACCATCCGACCCTCGCGGGTTCGGCTTGGGATCGCTTGGCTTAGGAAGCGCACCCTCTCCGAGCCCCGCACCAGCGGACGGGGCTCGAACCTTTTCAGCTCTGTCCGTCGCTCCTTCCCTTCCAAGGACCCGACCATGGACACCCCTCCTTCCTTGAGCAACGGCGCGGCAACCGCTAAGCGCGGGCCCATGACCGACGCCGCTCCTTCGAACCCAGCAAGGCCCGAGGCCCGCGCGCCGCGCGGCTTCGTCGACCGCCGCGCCCGCGACCTGACCGCCGAGCGCAAGATCCTGGCCGCCGTGAGCGAGGTCTATGAGCGTTACGGCTTCGAGGCCCTGGACACCGGGGCGTTCGAATTCGCCGATGCGCTGGGCAAGTTCCTGCCCGACGCCGACCGGCCGAACGAGGGCGTGTTCGCCCTGCAGGACGACGACGAACAGTGGATGGCCCTGCGCTACGATCTGACGGCGCCGCTCGCCCGGTTCGCCGCCCAGAACTGGGAGACCCTGCCCAAACCGTTCCGCCGCTACGCCTTCGGGCCGGTGTGGCGCAACGAGAAGGCCGGCTCCGGCCGCTACCGCGAGTTCGTGCAGTGCGACGCCGACACCGTGGGCTCGGCCCGGCCCGAGGCCGACGCGGAGATCATCGCCATGGCGGTGGCGGGTCTTGAGGCCGCGGGCCTGCCGGCCGGCTCGGCGATCGTCAAGATCAACAACCGCAAGCTGCTGAACGGCCTGATGACGGCCGCGGGCGTCGCCAGCGAGGGCCAGAAGCTCATCGTGCTGCGCGCCGTGGACAAGCTCGACCGGCTGGGACCGGACGCTGTGCGCCTGCTGCTGGGCGATGGCCGCAAGGACGAGTCCGGCGACTTCACGAAAGGGGCGGGCCTGACCGCCGCGGCGGCCGAGCGGGTGCTGGCCTTCACCGCCGCCGGCGTCGGCGGCCGCAGCGAGACCCTGGCCACGCTTTCCGACGTCATCGGGGGATCGGCCGAGGGCGACGAGGGTCTGGCCGAACTGGCGGCGATCGACCAGGCGCTGAACGGCCTGGGGGTCGGCCCCGACCGCGCGGCCTTCGACCCCTCGGTGGTGCGTGGGCTGGAGTACTACACGGGCGCGGTGTTCGAGGCGGAGCTGCTTCTTCAGACCACGGACGAAAAGGGTCAGCCGGTGCGGTTCGGCTCGATCGGCGGGGGCGGGCGCTATGACGACCTGGTGGCGCGGTTCACCGGCGAACGCACGCCGGCCACCGGCTTCTCCTTCGGGGTGACGCGGCTGGCCGCGGCGCTGAAGGCGGCGGGCCGCGATCTGGCCGCCGACGCCCGCGGCCCGGTGGTGGTGCTGGTGCTCGACCAGGAGCGGATGGCCGACTACATGGCCGTGGCCGGAGAGCTGCGCGCCGCCGGGATCGCCGCTGAGGTCTACCTGGGGACCTCCGGCATGCGGCCGCAGATGAAATACGCCGACCGCCGGCTTTCACCCGCTGCGGTGATCATCGGCGGGGACGAGTTCGCCGCCGGGACCGTGACACTGAAGGACCTGGACCTCGGGCGCGAGCTCGCCTCGGGCGTGGCCGACAACGCCGCCTGGCGCGCCGAGCGGCCGGGCCAGATGACGGTCCCGCGCGCCGAGCTGGTGGCGGCGGTCCGCCGGATCGTCGAAGCCGCCCCATCCGGAGGCGGAGCGTGAGGGTCGAGCCGCCGGTCCCGGCGCCGGTCCTGGCGGCGATCCGCGCCGCCCTGGCCGCGGCCGGCGCGACGCCGGTCGACGCCCCGATCCTGCAGCCGCTGAACCTGCTGCTGGACCTGGCCGGCGAGGAGATGCGGGCTCGGCTGTTCATCGTCCAGGCGGAGGGCGACGCCGAGGCGTGCCTGAGGCCGGACTTCACCGTCGCCGTGGCGCGTCGGCATATCGAGACCGCGGCCCCCGAAGGCCGCTACGTCTATGAAGGCCCGGCGTTCCGCGCCGCGCCGGAGGGCGACCGGCCGGAGGAATTCGTCCAGCTTGGGGTCGAGCTGTTCGCCTCCGCGGCCAGCGGCGCTGTCGAGGCCGACGCGGAGATCGCGGGCCTCGCCTGGCGCGCGGCGCTGGCCGGCGGGCGATCCGACCTGACGCTGTGGCTGGGCGACGTGGGCCTGTTTGCGGCCTTCATCGGTTCGCTCGGCCTGCCCGCGGCCCTGGCCGCCCGGCTGACGCGGGTGGCCGGCCGGCCACGCTTGCTGAACGCCGAGCTGGCGCGGGCCGGGGCGCCCGCGGCGGAACCCGGCGGCGGGCAGCTGGCCGCCATGCTGTCCGGTCTGTCCGAAACCCAGGCCGCGGCCATGCTGGAGGAGGTCTGGGCTCTGGCCGGCGTCGAGCCGGTGGGCGGGCGCGGCCCCCGCGAGATCGCCGCGCGCCTGGTGCGCCGCGCCGAGGCGGCGCGGGCGCCGGCGCTCACCGAGGCTCAGGCCGCCGCGATCCGCGCCTTCATGGCGATCTCCGAGATCCCCGCGGTAGGATTGGCAAAGGTCCGTACACTGACGGGCAAAGCAAAGGCGCTCGACTCCGCGCTCGCCGACTGGGACGCGCGGCTGGCGCGACTGGGGGACATCCCCGCCGAGCGGATGCGCTTCGCGCCGGCGCTGGGCCACGCCTTCGACTACTACGACGGCCTGACCCTGGAGGTGCGCAGCGACGCCCTGGGGGTGGACAGGCCGATCGCCTCAGGCGGCCGCTACGATGGCCTGCCGGCCCGGCTCGGCGGGGCGAGCGACGCCCGCGCGGTGGGTTGCGTCGTGCGGCCCTGGCGGGCGTTTTCCGGAGGCGAGGCATGAGCGAGCTCCAGAAAGCCGACCTGATACTCGCCATCCCCTCCAAGGGACGGCTGAAGGAGCAGGTCGAGGCCTGGCTCGCCGACTGCGGGCTCGACCTGGCGGTCAGCGGCGGCGCGCGCGGCTATCTGGCGAGCCTGAAGGGCCTGCCGGGCGCGCAGGTGCGGCTGCTGTCGGCCGCAGACATCGCCGACGCGCTGGCGGCCGGCGAGGCGCACCTGGGCGTCACCGGCGAGGATCTGCTGCGTGAACGGGGCGACCTGGAGAGCCGTGTCCTGCTGCTTCGGCCGCTGGGATTCGGCCGGGCGGACCTGGTGGTGGCCGCCCCGAGGAGCTGGCTCGACGTCGACACCATGGCCGACCTGGAGGAGGTGGCGCACGACTATCTCGCCCGCACAGGGCGGCGCATGCGGGTGGCGACCAAATACCTGGTGCAGACCCGCGGCTTCTTCGCCCGCCACGGCGTTGCCGACTACCGGATCACCGAGTCGGGCGGGGCCACCGAGGGCGCCCCGGCGGCCGGGGCGGCCGAGCTGGTCGTCGACATCACCACCACCGGGGCGACGCTGGCGGCCAACGGCCTGAAGATCCTCTCCGATGGCCTCATCCTGAAGAGCCAGGCCCAGCTCGCCGCCAGCCTGAAGGCCGGCTGGAGCGCGGCGCAACTGGCGACCGCCGAGGCCCTGCTGCGCGCCGTCGAGGCCCGCGCCGCGGCCCTGACCAGCGCCACCCTGATCTGGCCCGCGACCGGCGACGCGGCCGAGGCCGCCGCGATCGAGCGCCTGGTCGCCGCGGGCGCTTCGCGCCGGCCGCACGGCCTGATGATCGCGGCGACCCAGGCCAGCGCGGCGGCCGCGGTCCTGACCGCGGCCGGGCTGGGGCCGGTCACCGTCTCGCAGCCGGACTTCGTCTTCGAGGTCGCGTGCGCGGCGCTTGCGACCTTGAAACAACGGGTTATTTGACGAGGTCGTCAAAATTGGAGCGATATTTCCCGCGCCTCGCGAAAAACTGATCGCGCCTTGCGGCAGGACAACCCTGCGGACGTTGACTCGGGTAGAAAATTGCCGTTTCTTCCCGCCTGCGAGAGACACGAAGGCGCAAGACCTTGGATCTCCGGCGTTTCGGGGAGGAAACGCCCGCTCCGTTAGAGCGACTGCTCAAATAAGGCCCGTTGCGATTATCCCCCGCAGCGGGCCAAATTTTTGCTTCGAGCCTATTTTTGACGGGATCGTCAATTTACCTCCCCTTCATGGGGAGGGTGTCTGGAGCGAAGCGACAGACGGGTGGGGAGACCTCGTTCAAGCGCCGACCCGGCATACCGGCCCACGTTTCCCCACCCGTCTCGCTGCGCTCGCCACCCTCCCCATGAAGGGGAGGGAAGACATCACCAGATCCTGACGCGGTCGCCCGGCGCGACGTACATGCCGTCCCCGGCCTTCAGGCCGAAGGCGGCGTAGAAGGCGTCGATGTTGCGCATCGGCACGTCCACGCGCGCCCGTTCCGGCGAGTGCGGATCGGAGACCAGCTGCTGGCGCATGGCGTCGTCGCGGGTCTTGCCGCGCCACACCTGCGCCCAGCCGAGGAACACCCGTTGGTCGCCGGTCAGGCCGTCGATGATCGGCGCCGGCTGGCCGTGCAGCGAGGCGTGGTAGGCGTCGAGCGCCAGCAAGAGGCCGCCCAGGTCGGCGATGTTCTCGCCCATGGTCAGGTCGCCGTTGATCTTGGCGCCGGGCAGCACCTCGAAGGCGCCGTACTGCTTGCCGAGCTTGACGGTCTCGGCCTGGAACTTGGCCGCGTCCTCGGCGGTCCACCAGTCGGTCAGCCGGCCTGTCCCGTCGTAGTGCCGGCCGGAGTCGTCGAAGCCGTGGGTCGTCTCGTGGCCGATCACGCCGCCGATGGCCCCGTAGTTGATCGCCATGTCGCCGTCCGGATCGAAGAACGGCGGGGCCAGGATCGCGGCTGGGAAGACGATCTCGTTGCCGGTCGGGTTGTAGTAGGCGTTGATGGTCGGCGGCGTCATGCCCCACTCGGACCGGTCCACCGGTCCACCCAGGCGGCCGACCCGGAAGTCCCAGTCGAAGGTCGAGGCGCGGTTGAGGTTGCCGTAGAGGTCGCCGTCCTTGATGGTCAGGCCGGAATAGTCGCGCCACTTGTCGGGATAGCCGATCTTGACGGTGAAGGCGGCGAGCTTCTCCAGCGCCTTGGTCTTGGTCGGCTGGCTCATCCAGTCGAGGCGTTCGATCCGGCCCTTCATGGCGGCGCGGATGTCGCCGACCAGGGCCAGCATCTTGGCCTTGCTGGCCGCGGGGAAGTAGGCGTCGACATAGAGCTTGCCCAGGGCCTCGCCGATCTGGCTGTCGACCAGCTGGACGCCACGCTTCCAGCGAGGCCGCAGGGCCTGCTGGCCGGTCAGCACCTTGCCGCGGAAGTCGAAGCGGGCGTCGACGAAGGGCTTCGACAGATAGGGCGCGGCCTGGTCGGCGAGGGTGAAGGCCTGCCAGGCCTTCAGGGTGGCGATCGGCGTCTTGGCGAACACCGCGGCGATCTTCGGGAAGGCGGTGTTCTCCTGGACCACCACGTGCGTCGCCTTGGCCAGGCCGGCGCCCGCCATGAACGCCGTCCAGTCGAAGCCCGGCGCCAGCGGGGCGAGCTTGGCGGTGTCATAGGGGTTGTACATCTTGTTGTCGTCGCGCTGTTCGGCGCGGGTCCAGGAGACCTTGGCGATCTCGGTCTCCAGCGCGACGACCGCCTTGGCGTTGGCCGCCGGGCTTGGCCAGCCCGCCAGCTTCAGGAGGGTGGCGACATAGGCCTCGTACTTGGCCTTCTGCGGCCCGAAGCCGGCCTCCAGGTAGTAGTCGCGGTCGGGCAGGCCCAGACCCGCCTGGTTCAGATAGACCGCGTAGTGGTCCGGGTCCTTGCCGTCGACCTGCACGCCGGCGGCGAAGATCGACCCGCCGAAGACATGCAGCGACCGGCCCATGACGCGGGCCACGTCGGCCTTGGTCTTCTCGGCCTTGATGGCGGCGAGGTCGGCGGCCATCGGCTTGGCGCCCAGGGCGTTGACCTTCCCCTCGGCCATGAAGCTGCGGTAGAGCGCGCCGACCTTGGCCCGCTCGCCGGCGGCGGAGGTATCGGCGGAGGCCTTGTCGAGCAGCAGGTGCAGCCGGCTCTGCGACAGCTCGTTCAGCGCATCGAAGGCGCCGTAGCTCGAGCGGTCGGCCGGGATCGCCAGGGTCTTCACATAGCCGCCGTTGGCGTACTGGAAGAAATCCTGGCCGGGCGTGGCCGAGGTGTCGCGGCCGGCCAGGTCGAAGCCCCAGGTCCCCATGCGGGGCGCCTTGGAGAGGTCCGGCGCGGGCGCCGGCTGCGCGGAGGTTTGCGCCAGCGCCGGGGCCGCCGCCAGGAGGGCGGCCGCCGCGACGGCGCCGAGCCAGAAGGTCTTCATGGAAGAGGAGCTCTCGAGAGGTTGATGTGGCGCGACCATGCCCTGACCAGGCGCCGTTACGATGTTACATTTTGGTCAGAAACCGGATGAAGCCCCGTCGTCGCTAGGGCTTCATCGCGGCCATCGCCGGAGGGCCCAGGCCGGAGCTGACCACAAGGCGCACCGTCATCTTCCTTCCGCTCGCGAAGCTGAGCGTCATGGGGGCCTGGTCGCCGGCCTTCAGCGTCCGGGTCAGGCCGACCAGCATCAGGTGATAGCCGCCGGGACCGAAGGTGGTTTCGCCGCCGGCCGGGATCGAGACCTTGTCCACCTTGGCCATCGACATGACCCCGCCGGCCATCGAGTTGGCGTGCATCTCGACCCGCGCCGCGATCGGGGTCTCCACCTTCTGCAGCACCTCGGCGGCGCGTCCGTGGTTGGCCAGCACCATATAGCCGACGCCGTTGGTCCCGGAGACCGCCGGCCGGCTCCAGGGCTGCAGGACCACCAGGGTCCCGGCGCCGGCGGACGCGGCCAGCGGGGCCGTGGCGAGGAGGAGCGCCAGGGCTGCGGCCAGGGGGGTTCTCATTTCGAGGTCCTCAATAGACGAAGCGCAGTTCCGCCAGCGCCGAGCGCTGCGGGAAGGGGTGGAAGACGAAGTAGTCACTGCCGGTGAGATTATCGATCCCCAGGGCGGCCGACCAATGCGGGTCGATCCGGTAGGTCGCCCGGGCGTCGACGACGAAATAGCCCTCGAAGCCCTGATAGGTGTGCCCCACGGGGTCGGAGTTATCCAGCGTGCCGAACTGGCGGCTCGCGTATCGGGCGCCGGTGGAGAGGCTCAGCCGGTCGCTGGCCCGCCAGGTGGCGACGGCGGCCCAGCGCAGGCGCGGGAGCTGCGGCGTGCGCTTGCCGACGGCGGCTGGCAGGCCCGCGTCGTGGGCGGTGGTGGAGTCCACCCAGGTGGCGCTCGCCTGTACGTCGAGCCCCCGGATAAAGACGTCATGCGCCTCGCCGGCGGCCTCCAGCCCGCGGGATCTGACCTTGTCGACGTTCTGTACGAAGGTCGCCGTGGTGGTCGCGCCGGCCGGGAAGGTCGTCGCCTGGGAGATCAGCGCGTGGGAGATGTCCTCGGTGAAGGCGGACAGGCGCAACCGGGCCCCGCGCCACGTCCGTTCGACCGACAGATCGCTGGAGAGCGCCCGCTCGGGCAGCAGGTCCGGATTGGGGACCTGCAGCGACTGGCCCACCGTCACGGACTGGTAGAGCTCGCTCACCGTCGGGAAGCGATAGGCCTCGCCGAGCGAGGCAGTGACCCGCCAGTTGGAGTCCGGGGTCCAGGCCAGCACGGCCTTGGGCGAGGTGCGCTCGGCCGAGAGCCTGGGCTGGCGCGCCAGGAGCGCCGGCGACAGGGAAAAGTTGAAGCCGTCGAAGGCCCGCCAGGCTTCCTGCCGCACGCCGATCGTAAGGGCGAGTTGCGGGGCGAGCGTGACGGCGTCCTGCAGGAAGATCGCCTCGATCTGCGTCTTGCCGCGCGAGGCCGCCGCCAGCGCCCCTCGCGATCCCGAGATCCAATCGGTGGTGTTGAACCGGTCGCTCTCCAGCACATAGCGGTCGGCGTGCAGGCCCAGGGTGACGGCGTGCGCGGCGAGCGGCGTCCAGACGGCCTTGGCGTCGAAGGTCGCCCAGCCCGTCCCGCCCATGTCGAGGATCGAGCCGGCGCCGCCGGCGAAGGCGGCCGGCGGCGCGACCGAGGGCGTGCGCTGTTCGTCGTGGCCATAGTCGTAGGCCGTGGCGATGGCTTCCCAGTGGAGACGCGGCGTCACGTCGCCCTCGAGGTTGAGCGCCTGCATCCAGTGGCGCTCGTCCAGCCGGTACATGACATTGGCGAAACCGCTGGCCGGGACGACGACGGCCAGGCCCGCGATGTTCAGCGCTCCCGAATAGGCCGGCGCGCCTGCGGCGTCGCGCAGGTAGCTCTCCACATGGGCGTCGTCGCGGTTGCCGAAATAGCCCGCCAAGTAGCCCACCTTGAAGGCCGGCGTGACGTCCCACGCCAGCTTCAGCTTGGCGTTGTCCTGCCGCTGGCGCTCCAGGCCGCCGGCGCCCAGGACGAAGATCGGCTGGCCGGCGCGGTTGCGGTCGGCGAAGGCCCCGGTGACCGCGAGCCCCGCGGCGCTGGGCGCGCCGGCGGGCCGCAGGGCCGTCACATAGTTGAGCGGCTGGCCCCGGCTTTCCAGGTGATTCAGACTGAGGCGGAAGGCGAAAGGGCCGCGCCGGTCGCCGAGCGAGGCCGCGGCCTCGTAGGCCGGATAGTCGGCCTTGGTGGCGTACTGCCGGAAGCCTTGCGTCTCCACCGCGACCTTGGCGTCGGTCTCGAAGGTCATCGGCGTGCGGGTGGCGATGTTGACCACCGCGCCGATCGAATTGCCGGGATAGAGGGCGGAGAACGGCCCGTAGAGGACCTCGATCCTGTCGATCTCGCCCGGAGAGACCATCCCCCAACGAGGCGAGGCCGTGGAGTTGTTGTTGCCGATCAGGGCCGACAGCAGGACGCCGTCCGCATAGACCAGGCTGCGGGCGCTGGCGCCGACGCCGGAGGTCCGGGTGGTGATCGGCGCCTGGGTGTCGCCGATGTGCCGGCGACGTACGAAGACGGCCGGCAGATATTTCAGCGCGTCCTCCACCGTGGTCGCATTGACGGTGGTGGCGATGTCCTGGGCGGTGACGGTGCTGGTGGAGAGCGGCTGGCCGACCGCCTGCGCCGCGGCGCCCTGGACCACCACGCCGGAGACGGTGCGCGAGGCCGGATCGCTGTCGTCGTCAGCGGCCCGGGCGCAGGCGGGCAGGGCGGCGGAAAAGGCGCAGAGAGAGGCGGTGACGAGGAGGGCTCGTCGCCCTCGTAGGGCAAGGGTCATGGAGGGTCCTGAACGGCAGACGTGCGTCGGCGCCCTGGCGAAGGCGCGGCTCGGTTAGGTCTGGTTCAGGCGGTGGGCGGGCCCTGGCCCGGCGGACGGGGCGGGGCGCGGGCGCGGGGCGCGAGCAGGCGGACGACCGGCGCGTGCTCGACCCGGGCGATCGTATAGACCACGGGCTGCATCGCCACGCACGGCGGCGGGGTGACCGCGGCCATGGCCGCGGCCAGGCAGTCCTGGCAGGGCATGCCGCCGAAGCCATGCTGCGGATCGCCGGGCTTCGGGGCCTTGGCCGCGCCGTCCGCGGCGATCGTCTGGGTCCCGGCGGCGGTGCAGATGACCGTCGCGCCGCCGCCGTCGGGCGCGTCGGCCATGGCCGCGGCAGGGATCAGCACCTGCACCATCAGGGCGAAGACGGCCACGAGGGCGGCGAGCGCCCTTCGGTCGTGCCTGGCGTGACGGGTGGACGGCATGGCGGCCTTCCTACGCCCATCCAGCGATTTCTCAAGGCGCGCGGCTGCGCCATAGTCGCGCGCGGTCCGGCTGGAGCTCCAATGACGCCTCACGTGCAACCCGGCGCCTATAAGGATGTGGTCCTGTTCCTGGCCACTGCCGGCGTGGTGGTGCCGCTCTTCCGGCGCTGGAAGCTTTCACCGATCCTGGGGTTCCTGGGCGCGGGGGTGCTGCTGGGACCCTCGGGACTCGGGAGCCTGACCGCTGAGGCGCCCTGGCTTTCGGCGCTGACCATCGACAACCCCGACGAGGTCGCCCAGCTGGCCGAGTTCGGGGTGGTGTTCCTGCTGTTCATGATCGGCCTGGAGCTGTCGTGGGAGCGGCTGCGCAGCCTTCGGCGCTATGTCTTCGGACTGGGCGCGGCCCAGGTGTCGTTGAGCCTGGCGGCGACCGCCGGCGCGGCCCTGGCGTTCGGCCAGCCGCTGGGCGCGGCCATCGCCATCGGCGCGGCGCTGGCGCTGTCCTCCACCGCCATCGTCATGCCGATCCTGACCGAACAGAAGCGGCAGCACTCCCTGGCGGGGCGCACGACCTTCTCGGTGCTGCTGTTCCAGGACCTGGCGGTGGCGCCGATCCTGGTGACGCTCACCCTGCTCGGCCGGCGGGGTGCTGCGCCGGCGCTGTCGGCCGACCTGCTCCTGGCGTTCGCGCCGGCCGTGGCGGGCGTCGTCGGTCTGTTGGTCGTCGGGCGACTGGTGCTGCGGCCGATGCTCCGCTCGGTGGCCCGGGCCAAGAGCGAGGAGCTGTTCGTCGCGGCCTGCCTGCTGGTGGTGATCGGCTCGGGCCTGGTCAGCGCGCTCACCGGCCTCTCCATGGCGCTGGGCGCGTTCATCGCCGGCCTGCTGCTCGCCGAGACCGAGTTCCGCCACGAGGTCGAGGTCACCATCGAGCCGTTCAAGGGCCTGCTGCTCGGACTGTTCTTCGTCTCCGTCGGCATCGGCCTCGACCTGCCGCTGCTGGTCGCCAGGCCGCAGGAGGTGCTGGGCGCCGCCGCCGGCCTGACGCTGGTCAACGGCACGGTGGTGTTCGTCCTGGGCAAGGTCTTCCGGCTGCGCACGCGAGCGGCGGCCGAGGCGGCGCTGCTGCTCGCCGGCGCAGGCGAATTCGCCTTCGTCATCCTGGGTCAGGCGATGGAGCAGAAGCTGGTCGACCGCGCGACCGGCCAGGCGATGGTGGTCGCCGCCACGCTCTCGATGGTGACCATCCCGTTGCTGGCGGCCCTGGGCGCGCGGATCGGCGGTCGCAGGATCTCGCCGGCCGACCTGCCCGAATCACAGGGCGCGCCGGTGGCCGAGCCCCACGTGCTGATCGCGGGCTACGGCCGGGTGGGCCGGCTGGTGGGCGAGATGCTGCGTCGGCATGAGATCGCCTGGGTGGCCGTCGAGCAGGACGCCCGCCTCGTGGAACGTGGCCGGCGCGATGGCGAGACCCTGTTCTTCGGCGACGCCGCGCGGCCGGACTTCCTGGCGCGTTGCGGCCTGGGAGAGGCCTCGGCCCTGGTGGTGACGATGGACGACCCGGACGGCGCCGAGGCGATCGTCGCGGTGGCCCGCGCGCTCCGTCCCGACCTGACCATCGTGGCCCGCGCCCGCGACGCGCGACACGCCCAGCGGCTCTACGACCTGGGCGCCACCGACGCGGTGCCCGAGACCGTCGAGGCGAGCCTGCAGCTGTCCGAGGCGCTGCTGGTGGAGATCGGCGTGCCCATGGGCCTGGTGATCGCCTCGATCCATGAACGGCGCGACGAGTTCCGCAAGGCGCTGAATCGCCCAGAAGCTCTGGGCGGCCGCACCCGCGCGCGACGCGCGAATCGGGGACCGGTCGCCGGCGGCTGAACGGCGCCGGGACGGCGCCGAAAATTGGTCCGTGGGCGGCCTGCGGGGGGAACCAAGCGGCGCCGTCTACGTTGTCAGGGAGCGCGAATGGGGCGCAGGTCAGTTTGGGGGCGCGGATGTCGCTGCGCTGTGGAGTACGCGATCGCGCCGGGCGAAGCCCGTCTGCGTATGCGGCTGTCTCCGAGGCGCCTGCGGCAACAAGGCAAATTTACAAGTTATTCCAAAGTCTTCGCCAGGATCCGTCGATCTGCCCGCATAGCCGCGGGCGGGTCGGTCAAGGTTCTGGCGAAGCAACCGATGGACTGGTGATCGCGCCGGGCGCGCCAGTTTCGTGGCTCCGCGGCGGTCGACTTTCCGACGCGCCGTTGATCCGCGATGCGATAGTCGTATAGCGTCCGGCTAGGCTCGCCGGCCGAGAGATTGAGGTTCGAGTGTGGCTTCGGTGACACTTACGCAATCTCGCGGCCTTGATATAAGAAAAGCTGGGTCAATAGGCCGCAGCGCTAGGGCAATGAGAGGGCTCTGATTATGAAGTTCAAACTCCTGGCAGGAGCCGCGATGGCGGCGGTGTTCGCCGCGTCTGGCGCCTCTGCGCAAGTCGGTTGGTATGGCGCCGTCGATCTCGGCTATCACTGGCCGGAAGGCATCAAAGCCGACTCGTCGAACCTCGCCGCCAACGGCATCAAGACCACGTGGCGCTTCAACCAACAGGATGACTGGGCCGGGTTCGCCCGCCTCGGCTATCAGGTCAGCGATCACTGGCGCGTCGAACTCGAAGCCGGCTATCGCCCGGGCAATATCGATTCGGTCCGCGGCGGCACCAACCAGGCGATCATCGGCCTGTGCTCGCCGGGCGTCCTGCGCAGCGCGGCGTCGCCGAATTGCGGCTCGCCGAGCGGCAAGATCGAATCCTGGACCGTCATGGGCAATGTCATCTACGACATCGGCCCCGACTGGATGATCGACCCCTACATTGGCGCCGGCGTCGGCATCAATCACCTCAACCTGACCACCGATGGCCAGTTCTCGAACGTCACGGGCGTCGTCACCGCACAGGGCGGCGCGAACCCGGCGATCCAGAACCTGCATATCGACGACAGCGACAACGTCTTCGCCTGGCAGCTGATCGCCGGCGCCTCGTGGAAGGCCACCGACCGCCTGAAGGTCGACGCGACCTACCGGTTCCTCAGCGGGTCTGACGGCCGCTTCACCTCGGTGGGCACCAACGCGCTGCAACCCGGCGACTTCCAGGGCAAGTACCGCGACTCGTCGGTGACGCTCGGCCTGCGCTACTCCTTCGCAGCGCCGCCGCCGCCGCCGCCTCCCCCGCCGCCGCCGCCGCCGCCTCCCCCGCCGCCGCCTCCCCCGCCGCC
>Ga0105240_10006346_pt1 | contig 17411 bp, 16 predicted proteins | sample KBSC54metaG_FD_80426 | JGI IMG/M metagenome (GOLD analysis project Ga0105240, IMG submission 80426) | Corn rhizosphere microbial communities from Kellogg Biological Station, Michigan, USA - KBS C5-4 metaG | ecosystem: Host-associated > Plants > Roots > Rhizosphere > Soil | place: Michigan, USA...
ATTCGCTCGATGCCCTGTCCAGCGACCGCCGCGAGCAGTTCCGCCGCGACGCATTCCGGGGCGATCTCGGCCAGCGGCACCAGCACGAACGCGCGCTGCCACATGCGCGGATGCGGCACTTGCAAAGTCTCGCTGTCGATTCGCGCGGACCCGAACAGCAGCAGATCGAGGTCCAGTGTGCGCGGTGCATTGCGATAGGGCCGATCGCGGCCGGCATCGCGCTCGAGCGCCTGCATGCTTGCCAGCAGCTCCGGCGCACTCATGCGAGTCTGCAGTTGCACGACCGCGTTGATGTAGTCGGGGCCGCTCGAATCAACCGGCGTGGTGCGATACAGCGACGATTGCCGGCTTACTGTGGTGTCCGGCAACTCACGCATGCGAACCAATGCATCGCGCACGGCCTGCACCGGCTCGCCCAGATTGGCGCCGACTGCGACGTAAGCTGCGACGGCTTCGCGCATGGCCGCTCCCAGAGCGCCTGCTAATCCTGCCCACTCGCAGGCTGTGGGCTCGCACCGCCGTCACCCGCGGGCTTGCGGCGGCGGCGACGGCGCTTCCTGGGAGCGTCCGAGGAACCCGCGTCCGCCGATTGCGGCTGCGATGGCCTCGAACTGTCGTCCCGCGCGCGCTCACCGGATTCGGCGGCGCCCGAGATGACGTTCTCCGTCGGCTTGGAGGGGCGCACGCGCCGCTGGCCCTTGTGCTGCTCCTCGCGCAATTGGGCGACCAGGTCTTCGCGCACCGCGTCGCTGGCCTGGCTGAATTCCTGCCACCAGTCGGCCAGCACCACGTCGACTTCGCCGATGTCGGCGCGCAAGCGCATGAAGTCGAATCCGGCCCGAAACCGCGGCTGCTCCACCAGGCTGAAAGGCGTGTTGCCGCTGCGCTTCTCGAAGCGCGGCTGCATCATCCAGATCTCGCGCATGTCGGCGGCCAGCTTGCCGCGTCCGGACACATCGCCGATGCGCGCATTGAAGACGTCGTCGATCGCGTCCTGCAGCGCCGGAAACGGGTGCTGCCTGCCTTCAAGCCGCTGCGCCCACCCGTCACGCACGTCCGACCAGAGCACGCAGGCCAGAAGGAAGCTCGGCGCGACCGGCTTGTTCTCGCCGACACGCCGGTCGGTGTCCTGCAACGCGGCCTTCACGAAAGGATCGTCGGCGCGCTCGACCACCACGTCCAGCAGCGGATAGATGCCGCGCGACATGCCCAGCGCCTTGAGCTGGCCGATGGTGGCCAGCGAGTGCCCGGTCTGCAGCAGCTTGAGCATCTCGTCGAACAAGCGGCTTTGCGGCACGTCGGCCAGCAGCGCCTGGCACTGCACCAAGGGCGCGGCGGTCTTGGGGTCGAGCTTGAATCCAAGGGGATTGAGCTTGGCCGCGAAGCGTACGGCGCGGATCACGCGCACCGGGTCTTCGCGATAGCGCGTGAGCGGGTCGCCGATCATCCGGATCGTGCGCTTCTTGGCGTCCTTGATGCCGCCGTGATAGTCCACCACGGTCTGCGTCTCGGGGTCGTAGTACATCGCGTTGATGGTGAAGTCGCGGCGGGTGGCGTCTTCCTCCTGCGGCCCCCACACGTTGTCGCGCAGCACCCGGCCGGTGGAGTCCACCGCGTGCTTCATGCCGGCGAGTTCGCTTCGGCTCGTCTTCTCGTTGCCGGCCACTTGCTCGGCCGCCGCGTTGTCCATGTGGGCGCGAAAGGTGGAGACCTCGATGACTTCGTGCTCGCGACCGCGGCCGTACACCACGTGCACGATCCGAAAACGCCGCCCAATGATGAAGGCGCGCCGGAACAGGCTCTTGACCTGCTCAGGCGTGGCATCGGTTGCCACATCGAAATCTTTCGGACGCAGGCCCACCAGGAGGTCGCGCACCGCGCCACCCACGATGTACGCCTCGTGGCCCGCCTCCTTCAAGGTGTGCACGACATTGAGTGCCCGCTCGTCCACCAGGGAAGCGTCGATGCCGTGTTCCTGCGGCCCCACTTCCTGCCGCTTGCCGAAACTGGGCTTGCCTCTGGTGCCGGCGGGTGCCTTGCCCAGCAGCTTGTCGATGAATTTCTTGATCATGGTTCCTTGAAGAGATCCAGTATGCGCCAGCCCCGCTGCAGGGCGATCGCGCGCAAGGGCGGCTCGGCGTTGGTGGCCACCGGATGATCCACCCGCTCCAGCAAAGGCAGGTCGTTCATGGAATCGGAATAGAACGTCGCCTCCACGCTCGCCCAATCCAGGCCGCGCGCGGCCAACCACTGCGTCACGCGCTCGACCTTGCCTGCGCGCAGCGACGGCACGCCCACGATTTCACCCGTGTACCAGCCATCCGCGCCACGTTCCAAGTCCACGGCGATCAGCTCGGTGACGCCGAACGCCTGCGCGATGGGGCGGGTGACGAAGTCGTTGGTGGCGGTGACGATGACCAATTCGTCGCCGGCGCCGCGGTGTTGCTGTACCAAGGAGAGCGCCTCTTCGCGGATGGCCGGCCGGATCACGGATTCCATGAACCGGGTGCGGCCCGCCGCGGCTTCCTGAGGTCCGCGCAGCCGCAACGCCTCGGTGGCGAAGCGCACATAGGCGTGGACGTCGAGCGTGCCCGCCTTGTAATGCTCGTAGAACTCGTCGTTCTTCACCCGGAATGCCGCGCGATCGGACCAGCCGATCTCTTGAGTGAAGACTCCCCAAGCGTAATCCGAATCGATCGGCAGCAAGGTGTGATCCAGGTCGAACAAGGCGACTTTTTTCTTTTTCACTCGCTCTCCAGCATCGACTTGATCAGGGGAATGGTGATGGCGCGCTTGGTCTGCAAGGCGTAGCCGTCCAGGTGCTCGAGCAATTGCATCAGGCTGGACAAGTCGCGCGAAAAGCGTGTCAGCATGAAATCCATGACTTCGTCGCTGAGGAAGACGCCGCGCGCATCGGCCGACTGGCGAAGCACGGAGCGCCGCTCCGGCTCGCTCAATACCTGCAGCTGGAAGACGTGGCCCCACGCGAGGCGCGTGCGAAGGTCTTCGCGCAACTGCAGGTGCGAGGGCGGGAAGGTGCCCGCTGCCAGCACGCCGCGCTGCAAGGCCTGCGAATTGACGAACCAATTGAACGCGGCGTGCTGCTGCACAGCCGTGTAGAGATGCACGTCGTCCAGCAGCACCACGGCCCAGTGGTCGGAAAATTCCGCGGGCTCGCTCACGCTCGCGTCGATCCAGCCGACGGTGGCGCCCTGCTCGCGCAGCAACTGCGCCACGGCCTTCAGAAGGTGCGTCTTGCCGCTGGCTGCGGGTCCCCAAAGGTAAGTGGGCACCGGCGAGCGCGTGGGGCTGCCCGCCCACAGCTGCAGGTGCTTGAGCGCGGCCTCGTTGGGCCCGGCGCAGAAACTTGCGAGCGTCGGCGCGCGCGCCATGCCGATGTCCAGGGCGATTTGCTTCATCGACCCGCCCACCGGCCGCCCTCAGGCGGGTTGGGCCCCCTCGGGGGGCTGTGCAGTGGCGCAGCCACGAACGTGGGGGTCATCATCATTGATACAACCGGCTTCCCATGTAGCCGGCGCGCAGGCGCCGGAACGCAACGAACAGCACTGCACTGGCGGGCAGCGCCACCAGCACGCCGACGAATCCGAACAACTGCGCGAACGCAAGCAGCGCGAAGATCACCACCAGCGGATGCAAGCCGATCCGCTGGCCCACCAATCGCGGCGTCAAGTAGAAGCCTTCGATCACTTGTCCTGATCCATAGACCACTGCGACCATGACGACCGCCTTGATCGACGCGAACTGCAGGATCCCCGCGAGAAAGGCAAGCACCAATCCGATGCCAAAACCCACATAGGGGACGAACATGGCCAGGCCCGTGAAAAGCCCGATGGGCACCGCCAGGTCCAGCCCGAACAGACCCAGTCCGGTGCTGTAGAACACCGCCATCGTCACCATGACCAGCAATTGCCCGCGCAGATATTGCCCCAGCACCTCATCGGCCTCGTTGGTGAACGAGTCCACGCCGGGACGCGCACGCGGAGGAACCAGTTCCAGCACCCGGCTCACCACTTGCTTCCAGTCCAACAGCAGATAAAACAGCGCCACCGGCACGAGCACAAGATAGCCGACCGCAATGAGCGCAACGCCGCCACCGATTTTCAACGAGGAGAACACGGAGCCGAGCGCGTACTCGAAATTGGCAGTGAGATAGGTCAGTAGTTGCGCCTTCAGGCTGGCCAGGTCCAGCGAGATCCGGAAACCCAATTGCTGCAGCCAGGGCCCGAGGGTGGCATTGAGATTGTCGAACAGGAAAGGCAATTGTTCGCGGATCAGCGGCACTTCCTTGGCCATCACCGGGACCACCATCAACACGAGGCCGAGCAAAGCCAGGATCAACAGCAGCTCGACCAGGATCACGGCGATCACCCGTGGAACCCGGCCACGCCCGAGCTCGTCAAGCCGGTCGACCAAGGGCGTGAGCGCGTACGCCAACACCGCAGCCACGATGAACGGCGCCAGCACGCGTCCGAGCAGCCACAGCGCCAGCGCCAACAAGAACGCGATCAACAACCAGGCCGCGACGTGTTTCTGAGTGGGTGTGAAGTCCATGAAGGCCGAACACGGCCGGTGGGGCCGAGCGCACCGGGGCAAGCCGGGCCGAAGCTAAAATTGGACAAATTCTATCGGGCCAAGCGCAGCGCGGCTCTCCAGCCCATCCCATGACCCCTTCTCCCCTCTCGTACAAAGACGCCGGCGTGGACATCGACGCGGGCGACGCGCTGGTGGAACGGATCAAGCCACTGGCGAAAAAGACGCTGCGCGAGGGCGTGCTGGCCGGCATCGGCGGCTTCGGCGCGTTGTTCGAAGTACCCAAGCGATACCGCGAACCGGTGCTGGTCAGCGGCACCGATGGCGTGGGCACCAAGCTCAAGCTGGCATTCGAGTGGGCCATGCACGACACCGTCGGTATCGACCTGGTTGCAATGAGCGTGAACGACGTTCTGGTGCAAGGCGCCGAGCCGCTGTTCTTCCTTGATTATTTCGCGTGCGGCAAGCTCGACGTCGACACGGCGGCCGCGGTCGTGGGCGGCATCGCGCGTGGCTGCGAGCTGTCCGGTTGCGCGCTGATCGGCGGCGAAACAGCAGAGATGCCGGGCATGTACCCCGCCGGCGAATACGACCTGGCGGGCTTCGCGGTCGGTGTGGTGGAGAAATCGAAGATCCTCACCGGCGCGCAAGTGCAAGCGGGGGACGTCGTGCTGGGACTCGCGTCGAGCGGCGTTCATTCGAATGGATTTTCCCTGGTGCGCAAGTGCATCGAGCGCGCTGCCGGCGACTTGCCCGCTAGCCTGGATGGGAAGGCCTTCCGCAACGCGATCATGGAGCCGACGCGGCTGTACGTGAAGAGCGTGCTCGCCGCGCTTTCCGCTCACCCGAACATCAAGGCGTTGGCGCACATCACTGGCGGCGGCCTGCTGGAAAACATTCCACGCGTTCTGCCGGATGGCATGGCCGCTCATCTGAACGAGGGCAGCTGGCCGCGCACCGAGCTGTTCGCCTGGCTGCAGCACACAGCGGCGATTTCCGACCACGAAATGAATCGCACGTTCAACAACGGTATCGGCATGGTGGTGGTGGTGAGTGCAGCCGATGCGAACGCGGTTGCCGCGACACTGCGCGCGCAGGGAGAGACGGTGTACGAGATCGGCGCCATTGCGGCACAACGCGAAGGCGGCCGAGTCACAGTCAGCTGAAGCGATGCGGCCCGCCGCCTCGCCTTCGCGCTTGCCGGCAGCCATCTGGGCCCTGGGCGGCGTCAGCTTGTTGATGGACGTTTCCTCCGAGCTGATCCACAGCCTTTTGCCCGTGTTCATGGTCACCACTCTGGGAACGAGTGTGCTCACCGTCGGCCTCATCGAAGGCTTGGCGGAAGCCACCGCGCTGATCGTGAAAGTGTTTTCCGGTGTGCTCAGCGACTATATGGGGCGGCGCAAGCCGCTGGCCGTGCTGGGTTATGGACTCGCGGCATTCTCCAAGCCGCTGTTCGCATTGGCATCGACGGCGGGCCTGGTGCTCACTGCGCGATTGCTCGATCGCGTGGGCAAAGGAATCCGGGGCGCGCCTCGCGATGCGCTGGTCGCGGATCTCGCGCCGCCGGCGATGCGCGGCGCGGCATTCGGGCTGCGTCAAGCGCTCGATACCGTGGGCGCCTTCCTCGGCCCCGTACTCGCCATCGGCCTGATGCTGCTGTGGGCGAACGACTTCCGCGCGGTATTTTGGGTGGCCGTGATTCCGGCATTCATGTCCGTGGCCATGCTGGCATTCGGCGTGCACGAAAGCGCATCGGCAGCGGGCGGCAGATCGGGCAACCCGATCCGCCGCGAAAATCTTCGCCGGTTAGGCCGGGCTTACTGGTGGGTGGTGGGTATCGGCGCGGTGTTCACGCTCGCGCGCTTCAGCGAGGCCTTCCTGGTGTTGCGGGCGCAGCAAGGCGGATTGGCGCTCGCATGGACACCGCTGGTGCTGATCGCAATGAATGTGGTGTATTCGATCGGCGCGTATCCGTTCGGCAAGCTCGCCGATCGCGCCAGCCACGCTGCGCTGCTGGCCGGCGGCCTGGCCGCGTTGATCGCGGCCGACGCAATGCTGAGCCTGTCCAACCAAGGACCTGCGTTGTGGAGCGGCATTGCGCTGTGGGGCTTGCACATGGCGATGACGCAAGGCCTGCTGGCCACCATGGTGGCCGACACGACCCCCGCCGATTTGCGCGGCACGGCTTTCGGTTTCTTCAACCTCGTCAGCGGATTGGCCTTGCTCGTGGCGAGCGGGTTGGCCGGATGGTTGTGGGACCGCTGGGGCGCGGCCTTGACGTTCGTTGCCGGCGCGGTCCTCGCCGCGTTGGCGCTGGCGGCCTTGATCATTCGTGGCGCCCATGGGCGCGCAGCCCTGCCTAGCTCTTCGCGCGCCGCAGATTGGCGACGCGATCGGCGATGACGTCGATGTCCAGAGCATCTTGCGCATGCACGAGATACGTTTCCAGATCAATCACTGCCGATGCGGTGTGCCCCTGTTCAGCATGAGCGATTCCGCGGTCGCGGTATTCGGCCCATGCTTCCGGCAGCAAGATCACCAGGCGATCCTGCACTGCGATCAGGCGCTGCCAGTCTTCCTGTGCGTTATGGATTTCCTTGAGGTTGCGCAGCATGCGCGCGATGATGTCGCGCGCCGGTGCGGCCTGCAGGTAAAGACCCAACGGAACCTCGAATTCGTCAACAAGGCCGCTGCGCCGCTTGTACGGCTCGAGCCGCTCCGCCAATTCTTCGCGCGAGAGCGACTGGCCGGTGAAGGGATCGATCACCACCTGCCCCTTCGGCAGGTTGACCTTCACCATGAAGTGGCCGGGGAAGCAGACGCCGCGCGCATGCAGGCCTAGGCCTTGCGCCAGTTCGATCCACAGCACCGCCAGCGAGATCTGGTTGCCCCGGCGGGTGCGCAGCACTACATTCAAGTAACTGTTGTCGGGGTCGCAATAGTCGTTGACGTTGCCGCCGAAGCTGAGGTCGCGAAAGAAGAACTGGTTGAGCGCGCGCAAACGTTGCAGCGGCGCCGCGTCGGCCGGCAGTCGCCGTTTCAGGCGCGCGAGCAGCTGGTCCATGTCACCGAGCACCTGCTGGACGTCGAGATCGGCGTACTCGTCCTGCGCGATGCTGGCCGCTGCTTCGAGCAAGGGGAACTGGTCGTCGCTTTGCGCCAGCGAGCTGAAGTACTCGAGCGGCGTTGGAGCGGACAAATTCAGCAGCATGAGTTCTTTGTAATGGAGCCGCTGCGAGCCGTCAAGCGCAAGGCGCATGACCCGCATCAGTGCGTGACAAACTCACGCAGCTTCAATCCGGCGGCCCAGAGCGCCGCAAAGTAGATGGCAGCCGACGCAACGAGCAGCGAAGCCATCAGCCCAACGCGCTGCAGGCTGTGCGCGCGCAGCGCAACCCATTGGAAATTTCCCGCCGCCCACCACAGGAATGCGCCGAGCAGTGCGCTCGCTCCCAGGACCTGCAAGGCGAAGCGGCCCCAACCGGCAGAAGGTGTGTAGCTGCCTCGCTTGATCAGCCCCAGGAGCAGCCAGCCGGCATTGATCAATGCCCCCAATCCGATGGACAAGGCGAGCCCGGCATGCTTGAGCATGGGCACGAGCAGCAGGTTCAGCAACTGCGTGATCACCAGCACGATGATGGCGATGCGAACCGGTGTGCGCATGTCCTGGCTGGCATAGAAGCCCGGCGCCAATACCTTGATCGCCACCAGGCCGACCAGCCCTGCACCATACCCCGCCAATGCGAGCGCGACCTGCTGCACGTCGCTGCCCTTGAATGCGCCGTAGTGGAACAGCGTCGCAACCAGCGGCACACTGAACACGAGCAGCGCGACGGAACTCGGGACCGCCAGCAGCACCACGAGCCGCAAGCCCCAGTCGAGCATCGCGGAATATCGCACCGGATCGTTGCCCGCCTTCGCGCCGGCCAATTGCGGCATGAGCACCACGCCGATCGCGACGCCGAGCATGGCGGTGGGAAACTCCATCAGCCGGTCCGCATATGTCAGCCATGTGACGCTGCCCGCCGGCAGCCAGGAGGCGATCTGGGTATTGATGAGGAGCGAGACTTGCGCAACGCTCACGCCCACCAGCGCGGGAAGCATCATGCGCGCGACCTGTCGCGTGCCCGGGTCGAACCACGCGGCACGCAATCGGGTCCACGCCAGACCGATCCGCGGAAACAAGCCCAGCCGATTCAGCGTGGGGATCTGCACGGCCAGCTGCAGTACGCCGCCGAGCATCACGCCGCCCGCCATGGCATAGATCGGCTCGATGCCCATGGAGCCAAACCAGGGGGCGCCGAGCCAGGCGGCTGCGATCATGCAGAGATTGAGCAGCACGGGCGTGGCCGCGGGAACCGCGAACCGTTTCCATGTGTTCAGGATGCCGGCCGAAAGCGCCACCATGGACATGAAGCCGATGTACGGGAACATCCAGCGAGTCATGAACACGGTGGCTTCGAAATTGTGCGGCGTCTGCTTGAACCCGCTGGCCAGTGCCCACACAAGAACCGGCGCCGCCGCGACGCCGATGACACATGTCGCAAGCAAAGCCCACGCCAGCACCGTCGCGACGCTGTCGATCAGCCGGTGCGTGGCGGCCTCGCCATCCGCCTCCTTCGAGCGCGCCAGCGTGGGGACGAACGCCTGGCTGAACGCGCCTTCGCCGAACAGGCGGCGGAACAGGTTGGGGATCCGGAATGCGACGTTGAACGCGTCGGTGAGGCCGCTGGCGCCGAAGGTCGCGGCGATCAGCAGTTCTCGAACGAGGCCTGTGATGCGAGACGCCAGCGTCAACAGGGACACCGTGGAAGCGGCTTTGAACAGGCTCATCGAGGACTCTATAATAGAGGGCTTTGCTGGCATCATCCTCAGACCCAAGGAATCATCACCATGGCATCAGCCAAACCCAAGAAAAAGAACCCGCGCCTGGCGTCGGGCCGTAAACGCGTCCGCCAGGACGTCAAGCTCAACGCGGCGAACACCTCGCTGCGCTCCAAATACCGCACCGCGGTGAAGAATGTCGAGAAGGCCGTCGCCGCGGGCGACAAGGCCAAGGCGACAGAAGCGTTCGCCAAGGCCCAGAGCATCGTGGACACCGTGGCCGACAAGCAGATCTTCCACAAGAACAAGGCCGCTCGCGACAAGAGCCGCCTCGCAGCCAAGGTCAAGGCCTTGGCCACCGCGGCCGCCTGACCTTATCAGGCAACAGCCCGCAGCCTGAAGCATTGCGAGACAGAACTTCAGCTCTGTCCTGCATTGACCCGACAGGTTGCGCCGTTTGAAACGGGTGCGCTGCCAGCAAAACAAGAAGCCGTCATTCGACGGCTTTTTTGTTTCGGCGTCCTGCTTATTTCCCCATCACGGGCACCGCCACGTTCTCGGTGAGCTGCAGCTGGTTGTCCTTTGCGAAATTGATCACGAAGTCCCACGCCATGGGCTCGAGGTCGCGCAGCTGCCCGTTGACGACGATCGCCTTCACGCCGTCGATCACCGTCGGAATGCACCACGGCGAGTAGCTCAGATGACTGCCCGGTTGCACGCCGCCCGGCCGAAAGGAACTCATCACGCCGGCCAGGCGCTCAGCCCAGTCGCTGGGTCGAAAAGTCTTGCCCGTCTGATTGCGGCCCAGGATGATGACTTCTTTAGCAGTACTTGAGACCATCTTTACAGGTTGGCGGTCGGCCTTGATCCGGGGAAAATCCCAGCGGCGGAACACAGCTATTATATATCTTATATAAGACTTGCCTCTGCCTCTGCGCAGCGGCAGGGCATCGCTGTGATGCGGAATCGTCAAGCAAGGGCAGCAATCTCTGTGCCTAAAATCAGTCCTCAGCGGCTCACTTCGTTGAGCCTATTGTTTTTTTAAGGACCTGACCAATGGCTTTCATTGAGGCTGCTTCGCCCCACACCATGAACACCTATGGCCGCCTGCCGATCGCGCTGGCGCGCGGCCAAGGCGCGCGCGTGTGGGACGTGAACGGCAAGCAGTACCTCGATGCGCTGGGCGGAATCGCCGTGAACACGCTGGGCCACAACCACCCGAAGCTGGTGCCCGCATTGCAGGACCAGATCGCCAAGATCATCCACAGCTCCAACTACTATCACGTGCCCAATCAGGAACGCCTGGCCGCGAAGCTGGTGGAACTGTCGGGCATGACCAATGTCTTTTTCTGCTCCACCGGGCTGGAAGCGAACGAGGCAGCGATCAAGCTGGCGCGCAAATATGGACATGACCGCGGCATCGAACGTCCGGAGATCGTGGTGTACGAAAAGGCGTTCCATGGGCGCAGCATCGCGACGCTCTCGGCCACCGGGAACGACAAGGTGCAAAAGGGATTCGGGCCGCTGGTCGAAGGCTTCATCCGGGTGCCTTTGAACGACATCGAAGCGCTGAAGGCAGCTACCGCCGACAACAAGAACGTCGTCGCAGTGTTCCTGGAAACGATCCAGGGCGAAGGCGGCGTGAACCCGATGCGCATCGAGTACCTGCAGCAGGTGCGGCTGCTGTGCGATCAGCGCGAATGGCTGCTGATGATCGACGAAGTGCAATGCGGCATGGGCCGCACGGGAAAGTGGTTCGCGCACCAGTGGGCAGGCATCGTGCCGGACGTCATGCCGCTGGCCAAGGGTCTCGGCTCGGGCGTTCCGGTTGGCGCCGTGGTGGCCGGGCCGAAGGCGGCGAACATCTTCCAGCCGGGCAACCACGGCACCACATTCGGCGGGAACCCGCTGGCGATGCGGGCGGGGGTGGAAACCATCCGCATCATGGAAGAAGACGGCCTGCTGGAAAACGCGGCCCGCGTCGGTGCGCACCTGAAAGGCGCGCTCGCACGCGAGTTGGGCGGCGTGCAGGGCGTGACGGAGATTCGTGGACAAGGCCTGATGCTGGGCATCGAACTGGCCAAGCCGTGCGGCGTGCTCACACAGCGTGCCGCGGACAAGGGCTTGCTGATCAGCGTTACCGCCGACAACGTGATCCGAATGGTTCCTGCCCTGATCCTGAGCGAAGCCGAAGCGGATGAAATCGTGGCGGTTCTGGCGCCGCTGGTGCGCGAGTTCCTGCGCGAGTGATGCGATGGCCCTTCAGCACTATCTCCAGTTCAGCGACTTCACGGCGCAGGAATACGCCTGGCTGTTCGAACGCGCTGCGATCATCAAGCGCAAGTTCAAGGCCTACGAGAAATACCATCCGCTGGCCGACCGCACGCTGGCCATGATTTTCGAGAAGGCCTCCACTCGCACCCGCGTGAGCTTCGAAGCGGGCATGTATCAATTGGGCGGAAGCGTGGTGAACCTCACGACGGGCGACACGCAACTGGGACGCGCCGAACCGATCGAGGACAGCGCGAGGGTGATCAGCCGCATGGTCGACCTGGTGATGATCCGCACCTTCGGCCAGGACAAGATCGAGCGTTTCGCGCAGCATTCGCGCGTGCCGGTGATCAACGGCCTGACCAACGAATTCCACCCCTGCCAGATCCTGGCGGACGTATTCACCTACCTCGAGCATCGCGGCGTCGACGCGCAAGGAAAGCTCGATCCGAAGTTCCTGCAGGGCAAGACGGTCGCGTGGGTGGGCGACGGCAACAACATGGCCAATACCTGGCTGCAGGCCGCGGAGCTGCTGGGCTTCAAGGTGCACCTGAGCACGCCCACAGGGTACGAGGTGGACCAAGCCATCGCGGGCATTCGCAGCACCGAAAGCTACAAGGTATTCAAGGACCCGATGGATGCCTGCCGCGGCGCCGACCTCGTGACCACCGACGTGTGGACCAGCATGGGCTACGAAGCCGAAAACGAAGCGCGCCGCAAGGCTTTCGCCGATTGGTGCGTCGACACCGACATGATGCGTGCCGCCAAGCCCGATGCGCTGTTCATGCACTGCTTGCCGGCGCACCGCGGCGAGGAAGTCGAAGCCGATGTGATCGACGGCCCTCAATCAGTGGTGTGGGACGAAGCGGAAAACCGCATGCACGTGCAGAAGGCACTGATGGAGTACCTGCTGCTCGGCCGCGTGAGTTGACGCTTCACGCGGCGGGCGCGCCGAAGCGCCCGACCCGCACCGGCAGCTTGCCGAGCTTGATCAGGCGCGTCTCGACGGCAAACGCGCTGCGTCCGAGAACGGTGGCGAGCTGCTTCACTGCGGCACCGGCATCGAAAGCCGCCGCGAGCTGTGCGTCTTCCTCATCGCGCCACGCCTTGCCCGCGTTCGGTGGCGGCTCGCGCCGCGTGCGGGTGGGCTGGCCTTGCAGGGCTTGCGACACCGCGAACAACGCGCGAATCACGGGGGGCGCGTTGTACGGACTGTCTTCGGGCATGGCTTCGCCCGTGACAGGGTGGATGCCCTGTGCAAGCGTGTCGATGATCTGTTGCGCGGTCTGCAATTCCATGGCGTGATCTCCTGGTGGTGGCATAGCTGTACGTTTGCACAGGTACCTGCAACGCGCCCGCATTCATGCCGGTTGACGCGATGCGGAGGAAGCAGCCACGCGCGCCGTGCCCCACTCAGTGAAGTAGACCGCTGCAGCCGTTACGAGGCCATAAACCGTCATCGCCGCGCCCACCATGGCGAACAGCGCCCAAACCGGCGCCCCCCGCCACACCAAGATCGCGCCCACCACAGCGACGAATGCCAGACGAGCCGACGCTGCAAGCACCGGTCCCGCCACCTTGCCCGCACCTTGCGAGGCAAAGTACAGCGTCATGCCCAACCCGAACAAGGCAAATGCCGGCCCCACCCAGCGCAAGTACTGCCGCGCCGATGCAAGCACCTGCGGATCGCTGGTGAACAGTCCCGCCCAAGCATCCGGCAACACGGTGACGAACAACCCGATCGAACCGAGCACGCCCGCGGACACTGCGCCGGAAATCCACGCGATACGACGCGCGCGCGACACATCACCCGCGCCGATCGCCATGCCCACCATGGGCACCGCCGCAACGCCCACGCCGAATGCGATCGGGACCAGCAGGAATTCCAAGCGCGCGCCGATGCCGTAACCGGCGAGCGGTTGCACGCCATACCGCGCCACCAGCGCGGTGACGATCAGGATCACCAGCACGGTTTGCAAAGGCGAGAGGCAGGCCAAGGCGCCGACCTTCAGGATGTCGTTGAACATGTCGCTGCGCAGCGCGCCGCCGCGCAGCGACAGGCGCACGGGAGCCGGCCCGGCGATCAGAAACCAGAGCAGGAAAGCCATGACGAGCGAGTAGGCGATGACCTGTCCCAGCGCCACGCCCACCATGCCCAGCCGCGGCAGCGGGCCCAGGCCCAGCCCCAGGCCCGCACCCAGCCCGATCTGCACGACGCACGCAACCATGATCGACGCGGACGGGACGCGCATGTTGCCCGCGCCGCGCAAAATCGAAATCAGAGTGTTGCACAACCATATCGGCAGGGCGCCGCAAAAGACCACTTGCGAATAGAGCACCGCTTGCTCGAGCACTCCGGCGCGCGCGCCAAGCCATCGATACAGCACCGGTCCGCCCAGCAGGAACAAAGCGGTGAACAACAGTCCCGCACTCGCCCCGATCACCACGGCATGCTTCGCCAGCACGCGGGCCCGATCGAGATCGCGCGCCCCGATCGCGCGGCTCACAGCCGAGGACACACCACCGCCCATTGCTCCGGAAGAAAACATCTGCGTGAGCATGACGAACGGAAACACGACGGCCATCGCAGCGAGCGGTTCCAGCCCCAGCAGCCCCACATAGAAAGTCTCGCCAATGCCGATGGCAGCTGCCGCGGCCATCGCCAGCACGTTGGGCAGCGCCAGCCGCAGCAACGATGGAAGAATGGGGCCGGTGAGCAGCGGCTTCATCGGTACAACCAATCCGCATCCAGCAATCGCTCGCCGAGCACCTTCAGCGCGAGATCGCGGCCAAGGCGCATCGGCCCTGTCGCATGGAAGATCCGGCCGTTGCGCGCCGAACGGCGCTGCACCCGCGCGTTGCGTTGCCAGCGATTCGCGGCATAGCGCTGCAAGGCGCCCGGCACTTGCGCGCGATCGCGCGCCAGCGACAGGCAGCGTCCCAACTCGTCGGCATCCTCGATCGCCATCCCGGCGCCTTGCGCGAAGTACGGCCGCATCGGATGCGCGGCGTCGCCCACGAGCGCCACGCGGCCTCGCACCATCTCGTCGGCGGATCGCAATGGCGGACGTTCGTGCAAGGGCCACATCCGCCAGGCGGGCATCGCGTTGACGAGATCGCGCAACGGCGCCGACATCCGGCCTAAAGCGGCATGCAGGTCGGCGGCCGCACCCGCGTGGTCCCAATCCTGCCAATGCGCCCGTACTTCTCCCTGCACGATGGCCACGACGTTGAGCAATTCGCCCGCGCGCACGGGATAAGCGACCAGATGCATGCGCGGCCCGAGCCATACGGCTATGTCGTGGCTGCGCAAAGCTGCAGGCAATTCGGCTTGCGCGACGAGGCTGCGGTAAGCAACGTGCCCGGTGGCTACCGGCATGCCGTCGCCCCAGACCTCATGGCGCACGCTGCTCCACAGACCGTCGGCTGCTGCGAGCAAGTCACCTTCCACCGTCGCCTCCAACGGCAAAGGCGTTTGCAAGGTGATGCAGCCGGTCGAGCTCGTCACGCCTGCAACGCGACAGGACAGACGCAGTTCGACCCCCGTCGAGTTGACCGCGTCCAACAGCAGTTGCTGCAGGTCGGCTCGGTGCACGGTGGCGTAAGGCGCGCCGTATCGTTGGGCGATAGCGTCGCCAAGCCGGAGGCAGCCCAGTTCGTCGCCGGTCAATGCGCTGCGCACCCGCAGCTGTGCGGGATATGCAGCCACGCGCCCGAATGCGGGGCCCAGTTCCCAACGCAGCAGGATGCGCGTGGCGTTGGGACCCAGCTGGATTCCGGCGCCGACCTCGCTCAGCTGGCTTGCTTGTTCGAACACCTGCGCCGCATAGCCGGCGCGCGTGCACGCCAGCGCCGCGGCCAGCCCGCCCAATCCGGCCCCCGCGATCAGCGCTCGATTTGCCATCCCGGGCGATTGTGCACGCCGCGCGCGTGAGGCGCTCAGTCCAGAATCACATCGAGCCCCGCGGGCACCCTGCATTCGGTACCCGCGATCATTCGCAGCACGGTATCGACGCGAGCGCGGCCCACGCCGGCGTCGATCTCATGGATGTCCAGGCCGTGCATGCCGGCCAGTGATGCAGCCACCGCTTTCGTCGTGTCCCGGCAGGGGCCAAGCAGTCGCACGGCAGGCCATTCGTGGAAACGTTCGAGCAGGTTCCTGGTCGCGGCACTCAAGCGGCCGGCGGAACCCGCGCGATCGCCCAGCAGCAGGAGCAGGCAGCGCATGCCTTGCAGCGACAGCCGCACCATGCCGTGCTCCAGGGCCCGCCGTGAGATCGCATGCAAGCGCGTGACCTGCCCTTCGGTGGCGATGTCGACGTAGGCTGCACCCACGTCGCCGTTGCGCGTGTCTCCATCGGCAAAGCGCTGGTAGCTCACCGGCACGCGAAGGCGCTCGGCAATCGACTTGACAAGCTCCATCGATTCGGTGAGCTCGGATGTCACTGCGACCAGGTGGCAGCGCGCGCCGGCGGGCAGAGTCACGTCCGGATCGATCAGGCAGGGCGCGCTCACGCACTGCCAGGCCTGGGCGGGCTCCCCATGCCGCCCGAGCCGCCGCTGGACCTCGTAGAAACGCCGGGCCACATCGTTCGGTTTCTCCTGGCTATGCAGGCTGGCGATATGCAGCCGCCGCTCCAAGGTGGAAGCGCCGCTACTGCGATGCAGCACCCGATGGTGGCCATGTCCAGGCTGTGCCTGTGACCGCATCCACGCTTCGTCCACGGAAGCGGCGGGGCCTTCATGCCACTGCACCAGCCATTCGCCGGTGTACAAGACCGCGCTGCGCAGCCCCCGTGCGGCGTTGAACCGGGAGATGTCCTTGCGCATGGCGAGGAGCCGCTCGACGACCGAGCCCGGCATCTGGCATAGGCTGGCGCCCATCAATCGGTGCACATGGTGCACCCCACCCACGCTGCTCATCGCCAACCTCTTCGCCACTAATTACTTGAAGCTTCAATTGTTAATATATTCAATATCGCTGTCCAATGCATTGTGGAACCGGCTCTGATGCATTTCACGCATGAGGAGTCCGTACGGGTTGCTGTCACGGCGCGCGCTCTCCCGTGGCAGCGCTCGCGCGCGAGCCGCCGAGCCTAACGGTCCAGCAACTGCCTCAGCACGAATGGAAGAATCCCGCCGTGACGGTAGTAGTCCACCTCGATCGGGGTGTCGATGCGCAACGTGACGGAGACTTCCTCGCGGCTGCCGTCGCTGCGATGCACGACAAGGAGCGCCTCGCTTTGCGGGCGCAGTTGCGGATCGGGGACGACGTCGATCGTCTCTTCCCCGGTGAGCCGCAAATGCTGCCAGCTTTCTCCGTCCTTGAACTGCAGCGGCAGCACGCCCATGCCCACCAGGTTGCTGCGATGGATGCGCTCGAAGCTCTTCGCGATCACGGCGCGGATCCCCAACAGCTGCGTGCCTTTGGCGGCCCAGTCGCGTGAGGAACCGGTACCGTACTCCTCGCCGGCGAAAATCACGGTGGGCCGGCCCTCGCCCATGTAGCGCATCGCCGCGTCGTAGATGAACATCTTCTCGGGGCGGCCTTGCGCGTCGCGGTAGATGGTCACTCCGCCCTCTTCGCGCGAGCCGTCGGCGCCCGGCGGGATCATCAGGTTCTTGATCCGCACATTGGCGAACGTGCCGCGCATCATCACCTCGTGGTTGCCGCGGCGCGAACCATAGCTGTTGAAGTCCGGCTTCTTCACGCCATGCTCGAGCAACCACTGCCCTGCCGGCGAGCTTTCCTTGATGGAGCC
>Ga0105240_10006347_pt1 | contig 17410 bp, 18 predicted proteins | sample KBSC54metaG_FD_80426 | JGI IMG/M metagenome (GOLD analysis project Ga0105240, IMG submission 80426) | Corn rhizosphere microbial communities from Kellogg Biological Station, Michigan, USA - KBS C5-4 metaG | ecosystem: Host-associated > Plants > Roots > Rhizosphere > Soil | place: Michigan, USA...
GTCGCGGGCGAGCATGCTCTTACTTACGTCGAGCACAATCATCACATCCACGCCCTGCCTGCTGATATTTTCGGCAGCGCCCCTGGACCTCAGGTTGGCCATACCGGCGATCAGCAAACCAACAGCCAGCAGGATCAGGATGAACTTGACCAGAAAATTTCTTTCGGAAAAAGACCTGACCAGCTGTTTCACCAGCAACGGATCACCGATTCGCGAGGCGGTCTTCTTTTTCCAGCGGATCAGGTAATTATACAGAATGATCAATCCCGGAATTGCGAGCAGCGCGAGGAGATATTGCAGGTGTTCGAAGTGCATTTATTTAATTGAAAATGGACAATTGATAATTGACAATGAGCAGTTGCGGATGAACCGGGAATAAACCATAACAAACACGAAGATTGTGCTCATTTTCAATTGTCAATTATCAATTATCAATTGTACCTGCAATATACCAAACCCCTCCGCCTCTCTTTATTTCTTTCCGTTAAAAAATCCCAAATGGGCAAGGATTCCTTTGAGTACCTGCAGGCGGGCTTTCTCCATATCGATGTTTTTATCATGGGATTCCAGGTTCAGAACGAAGAAATAGGGGTGTTTGTTTTCCTCGATCCAGCCGACGACCCAGCCGATTTCGTTGCCGTTCTCATCGTTACCCCAGCCGGTTTTATAGCTGAGCTGGTAATTTGAGTTTTGCTCCCGGAGCATCAGCTTTTTCACGATCTCCTGGGTGCGGTGGAAAAAGGGAAGCTGGTTGAAATACAGTTTCTTGACCAGTCCCAGTTCTTCATCGGGTTTCACTTTCAGGGTATTGTTGAGCCAAAGAGAATCGACAGGACCGCTCGCATCACGGTTTCCATATCCCAGGGAGTCGATCCAGTGCTTCATGGTATCATGCCCGATCCGGCGGGCCACTTCCTGGTAATAGGGGCCGGAGGAAACGGCAAAAGCTTCCTTCATGCTGAGGTCCTTATCCCATTCCGGCCTTCTTTTTACCGAATCCCATTTGATGACCATATTTTCATCGCTGATCCTGCCGGTCTGGATGCCGATCAGGGAAATCACAACTTTGAACGTAGATGCAGGGGTAAAGGAACTGTCGCGGTAACGCGGCAGGTTGTAAATGATAAAATTATTCTGGGAATTGTTGAACAGGCCAAAGCAGCCTGTAACGGCGGCGGAATCGAAGAAAGATTTCAGGCTGTCATCTGTTGTTACATTCGTGTTTTTGCAACCCGCAAGAAGGAGGAGGATCAGTGCTGAAATCAGAAACCGCTTCATATAAAATTTTTGCAAAAATAAGAAGGTAGGAACGAATGGGATATTAGTATATTTAAAGGGTAATTTAAATATGCTAAACAAAGCAGACATCGAGAAATATTTTATTGCGGAAAAACACGAGAGCCTGCTTTTCCTCATACTCGGATTATTTGCCGTTTTACTGTCCCTGATCTTTTATTTCGGCGTAAAAATCAATATTGCAAAGGGCGCGGCAATACCCCTGCTGTTATTCGGACTTATTCAGGCCTCCGTGGGTTATACCGTTTACCAGCGCAGCGACGACCAGCGCATCAATAATGTGTATGCCTACGACATGAATCCTGTTCAGTTAAAAACTGGCGAACTGAGCCGGATAAGAAAGGTTAACCGCAATTTTACTCGCTACCGGCTGATCGAGGCCGGAGGCATTATTGCCGGCATCATCCTGGCTCTGGTTTTTTACAAAAACCCTGATAAACAGTTCTGGGTAGGTCTCGGCATAGCGCTCGCCCTGATGAGCGCCGAATTATTTGTAGCCGACTTCATTGCTTCAAAGAGAGCAATGCGTTATATGCACCTGCTGGAGAATTTTTCAGGTAAAACGGAAAGTATGCATCCGTGAGAAGTAAAAAATAAAAAATAAAAAATAAAAAGTTGAAGCAGTTTTCTAAATAAAGCTGTTTCTTTAACTATTAACCGTCAATTGTCAATTGTCAATTGTCAACCGTCAACCGTCAACCGTCAACCCGGAACGCGCAATGCTCTCAAACCCTTCTGCTTCCGCACCTGCATAACGCCTCACTACTTCCTCCAGTACAGCGTCAATTTCTTCCAAAGAATTTTTATGTACCAACGCATTCCGGAACTCCCTGATATTCGGATAGCCGCGCAGGTAATTGCTGTAATGGCGGCGCATTTCGAGAATGCCCAGCACATTTCCTTTCCATTCCACTGAGCGGTAAAGATGCTGGCGGATCGCTTCCACGCGCTGTTCGATTGGCGGAGACTCCAGGCGCAAACCGGTTTTGAGAAAATATTTTATTTCATTGAAGATCCAGGGATAGCCGATGGCCGCGCGGCCGATCATGATACCGTCCACACCGTAACGGTTTTTGTATTCGAGCGCTTTTTCAGGAGAATCAATATCGCCGTTGCCGAAAATGGGAATATGGATGCGCGGATTGTTTTTTACCCGGCCAATCAGCCGCCAGTCGGCTTCACCCTTATATAGCTGGGCGCGGGTTCTTCCGTGAATCGTGAGTGCGCTGATGCCCTCATCCTGCAGGCGTTCGGCCACTTCTTCAATATTCCTGGACTGATCGTCCCACCCCAGCCGCGTTTTAACGGTAACGGGTAACCGCGTGGATTGCTTCACGGCCCTGGTTAAACGCACCATGGCTTCAATATCTTTCAGCACAGCTGCACCGGCTCCTTTGCAAACCACTTTTTTTACCGGGCAACCGAAATTAATATCCACCAGGTCGGGGTTGGTTGCATCGATGATCCGGGCGCTGAGCCCCATGGCTTCCTCATCCCCGCCAAAAAGCTGAATGCCAAAAGGCCGTTCGTATTCAAAGAAATCCAGTTTCTGTTTGCTCTTGATGGCATCGCGGATCAGCCCTTCACTGGAGATGAACTCGCTGTACATCAGGTCCGCCCCGAACTGCTTACACACATACCGGAAGGGCGGATCGCTCACGTCTTCCATGGGCGCCAGCAACAGCGGGAAATCCGGTAATACTATGTTTCCGATCTGAACTGCCATCGTAAAAAATTGAGGGAAAATCACAAATACCGGGTTCCTCGTCCCGGTCTGGCATAAATTGATGCGGTCTTGCTTAATTTCGCAAAACTTCCCGATGGCAAAGATAAATTATTAAAACAGAAGCCGGAAGCCCAGCACATGAATACCTATTTAAGAAACAGGCCCGCCTGGGTACAATTGATCATTTTCGGCGGGTTGACCGGAGGCATTATGATTGCCGTCTCCTGGATTGGCATTTCCCTGGTGGCTCATGCTAATGGGCTATCTACGATGCAGATGTCTATGTCGCCGGAAGATTATTCTAAACCGGAATTTGCAGGCGTTCTGCGTGGGTTGCTGATCGTTCAGTTTTTCGGACTCTTCCTGTTGCCCTCCCTTGTCTTTGCCTATCTGTCGGACCCGCATCCGCTGGCTTATGCGGGGCTTAAACCGCCGGACCGTAAATCTTTTTATCTGTGGGGTGTCCTGATCATTATTACCGCTTTTTTTATGGTGGAATGGCTTGCCCTGATCAACCAGGAACTTATATCCGGGCTATTGGGCAAATCAGCCAGGCAATGGGTACAGAAAGGTGAAAGAGAAACAGACAATATGCTGAAGAATATTCTGCAGATGAAAAATGCCGGCGATTTACTAAAGTCGCTTTTTCTGGTGGGGGCCCTTGCAGCAATCGGAGAGGAACTTTTTTTTCGCGGCATCCTGCAGAGGATTTTTATTCATGCCTTTAGAAGTCCATGGATTGGCATTGTTGTTACCGCAGCAGTTTTTTCCGCCTTTCACGGTCAGTTCATGGGATTTATTCCCCGGATGATCCTGGGCATCATTCTCGGTGCCCTGTATTGGTACAGCGGCAGTATTATTCCCGCCATGATCGGACATTTTATTTATAATTCCGGTCAGCTGATCCTGGTATATTTAAAAGTTACGGATCTGGATTCCAAATCAGCTCCGGGCGCCCTGACCTGGGTTGTGGGCATTGGCTCGCTGGCCCTGGTTATTTTTTTACTCAACTACCTGCGAAAAAAATCCGTGACAACCTATGCGGGCATGTATCCGGTGCTGCGGGAGGAGGGGCCGTTTGATGGGGAGGAGAAGGGTTGACGGTTGACAGTTGACGGTTGACGGACTTTTGTGATACAACCGGATTAAAATAAATCAATCCGTTACACGGGATTTCCGTCAACCGTCAACTGTCAACCGTCAACTAGCCTATGCCGCTTTTATCACTAAAACCGTAACTTCACTCCATGGCGATTCAGGCTGTCAATTTCAGGATCAGGGCTTTAACATCACTGGTTTTTGTTATCGTGATGTTGCTGGGATTGCTTTGGAATCAGTGGAGCTTTTTTGTTTTGATATCCATCATTCATTTTGGCTGCTGGTATGAATATCAGAAATTATTGTCTAAAATTGATCCGGTCTACCAGGAGATCAGCGCTTTTCAGAAATACGGGGTCATGATTGCAGGATGGTGCATCATGATGTATTGCAGTAAGGAGGGATATGCCACGGATGATTTTTCACTCCACAATGCGGGACTCTATGGTTGTATTATTTTTCTTTTTGTTCTGCCGGTTACGGAAATACTGTACGTTCGCAAACCCCACCTCAAAAATATGGGCTACTCCGCGCTCGGGCTTATTTATATCTCCCTCAGCCTGGGTTTATTGCTGAACCTCCGCACTTTCTATCCGGCCCCCGTACTGGATACCATCAATAAGATTCTCGTCATCATGATTGTTGTGAGTTTATGGGTGAATGATACGATGGCTTACCTGGTGGGTTCACTGATCGGTAAAACAGCACTCTCTAAGATCTCCCCCAGAAAAACCTGGGAAGGAACGGTCGGCGGCATAATTTTCTCCGTAGTCACAATGGGGGTGATCGGTTATTTTCTGAGCAGCGGTTTTGAATTGCAAACCGTTTCCCAGTGGATGATTGTTGCAGCCATTGCTTCCGTGACCGGAACCTTCGGCGATCTGCTGCAGAGTAAGCTGAAAAGGGCAGCAGATGTTAAGGATAGCGGCCACATTATGCCGGGACATGGCGGGTTTCTGGACCGGTTCGATTCCCTGCTTTTTGCCACCCCGTTCATTTGGCTTTACATTGTTATGTTTGCATATTAAATTCACCGGATCAGCTTATTTAATCCATGACCATCCACAAAGAGGGATATAAAACAATTGCCATCTGTACCATTTTATTTTTGGCACTGAACCTGGTTTCCTTTTATTTTATCAGCTTTTATCAACCCTGGCTGAGCTGGCTGATCTTTGTCGTCAGCCTGGCCCTCCTGCTTTTTATTATTTCATTTTTCCGGGTTCCCTTCCGGATGGCTACGGTTGACATCAATTGTGTTGTTTGTCCTGCAGATGGAAAAGTAGTGGTAATTGAAGAAATCACGGATGAAGAATATTTTCATGACCGCCGCATGCAGGTTTCTGTATTTATGAGCCCCGCAAATGTGCACAGGAATGTAAATGCTATCAGTGGTGAGGTGATCTATAACCAATATCACAAGGGGAAATACCTGGTGGCCTGGAATCCCAAATCATCCACAGAAAATGAACGCCATAGCGTGGTGATTAAAAACGAGAAAGGAGAAATCCTGGTCAAGCAGATTGCCGGCGCCCTGGCCAAACGGATTATCAACTATCTGTCCGTCGGCCAGCAGGTAAAACAAAGTGAAGAAATGGGGTTTATCAAATTCGGTTCCCGGGTGGATGTCCTGCTTCCCCCCGGCGCCACATTGAAAGTGAATCTTAATCAGGCCGTTCAGGGTGGGGTAACGGTGTTGGCGGAATGGTGACGAAGGGGATGAACCCGCCGTCTTTATCGTTAGGTCCTCGGTGGAAACCGGCTATCTCCGGATATAGCCGTACGAAATAAAATTAAAAAATGTCCTCGAGTTCTTTCAGCGAACGCACCGTGTAAGTAGCCTGCACCGGGTCGGGATTATTGATGTGATTAACATAAACCTGGTCGATGCCGGCGTTCCTGGCTCCCAGGATGTCCACTTCCGGCGTGTCGCCGATCATAATGCATTCTGATTTGACCGCTCCGGTTTTTAAAATGGCATATTCAAAAATTTCCGGATGCGGTTTGAGGCTGTTCGAGCTTTCGGAAGTGATCACTTCGCGGAAAAAGCCATCTATTCCCGAACTCCTCAGTTTATGATGCTGCGTTTTCTCGAAGCCATTGGTAATGAGGTGAAGCTGATAAGTTTTGTTCCGGAGCCATTCGAGTACCGGCACGGTATCCGGGAACAATCTGGTTTTTGTCGGCAGCGATTCCAGAAAAGCATCTCCCATTTTCCGGGCAAGCGCTTCGTCGCCGATTTTGAAATCCAGCAGGGCGAACCACATACGCTTCCATCGCAGTTCGTCTACCCTGATCCGGCCGTTCCGGTATTTTTCCCATAGCCGTTCATTATGTACAAGATAATTGGAATGAAAGACATCGAAATCATGAACGCCTGCATCCCGCAGCGACAGGGAAGCATAAATATCTTCCAGCGCCTCCCGGCTATTCCGGTCAAAATCCCAAATGGTATGATCCAGGTCGAAGAAAAGATGCTGGTAACGCATGCTGCAAGTTAATGTGGTAATGTGGAAATGTGCTAATGTGTAAATGTGGTAATGTGCTAATGTGCTAATGTGGTAATGTGCTAATGTAGGAATGGGTAAAAGTATTTCCACATTAGCACATTTACACATTAGCACATTTACACATTACCACATTTCCACATTAACTTGCGTCTCATGAACGTCATTATCACCGGTGCATCCAGGGGCCTCGGATTTGCCATGGCGGAAAAATTTGCCATGGAGGGGCATAACCTGTTTTTAACGGCAAGGAATGAGGTTTCGCTTTATCATGCATTGGAGTCCCTGATGGGAAGGTTCCCGGATCAGCAGATAAAGGCCCGGGCATTTGACCTCGCTGTTAAGGAAAAAGCCATTGCCTGCGGTCAATGGCTGCTGGACCAGAAAATAAGGATCGACATACTCATCAACAATGCCGGAGATTTTATTCCCGGCAGTGTTTATAATGAACCCGATGGCGCGCTGGAGAGCATGCTGGCCGCTAATTTACTCAGCGCTTATCACCTGACGCGCACCCTGCTTCCCGTTATGATGGAGAAAAAAAGCGGGCACATCATTAATCTCTGTTCCATTGCATCCTTTGCGGCCTACGCCAACGGAGGCGCTTACAGCATCAGTAAATTTGCTCTTTCCGGGTTTTCAAAAAATCTCCGGGAGGAAATGAAGCCCTATCATATTAAGGTAACCGGCGTTTATCCCGGAGCAACCTATACCGATTCCTGGGCAGCAAGCGGCGTGGATCCCGAACGGATCATGAAGCCGTCTGATATTGCAGACAGCATTGTGCAGATTACAAAACTTTCGGCGCAGGCCGTGGTCGAGGATTTGGTGATCAGGCCGCTTTTGGGGGATCTGTGAGGGTTGACGGTTGACAGTTGACAGTTGACGGATTTCCGGCGGGACAACCGGACAATATTCAATCTTCATAATCCACAGAAAGTCCGTCAACCGTCAACTGTCAACCGTCAACCACACTCAAATCTTTTAACGGATTTTTATCCCCATCCCGTTCTCCCCCTTTCTATCTTTGTGAAGTGCTGCAGTTCATCAAAGTAAAATCAGGCATTATCGACTCATTTCTACCCATCCGGTGCTTTCTTCCCCTCTGGCTATGCCTGTTGATAAGTCCGGCTTTTGGGCAGCTGAGTTTTACCACCATTGCCAATACGAAGGACATGGGCAAAACGGACTATGTCCAGATTCAGTATAAAATAGAAAATGCAAAGCAGATCGACGACCTGCAGGCCCCCGATTTTCCCAATTTTACGATTGTCGAGGGTCCGAACCAGTCGACCGGCATGAGCATCGTGAATGGCGCCATGAGCCAGAGCAAATCCGTTAATTACGTTTTGCAGCCGAAACATCCGGGCAGGTTCACGATAGCTGGCGCCACCGCCACAATCGACGGCAAAGAGATGCATTCCAATCCGGTGGTGATTAATGTTCGCAATGTCAGCACGTACGGGAATTCCCAGCCGCTCAATAATTTTTCTCCCCTGCCTGATCCGGGCTGGCCCGCTGCGGAGCCGGAGGTGGACGTGGAAGAACTGATCCGGCCGGGTGAAAATGTCGCAGATAAGATCCGGAAGAATTTTTTTATCAAAGTGGAACTAAGTAAAAAGGATTGTTACGTGGGGGAACCCATTGTGGTTACTTATAAATTATACTCCAGGCTGCATTCGGATTCCCGTGTCACAAAAAATCCTTCCCTGAATGGATTCAGCGTATACGATATGATGGATCCCCGCGACGACCGGTCGTCGGTTGAAAAAGTGAACGGAAAGAACTTCCGGGTGCACATTATCCGGAAAGCGCAGCTGATTGCCCTGCAGGCCGGGGATATCGCACTGGATCCCGTTGAAACGGACAATACGATCTATTTTGTGAAAGTGAATAAGGGGCAGTCCTCCGGACCGGCTCAGGGACTTGGCGGTTTGCTCGACAGGTTTTTTGATGAGGGTCCGCAGGGAACAGCGTTTTCGCAACATCTTTCCCTGGACAGTAAACCGGTGATCGTTCACGTGAAGCCCTTACCGGAAACCAATAAGCCTGCGGATTTTACGGGGGCCGTTGGACGGTTTTCAATTCAGGCGTCCGTGAATTCAAAAGAGATTGATACGGGCGACGCGGCAGTGCTGACAGTGAAACTCCAGGGTACGGGAAACCTGCCGATGATCAATGCTCCTGCCGTGCAATGGCCGCCGCAGATGGAGTCCTATGATGTGAACAGCAAGGAGGATATTAACAAAGCAGATGCACCGCTGGGTGGTTCAAAGACCTATAATTATAGTTTCAGCTGCACGAAGAGCGGGAAATATGTGCTGCCTCCGGTTAAGCTCAGTTATTTTGACCCGAATGCAAAAGTTTACAAAACCGTGCAGACGGATCCGGTGCATATTCAGATCAATCACGCCAGCAAACCGAAAGCTGTCCCGGCAACCGTAGCTCCGGCAAAATTGATCGCAGGAGGCTGGCTGAAAAATATGCTCTGGATTATCGGCGGAATACTGATCGGGGGCATGGGCATCTATTTCTTAATGCAGAAAAAACATCCGCAAAGGCCGGCAGTGGTTGCGGTAACTGCGGAACCCGATCCGGCCGAACCCATAATAGAACCGGCGCCCGTAATCGATCCGTTAAAGGAATCAAAGGAACTTATCGGATCGGGAGATTTTGGAAAATTTTATGCCTCCGTTAACCGCGCCATCTGGAAAGCTGTTTCGGATAAACTGCAATTACCGGGCAGCGAACTGAATAAGTTTAATATTTCCGCCAGGCTCAGATCCCGTGGCTGGCGCGACGAGGAAATCCTCCAGCTTAAAAACCTCCTGAATGAATGCGAGATGAAATTATACACGCCTGCGTATAGTAGTGCGGATGTGGAGAAGACGCTGGGGGAGGCGGAGCGGGTGATGGGGAGGTTGACGGTTGACGGATGACGGTTGACGGACATCCAGTGTTACAACATGATAGCATTTGGTCTCCGTGATACACAGAAGTCCGTCAACCGTCATCCGTCAACCGTCAACAAAAAACCCGCACGCTAACTACTCCGTATACTTATACCCCACCCCCCGCACCGAATGAAAATGTCTCGGATTCCTGCTGTCTTCTTCGAAGTATTTCCTGAAATTCAGAATAAAATTATCGATGGTCCGGGTATTGGGATAAACCTGGTATCCCCAAACAGTCTGCAGAATCTTTTCCCGTTTCACTACTTCATTCTTATGTTCAATAAGGAGTTTGAGCAGCATCGTTTCCTTCTTGCTTAGCCGGAAACGTTCGTTTTTTTTGTTGAATGCCTCCTGTGCCTTGAAATCAATACTGTTCTTGCCGAAATAATATTTATCGGGAGCAGTATTTTTTTCCTGTAGCTTTTGATTTTTATCGATGAGTTTATGCACGCGGAGTAATAATTCTTCCAGGTTGAACGGTTTATTGAGATAATCGTCTGCTCCTTTTTTCAATCCGAGTACGCGGTCTGCGCTGCTGTTACGGGCGCTCAGCATCAGGATCGGAACGGGATTCTGCCTCACCCTGATTGTTTCCGCCACATTGATGCCATCGATCCCCGGCAGCATCACATCCAGGATCACCAGGTCGAAGTATTCCGCAGCAACGGCTTTTAATGCCTCATTGCCATCATAGGCCGAAGTAACCTGATAGTTCTCCAGTTCGAGATTCAGTTTGAGCGCATCATGGAGGTTCTCCTCGTCTTCAACCAGTAAAATGGATTTACGCACTGTTGCCGTCATGCCGGATGGTATTAAACTGAACTGTAAAAATGCTACCCCTCGGTTTGTTGGAACTGATACTGATATTCATTTTGTGATCCCGGGCAATTTTACTTACCAGGTAAAGACCGAGACCGGTACCCTGCGTGCTGCGGGTATCTTCATTCCCCACCCGGTAAAATTTTTGAAATACCCTTTTCCGTTCTTTCTCCGGAACACCCGATCCTTCATCCCTGACTTCCAAAAACCCTTTCCGGTCCTGTTTTTTCAAACGGATAAAAACGGGGGAGCCAGCTGCTGAATACTTAACGGCATTCTCGACCAGATTGTTTACCAGGATCTGCATCAGGAGGGGATCGCCCGTTAAATGAACCCCCTCTTCAATTTCCCTTTGCCAGGGTTTTGCAGGAAAGCGGCTGATGAATTCCGACACGGAGTTGTTTACAATTTCAGACAGATCCAGCGTCTCCTTGTCAAAACGGTAAGACCCGCCCTCGAGTTGTGCCGAAACCAGGATATTCCCGGTGAGTGTGTTCAGGCGGTTTATTTCCTGGAGGGATGACTTGATGATCTTTTCTTTCTGGGCATCATTCAGCTGATGTTTTTGCAGGGTTTCCATATTCAGGCGGGCAATGGAAATAGGTGTTTTCAGTTCATGGGTAATAGCCATCATGAAATTCTGCTGCTGGCGGTGAATCCGGTTCTGCCGCCGGATGGCGCCGTATAAAAACACGGCGCCCACTAAAATCACGATCAGGATAAACAATCCTTCTCCGATATAACTGGCGGTTTTCCTGTCGCGTTCGGCATAAATATTTTCCACTTTCTGAATATAATCCGTTTGGTCATGGGTGAGCAGGCTGAGTTTGTATTCCGTCATTTGCCTGTTCTGGATGTTGAGGGCAATAAACCACCAGCCCATCGCTGCGATGATATACAGCAGGAGAAACCAGTAAACGAGGTTTGGCCGGTTGACCCGTTTTTTATTGTAAATAGTTATTGCCATGATGCTGCCGGTTGACTTTTGCTGCCGGATAATTACCGGATCTGTTCAATCTGCCCGCCCCTGTCCCGGATATGCTCCGGACCATTACGGAATCTTTTCAATCCGCAGGCCTACGCTCAGCATATCCTTCAGCGGATCTTCCCGCATGAGCTGTTCGATAACGAAATGATAAGTACCAGGCTTTGTGAACCGGGTTCGCGGCTGAATGAGCAGGCGGGCATCATAGATATCGTCCATCGCGGTTCCGATCCAGCCTTTTTCGTTGGTAGCCAGCAGGAGGTCGTAGTCGCCGGACTTCGGATGCTTTTCCCCAGGCTCATTTACCGTGGCCCGCAAATAGAGATTATTGAAATGATAGGCATCGCTATGGCGCAGCACGATATAAACATTATAGAGGGAAACCGTATCAGTAATATTAAATTCGATATCCGGTTTAACCGATGCCGGCCATTGATGTTCCGGCAGCGAAATGCTTTTTTCGAAAGTGCCGGTGGTAAAGGAACAGGCGTTCAGCATCAGCGCCGCCAACCCAAAAAAAAGTATATTTCTCACCATATAAAAGTTAATCAGCAAGTTCCAAAAACAAGTCCTCCCGCCCCCCGCAAAACAATTGTTCAATTCCCTCCGGGTTCTTCCACTTTCAGCATCGCCCATCCACCATCAACCCACCTTCGCTTTTATCAGCCGAAGCTTCAGCGACGGATGATTGCTTCGGCGGGCAAGGCCGTCATCCGTCATCCGTCAACTGTCAACCCTCCCTCACAGCACATTTAAAATCTGCTCCTTCGCCTTCTCCAGCTCATCCTTCATCAGCACCACGCAGCGCTGGATGCTCACGTCATAGGCTTTTGAGCCCGTGGTATTGATCTCTCTTCCGATTTCCTGGAGAATGAAAGAAAGCTTCTTTCCCTTGCTGTCATCGGGTTCGGCCAATACCTGTTTAAAATAGGAACAATGGTTTTTGAGACGGACCTGTTCTTCGCTGATATCGATTTTTTCGAGATAGTAAATAATTTCCTGTTCCAGCCGGTTGCTGTCGTAACGGTCCTTTCCCACATGTTCTTCCAGCAGTTTTTCCAGTCCGTCGCGGATCTTCTGCTGACGCAGAGGTTCGAGCTTCAGGATTTCTTCTTCCTGCCGGGAAATATTATCGATGCGCAGGATCAGGTCATCCTCGAGTACCTTTCCTTCATTCAGGCGATGGGCATTGAGGTCGTCGATGGCCATCAGCACCACTTTCCGGAACTGTATCCATTCCTCATCGGTAAGCGTATCGCCGGTGGGCGTGATCACTTCGGGAAGTTTCACCAGCGTGCTCAGGATGGCAGAGGGATCCAGATTCAGTTCTTTTGATAATTCGGCAAGTGCCTGGTAATAGGCTTTTGCCAGGTCGGTATTGATGGTTACCGGTTTGGCATTCCCGGTTTGTTTGAGGCTGATGGTACAATCCAGGGAGCCACGTCCGAGTTTTTCCGAAAGCAGTTTACGGATATCGAATTCATAGGGTTTCAGGAAGCCGGGTAATTTCAGCTGCAGTTCAAACTGTTTTCCGTTGAGGGATTTTATATCTACCAGAAAAGTCTTTCCTCCTACTGATTCTTCCGCCCTGCCAAAACCCGTCATCGATTTTACCATAATAAATCTGTTTATGCCGGAAAGGTAATAAATTAAATGAGCGTACCGAGACCGAGCTTCTGATAGTATGTTCCTTTATCCAGCTCCACGATATCGCCGGGCAGCATGGATTGAATGCTTAGTCCGGAAATGCGGTACCGGATCAAACGAAGGGTTGGAAACCCGACGGCTGCTGTCATTTTTCTGACCTGCCTGTTCTTCCCTTCCGTAAGAGTCAGGCTGATCCAGGAAACGGGAATGTTTTTTCTAAAGCGGATGGGCGGATTCCTTTCCGGAACCGGTGGTGGCGCGTTAAAAAGAAAGGCTTGTGCTTTTTTCGTTGTATGCTTTTTTCCGTCAATGGAAACGGAAACTCCCTGACCCAACTGATCCAATGCCTGTTGCGAAATAGCGCCTTCCACCTGCACCCAGTACTCCCTTTCGTGTGCAAAGGAAGGATGCAGGATCCGGTAGTTCAGGGATTTGTCGTTTGTCAGGAGAAGCAAACCCTCGCTGTCAAAGTCAAGTCGCCCCAGGGGGTACACATCTGCCGGGACCTCAAAAAAATCCCGGAGGCAGGGCCGCCCGTTTTCCGCAGTGAACCCGGAAATGACCTGAAATGGTTTGTATATGCAGAAGTAGTTTAACAAATGAATTCAATGAAACTGTTGCGGACAAAGGGTTTGCAGAGATTATAAAAAAATAAAAAGCCCCGCTGGCGGCGAGACTTTTACTATTTGGATGGGTTAGTAAGTACAGGGAAACAAATTCCCTACACAATATTAGAAATAATTTTGTCGATCCGGAAAATTTTTATCATAAATTTTATGCACAATTTTTTTTCGGGTGTGGAAAAGCACTTTAATGTAGGTTTACGTAAATTTTTCGTTCATGAAGTTTCCTTCTCCGGTATCCATGTCCTGGTTGTCTGAATTTCTTGGCGCTGCCCTGATCGGCGAAACGCAGGCATCTGCAACCGGCATCAATGAGATCCATAAAGTTGAAAATGGAGATCTGGTTTTTGTGGATCATCCAAAATATTATGCAGCGTGTTTGCAATCCGCCGCAGATTTCATCATTATCAATCAGGTGGTAGAATGCCCGCCGGGCAAGGCTTTGCTGGTTGTTGACGAGCCTTTCGAAGCCTACCTGAAAATTGTAAAACATTTCCGGCCCTTTGAAAAACAGGATCAGCTGATCAGTCCCGGCGCGCAAATCGGAAAAACTTCCATTATATATCCGGGCGCTTTTATCGGCCATCATGTACAGATCGGAGAAGGCTGCGTGATCCATGCAAACGTTAGCATTCTGGATCATTGCCTCATCGGGAATGGAGTGATTGTCCAGGCAGGAACGGTGATTGGTTCCGATGCCTTTTATTATAATACAAAAAAGGACCGGGCGGTATGGTATAAGAAAATGCTGAGCTGCGGACGGGTGATCATAGAAGACGATGTGGAGATCGGAGCCTCCTGCACCATCGACCGGGGCGTGACCAGCGATACCATTATCGGCAGGGGAAGCCGCCTGGATAATATGGTTCATATCGGGCATGATACCGTGCTGGGTAAGAATTGCCTGCTCGCTGCACAGGTTGGCATTGCCGGCGCGGTGGAACTGGGAGACGGAGTCATTTTATGGGGACAGGTAGGCGTAAGCAAAACCCTGCGCATTAACGACCAGGTAACCGTTCTCGCACAAAGCGGCGTTGGCCGTGATCTCGAAAAAGGCAAAATCTATTTCGGCACCCCCTGTGAAGAAGCTTCCGTTAAAAAGCGCGAATTGGTTTGGGTGAAGCGGATTCCGGAGTTGTGGAAGAAGGTTATGGAGAGGGGCGGATAGGGAATCGTGGATAGTATATAGTGGATAGTGGATAGACAGCTCTGAAAGATCAGGCAACCAGTGTCTCTGTATCACGCAGGGTAATTGCTTTTTGGACTCGTCTTTCAACTATCCACTATATACTATCCACTATATATTATCCACGATTCTCTCCCCACGATTCACTCCGGATTATAATCATACGGCAACAACTCCGCCAGCTTCTTCCAGGCCCAGTATCCCATATTTGTAATTTCATTCTGTTCAAAGAAATAGCCGTTTTCTTCTATGGAAAATCCATTAGGGATATCGAGTGCCGAGATCTGCACTTTGGCGCTCAGCGGAAATTTGTTTTTGATCAGGTATTTTTTATCAGGCGGGCGGTTTTTATAGTTGATCCGGATTCGCCCCCGCAGGCTGAGATCCACCGTGCCACTGTCCAGCGAATAGAAATTGGAATCATAGGGATTGTCCAATACCACGCCGTTATCCGATCCGCCCGAATCCAGGGTCTCAATGCTAAACCCCTCATCCTGCAGGGTGCTATCATACCAGCTTCGCATAAAATGCAAACGGGAGCCAAGGTAGGTGAGGTAGCGGTTCTTCTTCCATAAATTCTGCTGATCGGTGGTTCCGGTTAGTTCTTCAAACAATGGGTAGCCGGTATAACTGCTGATATGGGTATCATAATGATTCACGAAGGAATCGAGCTGATAGTGGATCTTATAGCCCAGCGCGGCGTTGATGATCACCAGTTGTTCACTGGCCCTTACTTTCAGCCGGTTGCTTTTTTTGTAATAGTAAAAGCGCAGAACGTCCTTATTCAGTATGGTACATTGCGCGGCATTGGCGCTGGACCCGATAAAATTCTCCAGAAAGAATTCCCCATATTTTTCCCATCCGTCAGCCAGTGCGCCGCCTCCCGTAACCACCACTTCCGACAGGCTCTTGTCCTCCTCCTTTAATATGATATGGAGTGAGTCCTTCGTCTGACTGTTATTGCTGACCCGCAGAACCTGGGTTTCATATCCGGTATAGGAAACAACCAGGTCGTATCCTCCGTTTGTCATACGGAGGGAAAACTCCCCGTCATTATTTGAAATAGTACCGGTGGTGGTATTCTGGCAGAACACAGAAGCTCCTGCAAGCGGATTGCCGGTTGCTGAATCTGTAACCTTTCCGTGAATGCTGAATGTTTTATCCTGGGAGAAGGAGGTTGCTGAAAGAAACAGCGCAATGCAGGAGAAGAGAAATGATTTCATTCGAGAATATTAGATTTTGTGATTCAGGCCACAAAATATAACGAAATCCGCTGCAATGAAAGTATCCGGATGTTAATTTATGTCCGGTTGAATGCTTTAACAGGAACCGGGTTCCTCTTATGCCTGCGCCACACTAAGATAGCGCCCGCAGGCATTTTTTATCGAATCTTCCAGCGGCCGGTAATGAAAGCCGGGTAAAACCTTTAACATTTTGCTGTTGTCATACGTGCTGGTTTTCCGGGCCATGGTTGCAGTTTCCCTGGTAAGCAGCGGCCTGTTTCCGGTAAATAAAGATTTTAATTTTTCTGCCCGCCACGCCAGGCCTGCAAGAAAAGGAGTCGCTTCCATCGATGGATGCTTTTTGTTAAACCCGTCGGCAATGCGATTAAACAAATCGCGGAAATTCCAGTTTTCAGCACTTACAATAAAACGTTCATTGCGAACGGGGCCGGCCATCAGCCGGACAACCGCTGCCGCCAGGTCCTCGACATCTACAAATCCGTTCCCACCTTTTACATACCAGGGGAATCCATGATAAACGGATTTGAAAATTGCACAGCTTCCCTGGTTCCAGTCGCCATAACCCAGGACTGTCGACGGATTGATGACCAGGGGGTTTAGTCCTTCTCCCATACCCCGCCAGACTTCCATCTCCGCCTGATATTTGCTGATGGCATAATTTGTTTCCTGCGCGGGGTCTTCCCATTTTTTTTCTTCATTAACCGGGAGCCCGTTGTTCGATTTTCCCAATGCACTCACGGAACTGATATGGATAAAGTCCGGGATATTATTTTCCAATGCCGCATTCACGAGGTTCGCCGTTCCCTCAATATTCAGGCTGAATAATTTTCTTCTTTCCCCCGGATCAAAGGAAACCAGTGCGGCCGCGTGGATGATGCGATCGCATCCCCGCACCTGTTCATTCAGCAGGGTCACGTCCAGGATATCACCGGATACCCATTCCACTTTTTCTGCAATTTCGCGGGACAGATAAGAGGGGACCGGCCGTTCGCGGCGTAAAGCGCGCACAACATGCCCCTCCCGCACCAGCTCAGCGAGAATATAAGAACCAATAAAGCCGGTGCCGCCGGTGAGAAAGATCATGAGACAATGTGTGAATGTGGAAATGGGTTAATGTGGTGGCTAATGTGCTAATGTGTTAATGTGCTAATGTGAAAATGTGCTAATGTGAAAATGTGCTAATGTGTAAATGTGAAAATGTGTAAATGTGTAAATGTGTAAATGTGTAAATGTGTAAATATGTAAATATGTAAATATGTAAATATGTAAATATGTAAATATGTAAATATGTAAATATGTAAATATGTAAATATGTAAATATGCAA
>Ga0105240_10006350_pt1 | contig 17408 bp, 15 predicted proteins | sample KBSC54metaG_FD_80426 | JGI IMG/M metagenome (GOLD analysis project Ga0105240, IMG submission 80426) | Corn rhizosphere microbial communities from Kellogg Biological Station, Michigan, USA - KBS C5-4 metaG | ecosystem: Host-associated > Plants > Roots > Rhizosphere > Soil | place: Michigan, USA...
AGGTACAACGCCGATGGCCCCCTGCCCTCCAGCCAGATCGCAAGAAATCCCGCTGCGAACGAACCGATCAGGTTCACCGTGAAAGTTCCCCACGGAAAACCCTGGCTGAAATGACGAAGCATCAATCCGCCGATCCAGAATCGCAGCGCGGCGCCGAGCGCGCCGCCCGATGCGACGAGCCCGAGTTGGTACCACCAGATATTCATCATGGAAGCACGCCTGGGTAAGCGTGAAATGTAGCGACACTCGACATGCCGGTCTCCTTCTAGCGACCGGCACGCACCTACCGCCCCGGTCGGGGTTGGGTAGGCATCATCAGCCAGGACGACGGTTCGAGGAGGATGCCATCTCCTTGCCTCGATCCTACCGCAAGATCATTCCTCGCCGCGAGTTTTGCGTCGCGCATTTCGCAACGCGTCGAGTTTTTCCCGAAGCTTGATTTCCATGCCGCGCTCGACCGGTTCGTAGTAAATGCGTTCGCCGAGCGCATCCGGAAATCCGGTTTGATCCAGCGCGACGCCATCCGCCGCGTCGTGGTCGTACTGATAGCCTCTCGAGTAGCCGAGCTGCTTCATCAATTTCGTCGGCGCATTGCGCAGGTGCATCGGCACGTCGGTGGTGCCGTGTTCGCGAACATCGCTTTGCGCCGATCCGAACGCGACATATGCGGCATTCGATTTCGCGGTGCTGGCAAGATAAATCACGACTTGCGCAAGCGCGAGATCGCCTTCCGGACTGCCGAGCCGGTCGTACGCATCCCAGGCTTCGATCGCCATCTGCAACGCGCGCGGATCGGCGAGTCCGATGTCCTCGACCGCCATGCGCGTGAGCCGGCGCGCGAGGTAGACCGGGTCGCAGCCGCCGTCGAGCATGCGCGCGAACCAGTACAGCGCGGCATCGGGATTGGAGCTGCGCACGGTCTTGTGCAGCGCCGAAATCTGGTCGTAGAACTGTTCACCGCCCTTGTCGAAGCGGCGCGTGCGATCGGCGAGCACCTGGTCGAGCGTGGCATCGGTGATGGCTCCGTGTTCGCCGGCGAGTTCCGCAGCGATTTCGAGCAAGGTCAATCCGCGGCGCACATCGCCATCGGCAGCACGCGCGATCAATTGCAATTGCGAGTCCTCGACGACCAATCCGCGCCCGCCGAGTCCATGTTCGGTGTCGGCAAGCGCATGTTGCAATGCTTCGACGATGTCTTCGATCGACAGCGCTTCCATCACGTGCACGCGGCAGCGCGACAGCAATGCGGAGTTCAATTCGAACGAAGGATTCTCGGTCGTCGCGCCGACGAACAGGATCGAGCCGCGCTCGATATGCGGCAGGAACGCATCCTGCTGCGCCTTGTTGAAGCGGTGGACTTCGTCGACGAACAGCACCGTGCGTCGCCCTTGCGCGAAACGATCCTGCGCGGTGGCAAGCACTTCGCGTACTTCCGGCAGTCCTGACAGCACGGCAGAGATTGCGACGAATTCCGCATCGGCATATTTCGCGAGCAGCAAGGCGAGCGTGGTCTTGCCGCAACCGGGTGGCCCCCACAGGATCATCGAATGCACGTTGCCGGATTCGATCGCGCGTCGCAGCGATGCGTCTTCGGCGAGCAGCCTGCGTTGCCCGACCATCTCGCCCAGCGTGCGCGGACGCATGCGCTCGGCCAGCGGCTTCAAGCCTTCTGGTGCGTTGAACAACGGTGCGGAACGAGGTTTCGACTTGGCCACGCTGGCATTCTACCTGCGCGCGTCGCAGAGGCTGCGAGCTCAATTCTTCAGCGGACGTACTTCGGCGCCGTTGTCGACTTTGCCGACGATATCCACGCCTTTGGGCGGCGTGAACGCGAAGGTTCCTTTCGCGAAGGTCGGATTGCGACGCCAACCACTGAACGCGATTTCGGTGCGCTGGCCGAGGTTGTCGGTGAGGTTCATCTGCTGCAGGTTGTCGCCGTTGAAGCCGAGCATCGCGACCTTGAATTCGGAATCGTCGTCCTTCTTCTTCGGCGCGAGGCTGATCCACTTCAGGCCATCGTGCGTGCCGGCATCGGCAACGGCATAGCGGCGATCGAGTTCGGTCGGATCGATCAGCACGGTCAATGGACTCTGCTGTTCTTCGGTGCCCTGGTTTTTCACCGTCACCTGTTCGAGATCCGGGTCGTACACCCACACATGATCGCCATCGGCGACAATCAATTGCGGATTCGGCTTCACGTATTCCCAGCGGAACAGACGCGGCGCGGACAACGCAACACTTCCAGTCGAGTCTTCCTTCATCTTGCCATTGGCCTCGAACACTTTCTGTTCGAACTTGCCATCGAGCCCTTTCAGGCCTTGCGTGTAATGCGCGAAATCCTCGCGTGGGCCGGCGCTAGCGAATGCAGCCGTGCAAATGCCGAGAGCAAGAAAGGTGTTGCAGATGATGCGGGGCATGCGTGGCTCCTGGAACCTTGGAACGCAGTCTGGAAGAATCAGCCTGAACGCGACTGGAAACAAAACAATTCCTCCCAGACAACGGTTTGCTAATTCTTCGGCGGCGGCGGAGCCAGCACGCTGCGGTCGCCGTTGTGTTCGGGCGGCGTGACCACGCCGGCGGCTTCCATCGCCTCGATCATGCGCGCGGCGCGGTTGTAGCCGATCTTCAGGCGCCGCTGCACGCCCGAAATCGATGCCCGCCGCGTTTCGGTAACGATGCGCACGGCTTCGTCGTAGAGCGGATCGGATTCGTCGCCACCGCCGCCCGATTCCGGCAGGCCGGTTGCGCCGACGACGACGCCATCGCCCATCGTCTGCACTTCTTCCAGCACGCCGCCGATGTAATCCGGACCGCTGGAATGCTTGCGCAAGTGATCGACCACGCGATGCACTTCGTCGTCGCTCACGAATGCGCCATGCACGCGATCCGGCATCGCGGTTCCCGGCGGCAGGTAGAGCATGTCGCCATGGCCGAGCAAGGTTTCCGCGCCGGATTGATCGAGGATCGTGCGCGAATCGATCTTGCTGCTGACCTGGAACGCGATGCGGGTCGGGATGTTCGCCTTGATCAAACCGGTGATGACATCGACCGACGGACGCTGCGTCGCGAGGATCAAATGGATGCCCGCAGCGCGCGACTTTTGCGCCAAACGCGCAATCAATTCCTCGACCTTCTTGCCGACGATCATCATCATGTCGGCGAATTCGTCGATGATCACGACGATGTTCGGCAACGGTTCCAGCGGACGTGGCGCTTCGTTCAAGCCGGGATTCGGCCGGAACAGCGGATCCATCATTGGCTGGCCGGCTTCGCTCGCGTCGCGCACTTTCTTGTTGAATCCGGCGAGATTGCGCACGCCGACCGTCGCCATCAGTTTGTAACGCCGTTCCATTTCCGCGACGCACCAGCGCAGGCCGTTCGCGGCTTCCTTCATGTCGGTAACGACCGGCGCAAGCAGGTGCGGAATGCCCTGGTAAACGGACAATTCCAGCATCTTCGGATCGATCATCAACATGCGCACGTCTTGCGCGCTGGCCTTGTACAGCAGGCTCAGCACCATCGCGTTCAAGCCTACCGATTTGCCTGCACCCGTGGTACCTGCGACCAACAAATGCGGCATGCGCCCGAGATCGACAACCGACGGCAGGCCGCTGATCGTCTTGCCGAGCGCGAGCGTCAGCGGACTCGCCGACTTGTCGTATTCCTTCGAGCGCAAAATCTCCGATAGATAAATCGTTTCGCGCTGCGCGTTCGGGATCTCGATGCCGATCACCGACTTGCCGGGAATCACATCGACCACGCGCACCGATTTCACCGATAGCCCGCGTGCGATGTCCTTGTCGAGGCTGGAAATCTGGCTGACCTTCACGCCCGGCGCCAGCTCCATTTCGAAGCGGGTGATCACCGGCCCCGGATACGCACCGACGACGGTGACGTCGATGCGGAAATCCTTGAGCTTGAATTCGATCTGACGCGACAGCGTTTCCAGCGTCTCTTCGGAATACGATTTCGGCTGCGGTTTGGGATCGTCGAGCAGCGACAACGGCGGCAGGCCGCCGACCGGATCGCCATGGAACAGCGGAATCTGTTGCTCGCGCTTGGCGCGGTCGCTTTTTTCTATGATCGGTTTCGGTGGCGGTTCGATGTGCACGGGTTCGCGCTTGGCGCGCCGCACGACATCTTCCTTGCGTACTTCCTCGCGCTCGACCTTCGCAGCGCGCGCCTGGCTCCATTCGTCGGCGCTCTTCACGCCGCGCCCGAACAATTGCCCGATGAACTGGATGCCCGCAACAACAAGGCTGCCGGTGCGATCCATCACCGCGAGCCACGAAATGCCGGTCGCCAGCGTCAACGCCGCGAGCAGCAAGGCCGACAAAAACAGGTTCGCGCCAAAGGCCCCGAACAGATTGCCGAGCCCATGGCCAACTGCGTTGCCAAGAATGCCGCCACCGCCAGCCGGCAAGCCTTGCACCGCACCCCAGTGCAGATATCCGAGGCCTGCCGCTGAAATCAGAAAAGCGACGATACCGATCAGGCGCAGCGCGGGTGTCAGCCCTGCTTCGCTGCTGCCATCGCGGCCGAACAACGCGATCCACAGCAAGCCGCCGATCACCAGGGGCAGCGTGTAGGCGACGTAGCCGCAGAAATAGAACGCGATATCGGCGATGTAGGCGCCAGCGGTACCGCCCCAGTTGTGCAACACGCCGGTCAGGCTGCCGGTGCGCGACCACGACGGATCGTCGGGGCTGTAAGTGAGCAGGCTCGCGGCGAGATACAGCAGGGCCGGGGCGATGATGACGAGCGCGAACTCGTGCCAGAACCGCCGCGACGATGAGGATTGCGGCGGAGTTGCGCCGCGCGCTGGGATGCGTTCCTTGGTCGGGCGAGCCACAGTCTTCAAGCGCCAGTTCGGCCAGTCAGAAGTTGTCTCAAGAGTATCGCCTTAATCGCTGAAAATAAAGGGAAAACATCTTCGTGAAAACTTGATGGCATCAATCCTTGGTCTGGTCGTCGCTTGCGCGCAGCCCGTGCGCAGCGAGCATGCCGTCGATCCGCATCCGCACATAAGGCAGATCCTCCGGATCGGTGCCGTCCTCGATGGCTTCCGACATCGCAGCGAACGCCATCCAGAAATCTTCCGGGTCTTCGTTCTCCTCGAGGAGCATCGGCAATTCCTGCTCGAGCTCCTTGAGGATGGTATCGATTTCGCTACGCGTCATTGTCATGCGTGCAGTGCCAAGTTTGGATTTCTGGGATTGGCGATCAAACCTTCATGTCCAGCAACGCCGGATGCACGATCTTGCCGCCTTCGACATTGATGCCGCGCATCAGCGCCTTGTTGCCGCGCCATTCGTCCGCGCCGGAGGCGAGCTTGTTGACGTACGGCAGGATCGCCGCGCAGATCGCCTGCGACGAGGTCTGCGGCACGGCGCCGGGCATGTTGGTCACACAGAAGTGGGTGACGCCTTCCTCGACGTAGGTCGGCTCCTTCCAGGTGGTCGGGCGCGAGGTCTCGAAGCAGCCGCCCTGGTCGATGGAGATGTCGACGACGACGCTGCCCGGCTCCATCGCCGAGATCATCTTGCGGGTCAGCACGTGCGGCGCTTTCGCACCGGTGACGAGCACGGCGCCGACGACGAGATCGGCCGACGCGACTTCACGCGCGACGACGTCTTCGTACGGAAACAGCGCGGTGACGTTGTTGCCGAGGCGCATCATTTCTTCCATGCGGTCGGCGCGCATCTCGAACACGGTGACATTCGAACCGCCGGCAGCAGCCAGCGCTGCGGAATTACCGCCCGCCGCGCCCGCGCCGAACACCACGACCTTGCCGCGTTCGGTGGACGGCAAGCCGCCCAGCAACTTGCCCTTCCCGCCCATCGGCTGGTGCAGCAGGTGGGTGCCGACCTGCACGCCGATGCGGCCGGCGATGATCGACATCGGCGCGAGCAGCGGCAGATCGCCATTCGGCAATTCAACGGTTTCGAAGGCGACGCCGGTCAGGCCGATATCGAGCAACTGGCGGGTCAGTTTCGGCTCAGCAGCGAGATGCAGGTAGCAGAACAACAGGTGATCCTTGCGCAGCAGCGCGAGGTCGCCGGCGATGGGTTCCTTGACCTTGACGATCAATTCGCCCTTTTCGTACAGCGCGGCGGCATCGGGCGCGATCTTCACGCCGAGCGCGGTGTATTGCTCATCCTTGAAGCCAGACTTCACGCCCGCGTCTTTTTCGATCCACACCTCGTGACCGCGCTTCACCAGATGGCCGGCAGCTGCAGGTACGAGGGCAACGCGGCCTTCGAGGGTCTTGGTTTCGCGAGGGATGCCGATGCGCATGCTTGTTCTCCGAAGTCGTGATGATGCCGTGTTTTTGGATAGCGCCTGAAACCCGCCAACACGCCATTGTGGCGAGTGCACGGGCGAATCATGCGTCAATGAATTGGGGTTATGGGCCGTGGCGCCGGATCACGCCGCCTTGATAAGACGGCTGTGGCCCCGCATCCTGATCAGGCGCGCGCGATGCAATCTTGCCCGCTTCCGCCCCGAACCAGCCACTTTCCAGCCGCAAGAGTATAGACGAAACCCATGAACCAGCCTTCCGCCAAGCCGCGCCACTGCCGTGTCCTGATCCTCGGCTCCGGCCCCGCCGGCTACAGCGCCGCCGTTTACGCCGCCCGCGCCAACCTCAAGCCCGTCATGATCACCGGCCTCGCCCAGGGCGGCCAGCTGATGACGACGACCGAAGTCGACAACTGGCCCGGCGATGCACACGGCCTGCAAGGCCCGGCGCTGATGGACCGTATGCGCGAGCACGCCGAGCGCTTCGACACCGAAATCATCTTCGACCACATCCACAGTTCGGATCTTTCGCAGCGCCCGTTCCGCTTGAAAGGCGACACTGGCGAATACACCGCCGACGCGCTGATCATCGCCACCGGCGCGACCGCGAAATACCTCGGCCTGCCATCGGAAGAAGCGAACAAGGGCCGCGGCGTTTCCGCCTGCGCGACCTGCGACGGATTCTTCTTCCGCGACCAGGACGTCGCCGTGATCGGCGGCGGCAACACCGCTGTCGAGGAAGCGCTGTACCTGTCCAACATCTGCCGCAAGGTCACCCTCGTGCATCGCCGCGACAAGCTGCGCGCCGAGAAAATCATGCAGGACAAGCTGTTCGCGAAAGAGCAATCGGGCAAGATCGAGATCGTCTGGGACAGCGCCGTCGATGAAGTGCTCGGCGACGAAACCGGCGTGACCGGCCTGCGCATTCGCGGATTGAAGACTGCAGCGACGCGCGACATCGCCGTCACCGGCGTCTTCATCGCCATCGGCCACACCCCGAACACCAGTCTGTTCGAAGGCCAGCTCGAGATGAAGAACGGCTACATCAGCATCCGCACAGGCCTCGACGGGATGGCGACGCAGACCAGCGTGCACGGCGTGTTCGCGGCCGGCGACGTCGCGGACCAGGTGTACCGGCAGGCGGTGACGTCGGCCGGATTCGGCTGCATGGCGGCGTTGGATGCGGAGAGGTTTCTCGACGTTGAGAGTTGATCTGTTTCATTGAAGCAACTGTCAGCATCGATCAAGCGCCACGTCGGTTAGTCTTGCGCCATGCCCGAATTCCGCATGCACAAGACGCTATCCGAAATCCCCGCTGCGCAATGGGATGCGCTGCATGACGGCAGCAATCCGTTCGTCGCGCATGCCTTCCTCGCGGGACTCGAGCAGCATGGCTGTCTGCGCCCGAGCTGGGGTTGGACGCCGCTGCATCCGGCGTTGTGGGATGGCGACACGCTGCTCGCGGCTGCGCCCGGATACCTGAAAGGCAATTCGCACGGCGAGTTCGTATTCGACCACCAATGGGCCGCTGCGATCGAGCGCGCGGGCCGCGACTATTATCCGAAATGGCTGTTCGCGATTCCGTACACGCCGGTGACCGGACCGCGATTCCTTGCGCGTGATGCAATGACGCGCGAAGTTTTCTGTCGATTGCTTGTCGAATCAGCGCAGCAACTCAAGCTGTCGTCGCTGCACGCAAACTTCCTGATCGATAGCGACAACGCCGCCTGCCCTGTCGAGTGGCTCGAACGCATCGACGTGCAATTCCACTGGCGCAACGATGCGGGCTGGAAAACGTTCGACGATTTCCTCGCCGCGCTGCAATCGAAGAAACGCAAGAACATCCGCCATGAACGCAAACAAGTCCAGGATGCAGGCATCGCCTTCCGAATCGTGCATGGCGACGAAGCGAGCAACCAAGACATCGCCGACATGCATGCGCTGTACCTGCGCGCGTTCGCGGACAAGGGCAATTCAGCGGCGCTGACGTTGACGTTCTTCCAGCATCTTGCGAGGTCGATGCCGCGCGCGTTGGTGCTGATCCTTGCGCAACGTAACGGCGAAACGATCGCTGGGGCGTTGTGTTTGCGCGGCGGTCGCTCACGGCATCCTGCCTCCTGCGACACTGGCACATCCATGTGCGGCGCCGATACGTTGTATGGACGCTATTGGGGATGCTTCGAGGAAATCCCCGGACTGCATTTCGAGACCTGCTATTACCAGGGCATCGACTACTGCCTGCGCGAAAGCGTGCGCGTGTTCGAGCCTGGCGCACAGGGCGAGCACAAGATCGCGCGCGGGTTCATGCCGGTCGTCACGCGCAGCCGCCATCATTTCATCGAGGATGGGCTCGACAATGCGTTCGCGCGCTGGTGCGTCGAGGAACGCCGCGCCGTCGAACAATACCGGCGCGCCGTGCTCGCGCATTCGCCGTATCGCGACGACGCTGCACGATGACATTGCGCATTCCACAACTGCCGGACGACGCGCACTCGCCGTTCCCCGATCCGCGCACCGCGTTGCGTGAACCCGATGGCCTGCTCGCATTCGGTGGTGACCTGTTGCCGCCGCGTCTGTTGAATGCCTACGCGCACGGGATTTTCCCGTGGTATTCCGAAGGCCAGCCGATCCTGTGGTGGAGTCCCGATCCGCGCATGGTGTTTCGCAGCGATGGCGTGCATCTGTCGCGGCGGTTTCGGCGCGAATTGAAAACGCTGGACTGGACGATCCGCGTCGACACTGCATTTGATCGCGTTGTGCTGAATTGCGCGAACAGCCCACGGCCCGGGCAGCACGGAACATGGATCACTTCTGCGATGCGAGCGGCTTACCGCGAACTGCACGACCTCGGTCACGCGCATGCAATCGAGGTCTGGGGTGGTGCGCTGCTGGTTGGTGGACTGTACGGCGTCGCGATCGGGCGTATGTTTTTCGCGGAGAGCATGTTCAGCGCAGTGCCGGGCGGATCGAAGATCGCGCTGGCCGCACTCGCGGCAATCCTGCGCGAGTGGAACTGGCCGCTGTTCGATGCGCAGGTCGAGTCCGATCACCTGCTGCGCATGGGCGCGGAAACGATGCCGCGCGATGCGTTTCTGGAGATCGTCGCGCGTCAAGTCGCATTGAAAGCCGATGCCGGATCGTGGACGCAAAGCGTCGGCGAGCGCGACATGGATTGGCTGCTGGCCGCGACTTCATCGTCCGATTAACAAATTTTTGACCCAAGAACGTGCCGCATGGCACAATTGCACACTTAAGCGCGACTCCCGCAGCTATCCAGGCACCGCATGTCGAAAGACGACGCTATCGAACTCGAGGGCACGATCCTCGAAACCTTGCCGAACACCATGTTCCGCGTGAAGCTCGAAAACGGGCACGTGATCATCGCCCACATCTCCGGCCGCATGCGCAAGAACTACATCCGCATCCTGACCGGCGACAAGGTCAAGATCGAGATGACGCCGTACGATTTGACCAAGGGCCGCATCACGTATCGCATGAAGTGAGGCTGGCACGAAATAACTGCCGGCATGAAATGACGCGGCTGCATTCGCGATAAAAAAACGGCGACTCATGGTCGCCGTTTTTCGTTGCTGCCATCGAAACCTGATGCCATCGGAATACTTATAACGCCCGATGCACGGCTTCGCCGAACAATGCGGTGTGATGGCTGCAGTCGTTGAGACGCACCACTTCCAGATGATCGACGTCCGCGCCTTCCAGCAGGTTGAGCGTCGTCGGCGCCTGCCGGAAACCCCACAGCCTCGACAGCGGTATCCCGAGGATTTTGCATAGCAGCACGCGATTGACCGCATCGTGCGCGACGACGAGCAATGTGTCGCTATCGCCGAGTCCCGCGCAGGCGCGTTGCAACGCCGGCCACGCGCGATCCAGCACATGTTGCAGCGATTCGCCGCCCGCTCCCGGCATCAACACCGATTCCGGCGCGCTGCGCCACGATGCAAAACGCTCGCCATCGTCGGCAGCGATCTCGCCAGCCAACTTGCCTTCCCATGTGCCGTGATGGATTTCGCTGAGGCCAGCATCAATCGTCAGCATCGATTCGCGCGCAATGCCGAGCGCAAGTTCAGCAGTGCGTCGTGCGCGCGACAGCGGCGATGCCATGGCGCGCGTGATTTCGACATCGGCCAGGCGTGCGCCGAGCTTGCGCGCCTGTTCCTCGCCAACCGCCGACAACGGGATGTCGGTCTGGCCCTGATAGCGGCCTTCGGCATTCCACGGCGTTTCGCCGTGGCGCACCAGCAACACGCGCATCAGAGCATCTCGAGGCTGAGGATGCCGGGCTTGGCGCGCAGCGCGTCGAGTTCGGCGTTCTGCACCCGGCGATCCACCGTGATCGCGGCCAGTGCATGGCCTTGTCCGGTCGCGCCGAGCGAGAAGTTCACGATGTTCACGCCCGCCGCGCCGAGTTCGCTGCCGACCATGCCGACGATGCCGGGACGATCTTCGTTGCGCAGCAGCAGGATGTGCGCGTTCGGATCGAAGTCGAGCTCGACGCCGTTCAAGCGCACGACGCGTGGGCCGCGATGCAGGGTTGCTTCAATCTCACTGGAACCACCCTCGCCGCTCACGCGCACGCTCAGCAGGCGGTCGAAGCCATCGCTGTCGCCACCCACGGTTTCGCTGACGCGCAAACCGCGCGCTGACGCTTCATGCAACGCATTCACCGGCGTAACGCGACCTGATGCGCTGCCAAGCAATGCAGTCAGCAAAAGGCGGGTCAGCGGACGCGTGTCGAGCCCTTCGGTGCGGCCTGCGTAGGTGATCTGCAGTTCGCTCGGCGCGTGTTGCAGGCGCGATGCGAGCTTGCCGAGCGCCGTCATCAACGGCATCCACGGCCCGACTTCGCGCGCTGCTTCGGCCGACAGTGGCGGCAGGTTCACGCAGCCGGCGACTGCACCGGTCTTGATGAAATCGATGATCTGCCGCGCGAGGATCGTGCTGACCGCCTGCTGCGCTTCTCCGGTCGATGCACCGAGGTGCGGCGTCAAGATCAATTTCGGATGCGCGCGCAGCGGCGAATCGGCCGGCAACGGTTCCACCGCAAACGTGTCGAGTGCGGCGCCAGCGAGATGGCCTTCGTTGAGCAACGCCAATAACGCGTCTTCATCGACCAATCCGCCGCGCGCGGCATTGATCACGTACGCGCCCTTCTTCATCGAACGCAGGCGTTCCGCGCTGAGCAGGTTCGCGGTTTCTGCTGTGCGCGGCATGTGTAGGGTGACCACGTCGGCCCATGCGAGCAATTCGTCGAGCGACTTGAGCGGAATATTGGAACGTGCGGCGACAGTGGCAGGCAGGAACGGGTCGTAGGCCGCAATCTCCATGCCGATGCCCTGCGCCTTGCGCGCGACCGTGCCGCCGATGCGGCCGAGGCCGATCACGCCGAGGCGCTTGCCTTCGAGCTCGAATCCGGTCAGCCCGGCTTTCGGCCATTGCCCAGCTTTCATGCCGGCATCGGCTTTCGGGATATGGCGCGCGAGCGCGAACAGCAGCGAGATCGCGTGTTCGGCAGCGGCGAGTGTATTGCCGTCCGGCGCGTTCATCACCGCGATGCCACGTTCGGTGGCTGCGTCCACATCGATGGTGTCGACGCCTGCGCCAGCGCGGCCGATCACCTTGAGCTTGCCCGCGCCAGCGATCGCCTGCGCGGTGACATTGGTTGACGAGCGCACCAGGATCACGTCCACGTCGTCCAGGGCCGTCGCGAGCGCCGCCGAATCCTTGATCGGATTGCTCACAACCACTTCGTAGCCCGCCTCGCGCAACATCGCCAAGCCGTCTTCGTGGATTCCATCGCAAGCCAAAACCCGCATGCCCTACCCCTTCAAGGAAAGGCGCGCAGTGTAACGGGTTTGGGGTGGAACAAAGCTTCTAATTGGCATAAAGGCAGAAGCAGCTTGACCGCGCTTCGATGGTGGCGAGCCATGCCGCGAACATCCCGCATTCAGGGGTTATTCGCAGCAAAAAGACTAGGTTGTCCAACCCAGCTCTTATCTTGGTCGAACGACGCAGGGATTGCATCCCGGCCTGCGCGCTGGCCCCGGTCGTAAAGACAGCCGGGGCCAGCTCCGATTCCCATCATTTCGTTCCATCATCTTGATGGGTCGATACGAACATCAGTGCCAGCGGCGGTCGCGCCAACGCCAGTCATCCCGGTCACCGCCACGCCAACCGCGGTAGTAGCCGAACGACACTGTCGGGCTGTAGTACGGGCCGCCGTAGTAGTACGTCGAGACGTAGTTCGGACGGCAATGGTAGTAGCCATAGTAGTCGTAGAAACAGCGCCTGTAGGGCCTATAAGGATAGTAAGGCTGACTATAGTAGTAGCCACCGTAATACGCCGGAGCCGTGCCGATCGAGACGGCGTAACTTGAGGCGTGCGCTGCGATCGGCATTGCGCCCACGCTGGCGGCACAGCAGGCGGCTAGCGCGACCTGTTTGAGCATACCCAGCTTGGTGTTCATGTCATCTCCTCGTCAGTTGAGGTGAACCACGCATTTTGCTTGCGTGGGTTGTTGCGATTTTCATGCTGGGCTTTTTGCGATGAATGCACGATTAGCCATCCAGCTTCTGCGCACGCTTGTTGTGGCGGCGTAAGCTTCCTGAACCGGGTGGAAAACGCGCACATAAAAAAACGGCGAGCCGAAGCTCGCCGTCTTGTTCTCGCGATGTGCGAAGCCCTACTCCACAGTCGCCGTCAGCAACCGCTGCGCTTCTTCTTCCGCGCGCACGGTGAGTTGGCCGTCGACGACGCCAACCACGACGCGACCGCCGCCGACCAGTTTGCCGAACAGGAGTTCGTCGGCGAGCGGGCGCTTGATCTTTTCCTGGATCACGCGCGCCATCGGGCGGGCGCCCATCAGCGGATCGAAGCCGTGTTCGGCGAGCCACTGCCGCGCTTCGGGTTCGACGGTGAGGCTGACGTGCTTCTCGTGCAGTTGCGCTTCGAGCTCGATCACGAACTTGTCGACCACGCGCAGGATGTGCTCGAACGTGAGGCCGCCGAACTGGATGATCGCGTCGAGGCGATTGCGGAACTCCGGCGTGAACTGCCGGCGCACACTTTCCATCGCATCGGTCGCATGATCCTGCTTGGTGAAACCGATCGAGCGCCGCGCCGCCTGCGCCGCGCCCGCATTCGTCGTCATCACCAGCACGACGTTGCGGAAGTTCGCCTCGCGGCCGTTGGTGTCGGTCAGCGTGCCGCGATCCATGATCTGCAGCAGCACGTTGTAGACATCCGGATGCGCCTTCTCGATTTCGTCGAGCAGCAACACGCAATGCGGCGTCTTGACGATTTTTTCGGTGAGCAATCCGCCCTGGTCGAAACCGACATAACCCGGAGGCGCACCGAGCAGGCGTGACACCGAATGCGCTTCCATGTATTCGGACATGTCGAAGCGCACGAGTTCGATGCCGAGCTGCATTGCGAGCTGGCGCGTGACTTCGGTCTTGCCGACGCCGGTCGGGCCGGCGAACAGGAAGTTGCCGATCGGTTTGTCGGGCTGGCCCAGGCCTGAGCGCGCGAGCTTGATCGCGGACGTCAGCGTTTCAATCGCGGGATCCTGGCCGAAGATCACCATCTTCAAATTGCGTTCGAGGTTCTGCAGCACGTCCTTGTCGGACGCCGAAACCTGTTTCGTCGGAATGCGTGCCATGCGCGCGACGATGAATTCGATTTCCGGCACATCGACAATCGTCTTGCGCTCGGCATCGGGCATCAAACGCTGGCGCGCGCCGGCTTCGTCGATCACGTCGATCGCCTTGTCGGGCAGCAGACGATCGGCGATGTGCTTCACCGACAGATCGACCGCAGCCTGCAGTGCCTCGCTGGTGTATGACACCGAATGGTGTTCCTCGAAGCGCGACTTCAGGCCGTTGAGGATCGCGACGGATTCGCTCACCGAAGGCTCGACGATGTCGATTTTCTGGAAGCGCCGCGCGAGTGCGCGATCCTTCTCGAATACGCCGCGGTATTCCTGGAACGTAGTCGAGCCGATGCAGCGCAATTCGCCCGATGCCAGCGCGGGCTTGATCAGGTTCGACGCATCCATCGTGCCGCCGCTCGCAGATCCCGCGCCGATGATGGTGTGGATTTCATCGATGAAAAGGATCGAGCCGGGCAATTTCTTCAGCTCACTGATCACGCCCTTGAGGCGCTTCTCGAAATCGCCGCGATATTTGGTGCCTGCGACGAGCGCGCCGAGATCGAGCGAATAAATCACCGCGTCGGACAACACTGCCGGCACCTGGCCTTCGACGATGCGTTTCGCCAAGCCTTCGGCGAGCGCGGTCTTGCCGACGCCGGCGTCGCCGACGTAGAGCGGATTGTTCTTGCGACGGCGGCACAGCACCTGGATCGTGCGCTCGACTTCCTCGGTGCGACCGACCAGTGGGTCGATCTTGCCGAGCGTGGCAAGTTCGTTGAGGTTGCTGGTGTATTCGGCGAGCGCGCTGCCCTTCGATTCCTCGCCGCCCTCGCCTTCCTTGTGCGTTTCGCCGCCGGGCGTTTGCGCGCCGGACGTTTCGTCGCCGCCAAGTTTTGCGACGCCATGCGAAAGATAATTGACGACATCGAGGCGGGTGATGTCCTGCTGCGCGAGGTAATACACCGCGTGCGAATCCTTCTCGCCGAAGATCGCGACCAGGACGTTCGCGCCGGTCACTTCCTTCTTGCCCGACGATTGCACGTGGTAGACCGCGCGCTGCAGCACGCGCTGGAATCCGAGCGTGGGCTGGGTGTCGCGCGCGTCGTCGTCGGGCAGCACGGGAACGGTTTCGCGGATGGTCTTGCGCAATTCATCGGCGAGTTTCTTGGTATCGCCGCCGCAGGCGCGCAAAACGGCCGCCGCCGAGGCGTTGTCGAGCAGCGCGAGCAGCAGGTGCTCCACGGTCATGAACTCGTGGCGCGATTCGCGGGCCTGCTTGTAACACTGGCCGATGGTGAACTCGAGATCTTTGCTGAACATTGGATGCTCCTGAGGCTTCTGAGCAGCGATATGGGGACGCGCTACAACTTTTCCATCGTGTCCTGACGCATGTTCAGTCGATCACAGCGTTCTATCTACACCTTCTATCTATCACAGCTCCTTTCTATCACAGCAGCGCCGGTAATCCGGGTACCAGTTCACGCCTTTTCCCTCTTCTACTCAAAGTGCACTGGTAATGCCTTGCTCAAGCCATCGAACCAACGCTACTTCACGCCTTTTCCATCGTACACAACAGTGGATGCTGGTTTTGCCTTGCGTATTCGTTCACCTGCGTCACCTTGGATTCGGCCACTTCACGCGTGAACACACCGCAAACGCCGCGTCCGCGGGTGTGGACGTGCAACATGATCTGCGTCGCCTTCTCCCGATCCATGCCGAAGAACTGCTGGAGTACGTCTACCACGAATTCCATCGGCGTGAAGTCGTCGTTGATCAGCAGCACCTGGTACAGCGGCGGCCGCGCGGTTTCGGGTTTGGCGGTTTCGACGACAAGTCCGTGCTGCGGCTCGCGCTCGGGATGGTTGCGCCGGGTCGGGCCGGCGCGTTCGCGCAGGCCGGGGCCGCTTGAAATGAGGGGATTCAATCGCATGGAAGGATTATAGGCACGCCGTCTGGGGCTGGAAGTCATGGACGAGTAGCGTGCATGGCATGCACTATCGTCGCTGCGACCACACGATTTGTGGCGCGAAGCCTGATTTTGCAAGGCTTGTCTTGCAAGGCTTGCAGCGCTGCCCTCCTCCACCGGTACCAGCATGTCCAGCGAATCCGCCGTCGCCACCGCCGCAACCCGCAACTTCTGGCAGCCGGACGTGACCGTCGCGACCATCGTCGTTCGCGATGGCGCGCTGTTGATGGTCGAGGAAGACGTCGGCGGCCGGCACGTGTTGAACCAGCCGGCAGGCCACCTGGAACCCGACGAATCGCTGGTCGCGGCCGCCGTGCGCGAAACACTCGAGGAATCCGGTTGGGATGTCGCGCCGACAGCGCTGGTCGGCATGTACCAGTGGAAAAGCCCGACCGATGGCCGCCATTTCCTGCGCGTCGCGCTCGCTGCCGATGCGATCCGGCATCACCCAGGGCGTTCGCTCGATTCCGGCATCCTGCGCGCGCTGTGGCTGACGCCCAGCGAATTGCAGGACGCAGCCGAACGCCATCGCAGCCCGCTGGTCTGGCGCGCGGTGACCGATTATCTGGCCGGCTGTCGGCATCCGCTGTCGGTGCTGACGCATTTCGCATGATGGGCTTGTTGCGATGAGTCCCATTGGCAAAGTCATGCTCGGCGTTTCCGGTGGCGTCGATTCGTCGGTCGCGGCGCTGCTGCTGAAACAATCGGGCGCCGATGTCGCCGGCCTGTTCATGCAGAACTGGGAAGACGATGGGAGCGGTGAATGCCGCGCTGAAGACGATCGCAAGGACGCCGTCGCGGTCTGCGGCAGACTCGGTATTCCGTTCCACGCGCGCAACTTCGCACGCGAATACTGGGACGGTGTATTCCAGCATTTCATCGACGAATACCGCGTCGGACGCACGCCGAATCCCGACGTGCTGTGCAATCGCGAGATCAAGTTCAAGACCTTCCTCGACGAAGCGCACGCGCTCGGCGCCGAACGCATCGCGACCGGCCATTACGCGCAGGTCGAAAATCGCGATGGACGCTGGCGGCTGCTGCGCGGGCTCGATGCCGACAAAGACCAGAGTTATTTCCTGCATCAACTCGGGCAGGAACAACTCGCGGCGACGCTGTTTCCGATCGGCCACCTGCCGAAATCCGAAGTGCGCCGACTCGCGCGCGAAGCCGCGCTGCCTACGCACGCGAAAAGGGATTCGACCGGCATCTGTTTCATTGGCGAGCGCGACTTCCGCGAATTCCTCAGCCGCTACATTCCCGCGCAAGCCGGCGAGATCCGCAGCGTCGACGGCCAACGCGTCGGCGAACACGCCGGCGTGTTCTTCTACACGCTCGGCCAGCGCGAAGGCTTGCAAATTGGCGGCGTGCGCGGCCGCGACGCCGCGCCGTGGTACGTGGTCGGCAAGGACATCGCGACGAACATCCTCTACGTCGACCAGGGCCACGAAAGTCCGTGGTTGCAGTCGCAG
>Ga0105240_10006351_pt1 | contig 17405 bp, 11 predicted proteins | sample KBSC54metaG_FD_80426 | JGI IMG/M metagenome (GOLD analysis project Ga0105240, IMG submission 80426) | Corn rhizosphere microbial communities from Kellogg Biological Station, Michigan, USA - KBS C5-4 metaG | ecosystem: Host-associated > Plants > Roots > Rhizosphere > Soil | place: Michigan, USA...
ATCCCTGCGCCCGCGCCGCTCTCTACAAACACCTTGTGTCCATACACCGTCAGCTGGTGCACAACCGGTGGCACCAGCCCAACCCGAAACTCCAACGTCTTGATCTCTTTGGGGACGCCGATCCGCATCATGATTTCCTTTTCAATAGTGTTGGGCAATTTTCTCGCCGCATAGCCGATCGTGGCGGCCATGGAGTTTTGCTCTATCGGACATGCAATATCTTCGGCGAGGAAGTCTCGGCCGATCTTGATTAGTGATCACAGTTTTAATAACTCCTCCGGGCATTGGCGTCAACGACTTTCCCGCTCTAAGATTCCGTCCGTGATGACAGGTTTAATGCATGCTTATCGCGCTTCATTTGATCCGGGCTTGACATGAAACAATGCAGGGCCGGATTGCGGGGAGGGACTTGACAGCGGATAAGTGATCACAGTTTAGTGAGCAGCATGTTGCTGGATCTGAATGCGCGTGAAATGGAGCGGCGGGCCGCCGCAATAGAGTTGCCGCACCTGGCGGTGATCGGCGGACGGCTGGTCGCAAGCCTGTCCGGCGCGACATTCGACAACATCTCTCCCCGCAACGGGCACATTCTGAATCACACCGCCGCGAGCGGCAAAGAAGACGTGGATCTGGCGGTCAGCGCGGCGCGGCGCGCGTTCGAAGACGGGCGCTGGCGCGCGATGGCCCCAGCAGATCGCAAGAAGATACTGCATCGCCTGGCCGATCTGATGGAGCGCCATGCCGACGAGCTGGCCATCCTGGAATCGCTGGACACCGGCAAACCCATTCGTGACGCCATCAATGTGGATATTCCGCTCTCGATCCAGAGTGCGCGCTGGTATGCCGAAGCGCTGGACAAAGTATATGGCGAAGTCGGACCGACGCCGCCGGACCGGCTTTCCTTTGCCGTGCATGAACCGCTCGGCGTCATCGGCGCAGTGGTGCCATGGAATTTTCCGCTTCACATGGCGATGTGGAAAGTGGCGCCGGCGCTGGCAATGGGCAATTCGGTGGTGCTGAAACCGGCCGAACAATCGCCCATGACCGCGCTGCGCCTGGGCGCGCTGGCGCTGGAAGCGGGGTTGCCGGATGGCGTGCTGAATGTGGTGCCGGGCCTGGGCGAAACCGCCGGCCAGGCCATCGGCCGGCATATGGATGTGGACATGATCGCCTTCACCGGCTCGGGTGCGGTGGGACGGCGGCTGATGATCTATTCGGGCGAAAGCAACCTGAAGCGCGTCAGTTTGGAGCTGGGCGGGAAATCGCCGCAAATCGTGTTCGCCGATTGTCCCGACTTTGAGGCCGCGGCGCAGGCCGCGTTCTGGGGCGTGTTCTACAATCAGGGCGAAGTCTGCACCGCCGCTTCGCGGCTTCTGGTGCATAGAAGCGTGAAGGACAAGCTGCTTTCGCGGGTGCTGGAAATCGCGAAAGACGTCAGTGCGGGCGATCCGCTCGATCCCGCGACCCGGTTCGGCGCGATGGTCAGCGAAGGCCAGATGAACACGGTGCTGCGCTATATCGATATGGCGCGCGCAGACGGCGGGCGGCTGGTGCTGGGCGGTCATCGCGCGAACAGGGAAACGGGCGGATTTTATATCGCGCCCACCATTTTCGACGATATCGCAAACACGTCCCGGTTGGCGCGGGAGGAAGTGTTCGGGCCGGTTCTGGGCGTGATCACTTTCGATAGCGCGGAAGAAGTGTTGGCGATGGCCAACGACACGGATTATGGCCTTGCCGCCGGAATCTGGACCAGCGATCTCAATCTGGCCCATCGCGCGGCGCAGAAACTGCGTGCCGGCCTTGTTTGGGTCAATGGCTGGGACACTTGCGATATCACCATGCCGTTCGGCGGCTTCAAACAATCGGGCTTCGGCCGCGACCGCTCGCTGCACGCCATGCACAAATATGCCGATCTCAAAAGCATCTCGATAACGCTGAGGTAGAAGATCTTGCTTGCCAAACCCAATGCTGTTGCCAGCCCGGACGAGGCGCGCCGCTTCCTGGATGCCAACCCGGCGGTCGAATTCGTCGAAATGATTTTCACGTCGCTGTCGGGGGTGCCGCGCGGCAAGCGGCTGCGGCGCCATGAAGTCATGCCGATCTATGAGATGGGCCGCTTTCTGCCGGGCTCGATCCTGGTAACCGATGTGACTGGACAGGATTGCACCGATACCGGCCTGGTCTGGGAAGACGGAGACGCGGATCGCATCGCCAAGCCCGCGCCTGGGACCTTGGTGCTTGCGCCCTGGCTGGGCGGACATGCCGCCCAAGTCATCACCTCGCTTTACGAGCTTGACGGAACACCCAGCGATCTGGACCCGCGCCATGTTCTCGCGCGGGTCATGGACCGGTTCGCGGCCGATGGGCTGGTGCCGGTGGTAGCGTGCGAACTGGAATTCTATCTCACCGATCCCGTGCGCATGGCCGATGGCGGGGTGCAGTTGGCGCTGCCGCTCAAGGGCGGGGAACGGCCGCACCTGCATGGTGTCTATGGCCTGCGGGAGCTGGAAGATTTCGCTGCGTTTCTCGACAGTCTCTGGGCCGACGCGGACATCCAGGGTATCCCGCTGGAAAGCGCCATTTCCGAATATGCGCCCGGCCAGTTCGAATTGACGTTGAAGCATCGCGACGATGCCCTGCGGGCGGCTGACGAAGCGGCGATGTACAAGCGCCTGGTCAAAGGCGTTGCGGCGCGCAACGGCTGCGAAGCGACCTTCATGGCCAAGCCTTTTGGCGACCGGGCCGGCAGCGGCCTGCACCTGCACGTCAGCATCAACGATGCCAAGGGCAACAATATCTTCGCCAGCGAGGATCCATCGGGTTCGTCCCGCCTGCATCACGCGGTGGGCGGGCTGAAAGAGACGCTGGCCGATTCGATGGCGATCTTCGCGCCGAACGCCAATTCCTATCGCCGCTTCAAGGCGAATTCCTATGCACCGGTGGCCTGCGCCTGGGGGATCAACAACCGCACCGTGGCGTTACGCGTGCCCGCAGGCCCGGCAAAATCGCGGCACATCGAACATCGGGTCGCGGGCGCGGATGCCAATCTTTATCTGGCGCTGGCGGTGCTCCTCGCTGGAGTTCATCACGGCCTGAGCGGAAAGATCGATCCCGGCCCGCCCACGGTCGGAGACGGTTATGCCGCCGCCGCCAAGGCGCATGAGCATTTGCCCGCGAACTGGTTCGCCAGTGTCGACCGTTTCGAACAGTCGCGCCTGATGCGCGATTACCTGGGAAGCCGGTTTGTCGACATGTTCACCAGCGTCAAGCGCACCGAGCAAGACCGGTTCAACGAAGTGATCTCGCCGCTCGATTACGACTGGTATCTGAAGAATGCGTGATGCTCAGCCATCGAGACTTTAAGGAAGCAATGCCATGACCCGCCGCAATTATGATATCGCAGAACTCCGCCGTCTGGATGTCGCGCATCATCTGGCGCCGCATCAAAATCACCGGATGATGCGCGACATCGGGGGCGCGCGCATCATCACGCGCGCGAATGGCGTCTTCATTTATGACGGCGATGGCAACGCGATCATGGACGGCATGGCCGGGCTATGGTGCGTGCAGGTGGGGTATGGCCGCGAAGAGCTGGCCAAAGCCGCCTATGACCAGATGCTGGAATTGCCGTTCTACAATTCCTTCTTCAAGACCACTTCGCCGCCGACGGTGCTTCTGGCCGCGAAACTGGCGGAGCTTCTGGGCGGTCACTTCACCCATGTCATGTTCGGCAATTCCGGATCGGAAGCGATCGATACCCTGATCCGCACGGCGCGCTATTATTGGCAGCTCAAGGGGCAGCCGCGGCGCAATATCATCATCAGCCGCGTCAATGGCTATCACGGTTCGACCATTGCCGGCGCCAGCCTGGGCGGCATGCGGCCGATGCACGAACAGGGTGGTCCCTGGGTCCCGAATATCGAGCATGTGATCCAACCATACTGGTTCGGCGAAGGATATAAGGAAGACCCGCAAGCGTTCGCGGCGCGCGCCGCCGATGCGATCGAGCGCCGGATTCTGGATGTCGGTCCGGAGAATGTCGCCGCTTTCATCGGCGAACCCGTCCAAGGCGCGGGCGGTGTGATCATTCCGCCGGACGGCTATTGGCCGCGCGTCGAAGCGATCTGCCGCAAATACGGCATCCTGTTGATCTGCGACGAAGTCATTTGCGGCTTCGGCCGGCTGGGGCGCTGGTTCGGTCACCAATATTACGGCGTCAAACCCGATATGGTGTCGATGGCCAAGGGCCTGTCATCCGGCTATCTGCCGATCGCGGCGGTCGGCGTGGCGGATCATATCGTCGAAGCGCTGCGCAGCGTGGACAAGGATTATGTCCATGGCTTCACCTATTCGGGGCATCCCGTGGCGGCGGCGGTGGCGCTGAAGAATATCGAGATCCTCGAAAGAGAGCACCTGATCGAGCGCACGGCGACCGATACCGGGCCTTATCTGGCGCGCGGCATGGCGGAACTGGCCAAGCATCCCTTGGTGGGCGAGGCCCGGTCCGTAGGTCTGATCGGTGCGGTGGAAATCGTTTCCCGCAAGGGCAGCAATGAACGTTTCGCGGATGGCGACGGATCGGCGGCGCTGATCGTGCGCGATCTTTGCATCCAGAACGGGCTAATGGTGCGCGCGGTCCGGGACAGTCTGGTGATGAGCCCGCCTCTCACAATTACGCATGCCGAGATCGATCAGTTGCTGGCGATCATCGCCAAGTCGCTGGATCAGGCCGAGCCTGGCCTCCGCGCCGAGGAGATCAAACGCAAAGCTGCCAAAGAGGCCAGAGCGCCCGCGGCATGACAAGAGCGCCCGCAACATGATAAGAGCACCGGCGGCCTGAACGATGTCAGTTCCAGCTGCCTTGCACGATCAGTCCCATGCCGTCGGAGATATCCGAAGCGATGGCGCGGCGCAGCGCCTCTCCATCGCCGGCCTGGATCGCATCGACCGCCACGCGGTGCTGATCGATCAGATTGGCGGTGCCGAAGCGGCCGTAAACCACGCGCATGAAGGGGCCGAATTGCAGCCACAGCGTTTCGATCAAGCGGTTGAGCGTGGGCCGCTTGTTGGCGCGATACAGCGTGAAATGAAACTGGAAATTATATTCCATGTAGCGAATGACATCGCCTCGCTCCATCGCCGCGTCGATACGGGCGTCGATTTCGCGCAAGCGCTTGAGCAGGCCCGGACCGATATGAGGAAGGGCATCGACTGCCGCCTGCGGCTCCAGCAGCAACCGGCATCCCAGAATATCGGCGAAGCGCTCCGCCGTCATCGCCGTTACTTCGATCTTGCGCTTGGAGCGGATCTGCACCGCGCCTTCCGCCGCCAGACGGCTGAGGGCATCGCGCACGGGCATCTGGCTGACGCCCATCTCTTGCGCCAGGCCGCGGGTGGACAGGCCGACACCCGGCATGATTTTGCCGGTGATCATCCGGCCGCGAAGCTCTTCGTAGATGCTGGCATGCAGGACCGGCTCCCCGCCTGCCGCTGACTTCTCAGCCGCCGCAGTCTTTTTCGCGGGTTTATCCATTTCGGGACACTTTCAGGATTGGGTGGCGCTCACCGTCCAATATACCCTGAATCGGCCGATTTCCCATAAAGTTCATATAAATCGAGGCGCGCGTCAGAGCCGCGCCGACACCAGGGCTTGCTCCAGCCGATCCATACCGTCGTCGAGCAGTGTATCCGAAGCGGTCAGCGGGACCAGGATGCGGATCGCGTTGCCGTGAACCCCACAGGACAGGAGAATGAGTCCGTGTTCCAGCGCCGCCGCGGCGACGCGCCGGGTCGCGTTCGCGTCCGGCTCATAAGCGCCGCGCTCCTTGACGATATCGAAGGCGATCATGGCGCCGGGGCCACGGATTGCCGCGATCGGGATGCTGTCGTTGCGCGCAGCGATCGCTTTCAGCCGGGTTTTGATCCGTGCGCCCATTTCGTCGGCGCGAGCGAGCAATTTTTCCTCCGCGATGACGTCCAGTACAGCCAGCGCCGCGGCGCAGGCCATCGGATTGCCGCCATAGGTGCCGCCCAGCCCGCCCGGCTCGACCGCATCCATGATCGCGGCCCGGCCGATCACCCCTGACAGGGGAAAACCGCCGGCCAAAGACTTGGCGATCGAGATCAGATCCGGCGCGACGCCGGAATGTTCGATCCCGAACATCCGGCCGGTGCGGGCGAAGCCGGTCTGGACTTCGTCGGCAATCAGAAGAATGCCCTGCTCATCGCAGATGCGGCGCAAGGCGCGCAGCAATTCCGGCGGCGCAGGATAAAAGCCGCCTTCGCCTTGAACCGGTTCGATGACGATGGCAGCGACGCGACCGGGCTCGATATCGGCGCGGAACAGCAATTCGAGCGCGCGCAGACTGTCCTCCACCGTGACGCCATGCTGGGAAACAGGGAAGGGCAAATGATAGATTTCGTTCGGCAGGGGCGCGAATTTGCGTTTGTAGGGCAGGACTTTGCCGGTCATGGCCATGGTCAGCAAAGTACGGCCGTGAAACGCGCCGCTGAAGGTAACGATGCCCGAACGCCCGGTGGCGGCGCGGGCTATCTTGACGGCATTCTCCACTGCTTCCGCGCCGGTGGTGAAAAGGATGGTCTTGGCGGGCCCCGGAAAGGGCGCCAGCGCATTGAGCCGCTCTGCAAGCGCAATATAGGGCTCATAGGCTGTCACCTGAAAAGCCGTGTGGGTGTAGAGCGCCAACTGCTTTTCCACCGCCGCCATTACCTTGGGATGGCGATGGCCGACATTAAGCACTGCGATGCCGCCTGCGAAATCGACAAAGCGACGCCCTTCCGCATCCCAGATTTCCGCGTTCTCGGCCCGCGCGGCGAAAATCGGATGCGCGGTCCCTACGCCGCGCGGCACGGCCTCGGCACGGCGCTGAACAAGGTCGCGGGTCACTGTCATGGTGCCTCACAAGTGATCACAGAAACGAAGTTTCTCCATCATTACTGGTCTAAATGAGAAATTCAATGTGTGATCCCAGTTGACGAGGCGCCCAAACCGCGACAGTCTCATGATCCTCAGGCGGGGTCAGGATGAGCGGCAAGGACAAAAGGCCCAGCGACCGGGATCTGGGCATGGATCGCGATATCGATCGTCGCGATTTTCTCAATGGCGTGGCGGTCAGCGCTGCGGTCTTGGCGGCGGCTGGGGCGGAGGCGCGAGCGGCGGATGCGTCCGCCGCGCAGGACCGGCCCGGCTACTATCCGCCCGAACGCACCGGCATGCGCGGCAGCCATCCCGGATCCTTCGAAGTCGCCCATGAATTGCGCGACGGAAAATTCTGGCAGACGGCCCGCAAGCCTGAGGATATCGACACGGTTTACGATTTGATCGTGGTCGGCGGCGGCATATCCGGCCTCTCCGCGGCGCATTTTTATCGCGCCGCCAAACCCGCCGCGAAAATCCTGATCCTGGACAATCACGATGATTTCGGCGGGCATGCCAAGCGCAACGAATTTCATTTCGCCGGCGGGCGGATGGAATTGATGAATGGCGGGACCATGCTGATCGACAGTCCCCGGCCATATAGCGCCGTGGCCGACGGGTTGGTGAAAAGCCTGGGCATCGATCCTGTGGCGCTGGCCAAGCAATGCAACAAGCCGGAGGTCTATCGTTCGCTGGGATTGCAGAGCGCCACGTTTTTTGACCGGGAAACCTTCGGCACCGACAAGCTGGTGGTCGATGGTCCAGGACGCCGCCGTGGCGGCGAAGGGTATGGCTTGAAATCTTTTCTCGATCAGGTGCCCCTGACCGACAAGGTCAAGGCGGACATTCTGCGCATCGAGGAGGGCAATGACGATTACATGCCCGGCCTGTCTTCGGCCGAAAAGAAAGATCGCCTGTCGCGCGTCAGCTATCGTGATTTTCTGCTCAACATCGCCAAAGTCGATCCGGGCGTCATTCCTTTCTATCAGACCCGGACCCATGGCGAATGGGGCATCGGCATCGATGCGGAGCCTGCCCTGGATTGCTGGGGACTGGGGCTGCCGGGTTTTCAAGGCATGAAGCTGGATCCGGGCTCGGCGCCGCGCATGGGCTACACCGCGGCGGGCTATGCCGATGGCGGCTCCTACCGATTCCATTTTCCCGATGGCAACGCCACCATCGCGCGGCTCCTAGTCCGTAATCTGATCCCGGCAGCGATGCCGGGCTCCAGCGTCGAAGATGTCGTGACCGCGAAAGCGGATTATGCCGCGTTGGACCGCAAAGGCGCGCCGGTCCGCATTCGGCTGTCCAGCATTGTGGTCGGGGTTCGCAACATCGGCGAGCCGGCCAGTTCGCGCGGCGTCGAAGTCGCCTATGTCCGCGATGGTCATGTCTTGCGGGTGCACGGCGTCAATTGCGTGCTGGCAAGCTGGAACATGATGATCCCCTACATCTGCCCGGAATTGCCCGCGGCGCAGAAAGCGGCCTTGCATCAGCTGGTGAAGGTACCGCTGGTCTATACGACGGTCGCGATCGATAATTGGCGCGCGTTTCAAAAACTCGGCATCGAGGGCGCCAGCTGTCCCGGCGGATACTTCACCGGGATCCAGCTCAATGCGACGGTGGATATCGGGAGCTATCGAAGCGTGCGTTCGCCAGACGAACCGATCCTGGTTCACCTGACGCGCACGCCCTGCAAACCCGGCCTACCCGAGCGCGACCAGCATCGCGCCGGCCGCTATGAGCTTCTCGCCACGCCGTTCGAAACCTTCGAACGCAATATCCGCGATCTGATGGGGCGGGTGCTGGGCGGCGGCGGCTTCGATCCGGCCAAGGATATTCGCGGCATCATGGTCAACCGCTGGCCGCACGGTTACGCCTATGAATACAATCCGCTGTTCGATGATTTCGATGTGCCGCCCGACCAGTTGCCACACATTGTGGGCCGCAAACATTTCGGGCGCATCTTCATCGCCAATTCCGATTCCGGCGCCGCGGCCTATACCAGTGCTGCCATCGACCAGGGCCGCCGTGCGATCGACGAAATTCTGGGATAAGGCCAAATCTTGCTATCTCAGAGACCGGGGTCGGGGCAGGAAATGAGCACAAATGGCCTTTCGGAGGCTCTTCAGCCTGATTTTCGTGCGGTTTTTTGTGATCACAGTGTCTTGACAGGCCGATGACAGGACCATAGCGTTTCAAGGCCGCGCAAGCGACAGATCATGCAGCAGGGGGAGATTTCGGTGGCTAGCAAACCGTCGTTCAAAACCATGATCCTGGCATCGGCGGCACTCGTACCGCTCAGCTATCCCGCCTTGGCCCAGGATGCGACCAACACTTCGGCCAGAAATTCCGTCATCGAAACGGTCACCGTCACGGCCACGCGGCAGGAAGAATTGCTCAGCCGGGTGCCCGCCAGCGTCAGCGCCTTCACGCCGGAAAAGATGGACGTTCTGGGTGTGAAGAATTTCGGCGACATCGCGCGTTTCACGCCTGGCGTGAATTTCAACTCCGGCAGCAACGCGGTTTCCATTCGCGGCATCAGCTCGACATCGGGCGCGGGCACGACCGGCATCTATATCGACGACACGCCGGTTCAGATGCGCGGACTTGGTTTCGGCACCGTCAATGCCCTGCCCACCGTGTTCGATCTTCAGCGCGTTGAAGTTCTGCGCGGCCCGCAAGGCACCCTGTTCGGCGCCGGTTCGGAAGGCGGCACCATCCGCTATATCACGCCGCAACCCAGCCTTACCGATTACACCGCCTATGCGCGCACCGAATTCTCCTACACCCAGGACGGCGCCCCCAGCTATGAGGCCGGTGCCGCGATCGGCGGTCCCATCATCGACAATGTATTGGGCTTCCGTGTCAGCCTTTGGGGCCGCCGCGACGGGGGCTGGGTCAGCAAGGTCGACACCAATACCGGCCGCGTGACCGATCGCGATGCCAACAGCACCGAAACCTATGTCGTGCGCGGCGCTCTGACCTGGCAACCCACCGCCGGCCTGCTGCTGACCCCGACATTCGAATATGAAAGCCGCAACGTCCATGACGACGACAGTTATTGGGTTGGGCTGTCCAATCCCGGCAAGGGCCGGTATTTCAGCGGGACGCCGGACCGATTGGGCGATCCCGATCATTTCTGGCTGGCATCTCTGAGGGGTGAATATGATCTGGGCGGTGTCGAGTTGTTCTCGAACACTTCTTATTTCAAGCGCTACGAGCCGGTGAACGGTTATAGCGGCACGATGTACAATCTGGGCTATTTCCAGCAGACCATCGATCCGAACCAGGATGGCGGGGCGGAGGATCCGCAGGGCAATCCATGCCCGCAATGCAATACTGCGATCTATCCCTTGCTGCGCGCCAACCGGATCAATCTGCCCGGCATGCCTTATTATACAGCGCCCGCCACCACCTCGAACTGGCAGGATAATTTCACGCAGGAATTCCGGGTCCAGTCCACCGATCCTACCGCTCGCTTGCGATGGGTTGCGGGCGTTTTCTATTCCTTCAATACCCAGGAAAGCCGCGAAGAGATCAACGATCCCCAGCTCGACCAGATCAGCCAATATCTGTTTGGAGAGGATATTCTCACCGCCTGGGGCGCCGGCCTTCTGCCCAATGGCGACGATTATATCAACGACACGATCGGCCATGACCGCCAGATTGCCGGGTTCCTCAATGCAACCTACGAGATTTTCGATGGCGTGAAGGTGATCGGCGGCGCGCGAATCGCGCGCACGCATTTCGATTTCCGCAATTATGCCGATGGGGCGCAGAATTTCGGCTTCAGCAGCGGCGATGGCAAACAGGACGAAACGCCGTTTACGCCGATGCTGGGGCTATCCTGGCAGGCGACGGACGACGACATGTTCTATGCCACTTATTCGCGCGGTTATCGCGTCGGCGGCGCCAATCCGCCCATTCCGGTGGGGGCCTGCCACAACGATCTGGTCGCGCTCGGCATCACCAAGTCGCCCGATACTTTTTCTTCCGATACCGTCTCGAACTACGAAGTCGGCGCCAAGAACAAACTGCTGGGCGGGCGCATGTCGCTCGACAGCAGCGTCTATCACCTGGAGTGGAACAATATCCAGCAGACCGTCAATCTGCCGATTTGCGGCATCCGCTATACCACCAATCTCGGCAAGGCGGCCAGCAACGGCTTTGACGCCCAGATGGCGTTTCAGTTCAATGAAGCGCTCGGCTTCGAATTGAGCCTGGGATACAACGACGCCTATTACACCACCGCCACCCATTCCAGTGTGTCACCCAGTTCGCGGATCGTCATCAACAAGGGCGATTCACTGGGCTCGACGCCCTGGCGGGTGGCGGGCGCGATCCAATATAATTGGACCCTGCTCGACCATGATGCGTTCTTCAGGCTCGATGACGAATATAGCAGCGGGCCGAACCGTCCGACGCAGGCGCTCGATCCGGTAAATGCGTCCTTCGATCCCGCTCTGCTTCCCGTCCCCGCCACCAACTTCCTTTCGGCGCGGGCCAGCGTGAACCTCGGGGCCTATAATGTGGCGCTGTTCATGGACAATGTCCTGAACGCACATCCGCAGCTCACCTATTCGCACGAGGCCAGGGGCGAATTGTTCCAGGCCAGCACATTCCGTCCCCGCACCATGGGCGTCACGGCGACTTTCCGCTACTGACTGCACCAACAGGAGAAAAGGCATGAAGCCGGTATTTTGCGCTGCCGTCGCCGCGGCCTTGTTGTCATGGTCGCTTCCCGCTTTGGCCGCCGATGCAGTCCACCCCGCCCTGATCGACAAAGCAGATGTCGCGGGCGCGATTTTCAAGCGTCCCAACGCCGTCACCCATGAAAAGGGCGGGAACAAGGTCCAGGACACCGTCACCTTGATGACGGCGGACAAGAAATATGAGACCGGCATGTACAAGTCCGGCCCCAGCCATTTCGAGCGCAAAGGCGACAAGACCTATGGCGTGGACGAGTTCATGTATTTCATCGAAGGCAGTGTGACCCTGACTTCACTGGATGGTACCGTCGTCACCGCCCATGCGGGCGAAGCAGTTACAATTCCCCATGACTGGCAGGGAACCTGGGACACCAAGGGCTATACCAAATTCTATGCGATCTACGCGCCCAAAGGTAATGTCGACCAGTAGCGACCTCCATCGCGCGGCCGGCTATGGCGCGGGGAATTGGGGCGCCATCAAGCGCGGGGTAGGATGAGCAATCAACTGAAAGCGAATTCGCTTTCCTTTTTTGAATCCCTTGTCATGGGCGTGGCGGGAAGTGCGCCCGGCTATACCATTGCCGTCACCACGGCGGTCCTGCTTTCGGTGGCGGGGCCTTTATCGCCCGGCGCACTGGTGATTTTCGCGGTGCCGATGCTGGGTATCGCGGTTGCCTATAAAGCGCTCAACAAGCGGGACGCCAGCGCAGGCGCCGCCTATCAATGGACCAGCGTGGCATTCGGGAAATTTCTCGGCTTCTTCTCCGGCTGGGCGCTTTTGATCGCTTCACTGGTCTTCATGGTGGCCGGCAGCGTGCCAGTCGCCACTTCGACGTTGAACTTCATCGCCCCCGATCTGACCGGCAATGTCTTCGCGACTGCCGCGGTCGCCAGTGCCTGGTTTCTGCTGATCGCCTTGGTTCTGATCACCGGCATCGAGATCACCAGCAAGGTGCAGGTGGTCATGACCACGATAGAACTTCTGATTCTGACCATCGTTCTGGTCGCCGCCTTCATTCACACCGGCGTGTCAGGGATGGCCAATCCCTTCAGCCGGTCCTGGTTCGGGTTCGGCTATACGCCGGCGGCATTTTCCGCCAGCGCCCTGATGGTGGTGTTCTTCTATTGGGGCTGGGATGTCACCTCCAATCTGAGCGAGGAGACGGTCAATGGCGGCGAAAACGCCGGCAATGGCGGCTTTTCCAGCATATTCATCACCATCGCTTTTTATATCGGCTTCACGGCCGCCGCCCTGTTCCTGTTTTCCCTGCGCGATGCGCGCAATCTGACCGACAACATCATCTACAATATAGCCGTCGCGTCCGGTCTCGGCCGCTTTGGCGGCTTATGCGCTTCGATGGCGGTTATTCTCTCCAGCATCGCTACCCTGGAGACCACCATGCTGCAATTCTCCCGCACCCTGTTTGCCATGGGTCGGGACGGCGCGCTGCCGCGGGTGTTTGGTGAAATCGCGCCCAAGAGTCAGACCCCCGTCAAAGCCATGTATGTGCTGATCGCGATCGGGCTCCTTTTGATCTGGTCGTCCAGCCTGATGTCCACCGTCAGCGCGGTCATCGCCGCCTCGGTCAACGCGGTCGCGATCCAGGTCTGCTATTATTACGGCCTGGCCGGGCTGGTCGCCGGATGGGCTTTCCGCGACACACGTGCGCCCGGCCGCTGGATCACGCTCTGTCTTTTTCCGGCGCTCAGCGGCCTGTCGCTTCTGGGTTTGGGGATCTACGCCATCACCACATTCAATCTGGTGACCAAGATTGTCGGTCTCGGCGGGTTCGCGCTGGGAATCTTCTTCTACCGGCCGCGTTCTTATATGGCGCCGGCGGCCGCGCCGTCTGTCGCAGAATGAGCCGGCCTCTCATCATCGGCATCCCATGCGATTATCGCGTGGTGGGCCTGCATCCCTTCCATATGGTGGGGGAGAAATACATCGCCGCCATCCGCGAAGCGACCGGCGCGCTGCCGCTGCTGATCCCCGTTCTCAATGCTCCCATCGCGGCGGCAGAGATTCTGGCCAGCGTGGACGGGCTTTTGTTCACCGGGTCCTATTCCAATGTGGCGCCCGAGCTTTACGGCGGGCCGGCACCGCGGGCAGGGGTGTTGCAGGACGAGCATCGCGACGCCACCACCTTGCCCCTGATGCGGGCAGCGATCGACGCCGGGCTGCCCAGCTTCTGCATCTGCCGGGGATTCCAGGAATTGAATGTGGTGCTGGGCGGCAGCCTGCATCAGCATCTGGGAGAAGTGCCAGGGCGCGCCAATCATCTGGAAGATAAAAACGCGACTTTGGACGTGCAATATGGTCCAGCGCATGACGTCCGCCTGACTCGAGGGGGCGTTCTTGCCGCGCTGCTGGGCCGCGACAGGATCACAGTCAATTCGCTGCATGAGCAGGGGATCGACCGATTGGCGCCGGCCTTGGCCGCGGAAGCCGTGGCCGACGACGGCACGGTCGAAGCGGTTTCGCTGCCCGGCGCGAAAGGGTTTCTGCTGGGCGTGCAATGGCATCCGGAATGGCGCTGGTCGGAAAATCCGGTCTCGCGCGCGTTGTTCCAAGCTTTCGGCGATGCGGTGGCGGCGGGTGCAGGCCGCTAGCGGAACGCAGAGCTGGTATCGCGCCAGCGCGCCGTCGTCCCATGCGCATATCGCGCTCTTGGGCAGCGCCCGCGCCGATATCTGCGTCGTGGGCGGTGGATTCACGGGCCTGTCGGCGGCTCTGCATCTGGCGGAAAAAGGCGTCAAAGTCGCGCTGATAGAAGCGGGGACGGTGGGCTCAGGCGCATCGGGACGCAATGGCGGCCAGATTCATACTGGTCTGCGCCAGCGCCAGAAAGCGCTGGAGCGATGGCTGGGAAAGGAACATGCGCGCGCGCTGTGGGACCTCGCCCAGGAATCCAAAGTCCTGTTGCGCGATCTTGCGGCCCGGCACGCGATAGACTGCGCGCTTAAGAACGGGCTGGTGATCGCCGCCCATCATCGCCGCGCGCTGCGCCCGCTGGCCGAAGACACCGAGCATTTGCAGCGGCATTACAATTACACCCAAGCGGAGATGATGAATGCGGCGCAGACGGCGCGAGCGCTGGGAACCTCCATCTATCCGGGCGGGCGGCTGGACAAAGGCGGCGGACATCTGCATCCCCTGGCTTTCGCACGCGGGATGGCGCGTGCCGGCGAAGCCGCCGGTGTGCGCTTTCATGAACATACAAGGGCTGTGCGGATCGAACAGAATGAGCGCGGCGCACGGGTGCAGTGCGAGAGCGGTGCCATCGATGCCGGCCAGGTGATCCTGGCCTGCGATGCACTGTCGGGCGATGTGGCGCCGCAACTGGCGCCCTTTATCGCGCATGTCGAAAGCTTCATCGTGGCGACCGAGCCTTTGGCCGGTCCGCTTTATGACGCGGTCCTGCCCCTGGATGCCGCGGTCGCGGATACGCGTCATGTCCTGGATTATTATCGCAAAAGCGAGGACCGGCGGCTGCTGTTCGGGGGGCGGGAGAGTTATTGGACGCCGCCGGCCGATATCGCCGCGATGGTGCGGCCACGCATGGAGAGCGTCTATCCGATCCTGAAAGGCGCGCGCATCGAATTCGCCTGGAGCGGCACGGTCGGCATTACTGTTACGCGCATGCCGCATTTCGGGCGCATCGGCAGCCGGATTCTTTTCGCGCATGGCTATTCCGGCCAAGGTGTTGCGTTGGCCAATCTTGGTGGCAAGCTTCTGGCGGAGGCCGCGCTTGGCGCGCCGGAACGGTTCGATGTTTTCGCCCGTGTTCCGGCCAAGCCTTTTCCGGGCAATGCATGGCTGCGCAAGCCGCTGGTCACGGCGGGCCTGGCCTGGTTCAAACTGCTCGACTATTTCTGAACGTCAACTTCCCAGAAGCTCGTGCACGGCGCGATAGCCCTGATCCATTGCCACATCCGTATAGGCCGCCATGCCGGAATCGGAATTGGCAATGGCGATGCGGCCGAAGCGCTTGCGCCCGATCAGGTTGGGCATGCGGTCGCGCGGGGTGTCGCCGTCGCATAGGGCGTTATATTCGGGGGCATAACCATGCGGCCAGCGATTGACGGCAATGCCGGCAATATCCCGCGCCGGATCGAAGCCGCCAGCGCCGAGACAGCGGGCCATCTGGTCGCGGATATTGCGCTCGAAAGTCTCGAACGGCGTCGCCAGCAATTCGGCACGCCCGGCCTTGTGCTGTTCGCGCTCGTTGAGGCCGGAATTGGCCTTGGCGGGAGTGCGGGTCATGTGGACCAGGATCGGTTCATCCGGTGAGCGCGGGCTGGTGAAGCTGCCGATATTGACCGTCTCGTTGAGGCTGAGGCTGGTGTGATAGCCCCCGGGCGCGGAGACGCCGCGGATACCCAGCTTCTGGAACGCGGTCCAGTTGCGCAAGGCCACGCTGGTATAGACAAGCGGCGTCTTGACCAGCTTGTGCAGGGCCGTCTTCTGTTCCGCCGGAAGCTCCGGACAGAGATAGGGGATCATCATATTCCAGCTGGCGAGCACGCATTGCCCGGCCCGCGCGCGATAGACTTTGCCGCCTCCGGCCGAAAGCGTGTAGGCAATCTCGACACCGGTCGCCGAATTTACTGGCCCGTTGTTCCGCGCCCGCACCACCATATGGCCCAGCCGGATGCGGATGAGATTTCCGGGCTTGTCGAGCTGGCTGTAATCGCAACGCGTGGTGACGATATCGCGGGCATCGTGTCCGGGCATGGCGGCCGGTATCAGGTCGCGCACCAGAAGGCGCGCGATTGAAGCGTTGCCGTCGGGATAGTGGAAGGAATAGGAGCCTTCGGAATCCACCGCGCCCGCCGGCGTGTATCCCATGCGCGAAGTCGAGCCGCGCGGCAGGTTCAGGCCCTGGAAACCGGGCAGTCCGCTGCCCCAACAATCGATCGCCGAAACCGCATCGATGCCGCACCCCCAAAGTCCATCGGTGCGGTGCAGATAATAAGTGATGACGCCAGGGTCCGCTTTCGCAAGGTTGAGCAGGTAATCCTTGTAGGACAGGCGTGAAAGGCGGTCCTTTTTCTGTTCCGCGCTGAGACCCGGCAGGAAGTCTTCATGCCCCGTCTCGATCCGCAGCACGTCGCGCTGAACCGCCGCCGACAGCGGCGTCTTGACCAAAAAAGCCGCCAGCGCGTCAGGGTCGCGCCCGGCACCGCGACGGCCGCGCCCGCCGCCGACCACCAGCTTGTCGGTGCCGAAGGTCTCCTTGTCGAAGAAGGTTGCGCCTTCCAGCTTCAGCGAATTGTAAACGCTGGGATCCACACATTCCTTTTCCAGCTGCTCGGGATGGATGCCCAAGGTTTTCATCAACCCATCGGCCACGGCGCTGTAAGGGTAGGGGCTCTCGATCCCCATGGTGCCGCCATTGAGGATCAGTTCATGGCCGCCGACATGGAATTCGTTGCGCTTGGCATGGCCGCCGAAATCGTCGTGATTGTCGATGATCAGGATCTTTGCCCGGGGCTTGGCCTGGCGCCAGAAATGGGCAGTCGCCAGTCCGCTGATGCCGGCGCCCACGATAATCAGGTCGTAATTTTCATCGGCATTCTGCAGATCATGGACATGGCTCCAGAAATCGCCGTCACGCAACTCGTGCGCGGCCTCGAAAGAGCCCTGATGGCTGCCGCGCATGCCCAGGCGCGTGGGGGGATAATAGCCGGGTTCGTTCTGAGCCAGCTTTTCGGCTTCCGCGGCCGCGGCCAGTTCCGGCGCCAATCCGCCG
>Ga0105240_10006352_pt1 | contig 17401 bp, 14 predicted proteins | sample KBSC54metaG_FD_80426 | JGI IMG/M metagenome (GOLD analysis project Ga0105240, IMG submission 80426) | Corn rhizosphere microbial communities from Kellogg Biological Station, Michigan, USA - KBS C5-4 metaG | ecosystem: Host-associated > Plants > Roots > Rhizosphere > Soil | place: Michigan, USA...
AAGGCGACCAGTCCGCGGTGGAAGTCGCGTTGATCGGCGATGTCGATGTCCACTCCTTCCGCGAGGACAAAAACTACATTATCGACGTCGCCTTCCAGCAAGCGGAAAAGCCCTCGGTGCTGCCGTCGCCCGCGGCGGAGGTCCCGCATGCCGCGGTGTCAGCGGCTCCGGCGGCAACCGCACCAGCGGCAACCGCGCCGGCCGCGTCCGGCAAGCCCGCCGATGCGCCGCCGGCATCGCGGCAGTCCGGTGAGATTGCACCGCCGGCGTCGGAGACCTTGGCGCAGCAGGCCAGGATCGAGATGAAACCTGCGGCCGCGCCTAAAACAGCGCCGGCGGCGGAAACGCCAACGCCGGTGTCAGCGCCTGCATCAAAGGAGACGGCCGCTCCCGCGGCGGAGACGCCGCCAAAAATGACGCTTGCGGCGTCCGAACCGGCCGCTGAAACCAGGTCCCCGCCGGCAACCGTGGCCGGCGAGGGCGCCGTTGACGCCACGCGAAGCAGCGACGGCCTGAGCCTGACGTTTTCCTTTGCCGCCGCGACGCCTGCGGCCATGTTTCGCCGCGCCGATACGGTGTGGCTGGTATTCGATTCCGAAAAACCGATCGATATCGGGCCGATCCGCAGCAAGGGCGGCTCGATCATCGCCGACGTCAGCCAGTTGCCGCTGGAAAAAGGCCAGGCGATTCGCATTCGCCTCAGCCGTCCTCAATTGCCTTCGCTGACGGGCGAGGACCAGCCGGGCGGCGCAAGCTGGACGGTCACATTTGCCGATACGATGCGAACGCCGTCGCAGCCGCTGCTGGCGATCCGCAACATCGCCGATCCCGCGCTGGCCAACGTCACCGTGCCGTTGGCGCGGCCCGGCCTTCTGCATCGGCTGGTCGATCCGGACGCCGGCGACACGCTGATGGTGGTCACGGCGCCGCCGCCGGTTCGCGGCTTCATCAAGCGGCAGGATTTTGTCGAGTTGTCGCTGCTCGAATCGATCCACGGCGTCGCGGTTCATCCGAACTCCGATGATGTCACCGCCGAGATCGCGCCGGACAAGATCATCCTCGGCAGGCCCGGCGGCCTGACGCTGTCCTCGGCCGCCTTCGGAGCCGAGCGCGCGCCGACCGCGGCGCGGGCCATCTTCGACGTCGCCGAGTGGCGCAAAAATCAGGCGGAAAATTTTGTCGCGCGGCTGGATGCGCTTGTCGCGGCGGCGGCGGCAGCCGAACCCGATCAGCGCACGCCGGCGCGGATCGATCTTGCCGGCTTCTATATGTCGCGCGGGATGTATGCGGAAGCCAAGGGGGTGCTGGATCTCGTGCTGGCAGACTCCAAGTCGGGTGTTGAGGATCCTGTGGCGCTGATCGTGCACGCGGTCGCGAGCACCCTGATGGGCCGTCCCGAGCTTGGCCTCAAAGACCTCGCCAATCCCGCGATCGGGACCAATTACGATTCGCAGCTGTGGAAAGCGCTGGCCTATGCGCGTCAGGGCAAGTGGGCGGAGGCGCGGGAGAAATTCAAGAATGTCGAATTCGCCATCACCTCGCTGCCGATCGAGCTGCAGCGCATCGTGATATCGGAGGCAATGCGCTGCTCGCTCGAGGTCAGGGATTATTCCGGGGCCGCCAAACGCTCCAGCGATCTCGACGTCATCGGCCTTCCCTCCGATCTGAAACCCGCGATTTCGGTGTTGCGCGGCCGGCTGGCCGAAGCGCTCGGACACGACAGGGACGCGCTGGATAATTACAGGACTGCCGTGGAATCATCCGATCGGGCGGCGGCGACCGAAGCCAGGCTGCTCGAAATCGTGCTGCGGCAGAAGCGCGACGATATCGACCAGGCCGAAGCGTTGCGCCAACTGGAAACGCTTTCGGTCACCTGGCGCGGCGACGGGCTCGAGGTGAAGACGCTGCAAATGCTGGCGCGGATTTATTCCGAGGTCGGACGCTACGGCGAATCTTTCGCGGCGGCACGGACCGCCACCCGCCTGCAGCCCAATTCCGAAATATCGCGGCAGGGTCAGGACGCGGCGGCGGCGCTGTTTGCGCAACTCTTTCTCAGTCCGAAGGGCGACGATCTTCCGCCGGTCGACGCGCTCGGGATGTTCTACGAGTATCGTGAATTGACGCCGATCGGGCGGCGCGGCGACGAAATGATCCGCCGGCTCGCCGATCGGCTGGTCGCGGTCGATCTGCTCGATCAGGCCAGCGAACTCCTGCAGTATCAGGTCGATAAAAGGCTGGAGGGCGCCGCGCGCGCGCAGGTCGCGGCGCGGCTCGCCATGGTCTACCTGACCAATCGCAAGCCGGATCGCGCCATCGCTGCGCTTCGCTCCACGCGCATCGCCGATCTCTCGGGCGAACTGCGTCAGCAGCGGCTGTTGCTGGAGGCGCGCGCGCTAAGCGACGTCGGACGCCACGACCTCGCGCTCGACATCATCTCCAACATCTCCGGGCGCGAAGCGATCCGGCTGCGCTCCGACATCTACTGGGCGTCGCGGCGCTGGCGCGAGGCATCCGAACAGATCGAATTGCACTACGCCGATCGCTGGCGCGACTTCAAACCCTTGAACACGGTGGAGAAGGGCGATGTGATCCGCGCGGTGGTCGGATACGCGCTGGCCGAGGATGCCATCGGGCTGGCGCGCTTCCGCGAAAAATATGCGCCCTTGATGAGCGGCGAGGCCGACCGCGCCGCCTTCGAGACCGCCAGCAAACCGGCTGCCGCCAACAGCGCCGAGTTCGCCCAGATCGCCAAGATGGCGGCCAGCGTCGATACGCTCGACGGCTTCCTGCGCGAAATGAAGGCGCGATTCCCGGACGCCACCGCGCGCGCGCCGCTGCCGCCGGAAACCCCGAAGGCCGATCCGTTCCCGACCGGCTCGCTGCCGGCGATTGTCGGATTGAAGCGGGTTGATGCGGCGAGGTAGAAGATCGGCTTGAACGGCAGCGCCCTCCAACTGGCCGATGGTTGAAAAATGGCATCCAATTTGTCTCGAAAACTGAACGGCCGGATGTCTCAGTTGGGTCATACGGACTGCCCTTACCATGTCCGGTTTGTCCCCGATAGCGATCGCCGCGCAGCATCCGAGATGGGCCGCTGCGTACCGTTAGCTGTCGTGCGATGCGAGAGCTTGGCGTGTTTGGAGCAGCCATTTCGCGGCCTGCGCAGCTAAGTTAGCCCACCCTGGATCGCCATGGATGAGCATGAGCGCCATGGCGCCCTCCGTTAGCAGCATGACCTCTCGTGCGCGGTCGCCGGGCGAGAGAATTCCCGTGGAGGCCAGTTCGTCGGCGAGCCATTTTTCGACTGCGGACTTGTGCTTTCGCGCAATTGCGCGAGCAGGGTGGCCGCGCAGATCGGCGAGTTCAACCACGGCACGCGTGAAGCCCCCTCCGGAATACTTCGGCGTCTTCGCCCATTCACGGAGCTGAGCGAAATAACTCTCGATCAGTTCGTCGCCTGTGGTAACCGGTCGATGAAACTGTCTTAGGCGCTTGAGCGCCAGCTCGCTGGAATAGGCCAGAGTAGCCGCCATCAGCGCGTCTTTGCTCCGAAAATGTTGATAGATCGCTCGTTTGGTGATGCCGGCGCATGCCGCGATCTCGTCCATAGAGACTCTGAGAAATCCCTGGCGCCAAAACAGTCCGTAAGCAGCGTCGAGAATATGTAGTCGCGTCTGCGCAGCCGATCGTCTCATAGCTCGCCCCTTGGTATACTGATGAGTGAATTTACATCGGAATACCGCTGCAGTCAGATGAAATCAGTCTGATGCGGGCAAGGACGCGATTTCATGGGCGGGTCGCTCACGCTGCAGTCGATCGATGCGCGAGCGGTTTTGCTACCGCTGCGGCGCCCGATCGTCTCGAAAGTCGGCCGGTTCGACGATTGGCCGATGATCCTGATCGACGTTTACACGCGCGAGGGCATCGTCGGACACAGCTATCTGGAGCCATATCTAAAAGATGCGCTGGGGTGCATCATTGCGCTCATTCAAGCGCTTGGCGCGGCGCATGTCGGCAAGCCAATTGCGCCGCTCGATGCCTTCCAATCCAATCGCTGGTCGCAAAATCTAATCGGGTATGAAGGCGTCGCAATGATCGCGATCTCCGGGATCGACATGGCGATCTGGGACGCGCTGGCGAAGACGGCCGGACTGCCGCTGACGCGCCTGCTCGGCGGGACAGTCGGTCCGGTACCTGCCTACAACAGCAACGGGCTGTGGCTAACCGATGTGTCGACATTGGCGAAAGAGGCGGCAGAGCTCTCCGCCGAAGGCGGCTTCGCGGCGCTAAAGCTTCGCCTCGGTCGCGACGTACTCGCTGCCGATCTCGCCGCGATCCGCGAGGCTCGACAGGGTGCCGGTGACTCCGTAAAACTCATGGTCGACTTCAACCAGGGGCTTTCACTGGGCGATGCGTTGCAGCGCTGTCATGCGCTCGACGAACAAGGCTTGTATTGGTTGGAGGAACCGATCGCCTACGACAACCTGGCGGGTTACGCGCAATTGACGCGGGAGCTCAAGACGCCGGTGCAGCTCGGCGAGAATTTCTTCGGCCCCCGTGAGCTCTATAAGGCGGTTCACTCGGGAGCTAGCGATTACGTAATGCCTGATCTGATGCGGATTGGCGGTGTGAGCGGCTGGCTACGCGCGGTTCCGATTGCTGCCGTGGCCGGCATCCAGGTCTCGACGCATCTGTATCCGGAATTTGCAGCGCATCTGATGCGCGCTACCGAAACGGCGCACTGGCTCGAGTGGCAGGACTGGGCCGATCCGGTTGTGCAAGAGCCGTTCGCGGTCAGGGACGGTAAAATCGAGATTCCCGAGCGTCCCGGCGCTGGTATCGAATGGGATGAAGCTGCCGTCAAACGATACGCGATCTGACCCATACAAGAACGTAACGCCTAGGATTCTAGCCAGCAACCAATTCAACGAGACGGCAACGGACCAGGAGATGGTTGTCAATTGCGGGCACGAGTTAGCGGAATGCAGAGCCGAACGCGACGAAGCGATGGCTCAACAAGCGGCTACGAGCGAAATATTGCGGGTCATCAACTCCTCGCCCGGCGACCTTGCACCAGTATTCATCACGATCCTCGATAACGCACTGCATCTTTGCGAGGCCGCATTCGGATTCGTGACCACGTATGACGGGAAACGCTTTGAACGCGCCGCCCAGCGAGGCGTGCCGGATGCTCTTGCTACCTATTTCAGTACAGGAATGGACCAGCCCCAGCCCGGAGACGCACACTGGCGACTGCTCGCCGGCGAGGAGCTTATTCACAACCTGGATCAGATGGACGAGGACGCGTACCGTCAAGGCAATCCGCTTCGTCGGGCAGTAGTAGACCTGGGTGGCGCCCGAAGCGCCCTTGTTGTCGCACTGCGCAAAGACAATGTGTTGCTGGGAGCACTGACGGTCTATCGCAAGGAAGTTCGGCCATTCTCCGAAAAGCAGGTCGCGATTTTGCAGAACTTTGCGGCTCACGCAGTGATCGCAATCGAAAACGCTCGACTGCTCAGTGAACTGCGAAAGCGCACCGAGGAAATAGGACGTTGGAATCGCGAGTTGGAGGTCCGCGTGGCCGTACAGGTAGCCGAGATCGAGCGGATTGGTAAGTTGCGCAGGTTTCTGGCGCCTCAATTGGCAGACCTGATCGTCGCGCGCGGCGACGAAAGCATTCTCCAGAGCCACCGCCGCGAAATCGTGGTCGTCTTCTGCGACATTCGTGGCTTCACCGCCTTTGCCGAGCGCGCCGAGCCGGAAGAGGTCATGGCTCTATTGCGAGATTACCATGGCGCCCTTGGACCGGTCGTCGCGCGTTTTGAGGGGACGCTGGATCACTATGGCGGCGATGGAATCATGGTGTTCTTCAATGATCCCCTGCCCACGCCCGAGCCAGCCAAGCGCGCCGTGGAGATGGCGGTGGTGATGCGCGAGACAGCGGCCGGAGTGGTTAAGGCTTGGCGTCGTCGCGGTCACACCATCGGCTTTGGGGTTGGCATTGCGCAAGGCTACGCCACCCTGGGCCAGATCGGCTTCGCCGAACGCATGGACTACACCGCGATTGGTACCGTTACGAATGTGGCCGCGCGGTTGTGCGACGAGGCTAAAGATGGGCAAATCTTGGTGGGCCAGCGTGTAGCTGCGGCAGTCGAGGGCGCCGCGTCGCTCGAAGAGATTGGCAATCTATCGCTGAAAGGACTCAGCCAGCCGATCGCAGTCTACAACGTAATAGAATAGCCGGAGAATTCGGCACGAGCAACCGATGTCCGCATCGGGTCATTCTCGACCGAATTGGGCCGTCCGCGGCACTTCCGCTTTCCCCCGATAGCGCTCGAACCGCGGACATCGCGGCATGTCTCAAAAGTGCCATGACCGGACATGGCAGGCTCGGTTATTCGATCACCGTGTCGGCGCGGACAAGCAATCCGGGCGGGACCTCGAGGTTGAGCGCTTTGGCTGTTTTTAAGTTGATGATTAACTCATACCGTCGGGGCGCCTGAATCGGAAGATCCTGTGGCAAAGCTCCCTTGAGGATGCGATCGATATAGGCCACCGGAGCGCGGATCAACTCATCCCACACGAATGTATACGACATCAACGCGCCATTGTCTCCTGCACCAAGCACGGAATTGATCGCGGGCAGGCCAAAGCGTGCACATGACGCAATGATGTGGTCTCGATGGCCATTGGTGAACGGTTCGGGGATGACCATGAGCGCACGCCGCCTCTCACGGCTAAAGGTGCTGAGAACGGCTTCTGTCTCGGCGTCGTCGTGGGTTCGGCACTCCACGATTTGCGCGCCCTGAGCCGCTTCCTTCGCCGCGGCAATCAACCCAGGAGCGTAGGGCGCGGTATCTGGATTAAAGAGGACTCCAACCTCCGCCAAGTCGGGCATCAAGTCGCGCAGGAGCTGAATCCACTTTCCCGCGACAGCAAAATCCCAGGTGATGAAACCGGTGGCATTTCCGCCGGGACGCCCAAGGCTTTCCGCAATTCCAAATCCGACGGGATCGATCAGTTGGGTAAACACGATTGGAATTGTCGCCGTCAATTGACGAACCGCGAGTGTCGCTGGCAAACCTTGGACATAGATGATATCGGGCTTGAGCGCGACAAGTTCGGCCGCGGATACTTTCGTTTTGGATAGATCGGCCAGCGAGCCACCGAAGCGGTAGTCGATCTGGATGTTGCTGTTCTCGACCCATCCAGCCTCACGTAGGGCATCGCGAAATGGCTCGATGAAGGCCTGCGCGACTGGCACATCCATACTAGCCGCAAGACCAATGAGCACACCGATCCGACGCATTTGCTGCGGCTGCTGGGCAAGCACGGACAGTGGCCGGAGCATTGCGGCCCCGCCGACAAGCGTGATGAATTCGCGTCGCTTCATTGCCAGGTTCCGCTCCCGATACTCCTGCGAGAGCCTAAGCAATTTTCGGCACAAGTCCAATCGGACGGGATGTCGGAGATGGGTCAATCGCGTCACGTCGACCGCGCGCCGTTCACTTCCGCTGTTACCCGATTGGCCGACATTCTTAGGGTCAATTGGCATGCCTCAAACGTGCCAAAGGCGGACGCCAATGATATTGATTCGGGAGCAAATGCGCTGTGTCGGACGCTGGAGAACTCGCCCTCGAAGGTGGCGGCGGCGGGCCAGCCGGAAAGTGGCGCCACACAGCACGATGCTGGCAGTTGCAGTACCTGACAATAGAGCGGAGCGAATTTTGAGCCGGATGCGCGTATCCGGGAGATGTCGGTTTCGCATTGCCGCTCCGCCGCCGAGCAGCGTAAGGAACTCGCGTCGTCGCATGTGCCTCCGAAGTGGGCCTTGATGGCGAAGTCGGCAAGCTGCTGAGGCCGATGATCAGAGCTAAGAACGACGTCGGGATACACGAACAACACGTCAGGTTGCGTCTTCGCTGAGTTCTGGTAGCAGCTCGTCGGCGGGCGGCTCCGACCGGAGCCACCTGCAAGCTGATCCCCAGATGCGGTGCCGCCTCGCGCCATGTCCGGTTGGGGTCAATCGCACAGTTCGGCGAGGGTCGCGTTACTTCCGCTTTAGCCCCGAAAACCGACATTTGGCGGAAGGGACGGCATGTCCGAAAAGTGCCAACAGCAGACATCATTGCTGCCTTCGGCGCTCTTCTTTGTCAGCGTGATACAAAGTTCGGCCCTCGTGACAAGACCGTTTCAGCCTCTGCAGTTAGTTGCCGTATGATCTCGGCTACGGGCAGGATTTCCTTGATACCGCCCGAAGTCTGTCCCGCCGTGAGCAGCGTCTCGTGGCGGCGGCCGAGCCTGGCTCTTGCCTGGATCTCTGTCCAAAGGCGCTCGCCCTCCCGACGCGCCTCCGCGCGCTTTGCGCCCCACTCGTCCATGAAGGGCGTACGTAAAGAGCGCAATACCGTGCCGTAGCCCGCTGTTCCCGGCAGGGGCTGAATATCATTGAGGACTTCTACCTTCACCGCATCCTCGGATTGGGCCGAAGCAATTGCCGCCTTCCATGCGTTCTCGATGGGAGCCTCTTTGGACGCGAGGAAGCGGGTCCCCAAGTTGACGCCGACCGCCCCAAGCATGAACGCCGCCGCAATGCCGCGTCCGTCAAAGATCCCGCCGGCCGCGACCACCGGGACGGGCGAAACGACATCGACGATTTGCGGGACGAGAGTCATCGTACTTACGATGCCACCATAGCCGCCCGCCTCACCGCCCTGCGCGATAATTACATCAGCACCACGCTCAGCCGCCTCGATCGCTTGCGCAACGGTGGTAACCTGGACCATCACTTTCGAGCCGACGTCGTGGGCCTGCCGCACGAGATCGCCCGGATCTCCAAGAGCGAACGATATGACGGCGGGCCGCGCAGCAAGCGTATGGCGGAACACGTCCGCGTCCAATGTAGGCGGGATATGGTTCACCGCGAAGTTCCGATTGGTCAGTTCTTTCACTACGTCGATGTCGCGCTTGATGGCAGCGCTGGTTCGAAAGAGCGATCCAATACTGCCCAACGCGCCCTCATTTGACGCGGCGGCGGCAAATTCCGCGGATGAGGCAGTGCCGCCCATGGCCGCCAAGATGATTGGCACGTCGATGCCAAGAACGTCACACAGTGCGGTCCTCAGCATTACGTCTCCTCCCTGGGTCCCTGGGGCAATTCTGCGCGTGGGCTATCAGCAGTCGGCATGCTATCGGTGCGAAGCGCAACTGGCGAGCGGCTTCCATGCTTGCCCCGGACATCTCCGCTCCCGGTCAAAAAGAGACCTGGGACCGCGTCTGAGCTACGTCCGTTCATCACCTCGGCAACGGACATGGCAGCATGTCTGTTTTGGTGCCAAAGCGGAAGCGACGGCTGCGGCGAATGCCTTCTGCACGAAGAAACTACCAAGGCATCATCCAGTTGACGTTTTGTATCGCCGCTCGACATGGAATGATTTGGCAGTAATAAGCCAAGCATCATTCATGCAATGGTACGAGAGGTAATCGAGATATTGAACCGTATCGATCCTGACCCGAACCTTAACCACCGCTTGAGTAGTTGAAGCAAAGTCGATGAACAACACCTCCTGCTGGCGTGGGGCATTCTTTGACTTCGGCGATGGTCCGGAGGCAAGTGCACTCTTGTAATCTTGCGCGGGCAGCAGCCGCAAATTCCCGTCTCGCAATCCGTGCAGTTGGGCGCTCTGCGCAAACACTTGATCGAAGCGTGATACGTCGCTGTCGAACATCAGATCGAAGTAGCGTTCGACGGCACCCAGCAGGGAATGGAAGGCGAAGGGGTTAGACATCGCTTATCGCTCCTTACACGGGGGTTATTGCCGAGGAGGATGACACGCGAACTCAAGGCATGTCCTTGCAAAGTGTGCTGATGTAGTTCCTTCAGCGTCAGACCACCGTCCATAAAAGCTCGATGCTAATTGTGTATTTGAACTCGCGGGAGGTTACAGGCCTACTTGTTGTCCTCAGAATTTATTAGGTACGTGGACAGCGCGCGTTATCATATCAGTCGAAAGCACGCAGTTACCGACGACAAGCGCCAGTGCAGCGATGATGCTGGCCACCCTGAACGCGCTGCTCGATCCGGCTAACAAACTCACTGTCAAAGGGCCTGCGATCTGGCCGACGGCGAAAGCAGCGGTCATCATGCCGACACCCTGCGACGCCTGTGGGCCTGCGACGCGCAACACCTCCTTGATGCCGGCCATGGTAATGACCATGAAGGTGCCGCCCACACATACCGCGGCGGTCAACAAGGTCGCTACGTTGAGTGAGACCACGGGTGCCAGTACGCCGGCCGCGAGCACCCACTGGGCTCCTGTCCACAAACGCCACGGCGCGAGGCGACGACCGAACCGTGCGCCGGCAAGTGTGGAAAGTGCGGCAGCAGCGCCGAACACCGGCCACACCCAGCCGAACACCGCCGGATTGTCGATATATCCGCGAGCCAACGCGGGAAGGAAGGTGGCCGGAATGATGTAGCCATAGCCGAACAGGCCGTAACACGTTGCCGCTACAAAAGCTCGGCGCGGCAGCCCGTTCCGTATTTTCGGCGCCCTCGCCGCCGGGGGGCCCGTGGCGACCGGCCACCAAAGGAAGAATGCGAGCACAGCAGCAACGACGCCCATTGCAATCCACATCGAGCGCGAACCCCATACCCCGATGCCGGCTGCGAGGCCCAGAAGACCAGCAAAGACGATGCCAATCCCGACGCCTGCGAAGATGCGCCCGGACAATTGTTCCTTACCGCACCGTGCGAGGATCGGCATCGCCCACGCCGAGACGCCGACCAGCACGAACGCGCTCGCCGTACCGGCTAAAAGCCGAAATGCGAACCAAAGCAACGGCGAATCGGTAAGTCCCATCGCCAGAGTAAGGACCGATACAGCAATCAGGCCCCAACGGATCGCGCGCACCGGTTGAGGTGCAAAGGCCGTACTGATCAACGAGCCTGCCAGGTATCCCAAATAGTTGCTGGTGGCCAGCCAGCCGCCTTGCGCAAGCGTCAGCCCCATGTCGTGCTGCATTAGCGGAAGGATGGGGGTCAGGGAAAAGCGGCCGATCCCGATCGCACTGGCTAGTGCCAACAAGCCTACAGTTGCGGCAACGGTTGCGGAAGGCTCAGGAAGTCTCCTATTCATGACCCTAGATTAGGCGCACCTATTGTTCTATGATATAGAATAATTGAGAACACACCATTCTTAACATTAGAACAGATCGCCTTCGATGGACTTTGTCGATCTTCAAGTATTCAAATGTGTTGTAGATGAGGGGGGCATCATCAAAGCTGCCCGCAAGCTGCATCGGGTGCCCTCGAGCGTCACAACGCGGATCAAGCAACTCGAAACTTCGCTGGGGGTGACGCTGTTCCACCGTGACCGGCAGCGCCTTCATCTCTCGCCCACGGGCGAGTTGTTGTTGGCTTACGCGGAGAGGCTCATCCAACTCTCTGATGAAGCACGCGCTGTTGTTTCTGGCGGGAAGCCGCAGGGCGCGCTGAAGCTTGGGGCCCTGGAAAGCACGACCGCAAGTCGGCTACCGCGCATACTGGCGGACTTTCATCGACGTTACCCGGAAGTACGTCTGGAACTGACGACGGGTACTAACGATGAGCTCATGAACAAAGTAGCCGACCGCCGACTGGACGCCGCCTTCACTGCTGAGCCTCCGGCCGCGCGTGTCTTGGAACATATTCCGGTCTTTAACGAGCGACTGATCGTAATTTCCAACTCCGACCATCCGCCGATCAGGCGTGCTCGTGACGTGGAAGGCGCTTCGCTCATCGCGTTTCCGGAAGGGTGTGCATACCGCCGCGTGTTGCAACGTTGGCTCGGGCGAGAAAGTCTCGCAACGCTGCGTGTGCTGGAGCTCAATTCTTACCATGCCATCGTCGCATGCGTCTCTTCCGGCACAGGCATCGCGCTAGTGCCTGAGTCGGTGCTAGACACGATGCCGGACACACATGTGCTTCGGCATGCGATTCCGAAGGCGCAAGCCAATATCACTACGCCACTCGTGTGGCGACACGGCGAAATTTCGCCATCAGTGCTCGCGCTGCGAACTCTTATCGAATCGTTGTCGAAGTAAGAACGCCGAAGCTTGCGCTCACGCCGGACAGGCGGCACATGGAATGAGATGAGGCCGCACGGCTTCGAAAGCGCAACATGCCCACCGCAAGTCTCCGCTTTTTTCGGCAGAAGCCCGAAGCATTAAGAGCCGACGTCCGCTGCCGGTCAATCTCGACCGAAACAATCGTTCCGGCAGAGGGTAGACGTGACTTCAGGCATCACTGCTGAGGCCGGTCTTGTCCAAAATACCGGACAATAATCACGCGGCGGGGACAAAACCGGCGGCCTGTCCCCCGTCGCGCCGCAGCAGGCGCATTACGCGCCGAAGCCTTCGCACGTCATTTCACGACCAGCACCGGGCAGGGCGCGAGGTGCACGATTCGATCGGCGCGACTGCCGATCAATCGGTCGTACAGCGCCGAATGGCCGGTCGCTCCGATAACGAGCAGTTCGACTTCAAGCTCTTTGGCAAGTTCGACGATGTCTCGCACCGGATGCCCGGCGATGACATGGGTATTGAGTTTGACATGGCTAGCTTCGGCCATTGCGCGTGCGCGCTGCAGAACCTTGTGAAAACGCCGCGCGGCCGTCCCGGTCTGCTCGCGAACCTCTTCGATGAATTCCGGCATGTAGTCGATCTCTTCCACCGAAACCATATGAAGATCCGAATTGTTCTGTTTCGCCATCGCAAGCGCCATCGCGAGTGCATGAAAGGCAGGCTCCGACCCGTCATTGGCGTGCAAGATTTTGCTGAACACTGGATCGCCCCCCTCATTCGACTTTTTGTGTCACCGATCGAAGCTGCGTGACTTCCCGGCGAGCGTCGGACGCTGGCTCCGGTTCGGCCTCCGGCAAGAGGTGGCGCGGGAGGTAGAACGCATTGGCGATCACCGTCGGGATCACGGCGCTGGCGATGACCGCCGCGACCAGTGCCGAATATTGGCCCTGGTCGATGATTCCATGCGACAGGCCGAACAGGGAGGAGATCGTGCCGAACGTCAGTCCTGTCGACATCAACAGGGTCGTGTACATGGCCTCCTTGTTCGGCGAGCCGAAGAATTTGGTCACGGGATAGACGCCAACTATTTTGGCGGCAATCTTGACCACCAGAAACAGCAGGAAAGCGGCAGGCGCGGCGACAAGCGCGGGTATGGAAACGAACGAGCCAGCGCGAATAAAGTAAAATGGCGTCAACAGCCCGAACGTCAGCGTACGCAGCCGCCGCACCAGCGCGTGATCCTTGCCGACGGTCCCTGCGAGCACCATGCCGATGAGATAGGCGGGAAGCACCGCTTCGCTGTCGGCCCAGGTTGCCAAAGCGCCCATTCCCAACAGACAGAGCAGCAGAAACTTGGTCTCCAACTCGGAGGCCCGGCCGCCATACAGTCGGAAGAAACGCGGCGTCAGCCACGGCAGGACAATGAAGACTACCGCACCGACGCCGAGGAAGATCAACGTTTTCATCGTGAATGGAGCGAAGATCAGGCCCAGCGCCACGACCGTGCCGAGATCGGTCACGAAACACGCCGCCAGTATCGTCTTGCCGTACTCCGTCGTGTTGAACCCGAACTCGATCATCACGGCGTACACGACAGCGACGGAAGTCGTCGACATCGCGACGCCCGCGAGCCAGCTTGGCATCACCTCCCAGCCGAGCAGATAATGGGCCGCCGCGGCGCAGCCCAAGAATGGCAGCAAGAAGCTCGCGACGCCGACCGCCGCAGCCTCCTTCCACTTCAATCTGAAAACCACCGGATCAAGTTCCGCGCCAGCCAGGAAAGTCAAAACGATGGCGCCGATGCCGGAGAGAAACTTTACCCACGACTCGTCTGTGCCTAACAAGGCCGACCCGACGACTGCGCCGATAATCAGCTGGGCGATCGTCCCGACAACGATTTCAGACAGAGCCGTGGAGATCCGGAGCCAGATCGAGAGCAGGCTCGCGATCAGCGCAAGACCCAACCACAACGCCGCAAGCGCCCAAACTCCGGTCATCTGCAAATCTCCTTCTCGCAAGCCGCTCGCGTTTCCCAACACGCGTTGAATCGGCAGCGCTCGCACACAACGCTCCTCAGTAGACCACGCGTGATCTCCCACGCGGCCTTCTCGGCCGTTTGGGCAACTATGCTGCTTGGTGTGGTGGGAGTTCGGCAAGCTCCTACCGACGCCAGGCGTCCGGTAGGAGTCATCAGCCTCATCGGCGGTTGCGGGGGACCCCATCCCCTGTAAGTAACTCGATTGTAGTGGGGAAATGAGCGGTGGCAAGCGCAAAGAGTCCGGCTGCCGCCATCAGCGCGAACAGGCTGTCCAAAAGCCAACGGCGACGGCATGCATCAGCGAAGGCGACACGTCAGCCTGGGTGGGTGCCGTCAGGCTCTGGATATCGTGGCGGGCTGCTTTCTGGAGACGAGCTTTCGCAGATCGCGCAGCAAGTCGTCTCCCAATTCCGAAAGGCCGTTGATTTCCTTTTGCGCGTCGATGGCGTGCTGTTTGCACAGCTCCTTCGATTCCTTTTTTGTCGACGCGAGCGCGTGCAGGTGTCCGGCAAGGCTTCCGGCACAGGTGAAGAAATAAGCAATCTGTCGCTGAACCGAAGCGTCGAACAAATCCAGTCGATCGGCATTTGATGCGTAAACCGAGAACGCCGGCAATGTAAAAGCGCCGAGCTCGTCGAGATTCTCCTCGGCCCCGATCGCCATATCTTCAAGCTTCCGGACTTCTTCAAAGCGCTCCATGCTGTCTATGACGGCCGCGATCTCTCCGATCAGAGCTGACGCGAGGCCTCGTCTGGAGCGGCTACGTCCAAAAAGAAGCATGGCTTCCTCCCGCTTCGGTTATCGGCGACCGGAGCGCGCGCGGGAACGAACTCAAGGATATCATAACAGAAAACCGCGGTAGATGCCATCGGCACAGCGGCAGTTGGCGGGGGTCACACTGGAAGCCCCTGGCCTAGAAAAACCTGTCCTCGGATATGAATCCGATGGCGTAGGAGACTATCCTCGGAGCTCCCGCGACAGGCTGCCCGCCCGGTGACCAGCCGTCGACGCCACGGCCAGCGCGACCATCACAACGACGCCGGCTCCGTCCGCGCCTCGATCGAAGGCAGCGGCTCGCCACTGATCCTGGCCTCGAAACCCCGCAGGCGCTGATAGATCGAAATCAGTTCGACGATCGTGCTCCACGAGTTGATAAGATACTGAAACGCGCTTCTGACCTGGGTGAATGCATTCAATATCTGGTTCATCGAACCGAGCGTGATCTTGCCGGCAACGATCGTCGGTCCGAGCAGGATGTAGGGAAAGATGACGTCGGTCTGCAAATAGACGATGCGACCGATATTGAAGTACATGAAGTTCAGATAAAGCCGGAAGTAGTTGCGCCGGATGGCGCCAAACAGCTCGCTCACGGTCGGTGGATCGGCGCGGGCCGCATCGTCTTCGCCGAGCACGAGTTCCTTGCGATAGGCCGCTTCGACCCGCTGGTTGAAAAACTCGATGGCGGGCAGCCTGATGCCGATCAGCGCCAGCGCGCCGGTTCCGAGCACCGACCAGATCACCGCGGCGAACACCAGCGGATAGGGGATCGAGCCGATCAGAGGCAGCTCCGTGATATTGCTGGAGAGCCGCAGCAGAACCGGCAGGAAGGCAAGCAGCGTCAGCACGGCGCTGATGAAATTGACGCCGAGACCTTCCATGGTGGTCGCAAACCGCATGGTGTCTTCCTGCACCCGCTGCGAGGCGCCCTCGATGGTGCGCAGCCGCGGCCAGTTCGCGATATAGAAGTCGTTCATCGCCGTCCGCCAGCGGAAGATGTAGTGGCTGACGAAAAAACGCGTCATCACGCCGACCACAACCGCGACCAAGGCGATGCCGGCGAAGGTCGACAATTCGCTGTAGAATTGCTCGATCGTGACCGGCTTCGATTTCGAAAGCGCGGCCTGGACCAGATCGTAGAACGGCCCATACCAGGTGTTGATGGCGACGCTGACCTGGACCTGGAAGTAGGAGGTGAACAGGATCAGCGCGGAACCGAGAATGGACCACGGCGCCCAGGGATGCGGCGCAAACCACGTCCAGGCGCCCGCGAAGATGGCGAGGCAAAGGACAAAATAGAGGTCGAACCAGAGCGACCGTGCCGTCCAGAACGTCGCCACGCCGACGGCCGGGGCAGACGACCCAATGAGATCGCCGGCAAAGCTATACCAGAACGCCATCGCCAGCGCCGTCCAGGCGATTGCCGACAAAAAGAACAGCTTGGGTCGGGGGAAAAATGAAACAAACATGGTCGGGGGTTTTCCACGCTCAGGGACAAGGATGTGCACTTTATTACAGGGTATCGTGGGTGCGGCGAAGGGCCGAAGCACCATATGCGCGGGGATAAGCCCGACAATCGAAGCTGATCGGCCGTGCAGCCAATGGCTACGGATGTTCCCAATGCAGCTCCAGTCTGCCGCCAACCGGCAGACGCTGCCATTGCGACAGCATGTCCTTGTAGGCGGAATAGACATCCGAGATTTCGGCCTCGCTAAAACGGCGAAAGTCCAATCCGGGACGGGCAAGCCGCTCGCGCAAGCGCGCGTGCAGCACCGGCGACCTCTCGTCGTGTCCTTGTTCGATGGTGTCGTTGAAAATACGAACCAGGGCTTCCGCTTCGTTGAGTTGCGGAGCGTTGTTCTTCAACAGATTATCCGACCGCTCGGCGGCCTTGGGCTTCCTGCGGCCGCCGAGATAGCTCATGGACTTGAATACGGCGCCGTCAGCGACGTTGCCCCAGAACCCCTGATGCAGATTTAGTGTCTTCTCGACAAGAAAATGCGCGAGGTCGTGCGGTATCGCGAAATGGTGCGCCACGCCCTTCAAATGATAGCTCCCGCCGTCGTCGCGCGTGACTACGGTTTCGTACTTGCCTCGATCGAGCCGTGTCACCGTCAGCTTCATATGCGTGAACTGTTTGCCTGAAGCCGCAGCTCTGCCGGTTGGCTGCGGACCGGGATTCGGACGCCCCTGCTAACCGCGCGATTATTTAACCCACAGTTTTAGCGGGACCGCTTCTCGATCGGGGCAGGTCATGGTGCCGGTATAGGAGTCGGACAATCGTCCGCTGTAGGTGCATTCGACCCCGGCAACCAACAGGGTTGCGTCCAATCGGGACGATGAAGCCGATATCTGAAGATGCATTTCACCGGTCTTCTGCTCCGGGCCATCCTGCGTGCAAATACCGACGTGCTTCATCGTCAATGGACCGGAGTATCCATTTCGGCCGGGAGCCATTTCGGTGACCGTGGCGCTCAACTCCCACTCGCCGAGATAGCCTGAGTATCCGATGACCTCAAGCGA
>Ga0105240_10006354_pt1 | contig 17397 bp, 14 predicted proteins | sample KBSC54metaG_FD_80426 | JGI IMG/M metagenome (GOLD analysis project Ga0105240, IMG submission 80426) | Corn rhizosphere microbial communities from Kellogg Biological Station, Michigan, USA - KBS C5-4 metaG | ecosystem: Host-associated > Plants > Roots > Rhizosphere > Soil | place: Michigan, USA...
ACGTCGGTGGCGCGCTTGGCGACGATCTTGAGGTCGACCACCGAGACGTTCGGGGTCGGCACGCGAATCGCGACGCCGTCGAGCTTGCCCTTCAACTCCGGCAGCACCAGGCCGATCGCTTTGGCCGCACCGGTCGAGGTCGGGATCATCGACATCGCGGCAGCCCGGCCGCGATAGAGATCGCTGTGCAGGGTGTCGAGCGTCGGCTGGTCGCCCGTATAGGCGTGGATCGTGGTCATGAAGCCGGTTTCGATGCCGACGGTGTCGTTCAGCACCTTGGCGATCGGGGCCAGGCAATTGGTGGTGCAGGAACCGTTGGAGACGACCAGGTGGTCCCTGGTCAGCTTGTCGTGGTTGACGCCGTAGACGATGGTCGCGTCCGCGCCGTCGGACGGCGCCGAAACCAGCACCCGCTTGGCGCCGGCAGTCAGATGGGCCGTCGCCTTGGCCTTGGCGCTGAAGATGCCGGTGCATTCCATCGCGATATCGACGCCGAGTTCCTTCCAGGGCAGCTTCGACGGATCGCGCTCGGCGGAAACCTTGATCTTGCCGTTGCCGACGCTGATCGAGTCGCCATCGACGGTCACGGTGCCGGGGAACCGGCCATGCACGGAGTCGAAACGCAGCAGATGGGCGTTGGTCTCGACCGGGCCGAGATCGTTGATCCCGACCACTTCGATATCCCTGCGGCCGGATTCCGCGATGGCCCGCAAGATGTTGCGGCCGATGCGGCCAAATCCATTGATCGCGACCCGAATTGCCATGCCTTTTTCTCCCTTAATAGCCGGCGCCGTCCCCGCAGACAGCTTCCGGATGAGGAAGCGTTCCACGAGGGGCTTACGGCGGATCGCCCGGTTCTGCCGGGCGAGTACGGTCAAGATGGCAACTTAGGTAGCCCTTTTTCCCAACAATCTCAACCGTCAGCCCAAGCGCTTCAGGGCCGCGTTAACCGCAGCCTCGGCGGTAATGCCGAAGTGCTTGAAAAGGTCCTTGGCGGGCGCGCTGGCGCCGAAACCGTGCATGCCTATGAACTCGCCGTCGTGGCCGATCACGGAATCCCAGCCCCAGCGAACGGCGGCCTCGATCGCGATCTTCACCGGCGCGTTGCCGATGATGGCTTTCTGGCGGTCTGCCGGCTGCGCCAGCAGCAGTTCGAGCGCGGGCACCGAGACCACCCGCGACGCGATGCCGCGTTCCGCCAACTGCTTCTGGGCGGCCACCGCGATCTCGACCTCGGAGCCGGAGGCGAACAGCGACACTTTCGCTTCGCCCTGTGCTGCGACCAGCTCGTAGGCGCCATGGCTGCAGGGATTGTCCGATGGTGCCGAGGTCCGCAGTTGCGGCAGGTTCTGGCGGCTCAACACCAGCACCGTCGGGCCGTCGATGCGGTTGAGCGCCAGCTCCCAGCACTCGGTCACCTCGATGGCGTCGCAGGGGCGGAACACGCGCATGTTGGGAATAGCCCGCAGCGCGGCCAGATGTTCGACCGGCTGATGCGTCGGTCCGTCTTCGCCGAGCCCGATGGAATCGTGCGTCATGACATAGACGACGCCAGTGCCCATCAGGGCCGCGAGCCGCATCGCCGGCCGTGCATAATCGGTGAACACCAGGAAGGTCGCACCGTTCGGCGCAAAGCCGCCGTGCAGGAAGATGCCGTTCATGGCCGCGCACATGCCGTGTTCGCGGACGCCGTAATGGATGAAGCGGCCCTTCGGGGTCTTGGCGCCAAACGCGGTCGCCGACTTCGCCTTGTTGTTGTTGGAACCGGTGAGGTCGGCGGAGCCGGCTAAAAATTCCATCGGCATCGCGGCGGCAATCGCCTCGATCGCGGATTCCGACGATTTGCGGGTGGCGATGTTTTCCGGCTTCTCGAGCAACCCCTTCTTGTGTGCCTTCAGCGCTTTCGCCAGCGCGGCCGGGCGCTCGTGCCGCAGCCGCCGTTCGAATTCGGCGCGCTTGCGGTTGCCCAATTCAGCAAAGCGTCCTTCCCAGGCCTTGCGCTCGGCTGCGCCGCGCGAGCCTGCTTCACGCCAGGCTTTCAGCACATCTTCAGGCACCGAGAACGGCTCGAGCGAAATGCCGAGCTTTTCCTTGGCGCCTTTCAGCTCCTCGGCGCCGAGCGCTTCGCCATGAGCCTTTGCAGTGCCGGCCCGGGTCGGCGCGCCGAAACCGATCGTGGTCTTGCAGGCGATCAGCGACGGCTTGCTGGATTTCTGCGCGCGGGTGATCGCGGCAGCAATCGCCTTCTGGTCATGGCCATCGATCAGCTCGGCGGCCCAACCGGCGGACTTGAAACGCTTCACCTGGTCGACCGAGTCGGCGATCGAGGTCGGGCCGTCGATCGAGATGCCGTTGTCGTCGTACAGCACGATCATCTTGTTGAGCTTCCAGACCCCGGCCATCGCGATCGCTTCCTGCGACACGCCTTCCATCAGGTCGCCATCGGAGACGATCACATAGGTGTGGTGGCTGACGACTTTCTTGCCGAACTCGGCGGCCAGCATCTTCTCCGCCACGGCCATGCCGACCGCGGTCGCAATGCCCTGGCCGAGCGGACCGGTGGTGGTCTCGATGCCCTTGGTGTGGAAGTTCTCGGGGTGGCCCGGCGTCAGCGAGCCGAGCTGGCGGAAATGCTTGATCTGGTCGAGCGTCATGTCCTTGTTGCCGGTCAGGTACAGCATGGCATAGAGCAGCATCGAGCCGTGTCCGGCCGACAGCACGAATCGGTCGCGGTCCGGCCAGTTCGGTTCGGCGGCGTCGAACTTCAGGAACTGCGTAAACAGCACGGTAGCCATATCGGCAGCGCCCATCGGCAAACCGGGATGGCCTGACTTCGCCTTCTCGACGGCGTCCATGGCAAGGCCACGGATCGCATTGGCCATACGGTTAGGATCGACCTGCGTCATGATGAAAATCCGCTTGAAATGAGGAGGTTGGTGACGATCCGCCCGCCGGCGAATTGCAGCGAAAATGTGCCCTGCGGCACTGAAACTTACGGCTGGATAGCACCTCAAACCGTCGAGTCCAAGGTTCGGTAACGCCCTTGCGGTGCGAAAAGTTGCTTACCGGTGCATAGCTTCGCGCCGGCGTTGCGCTAGGCTCGCTTGCCACGTAAATTTCCTGCTCTAACCGCTTGCCGAACCGCCGATTCTGCTGTGCGGCTGGCCGTCGAAGGTGCGTATAGTTTCTCATGAACGATCGTCCCGCCATTGGGGCCGGTTATACCGAGCCGGTGTTTGCCGACATCGACGCCGCGACGCGGCGGCTGATGGCGGCGCTCGACGCCCTGGAAGCCGCGGCTGAGCGGCGGCGCGACGCCGACCGCGACGAGAACGAACTGGCAAGCCGGATCCAGGCGCTCGGCACCGACCGCTCACGGCTTGCCGACGAACTCGACGGCTCGCTGGTGAAGACGCGACGGCTGGAGCGCACCAATCGCGAGATCGCCGAGCGGCTGGACGCCGCGATCGGCACCATCCGTTCGGTGCTCGATGCCGACGCCGGAGAGATCGAATGAGCCACATCAACGTCACCATCAACGGCCGGCAATACCGTATGGCCTGCGAGGAAGGCCAGGAGGTGCGGCTGCTCAAGCTCGCCGAAAGCCTGGAATCGCGGGTTGAGGAGTTGCGGGGAAAATTCGGCGAGATCGGCGATGCGCGCCTCACCGTGATGGCGGCGCTGACGGTGTGCGACGAACTGCTCGACGCCAATGCCCGCATGCATGCGCTGGAGGGAGAACTCGAGAACCTGCGCAGCGTCCGCGTCGCCGCCACCGACCGCGCCCGGACCACGCAGATCGCGGTCGCCAACGCGCTCAACGCCGCGGCCGACCGGATCGAAAAGACCACGCAGGTGCTGAACCGCACCATCGGCGGCGGCGTCGCGATCGGGTGAGGTTCGCTTCACCTTCCCTGATGGGAAAGCTCGGCCGGACTGAATGAGCGGCGGGGTCAGGCGCGGCTCATTTGCCGGCTTCCAACAGGCTCCGGGCGATCAGCAGTTTCTGGATCTCGCTCGTTCCATCAAAGATTCGGAACGCACGAACGTGGCGATGGAGCCGTTCGACGACTTCGCCTTTTCTGACCCCCGGCGGTCGACTGCAGCCAGCCATCGCGCCCAAGGCCTCGAAAATCAGGCGCGCCGCCCGGCCATCGCCTCCCTCATCAGCTTCATGGGGCGCCAGATGGACGGGGTTCCAGCCGGCAAATCTCGCGGCGAGCTCGGAATGGCGTGCTTCAAACAGGGGCCAGCGCACATGTGGAGTAGCCAAGACCGTTGCCTTGCTTCGAGCCATCCCTTGATCCGCTGGATCGAACGGCCGCTGTTCGGCGCCGCGCGCTAGCGATCCGGCCGAACCGCGACCCGATATGTCGACGTGATATGGGCGCATGGTTCCTGGTCACCGTCGGCGGTCAGCCAGCATTCGAGGTAGTGCAGGCGACTGCCGCGGCGCACGATTCGTGCCTCTGCGATCAGATCGGAAGCGCTTGCCGGCCGCAGGAAGGTGATGTTGAAGGTTGCCATCACCGGGATCACACCGGGTCCGAGCGCTGCCAGCACGCAGCCGTACATCGTGGTGTCGGCGAAGCCCATCACCATTGGCCCTGAAAACACGCCGCCGCGGCCGTTCTGCCACGACTCGGCTCCCATGAACGCCTGCTGATACGGAAGCCGGATGCGGATCGAGTCCAGCCCCACGCTTTCGACGGATTCGCCGTGGTGGTCGATAGTCGGCAGGTTTTGGATGATCGCCCGCTCGACCTGATCGGCACTCATTCGGGGGCCGACGGATTGTTCACGCATCGGTGCTCGCTCCAGGGACGTTTCTAACGCGAGGAAATTCTTGACGTGATGACGCCACGGGGCGCTTGTTTGCCTTCAATAACAATGTTATCTATATAAAACAATGTTACAAAATGTCCGGAGAGTCAATGCCCGCGGCTGCGCCGACCTATCAGGGGACCCTCGACGTTCATCGTCGGCACGTGATCGTTGACGCCGCTCGTCGTGTATTCGAGGCGTCCGGTCTGGAAGGCGCGTCGATCCGGGCGATCGCGCAAATGGCCGGGTGCACGACCGGCGCCATCTACCCGCTGTTTCAATCCAAGGAGGAAATATTTGCGGTTGTGCTGGGTCAGTCGTTGCAGGCGGTCACTCAGGAAGTCAGAACCGCGATGGAAGGCATCGCCGTTCCCGCAAAGTCCCTTCGACGCGCGACCCTTGCAATATACAAGTACTACGATGCGCATCCGGCCGAGCTGACGCTCTCGCTCGCGCTGTTCAATGGCGAGCGCAAGAAGAAGCTCGGCTGCGGATTGGATGAAACCCTCAAGCGGCAACTGGACGACCTGCTCGCGCTGCTCGCGGAGCAGGTCCGCAACGCCACGGCAAAGCCGTTTTTGCCGATGGTCCGCATCGAAGCGACGGCGCTTATCACATATCTCGTCGGGTTGCTCGTGCTCAAACACGGCGGAAGGATCGACGTGCTCGGCAACAACGCGCCGGTCCTGCTCGCGCACTACACCAGGAACATGGTCGCACGACTGAGCCACGGCGTTTGAGCAAGGCGCGCCGGACGATCAGGCGGTAGGAGAGGCTTGTGCGGGCCGATGGCCTCGTACGGCGAGGCGCGTGCAGCGCCAGCGAGAATGGCGCCAGTGGCCAACCTGGGGAAGTCCACCCTTATCGCTGGCGCAAGCGTCCCATAATGCCTACATTGGCCGGGCGAAGCTGCGTCGTTCGTCAGAAGCCATATATCCCCGGGGCCTTATCGATCCTTTAGGGAACTGTCCCTGGCCGGGTCCGTGGATCCGGTCATATGGTGCCCACCTACTTTCGTAGGGAACTCCGGGATCGAGTGCTTCAACGGCGATCGCGGCCTCGCACTATTTTTTGTTTGCTTGCTTGCTGTCTTGCCCACCCGCGTTCGCGGGTGATGACCCCGAAGATGGTGTCGCATGACGACAACCTTTTCTAAGGCCGATCTCCGCACATCTGCGCTCGCCAAGCGCGATGCCCTGAGTGATGAGCAGCGCGCCGCTGCGGCACAGGCCATGGCCAAGCGCGCGCTGCCGTTCGAGATCGCTCCGGGGACCGTCGTTTCCGGCTATTCGCCGATCCGCAACGAGATCGACCCGGCACCGTTGATGCGGCACCTCGCCGGGCTCGGCGCCAGGCTGGCGCTGCCGGTGGTGCTGGCGCGCGGCAAGTCGCTGGTGTTTCGCGCCTGGTCGCCCGACGACCGGCTGATGCTCGGCCCGCTCGGCATTCCCGAACCGTCCCCGGCCGCGGCCGAGGTGATTCCCGACGTCATGCTGGTGCCGCTGGCGGCCTTCGACCGTCAGGGACACCGCATCGGCTATGGCGCCGGGCATTACGACTACACGCTGGAGCATCTGCGCAAGGCCAAGGCCATCACCGCCATCGGCACCGCCTTTACGGTGCAGGAAATAAAGGCGGTTCCGGCCCAGCCGCACGACGTGGCGCTGGATTATGTGCTAACGGAAAAGAAAGTGTTCGATTTCCGGAGCTGAATCTTGCGTATCCTGTTTATCGGTGACGTCGTCGGCAAGACCGGCCGCACCGCAATATCCGAACATCTACCCGATATGGTCAAGGACTGGTCGCTCGATCTCGTCATCATCAATGGCGAGAATTCCGCCGGCGGTTTCGGGATCACCGAGGCGATCTACCAGGAGTTTCTCGACGCCGGCGCCGATGCGATCACGCTCGGCAACCACGCCTGGAATCAGAAGGAGGCGCTTGTGTTCATCGAGCGCGCGCCGCGCCTGATCCGGCCCCTGAATTTTCCGCGACACACGCCCGGCCGCGGCTCAGCCTTGATCGACACCAAGAACGGCAAGCGTGCGCTGGTCATCAACGCCATGGGCCGCATCTTCATGGAGCCGCTCAACGATCCCTTCAACGCGGTCGGGCGCGAGCTCGATGCCTGTCCGCTGCGCGATGCGGCAGATGCCATCGTGGTCGATTTCCACGGCGAGGCGACCAGCGAAAAGCAGGGCATGGGCTTCTTCTGCGACGGCCGCGCCAGCCTCGTGGTCGGCACCCACACCCATGTCCCGACCGCCGATCACCAGGTGCTGCCCGGCGGCACCGCCTATATGAGCGACGCCGGCATGACCGGCGACTACGACTCGATCATCGGCATGCAGAAGGAAGAGCCGCTGCATCGCTTCACGACCGGGATTCCTTCCGGCCGGTTTGAACCGGCCTTCGGCGTTGCAACCCTCTCCGGCGTTGCGGTCGAAACCGACGACGCCACCGGGCTGGCGCTGCGGATCGCGCCGGTACGGGCCGGCGGCAGGCTGGAGCCGGCGACGCCATCCTTCTGGACCTAGGCCGATTTTGGGCGAGCTAGCCTGCGACAGTTTGTCGTGCTTTGATGCAGGCGGGAGTTGGCGCTCGACTCGGGAGAACTCTTGGCGATCAAGCACGTGGAACGTCGTTTGGCGGCAGTGGTGGCGGCGGATGTCGCCGGCTACAGCCGTTTGATGGGCGGCAACGAAGAGCGGACGCTGGCCGATCTGAAGCATGCCAGAGCGACACTGATCGATCCGGCCATCGCCGATCATCGCGGTCGCATCGTCAAGACCTCCGGCGACGGGCTGCTGGTCGAGTTCGCCAGCGCCGTCGATGCGGCGCGTTGCGCGGTCGAGGTCCAGCGCGCGATGGCGGAGCGAAACGCCGCCGTGTCCCGCGACATCCGACTGGAATTCCGCATCGGCATTCACGTCGGCGACATCATCATCGACGACGACGATATTTTCGGCGACGGCGTCAACATCGCCGCGCGTCTTGAAGGCATGGCCGAACCTGGCGGCATCTGCATCTCCGACGACGCCCACCGGCAGATCCGCGGCAAGGTCGATATCGACTTCGGCGACCTCGGTTCGCAGGCGCTGAAGAACATCGCCGAGCCGATGCGGGTCTGGCAGGTCCGCGTTGGCGGCGAGCCGGTGTCGGCGCCTCCGCGGCATCCTGCCCCTGGCGCTGCAAAAATTCCGGAGCCGGCCCCGAGCCAACTTCCATCGCTGCCCGACAAGCCGTCGATCGCGGTGCTGCCGTTCGACAACCTGAGCGGGGATCGCGAGCAGGAATATTTCGCTGACGGCATGGTCGAGGAGATCATTACCGCGCTGTCGCGGTTCAAGTCGCTGTTCGTGATCGCGCGCAATTCGAGCTTTGCCTACAAGGGCAAGGCCGTCGATATCAAGCTGGTCGGACGCGAACTTGGCGTCCGCTATGTGCTCGAAGGCAGCGTCCGCAAGGTCGGCCAGAAGGTTCGCATCAGCGGTCAGTTGATCGAGGCGGCGACCGGTAATCACATCTGGGCCGACCGGTTCGATGGCGTGCTGGAGGATATCTTCGGTTTGCAGGATCGGATTGCAACCGGCGTGGTTGGGTTGATCGCGCCCCGTCTGGAGCAGGCCGAAATCGAGCGCGCCCGAAGAAAGCCGACGGAAAAACTCGACAGCTACGATTTCTATTTGCGTGGCGCGGCGTTGTTACACCAGTGGTCGTCGCTGACGAATGCGCAGGCCTTTTTCGAAAAGGCGATCGAGCGCGATCCGGAATACGCAGCGGCCCATGCCATGGTCGGCTGGATGTGGATGGCGCGACAGGCCATCAACGGCCTGCCGCTCGATGCCGGGCAGCGCACCCAGGCCATCCGGCACGCGCGGCTTGCCACCCGGCTCGCCGACGAAGACGCGTTCGTGCTGGCGACGGCCGGTCACGTCATGGCCTATCTCGCCCACGAATATGATCTCGGCGTTTCCATGATCGAGCAGGCGATCGATCTCAACCCGAACCTCGCCATCGTGTGGTTTTCGCGCGGTTGGGTTTCGTTGATGTGCGACGAGACCGAACGCGCGATCGAGAGTTTCGACCGCATGCTCCGGCTCAGCCCGTTGGATCCGCTGCGTGTCAGCGCCTGGAACGGCACCTCACACGCGTTCTTTTCGCTGGCGCGCTACGAAGAGGGCTGCGCCGCGGCGATGAAATCGATCCAGTTCAATGTCAACGCGCACTCGCTGGGCGCGTTCATCATCAATGCCGTGCGCGCCGGCCGTCCCGGCGAGACCCAGAAAGCGGTCGGCCGGCTCCTGAAGATTCAACCGGGTTTTCGAACCTCGCATGTGACCGAGGCCTATCCGGTGCGCCGGGCCGGCCGGCGCGATGAAATCGCCGCGGCACTCCGCGACGCCGGTTTGCCGGATTAGGACGTCGTGCCTGGCCTTGTGCCGGGCATCCCCGAAACAGTTACTCCGCCGTTTGCTTGCGCAAGTCGGCGACGTCCTGGGCCGTCAGCTTCGAGCCTTTGCTGCCGAAACGCGCGGTGACGTAATTGGCGACGGCGGCGATCTCGTCGTCGGAATAGGCGTTGCCGAATGCCGGCATCGAGAGTGCGCCGTCGGGCGTGTGGCGCTTGGTGCCGGAGATCACGATCTGCGCCACGTTGGTGGCGCCGGGATCGTTGACCGCCCACGCGCCGGTCAGGGTTGCCATCGGCGAGATCGCGCTTTCACCGGTCCAGCCATGGCAACTGACACAGGCGCCCTGGAACACCATCTTGCCGCGGGCCTCCTGTACGCTGTCCTTGTGCGAAGGCGGCGCCGGCGGTGCGAGGGTAGCCGGCAGGTCGGTGGACGCGACTGCCGGCACGCTGCGCAGATAGGTGACGATGGCGCGGATGTCTTCCGGCGCCATCTGGCTAAAACTGTGGTCGACCGCCTCGCCCATCGGACCTGATGCGGTGCCGTGGCCTGCGGCATGTCCGACCGAGAGATAGGAAATCAGGTCGTCGTCGCGCCAGCCGCCGACGCCGGTGGCCTTGTCCGAGGAGATGTTGAAGGCGCGCCAACCAGCGGTGATCGCGCCCGCGAACTTCCTGCGGTTGTTGAGCGCGAACGCGAGATTGCGTGGCGTATGACATTCGCCGCAATGGGCGAGCGCCTCGGCGAGATAGGCGCCGCGGTTCCATTCCGGGCTCTTCGAGGAGTCCGGCTCGTATCGCGTGTCCGGATTGAACAGCTCGGACCAGAACATCATCGCCCAGCGCTGGTCGAACGGAAACGCCAGCGTGTTGGCTGGCGGCGTCGCGCGCACCGGCGGCAGGCTGAACAGATAGGCCTTGATCGCCAGCGCGTCGGCGTCGCTGATATAGGTGTAGGACGTATACGGCATTGCCGGATAAAGCCGTGCGCCGTCGTGGCGGATGCCGCGCTGAACCGCGTTGAGGAAATCCTTGTCGCTGTAATTGCCGATCCCGGTTTCCTTGTCCGGCGTGATGTTGGTCGAATATAGCGTGCCGAACGGCAGCTTGAAGCCGAGGCCGCCGGCATATTCCTTGCCGCCCTGCGTGGTGTGACAGACCATGCAGTCGGCTGCTTTCGCCAGATATTCGCCGCGCTCGACCACGCTCGCCTGCGCGAGCGCTTTGGGAACGCCCGTCGGATTGGCGTCCTTGTAATCTTTCAGTTCGACCCGCGGGCCGCCGGCGAACGCCATCGGATCGGGACCGCGGATCACCCAGACGGCGATGATTGCCGCCACCACCACGATGCCGGCAATGCTGATGAGAATACGACGCACATCCGGGCTCATGCTTTTTTCCCCGCAGCTAGCAGGGAACGGTCGATCGGTAGCCGTCGCAGGGGAACGCCGGTCACGGCATAGATCGCGTTGCGCAAGGCGGGCGGTCCCGCCGTCGTGCCGGTCTCGCCGATACCGCCGGGTGCCTCACCGCTCTTGACGACATGAACCTCGATTTTTGGCGCCTGATCGATCCGCAGCATCCGGTAGTCATGGAAGTTGGATTGCTGCACCCGTCCCTTGTCGATGGTGACCTCGCCATAAAGCGCAGCGGTGAGGCCGAAGATCAGTCCACCCTCGACCTGCGCCATGATGGTATCGGGATTGACGGCGATGCCGGTATCGACCACCGAGGTGACGCGGCGCAACTTGATCTCGCCCTGCTCGTCGACCTCCGCCTCCACCACGGTGGCGATGAAACTCCCGAAAGACGGCTGCAAACACACGCCGCGCCCGACACGCGCCGGCAGCGGCTGGCCCCAATTGGCCTTTTCCGCGGCGAGATTGAGCACCGACAGGAAGCGCGGCCGGTTTGCAAGCATCCCACGGCGAAATTCGACCGGGTCCTTGCCCGCCTTGCGCGCCAGTTCGTCCATGAAGCATTCGACGGCAAACACGTTGTTATTGGCGCCGACCCCGCGCCAGAATCCGGTCGGTATCGCCGGGGGTTCGGCCCGCACGTATTCGACATGGAAATTCGGAATATCGTAGGGCACGTCGACGGCGCTATCGACGGCATCGATGTCGATGCCCTTCTCGAACGCCGGCGGCAGCCAGCGCGCCAGAATCGCAGCACCGGAGATCTTGTATTTCCAGCCGACGATCTTGCCGCCGGACAGGCTCGCCGCGATGGTGTCGCGATAGACCGGGCGATAGATATCGTGCTGGATGTCTTCCTCGCGGGTCCACACCACTTTTACCGGCCCGTCGACCTGCCTGGCGATGCGAACCGCCGCGACCACCATGTCGGGCTCGAGCTTGCGGCCGAAGCCGCCGCCGAGCAGATGGTTGTTGACGATTACTTTCTCGACCGGCAGCCCGGCTGCCTTGGCGGCCTCGGACTGCACCCGCGCCATGATCTGCGTCCCGGTCCAGATCTCGCAGGAATCGGACTTGCAATGAACCGTGGCGTTGAGCGGCTCCATCGTTGCATGGGCAAGAAACGGCAGCTCGAACGAGGCTTCGAATTTTTCACCTGACGCGAGGCCCTTGGCGATATCGCCGGTGGATTTGGCGACCACGCCGTCCTTTTCGCTGGCGGCACGCAGGTCGTCCCATACCGCTTTCGAATTGATTTTGGCATTCGGGCCCTCGTTCCACTCGATCTTGAGCGCATCAAGGCCTTTCTTCGCCGCCCACATGTGATCGCCGACCACGGCCACGAGATCGTCGAGCACCACGATCTTCTGCACGCCCGGAATCTTCTTGGCCGCGCTGTCGTCGACCTTGCCGACCTTGCCGCCGAAGACAGGAGATTGTGCCAGCGTTGCGAACTTCATGTCTGGCAGCATCGCATCGATGCCGTAGATCGCCTTGCCGTTGACCTTATCCGGCGTGTCGAGCCGCTTGAGCGGCTGGCCGATATAGACGAAATCCTTCGGGTCCTTGAGTTGTATATCCTTGGGCGGTGTGAGGCTGCTCGCGGCCTGCGCCAGCGCGCCATAGGGAAGCGTCCGGCCGCTCTCCTTGTGCGCCACTTCGCCCTTCGATGTCGTGCAACTGGCCGGATCGACTTGCCATTGCGCGGCCGCGGCCTGCACCAGCATGGCGCGCGCGCTGGCGCCGGCTTCGCGCAGCGGCTTCCAGAATGCCCGGACCGACGTGGAGCCTCCGGTTGCCTGAATCACGAAGATGGGATTGCCGTAAAGCTGCTCGTTTGCCGGTGCGTGCTGCAGCGTCACTTTCGACCAGTCGGCGTCGAGTTCTTCGGTCAAAATCATCGAAATGGCGGTGTAGATTCCCTGTCCCATCTCGACTTGCGGCATCACCAGCGTGGTCACGCCCTCCGCGTCGATGCGGATGAAGGCATTGGGCGCGAATTTGCCGTCGGTCACGTCGGGCGGCTGCACCGGCTCGTTGATCGCGGCGCGAACCGGAAGATGAAAGGCGAGCAGGAAACCGCCGGCCAGTCCGCCGCTCAGTAGCGTACGGCGCGATACGCCGTCGGAAATCTTCAGCGGTGAAATCTTCTCGATTGAATTCATGGTGCGCTCCTACGACTGGCGTCCGGTCGCGGCCTGCTTGATGGCCTCGCGAATTCGCACATAGGTGCCGCAGCGGCAGATGTTCCCGGCCATCGCAGCGTCGATGTCGGAATCGTCAGGGTTGGGCGTCGAAGCCAGCAGCGCTGCGGCCGACATGATCTGTCCGGACTGGCAATAGCCGCACTGGATCACTTCGAGATCGAGCCAGGCCTTTTGCACCTTCGCGCCTGCGGCTGAAGCGCCGACGCCTTCGATCGTGGTCACGTTGCGATCGCGCACCGCGCCGACCGGCAGCACGCAGGAGCGCACCGGCTTGCCGTCGATATGCACCGTGCAGGCGCCGCATTGGGCGATGCCGCAGCCGAATTTGGTCCCGGTCATGCCGAGAATGTCGCGCAACACCCAGAGCAGCGGCATGTCGGGCGGGGCGCCGAAAGATTTTGGTTCGCCGTTAATGGTCAGCGTCGTTGCCATATGCACCCCCAGAAGAAACGGCCGCGGGCAGCGGACACGTTGGCGAAGTCGCTTATCGACTATACTGCGCCGAGGTCAGCTATGAACGACAGAAATATTTCGCAATGCTGATGCGCCGGTGAAGCAGACCATGCGCCATCACGCCGTCGTGTGGTCTCACACGAATGCGCTGGTTTTAGGCGAATTGGGATGATGGGTGACATCTCCGCAGGCTCGCCGCGTCGGCAGCTGCATGCCTCACGAGCAAACGGAAATCAGGACTGCCGGAATCCCATGCGGAACGCGCCCCAATGGCGGCCGCGCACGTGGATCGGCGAGGAGAGGTCCTTCATGAGCACGAAATTGCCGCCGCCCATGTCGCGCCGGTAAGTTTGCAACAGAAATGGTCGCGTGTTGGCGGCGACCTTCTTGACGGCGCGATCGCTGAACAGGCGCCGGTTGCGGCAGTTCGCATTGTTCCAGACCGGATCGGCGCCTTGCGGATGGCGGTAGTTCGGGTTGTGGGTCGGCAAGTATCCGCCCCTGGCCCAGGCGACGCAAAACACGATGCGGGGATCGTATTTCTGCACCGGGTCCTGGATCGCAGGCAGAACGCGGTCGGTGAACGTGACGTAGTCGGTCAGATATTGCTTCGGATCGGTGCCCGCTATCTCGCGGTATTTCTCATCCATCAATTGATCGACCGTGATCTCGCCGCGTGCGACGGCATCGTCGAACGCGGCCGAGATTTGTTGGGCGGTCTCGATCACGACCCGGATCAGCGGCGCATCGGAAGTTTCCACGCCGCTGTCGGCGATCAGCGCGATCAGCCCCTCGGAGATTTCGAGCAGCTTGGCGACCCGATCGTCGGCATTTCGGAGGTCGGTCGACGAGAGATCAACGCCCTTCGCAAGATGGCCGAGCTCGTCGATCACGCGATCGCAATGCGCGAGGTTGGAGGTCGCCGCCCTGGTGACGCCGTCGATTTCGCGGCCGACAGCTGTAAAGCCGTCCTGCACGCGGGCGATGATGCTCTGGATCCGCGCAGCGCCTTCACCGGCGTTCTTGGCGCGCGCGGAGGCGTCGCCGCTCTCGCCGATCAGGTTGGTGACCTGGCCGTCGAGCCCGCGCACGGTATCGCCGATCAGCTGCGTCGCCTGCCGTGTCGCTTCGGCGAGATTCTTCACTTCGCTGGCGACGACCGCAAAGCCGCGCCCGGCGGCGCCGGCGCGTGCGGCCTCGATAGTCGCATTCAGGGCCAGCAGGTTGGTTTGCCGCGCAATCGCCTCGATCGATCCCGAGACCTTTGCGACATCGGACAACGCAGAACCGACCGAGCCCAGCCGCTGTTCGATGCGGCCGACCGCTTCGATCAGTTCGGCGATGTGCTGAACCGCGGTCTCGACCACGTTGCGCGATTGCGTGATTTCGCCGACGGCGGCCGTGGTGGCTGACTGCACCGCCTGCGAGGCATCGGCGATGCCGTGATTGGCGGAGACCATCGTCTCGGCGGTTTTCTGCAACTGACCGAAACGGTCGGATTGGCCGGAAACGCGGCCGGCGACTTCCTTCAGATTGCCGGCGACGTCGGCGAGTTCGACGCCGAGGCCACCGATCCGGTTGGCGAGTTGATCGACCAGCCGTTCGCTGGCCGACGGCGTCGCGGCGGCGGGATTTGGTTCGGTGGATTGAGCTGCCGGCATCGGGGTCACAGTCTGTACGCGGTGCGGAAGCCGCCCCAGTGGCGGCCCTTGACGCGGATGGGAACATCGATCTCGCGCATCATGATGGTTTTGCCGTTGCCCATGTCGCGGGCATAGCTCTGAACCATATAGGCGCGCTGGTTACGACCTGCTGCAAGGCCCGCCGCATCGTTGAAGATGCGCCGGTTGCGGCTGTTGGCGGTGTTGAAGGTGACATCGCCCGGCCGCTGCGGGTGGGAATAGATCTTGTTGTGGACCGGCAGATAGCCGTTGCGATCGATCATCGCGCAGAACGCCATGCGCGGGTCCTTGGCGAGGAAGGCTTCCTGGAACGCCGGCAGCGCGCGATCGGCCCAGTCCAGCACCTTGGCGCGGTGCTGAACCGGATTGCTGCCCGGGATTTCCACATAGTCGGTATCGAACATGTCCTCGATCGAGATCGCGCCGCTGGCGACGCCGTTCTCGAAGATCTTGGTCAGCGCCACGCCGGCCTCCATGGCGCGGGTGACGAACTCGGTGTTCTCGTCGTGGATCGCCCACAGCGCGTCTTCGATCGCTTCCTTGCATGCGGCATCCGGCCGCTCGAACTGCGCCAGCACGCCGGCCTTGCTGCGCTCGCCGATGCGGATCCGGCAGGCGCCGACATTCTGCAACGTGGCGGCAACGGTTTCGTTCGGGACCAGCCGTTCGGCATCCGGTCCGCTGATCAAAATGCCTTCGTTCGAAATCTCGTAGACCGGGGCGGCGACGACGCCGCGCGAAGTGGTGATCTCGATCTGGAGGCTGCAGGGCAGCTTCTCGCGCTTGCGGCGATCGGCGCCCTCGTTCTGGCGCAGCAGCACGGCGCAGCGCGATTTGAGCTTCTGCGCGAACATCGTGACGGCCTGGCCGGCCTTGGCGACGCTTTCGCCATGCGCCTCGGCTTCCTTGGTGACGTTGCCGATCTCGCTCGCGCTGTCGCCGACCGAGACGATGAAGCGCGACGTGGAGGCGGCGTTGTCGGACATCTCGCCGGTGGTCTGGCTCTGCTCGGCCACCGCGCCGTTGACGGTGTCGAACACCGGACGGATCGCCTCGATCGCCTGCGAGATGCGCAGCACGGCATCGGCCGAGCCGGTGGCGTCGCGCTGCAGCGCATCGATCTTCCTGGTGATTTCCTCGGTGGCGTTCTGGGTTTGCACCGCCAGCGCCTTCACCTCGGTGGCGACGACGGCGAAACCGCGGCCGGCCTCGCCGGCGCGGGCGGCCTCGATGGTCGAGTTGAGCGCCAGCAGCGTGGTTTGCCGCGCGATCTGCGCGATCAGGTTGACGACGTTGCCGATCGCGGCCGACGACTCGCGCAGCCTTTCCACATTGGCGCTGGCTTCGCGAGCGGCGGCGCTGGCCAGGTCGGCGAGCTTGCCGGCGTCGCGCACCTGCGAACCGATACCCTGGGCCGATTGGGTGAACTTGTCGGCGACCTGCGAAAAGGTCGTCGCCGTGGTCTGGGCGGCGCTGGTGTGGCCGGTCAGGGCGTCGGTGCGTTGGCGGATGGTGGAAAGGGTCGCGGCTGTTGCCTCAGCCCCGCCGGCGACTGAAGTGGCCGCGCGTTCGAGCTGGCGGATCATGCCGCCGAGTTCGAGCTCCAGCAGCTCGAGGATGGCCTTCGCCGAATCGCTCTCGGTGCTGACGGGCTCGGCCGGCGGTGCGATAGCCGGAACCTGGTGCTCCACGGCTGGCGCAGCCGCTTTTGGCACTCGCTTTCCAAACAGACCGAACGCCATGGGGGCTCTTAAAAGTTGAGACTGGGTGGAAATCCTCTCATCCGAGCATGAAGCCATGGTTAACAACTGCCTGATATTCCAGCAGGCGGCACAGGTTCCATTGGGTGAAATTGACGCATCTCTTTGATTTTGGCCTGCCGCCGGCCTATAACGCCGCGCTTTCACCCCCAAATCCCTCCGGACGAATTCAAGAGACCCCGCATGGCCGGCCATTCCCAATTCAAGAACATCATGCACCGGAAGGGCAAGCAGGACGCCCAGAGGTCGAAGGTGTTCGGCAAGCTGGCGCGGGAAATCACCGTGGCGGCGAAACTGGGCACCCCGGACCCGGCGATGAACCCGCGGCTGCGCGCGGCCATCATCGCGGCGCGCCAGGAAAACATGCCGAAGGACAATATCGAGCGCGCCGTGAAGAAGGCGACCGGCGGCGACAGCGAGAACTACGACGAAATCCGCTATGAGGGCTATGGGCCGGGCGGCGTCGCCGTCATCGTCGAGGCGCTGACCGACAACCGCAACCGTTCCGCTTCCGATATCCGCACCTACTTCACCAAATCCGGCGGCAATCTCGGCGAAACCGGCTCGGTCGCCTTCATGTTCGATCGCACCGGCGTCATCGAATATGACGCCAAGGTCGCGTCCGACGACGCCATGCTG
>Ga0105240_10006356_pt1 | contig 17394 bp, 16 predicted proteins | sample KBSC54metaG_FD_80426 | JGI IMG/M metagenome (GOLD analysis project Ga0105240, IMG submission 80426) | Corn rhizosphere microbial communities from Kellogg Biological Station, Michigan, USA - KBS C5-4 metaG | ecosystem: Host-associated > Plants > Roots > Rhizosphere > Soil | place: Michigan, USA...
CCGGCCCCAGGTCTTGCGGTAGGGCTGCGGGGTGCCGGTCGATCCCGAGGTGAACACAATGGCTGCGAGCTGGGCCGCGGGGATATTGGGGACGGCCCATTCGAGGTCGGCGCGGGTCAGCTGTCCGGCCGACGCCTCGCGGGCGGAGGGCTCCTCGGGGTAATACACCCTGGGCAGGCCGATGTCGCAGTGCGCGTCGTCGGTCAGGCAGAACGCGTCCGGCGCGAAGCCGGCCAGCTGCCCGATCACTTCGGGAGTGTGCGTCGACGGCAGCAAGCTGACGCGTCCGGTGATCAGGCAGGCTGCCAGACCCACCGTGAAGCGGTAGCGGTCGGCGCAGACATTCAGCACATGGTTCCCGGCCGGCAGCTGCCGCGCCAGGCGTCTTGCGTCGGACAGAAAACGCAGCGCGGTGACCGGCGCGCCGTCCCGATAGGCGATGGGCGCCTCGGGCGCGCCGTGCGACAGCAGCGCGATGCTGTCCATCCTAGGGCGCGCGGCTCGAGTCCGCGAAATACACGCGGACCGAGGCCAGTATGCCGCGGTGCTGAACCTGCGGCAGCACGCGCCGCCGTACCGCATATTCGGCCACGAACATGAGCCCGACGAGGGGCAGCACGCAGAAATTGGCGAACAGCGACCAGCTGCGCAGCGGTGCGGCAAGGTAAAAGCCCAGTGTCGCCACCGTTATCAGCACGAAAAACAACGTCCAGGCCCAGGTGACGCGGCGGGTGTACCGCAGCTCCCCGGGGGTCAGGGGCCCGTGAAGCCGGTCGGCGAGACGGGTGCACAACGCCACGCGGCCGCGGCGCAGCGACAGGCCGAAACTCGCCGCCAGAAGGCTGTAAAACCCGCCCTCCTGCAACAAATAGACCAGGGGAAAGTTCCTGGCCAGCGCCGGCCAGAAATGGTGCAGGAGCAGGGCCGCGGCGGCGGCGGCGGCCACCGCGGCCAGCGGATGGATGCCGCGCCAGGTCAGAGCCAGGCCGACCGCCAGCGCCGGTCCCACCGCCAGAACGATCGCCCCATTGCGTGTGGGAGCACTGGTATTGCTGTAATGAGACAGTCCCGCGTAAGCCAACAGGCCTACGGCAACGGCAGCCGGCTTGAGTCTACGCCGCCAACGCATTTACTTGGTCCTGTGTGCCGCGATGTACTGTGCCAGGTGCCTCAGGGAACGGAAGGTCTGCTGATTCTCCGCTGCGTCGGCGCGCAATTGAACGCCGTAGTGCTTGGAGACGATCAGCGCCACCTCCAGGATATCGATGGAGTCCAATCCCAATCCTTCGCCATACAGGGGCGCCTCGGGATCGATGTCCTGCGGTGCGACCTCGAGGTTCAAGGCTTGTACGAACAGTCCGGCGATTTCCCGCTGTAGACCGGCGTCGGTCGGGGGCGCCGACTGTTGCATGAGCGACGCTTTGTCGGACATAGGTTTAAGCTTTCGGGTGGGTTTCTCGAGTTGCCCGCATTATATAGGTGCCGGCCTCACCGGCAACCGCGCCGTGCCCACAACCGGGGCAGGCGCGCCAGGAAGCCCAGAAACAGCCGGCAATGCATCCAAGTCAACAGGAGATTGTCGCGCCCGTAGTTAAAGTGCGACACACCCCCCTCGCCGGGGCGAAAGTAGCGAACCTGCGCCGGTAAATTGATGGGCCGCACGCCGCGCCAGCACAGGCGCACCGCCGCTTCCACGTCGAAATCGAAGCGCCGCATCCAGGGCTGCCCGCTCATGACGGCGAGCAGCGCGTCGATGGGATATACGCGAAAGCCAAACAGCGAGTCGCCGATGCCCGCCCACAGGGTCTCGATATTGGCCCAGGCATTCGATATCTGCCGGCCCTTGACTCTGGCCCAAGGCGCGCTGGCGTCGAACACAGGATAGCCCAGCACCATGGCGTCGGGCGCCGCCATGGAGGCTTGCATGAACGCCTGAATCCGCTCGGACGGGTGCTGGCCGTCGGAATCCATGGTCAGTGCATGCGTGAAGCCTTGGGCCTGTGCCTCGCGCAGCCCGAACTCCACGGCGGCTCCCTTGCCGCGATTCTGCGGCAGAATCCACACCTCGAGGCCGGGCTCCGAGGCCGCCAGCGCCGACAGCCGCTGCGCGGAGCCGTCGCTGCTGCCATCGACCACCACCCAGACCGGGTTCCACTGCGCCAGCGCGTCGCGCACCGTGGCGTCCACTTTCGGGCCCGGGTCATAGCTGGGAATGAGCACCAAGTGAGTGTCGGAGCGCTGTGGTGTCATGACTGCCTGAGCCAGCGCGCTTGCATGGCGCCTTCAAGCTCGCGCCGGTAGTACCGGTCGAGTTCGGCCGTAAAGGCAGGAATATCCGCGGGCGCGTCGAAGCGCTTGCCGAGCCGGACGCGGTAGGTGATGGGCAGGGTGGGGCGGCGGAACAGCGGCCAACCCTTGCTGAGATAAGGAGAGTCGGTCTCGATGATCAGAGTCTGCACCGGCACGCCGGCGTGCTTGGCGATCAAGCCGACGCTCGCGACCAGGGAGTTGATGGGCGCGCGGGTGGTGCGGGTGCCCTCGGGAAACAGCAGCAGCACTCCGCCCTCGCGCAGGTGGGCCACCGATTCCTTGACCATTTGGCGCGAAGACTCGTTTCTGACGTAGCGGGCGAGCCGCGAACCTGCGCCCAGAAAGACATTGCGCATGAGGGCCGCCTTCATCACGCAGACGATGTTCGGATGCCGGGTCAGTATCAGCAGGGCATCGATCAGACAGGGATGATTCGGCGCAAGAATCACCGGCGGCCCGCCCCTCAGGGAGTCGATGTCGCGCAAATCCAGATGGTAGGCGCGGGTTACGGCCAGGGACCAGGTGTACAGCCGAAAACCGTACATGATGCCGCGCCGCCCGACCGCGGTGCCCATGCGCCGCGGCAGAGTGAAGTACAGGGGCAGCGCGAACGCCGACCAGGTCAGGCAAATGAGCCCGAGCAGCGTCAATGAACTGTAGAGCGCGAAATACTCGTACAGGATTTTCAAGGGGCGCAGCACGGCAGGCCTCAATCCGGGACTTCGACCAGGGTCTTGGACCGGCCGATCATCCAGGAAATGCCGAAACCCGCCGACCAATAGCTCCTGCGCTGTACCAGCGGGCTATCGACGAAAGCGGCTCCGGCCAGGGTGTCATAGCGCAGGTAGGCGCCCACCCAGAAACGCGGATAGCGCTTCGACAAGGAGGCGATGGCCTGGCTTCCGGCGTAGCCTCCGGCCGACTGATAGGCGGGACGGGCCAGCGTCGCATATTGGGGGGCGACCGTGTAGAAATAATCATGATAGCGGCGGTCGGCGAACAGGGGACCGGTCAAGAGCCCGACGCGCCAGCCCGTCAATCCGAAAGGATCGGCGATGTCCCAATTGAATCGCGGCGTGAACGTCCAGCCGATGATGCGCGGCGAGGCTTCAACCGTGAACGCGGCGCGCAGCGGCATGCGCAGATCGAATTTCATCCGTGCATCGCCGCTGCGCCACAGATGCAGATCCAGCGAGGGCCCGAATTCCCCCGTGGATTTCAAATCGGGCATGCCATTGCGGGCCCGGTCGCTGCGCACCGGCGTGGTGGCATTGACGCTGAGATTCAATTCCACCCGGTCCTGATTGAAAAGCGTGCCGCGCACCCCGTCGCGGTCGGACTTCAAGAATTTGCCGTTGTAGTCGATGTACGGAATGGGCAGGGGATAGACATGCGAGCTGTCGGAACCGCGATAATCCTGGAATGCCACCGCGCCGATCCCGAGCCCATACTCCAGCAAGGGTACCTCCTTGGCGTGAATCGGCGCCGCCCCGCAGCCGACCGCAAGCAGCGCGGCGAACGTTCGGCACAGTACGCCCGCTGGCAGTATCGTCGCATGCATTGTCAAGTCTATCGTGATGACCAACGGGGGTCCAACGCCTGTAAGATACCAAGCCATGCACATCTTGATTGTCGAAGATGATGAAGTTGCGCGCGATTACCTGGCCAAGGCTCTGCGCGAGGTGGGCCACACGGTGGATGTGGCCGGCAACGGCCTGGAGGGCCTGCATCTCGCTTCCTCGATTGCCGTCGATCTGGTCATCGTCGATCGGATGCTGCCGAAACTCGATGGGCTCGCCCTGGTGCAGTCGCTGCGCGCCACGGGCCGCAAGATTCCGGTCCTCATATTGAGCGCGCTGGGCGACGTCGACGACCGCATCACGGGCCTGCGGGCCGGCGGCGACGATTACCTGACCAAGCCCTATCACATGTCCGAATTGCTGGCGCGCATCGATGCGCTGGCGCGGCGCGGCGAGAGCGGCAGCACGGAGGCCAACACCCGGCTCAAGCTCGCGGATTTGGAACTCGACCGGATGACGCGCCGCGTGGTGCGCAACGGCAAGAAGATCGAACTGACGGCCCGTGAGTTTCAGCTGCTCGAGTTCATGATGCGCCACAGCGGCCAGGTGGTGACGCGCACCATGCTGCTCGAGGGCGTGTGGGATTATCATTTCGATCCGCAGACGAACGTCATCGACGTGCACATCAGCCGACTTCGCCAGGCGATCGACAAGGATTTCGACAAGCCCTTGCTGCACACGGTGCGCGGCGCGGGGTACAGCCTGCGCGAAGACGAATAGCGGCCGGCCGTGGGACCCGATCAACGGTTTCTCCGCGTCCTCGATACCTCTCCGTTCCGCATCGCCATCGTCTATTCGATCGTGTTCGCCTGCGGCGCGGCGGCGCTCCTGGGCGCGGTCGATTTCGCCGTGTCGCGCGTGGTCGACGGCAGCACCGACAATCTCATCGAGGCCGAAGTGCAGGGATTGCGCGAGCAGATGGTGGTGCTGTCGCGCAGCGATTTCATCGAGCTGGTCGAGCAGCGCTCCCAGGATCAGGATGTGCGCGGCGCGGTGTACCTGATGGTCGATCCGCAGCTGCGGCCCGTCGCCGGCAATGTGCCGGCGTGGCCCAAGCTCGAGGCCGGCGAGGGCAAGTGGTTTTTGTTCAAGGTGTCCGTGCCGTTCGGCGACGAAACCCGGGAACACGAAATGCGCGCGCAGCGCTTCCCGCTGCCGGGCGGCTATCGCATGCTGGTGGGACACGACGTGCAGGAGCGGCAGGACGTCAAGAATCTCATGATGCGCGGGCTCATTGCCGCCGTGGTGATGACCCTGCTGCTGGGCCTCTCCGGCGGTTTCTGGATGGGCCGGCGCATTCTGGCGCAGGCGGGCGCGATCTCCGCGGTGGCGACGCAAATCATGCGCGGCGACCTGTCGCAGCGCCTGCCGGTGCGCGACGCGGACGACGAGCTCAACACGCTGGCGCGTGAAATCAACACCATGCTCGACAAGATCGAGCAGCTCACGCTCGGCATGCGCACCGTGCTCGACAGCGCGGCCCACGATTTGCGCACGCCGCTCAATCGCCTGCAGGCGAGCGCGGAAGGGGCCATGACCCAGCTCGTGCCGGGCTCGATGGAGCGCCGCGTACTGGAACGGGTCACGACCGAAGTGGACCATATGCGAAGCACCCTGGATGCTCTGCTACGCATCGCGCTGGCGGAAACAGGCACGGTGGCCCGCGAACCCGTGGACTTGTCGGAACTGGTGGCCAGCGTGGTCGAGCTGTATGCGCCGGTCAGCGAGGAGCGCGGCATCGAACTGTGGAGTTCCGTGGCGGCGGCCGTGCAGGTGGTGGGCAGCCGGCAATTGCTGGCTCAGGCGCTGGCGAATCTGATCGACAACGCCATCAAGTTCACCCCCGACGGCGGCCGCATCCGGGTGCTGCTCAAGGGGCCTGCCGGGGCACCGGAAGTGATCGTCGAGGACAATGGCCCGGGCATTCCGGCCGATAAACGCGAGATCGTGCTGGGCCGGCGCGTGCGCCTGGATGAGGCGCGAAAATTTCCCGGTTCGGGACTCGGGCTATCGCTGGTGGCGGCGGTCACCAAATTGCATGGCGCGCGTTTGGTGCTGGACGATGCCGGGCCGGGATTGCGGGTGTCGTTGAAGTTCTGATTGCAGGGTGTCCGGCGGACCTCGCGGCGGCGCGTTCGTTGTTCAAAGCGATCGCCCGGGGATCATCCGGCGAATGAGCCCAGCTCCGCCCGACTCGGAACGCTCCGTTGAGCGCCGAGGCGCGTCACTGATAGGGCGGCGGCTCGCACCGCGAATCGGCATGCCTCGACGAGCGAGGCACCTTCGGAACTTGCGACCGCCAAGGCGGCGTTGAAGACGTCTCCAGCACCCGTTGTGTCGACCACATTGACTTTCGGTGCGGGTATTAGTATCGCAGTCTCGCCCTCGGCCAGCAGGCAGCCTTGCGCCCCCAGCTTGATGATTACGGTTCTCGCGCCCATGGCACGCAATGTCCCGGAAACTGCGCGTGCCTCTTCGAGATTGAGTTGGGCGGGAGAGCCGTTCACCAACTGGGCAGCCTCCGCCTCGTTGGGGGTAAGAATGTCGACGTACCGTAGTAGGGCGGGAGATGATTTTGGAGGGGCCGGGGCCGGATCGAGGATCACACGGGCGCCGCGTCGATGCGCTTCTTGTGCCGCCGCGCTCACCGTCTCCAGCGGTGTCTCCAGTTGCAGCAGCACTAAACCGGCTCCAGCCAAAGATGGGGCGTCTGCCTGAAAGTCGCTCGGTAAGTAGCGTAGGTTCGCTCCCGGCACGACGACGATGGAGTTCTCGCCGGACTCCGCCACGAAGATCATGGCAACGCCACTGCTCTCGTCGATGGCTCGCACCGCCGCAATGTTGCAGCCGACTTCCGACAGATTGGCCCGCATGCGTTCGCCGTAGTCATCCGCCCCCACCCGGCCGAACATCGCCACATCGCCCCCCAGTTTGGCGGCGGCATACGCTTGATTGGCTCCTTTCCCTCCTGGCTCGTTCAAATACCGCAAGCCGGTAAGCGTCTCGCCTGGGATCGGCAGACGGGGAGCGACAGCGATGAGGTCCATGTTCAGGCTGCCGATAACGACGATATTTGCCATGGGGGAGTGCGGCTTCTATTCGGCGATCAGTGGTTGTAAGCCATGGCAATCAGGCTGATGGCCGCGACATAGCACACGAACATCCAGCCCAGCGACACCCAGGCTCTATTCGGTGCTCCCCGGAATTCCCGCCACACCAGCACGCCCCACGACGCGGCAATGAGCGGCGCTGACTGGCCGATGGCGTACGAAATCGGCACGCCGACGAGACCTGCGGCAACAAAGTTGAGGCAGCCGCCCACGCCCCAGGCTATGCCACCGCTCAAGCCCAACAGATGATTGCGCGCCCCGGCGCGCCAATACCCTGAAAAGGAGACCGGTGCGCCTCGAATGGGGTGTTTCATGAAATAGGTATTGGCGACAAAGCAGCACAATAACGCTCCGACGCTGAAGAGAGCCGCGACGCTGTAAGGCGTGAGTGTGGACCCATGAGTCATGGCCCGGGTGATGAAGGGTGCAAATCCCCCCATCAAAACCCCGGAGATCACGCTGACGATGACCCCCGTGCGCGAAGTCGGCATTTTAGCGCGAAGCGCCCTGTAGGCTCTTGCATCGAAAAGCACCGCCGCGATGGCCAGCACCATTCCGCAGATCAACAGGGTCAGGTTCCCCTTCGGCTGGAGCGAATAGCTCAGCACGACGCCTTCCACCACGGCAATACCGATTGCGATCGGAAAAGCGACCGCCAGCCCTGCAATGTCCACGGCGGCCACCAGCAGCAGATTGGCCACATTGAATATGGCGCCTGCGATGAGCGAATGGACTATATTGATGGCGTCGGCGTTGTGTACGTTGTGTATGAACGATTCACCGGCCGGTCCGTTGCTCCCCAGGGTCAAAGCGAAAACAAACGTGCAGATCACGACGCCGGCCATGTAATCCCAATAGAAGAGCTCAAAGGCGTAGTTCTTGGTTCCCTTGTAAGTATTCGCCCACGATCCCCAGAACACCGTGCTCAAAATGGTGAGAGTCAACGCCGCCGAAAAGCTCCCCGGTAAATACATCCGTCCCCCGATCGACGTCAACGCAGCCAGTACCTATCCGTTCAACCTGCGTCCCGTCAGGGGGCGAGAAGACGGCCCATGTAGAAGCGAAAAAACGCGTCTGCGTCCGAATGCAGACAAACCTGCGCGTTGGGGGTGCCCGATTCGACGCGCATCAGGCCCTTGTCATCCACGCGGATGCGCATGGGTTGGACAGGGCAAAGCGACGGGTCGATGAGGTAGGCAAGAGTCATCGCATCGAACAATATCGGCGTTCTACCTCTATCCCACTGGTGATATTGCAGCGTCAGGGCATCGGTCAAGGGCGTGCCTTGCGAAAAGATCAGCCGCCGCTTGACCTCATCGAGAGCCAGGTGAAGGGTGGAGTCGATTGGCATTACATACAGCGGGACGCCTGACAGGAACAGCTTCTGTGCCGCACCGATATCCCCCAGAATGTTGTACTCGGGAACCGGCCCATAGGGGGCCGCGTTGCCGTAATCCGGCTTGATCGGTTCGATCCAGCCGCCCATCATCACGACGCGCTTCACTTTGCGAAACGTCTCCGGGCTTTCGTCGATCAAACCGCCGAGGTTGGACACCGGTCCGATGGCGACCAGGGTGATTTCGCCCGGATGTCGCCGGATTTGGCCGAGCATGAAATCAACGGCCTTCGGATGGGTGGGCCGGCCAAAGTGCCCCTTCTCACCGTAGACCTTTTGAGTCACCGTGGCGCCCTCCGGCAGAGGCGTCTCTATGCCTACAGCCACGGGGATGTCTTGTCGCCCCACTTCACCCAGCATTCGATCGAGGATCTTTGCCCGTGCCTGCGTGTCTCCCGAGGCTGCGGCAATTCCTAAAATATCGAATTCGGGGCTGCGCAAGGCGAGAGCCACCGCAAAGGCATCGTCGATGTCGCTGCCGATATCCGTATCGATGATGATCTTTTCCGGCTGCTTCGCGAGCGACGCGGAAGACTGTCCCAAAGCGACCCCGGAAAAGCCACCTGCAAGGAACAAGACGGATGCGACGATCCCGATGCGGCGGTACATGCTTCTTCCCCTGAGAATTGAGCTTTCTTCGCCCCAAGGTCGGGTGTGCCCGTAAAGGCCATCTCAATGCTCCCCAACCGGAGTTGCCGAGTATATTGGGTAGCGCTACCCGATACAAGCCAACGATCCGGGCAAGCCGCAGGTACGGGAAAGCGGAAATCATCCGTTATCGGGGGGCTCGAGCCGCGGACTTCCTTTTCACCAATGACAGCCTTACCACCTCTTGGCGTTGCAGCCCCGGCTTTCCGCTGCGTCGCCGACGGATATCCTCCACCAACAATTCCAGCGCACGCTGCGTCAGCTTTTTTATGGGCTGTCGAATGGTGGTCAAACCCGGCCAAACCGTGGATGCAAGCGGCGTATCGTCAAAGCCGACGATGCTCAGATCCCCCGGCACCTCCAGCTTCAATCGATGGGCGGCGGCCAGCGCACCGGCGGCCATGTCATCGTTGCTGGCAAAGATCGCGGTCGGTCTCGCATGACCTGCCAAGAGCTGCGTGGCAGCGTTGAAACCGGACCGAAACGTGTACTGCCCCTGCTTGACGCGGCTCGGCGGCGCCCTCAGGCCGGCCGCTTCGAGGGCGGCCACGAAACCCTCATGGCGCTGTGCTGAGTCGATTTGCCGCGGGTGCCCAAGAATGAAGCCGATGTCGCGATGTCCGAGCGACAGCAGATGGCGCGTCATCTGCCGGGCGGCTCGGAAGTTGTCGATTCGAAGCGACATGCCCCTGACATCGTCCCTGCCGGTGCCTACCGCGACGACCGGTATGCGGGCATCCTCGAATTGCATCAACAGGGTCGGGGAATCACAGACCGGCGTCGGCAGAATGACGCCATCCACACCTTCCTGCATGAGCCGGTTCGCCGCCACCCGCTCTTTTCGCGGGGAGGCACACCTCTCGATCAGCAATTGGCAGCCGATTCGACGGCTGTTCTCCAACAGATCAATGAGAAATTCGCTGCTGAAAGTAGCGCTCGGATTGCCGTACAACAGACCGATCTTGATGGCTCCCGCGCTCGCGAGGCTGCGTGCCGCGGCGTCCGGTGAATACCCCAGCCGCTCGATGGCGGCCTTTACCCGCGCCGAGTCTCGAACGGTCCGGCTTCCGTCGACGAATCGCGACACGGTCATCGGTGAGACACCGGCCAACTTCGCCACGTCGTGCAAGGTAACGAGACTTCTGCTTCGCCGCTTTTTCCTCATCGAGCCGGTTCCCGGGTGCTCATGTCATCGCCGTGAAATTCCACGAAGCCGTCCGGGTCCGAGGTCATGCGCGCCCCGTGTGCGCGGCAAAAGGAGCATTGATCGGCGCGTATGGACCAGCGTTGCGGTGCGAGTTCCGTCCGATAGGTAAAACTCAACGCTCCACAGTGACATTGGCCGTGATAGTTCATGGGGACGGTCCTTGGGCTTCGAGGGTGAACTCAACGGGATGCTAGCCGCCGGACACCGGCAGGGCAACGACGCATGCACCGCACGTTCGTGTTCCGCGGCTTCAACTTGACCTCCAGATTCCTGCGGAGCAGACTGATTTTGTCCGAGGGCCGCATTCCATATCTTCACGACAATGGCCGAAAAAAAACCGGGCGATCAGGCGGACAAACGCGCGGGGGCGCTCCGGGGACTTTCGGGGGTCTTTCTACAGCACCAGTCTTCGCTGAAGCGCTTCATTGCAAGGTTCGTTTCGCGTCCGCAGGATGTCGAAGACGTCACTCAGGAGGCATATCTCCGGGCTTTCGACGCCGAGCGCTCCGGCGAGCATGTACGCTCCCCCAAGGCCTTTTTGTTCCGGATCGCAAAAAATGTGGCGCTCAACGAACTCGCCAGAAAATCGCGATTATTGACCGATTACATAGAGGATTCCACCTCCCGAGATGTCATACAAGAGGACATCTCCGCCGAAGATCGGGTCATGGGTGACGAGAAGCTGACGATGTTTTGTCGTGCAGTGGTTACCCTGCCGGTGCAGTGCCGCCGCGCGTTTCTCTTGCGCAAGGTCCATGGACTTTCGCACAGGGAAATTTCAGACCGCTTGGACATATCGGTGAGCACGGTGGAAAAGCACGTGGCCAGCGGATTGCTCAGATGCAGTACTTACATGCGCGAGGGCGGCTACCCGGTGCACGTCGCGGAGCCTGCGGACAGAGAGCGCGGCAAGCTCCGCCGCGGTGAATGATGAGCAAGCTCGTTCAATTTCCCAACGCCCGGCAGATCGAGGTGGAAGCCTGCGCCTGGATTGCGCAACTCGATGGGAACCCCCCTTCCCCGGAAGACTTGACCGCGTTTCGCGAGTGGATCAACAGAAGCCCGCAGCACGCCCAAGAAATCAGACGCCTGTCCGCACTGTGGAGCGATCTGAACATCATGACGGAACTCGGGGTCCCGGTAAAAAAACACGGGCAAACCGCGAGCGATAAATTTCCGCGCGGCGCAGTTTTCGCCGTGGTTGTCGTGCTGAGCATGGCCGTGGCAATGTTTTATTTCCGCCCGCAGACCCCCGTCACCGCTGTGAATGTTCTTTATTCGACGAGTGTCGGTGAGCAAAAGCCGGTCACACTGGCGGACGGCAGCAGAGTCCTCCTGAATACCGATAGCCGCATACAAGTCAACTACAGCGCGCAGCGGCGGGAAGTGCATTTGCTGCGGGGCGAGGCTTATTTTGAGGTTGCGCACAATGCCAAACGGCCGTTCATGGTGTATGCGGGCGCAAACATGGTTCGCGCGGTGGGAACGGCATTTACGGTTCATTTGAAGGAGCAGGACGTCGAGGTCGTCGTGACCGAAGGCATCGTCGAGCTATCCGCAGTGGCAAATGGCAGCGGCGGCCCGGCCGCCAAAAACCTGATAAGACCGGCGGTCAAACTGGCCGACATCAAGGCGGGTCAGAGCGCCGACTTCAACCAGGAAGTCGAGTCCATTCAGCCCGTCATGCCGCTCGAAATCAAACGCAAGCTTTCGTGGCGGGAGGGGGTACTGGCGTTTTCCGGCGAGCCCCTCGAGCAAGTGGTGGCTGAAATCAGCCGGTATACGCCCGTCACCATCGTCATCTCCGATCCGGCCATCCGCAACGTGCGAATCGGCGGCTACTTCAAGGTCGGCGCGACCGACGCCATGCTCGAGGCCCTTGAAACCAGCTTTGGCGTGCGCGTCAACCGCGTCAACGACAAGCTTGTCTATCTTTCCGCGAAATAAAAAAAGTTAAAAATCGTATAGTGGGTTTGCATTTCTGGCATGTCTTATCAACCCGTGAGGACGCTGCAACTGAAGGTGTGGCGTGTATCGCGGGGGAAAATACCGGTACTGAGAATAGGGATGAGAAACTGCGGATCGGACTTGCCCGCTGCGTACTTGCGGCATGCCTGGTGCTCGCCGCATTCGCGGCGGGTGCGCAGGCCGCGGCGCAACGGTATGAGATCGACATACCTGCGCTTCGGGTGGACGCCGCACTGAAGGCGTTGGCGCGGCAAACCGAGGCGCAGCTGCTGTTTCCCTACGACCTGGTCAAGACGATCCAGGCCAACCCCGTTTCGGGTCGATACACGTTGCATGAGGCCCTGGAACTGCTTCTCCGGGACACCGGACTGTCCAGCAGCCTGACCAAGGGCGGAGTGATCACGATCTCCGCGGCGCCGGCAACTGCACAACGGGATGGTAACGGGAACATGATGGGGAAGAAAAAAATGTCGCTGCTGGGAAGCATTGCGGCACTCGTGGGAGTCGTCATAGGGCCGCACATGGTGCGGGCGGATCAGGCGGATACGGCCGATCAAGGCGCGAAGCTCGGCGAAATCATCGTCACCGCCCAGAAGCGTGAACAGCGCCTGCAGGACGTGCCGGTGCCGGTGGCGGCGATCTCCGCGGCGGCGCTCGTTGACTCCGGTCAACTACGGCTGCAGGACTTCTCCTCCAGCGTACCCGGCCTGGTAGTCCAACCAGGCGCCCAGTCCACCCAACAGCTGTCGATTCGCGGTATCGCGCCCGGCAGCGGCAATCCTACGGTGGGTCTCACGGTCGACGACGTTCCCTTTGGATCCTCGATTTCCGAAGAGGGCGTCCCCGACATCGATCCCAGCGACCTGGATCACATCGAGGTGCTGCGGGGCCCCCAGGGTACCTTGTATGGCGCCAATTCACTCGGCGGCCTGATCAAGTTCGTGACCGTCGACCCATCCACGGACCGCCTCAGCGGAGACGTGCAGGCGGGAATCGTCGGGGTCCAGCACGGCTCCGACCCGGGCTATAGCGTCCGTGGTTCCATCAACGTTCCGGTGAGCGACACTTTTGCCTTTCGGGCCAGCGGCTTTGCCCGCCAGGACCCCGGATATATCGACAATCCGGTGCTGCATATCGACGGCATCAACAAGACCGATCCTTACGGCGGGCGGCTCTCCGCGTTGTGGAAACCCGCGGAGAATTTGTCGCTGAAGCTGAGCGCCCTGTTCCAGGACTACCGGGGCGACGGCGTCAACGACGTGCTCGTCGATCCTCCCTATCCGCCGCCGCTCGGCGATCTGCAGCAGAACTACGCCCAGCGCGTCGGCCCCTTCTCGAGGAAGGTGCAGGCCTACAGCGCAATCCTGCACTGGAATTTCGGCGGCATCGACCTGACGAGCATCACCGGCTACAACGTCAACGGGTTTCACGACTCGTTTGACCTGACCGCCTACTTCGGCCCCATCACCCAGAGCATGTTCGGAGTCGCGGGCACGCCGCTTTTCGAGAGCACCGGAATCAAGAAAGTCTCGCAGGAAATTCGCCTCGCCAGCACGGGCCGCCATGTCGACTGGATGCTGGGCGGCTTCTTCACCCACGAACGCACCCACTTCGACCAGGACATCGACGCGGAGGATCCGGTTTCCGGACCGTTGGTTGGAAGCCTCGGCACGTCGCGCATCCAGGAAGCGTTCAGCGAGTATGCGGGGTTCGGCAATCTGACCTTCCACATCACCGACCGCTTCGACCTGCAGACGGGCGGCCGGCTGAGCCACAACACGCAGCGGCAGGACTCGCTCGGAACGGGGATATTACCGCCTGAGACGCATGCGGCATCGAGCGACAGTTCCTTCACCTACCTGCTGGTCCCGCAGCTGCGGCTATCGCCGAATCTGATGGTTTACGCCCGGATTGCCTCGGGCTACCGTCCCGGCGGCCCCAACAATCCCGCGCCGGGCGTTCCGTCGACGTTCGAACCAGACCGCACCCGCAACTATGAAATCGGAGCCAAGGGAGATCTGTTCGACCGGGCTGTTTCATTCGATACCTCGGTGTACTACATCGACTGGCGCAACATCCAACTGAGCGAGTCGGAAAACGTGTTCAGCTACGTGGGTAACGGAGGCCGCGCCAAGAGCCAGGGTGTGGAACTGTCGATGGATTCCCATCCGTGGAACGGGCTGACGCTGTCGGGGTGGGTGGCATTGAGCGACGCGGTACTGACCCAGGGTGTGCCGCCTGCGGCGGTGGCGGCCGGCACCTATGGAGCGTCGGGGGACCGCCTGCCTTTGAGCTCCCGTTTCTCCGGCAGTGCCTCCGTACGCCAGGCCTTTCCGTTGGGTGAGGCGGTCGAGGGATTCGTGGGTGCCACGGTCACCTACGTGGGGCAGCGTGAAGGTGGCTTCCTGGCCCAGGGGACTCCCCGATTCTCCGTGCCCGGTTATGAAAAAATAGACTTTCACGCCGGCGTGCACCGCGACCCGTGGAGTGTGGACGTCTTCGCAAATAACATCGCCAACAAGCGCGGCTTGCTCAACGGCGGCGACGGCAACTTCCCCAATTTTGCCTATATTTACATTCAGCCCCGGACGCTGGGGCTGTCCGTGAAGCGCTCGTTCTGACCGGACGACCGCGCGTACGGAGGGGAAGCGGCATGAAGCGTGAACATGGGGTGCGCGGAATACGCTGGTTTGACACCGCGATGGTCCTGCTCGAACATGAGCAGCGCTCGCCGGCTCGACACTCTGAAGACTTGGTAGGGATGCAATCATCATTTCCCGCCGCAAAATGTTATTGGGCACCGCTGCATCAGCCTCGCTGGCTGCCATCGGCGATTCCTTCTGCCGCGAACGATCCCGGGCGGCGCCTGCCTGGAACTTGCCTGCCAAACGGCCGTTCAAGGTCATCGAGAATGAGTGGATTCCGATGCAGGACGGCGTGCGCCTGGCGGCCCGCTTGTGGATTCCGGAGGGCGCCGAAGCCCACCCGGTGCCGGTGGTCTGGGAGTACCTCCCTTACCGTTTGTGGGACGATTTGAGGTGGCGCGATGACAAGACGGGCGAGAACCTCGCCCCGTATGGGGTCGCCTTCGTGCGAGTCGATGTCCGAGGCAGCGGAAACTCCGAAGGGGTCATCGTCGACGAGTACGACGTCCCCGAGCTGACCGATGGTGTCCGGGTCATCGCCTGGCTCGCCAAGCAGTCCTGGTCGAACGGATCGGTGGGCATGCGGGGTATTTCGTGGGGTGGAATCAATACGCTGCAGATCGCCGCCATGAGGCCTCCGGAGCTCAAGGCCATCATGCCCATGGGTTGCGTCGTCGATCGCTATACCGACGATGCTCACTATATGGGCGGCGCCTACGGAGAACAGAATATCGGCTGGGGCACGGCCTTTAAGGGCGACATGGCGGGTCCGCCGGATCCGCAAGTGGTTGGCGAGCACTGGGAGACCCTGTGGCGTCAGCGCCTGGAAGCGACGCCGGCGATCGTCCGAACTTGGTCGACGCATGAGCGCTACGACTCCTACTGGAAACGCGGCTCCATTGCGACCGACTATGCTGCCATCCAATGTCCGGTCTATGTGGTCGATGGTTGGGGCGATCCGTACTCGAACATCATCGGCGAGCTTCTCGCCAACCTCAAGGCTCCCCGCAAGGGTTTGATCGGGCCATGGGGTCACATCTTCCCCAATCTCGCCACGCCCCTCGGGCTTGACTGGCTGTATGAGGAAGTGCGCTGGTGGCAGCAATGGCTCGACGGGATGGACACTGGAATCATGGATGAGCCCATGCTCAGGGTCTACATGATGTACGAGGCGGATTCGCAGGCGTTTCCCGACGAGGTGCCCGGGCGTTGGGTTGCGGAGGATATATGGCCCTCTCCTCGCGCCGCATCCTCGAACCTTTATTTCGACGCCGGCGGAAAACTATCGCCAACTGCGAAATCTCGGGACCACATCCAGTATGTCGGCGACAAGATCGTCGGCTTGACCAAGCCACAGTGGGTATACGGGCGCCCGACTGAGTTTGAGCAAACCCCGGACGACCGCAACTCGCTGGTGTTCGATTCGGCGCCGCTCGACCACGATCTGGAAATCCTCGGCTATCCGATCGCAAAGATCCGGGTCAGCGCCGATGTCCCGGTCGCCCAGATCGCAGTCCGCCTGACGGAAGTGACGGCGGAGGGAAAATCCTGGCTGGTCACTTACAACGTGCTCAATCTGACTCGCCGAGATTCGATGGAGCGACCGACCGCGTTGAAGGCCGGCGAGTTCTACGATATCGAGCTGCCCCTATACATGGCCGCGCATCGGTTCCGAAAGGGAAGCCGCATACGGGCCGCGGTCTCGGAGGGCTTATGGCCGCTCATCTGGCCATCGCCGCAAATCGCAACGCTTCAAATTGCGCTGGGCGCTTCACATCTCGTGCTGCCGGTGCGCCCCATCCCCCGAAAGGAGGCGCCATTCACCATTCCGGTCACCCACGCCGGCCGTGGTGGACCGACCCCGGCTCCCAATCGTGCGCAGATGCCAATTCGCGATACGACCGGACGAATCCGATATGACAGCAAAGGAGCGCCGGACACCACCTTCGTCTCGGCTGTCGGCACCTGCATCACGACCGCCTCGAACCGGATCATCGAGGTCACCGAGGGCGAACCGAACAGCTGCCGCATGAATTTTGGCCGCACGAGCCGCTGGAAACGCGATGATTGGGACTGCACGATCCAGTTCGGCGCAGACTTGACCTCGACTGCCCAAGAGTTCCATCTGAAAGAGTGGGTAGTGGCCAAGAAGGGCGACGTAGAGATATTCCGCCGCGAGACGCCAAGCACTATAAAGCGGGATCTTTTGTAGCGAACCGTTGAAAGGGCAGGGGAAATATGTTTGACTGATACGCACTTTATTTTACTGGCACGCACTCGAAAAATAATCAACGTCTGGGGATGCATGAATAAAATTGCGAGACTCTCACACGCGATCGCCGTGATCTTGAGCGGAGCTGGCGCGGACTTCGTCTATGCGGCGCCCGCATCCGACGCCGATGCGAATTCCCAAGCGATTCAGGAGATCACGGTTACTGCACAACGGCGCGTCGAGAACATGCAAGACGTCCCGATCACGATTCAGGCGCTCACGGCGGAAACGTTGACGCAGTTGAACGTGCAGACTTTC
>Ga0105240_10006361_pt1 | contig 17387 bp, 14 predicted proteins | sample KBSC54metaG_FD_80426 | JGI IMG/M metagenome (GOLD analysis project Ga0105240, IMG submission 80426) | Corn rhizosphere microbial communities from Kellogg Biological Station, Michigan, USA - KBS C5-4 metaG | ecosystem: Host-associated > Plants > Roots > Rhizosphere > Soil | place: Michigan, USA...
CATCGCAACGATGGCGAAGTCTCTTCCAAAGGACTGGGAAAAAAAGAACGTTGAAATCGTTTTGCACACAACCGTGAAGAACCAGGTCCCCGGTCCCGCTGAGATTGTCGCTGCCTACTCCTGGTGACGCTTCCGACGGCCGTCCTCGAGCAATGCCGAAAACCAGTGCCACCTGAATAAAACCTGCCCTCGGCCAAGCGGCGGGCGACTGACCACGGCTGCACCTCTGAATTCGCTTGTCAAAACGCCAAAGACGCCTTCAGCGCCTATGACCGTCAGCTCGCATCGATCGCGTCCTGCTCCGATGCGTGCACACTGAAGAGTGGCAGGATACCGACCATCTTGAATGTCTTCGATACAAAATTCGATGGGTTCACCAGCCTTACGGCACCGCCGGCCTTCTTCGTCTGACGAAGCGCATTCACGACAGACCCGATCGCCGATGAGTCGATGAATGTCACCGCCTCCAGATCAAGAACAAGGCATATGTGACCGGACAAGATCGAACGCTGAAATGCGTTCTCAAAGAGCGAAACCGGCTCTCCGCTCGTGAATCGACCTTTCACTTTCAGGACGCAAACAGCCCCGGTCTCCCTAATATCCAGGTCCACGAGCTCATCTTTCCGGCGAGATTTCGCTTTACAGTGAGACTTGAGAATTGTTAATCTCACAGCCTCAACTACTTGAGAATCAACAGCTCCCCTCCCCTTGTCAAGGCCAGTTTTTTTCAACGATTGAGTCTGGGTCTGAATGCGCTCACCTGTCGACGATGCCGGGATAGATGTTGGTGTTCAACTTCTTGCGGTGCACGACCCAACCTCGCGCGCCGCTATCATCGCAGCCGTCGCCGTAGCGCAGCTTCCCAATTGCGCATGCGCAATCCATCGTTTTTCCGCGGAGGAAGTTGAGAACGCCTGGACCCTGATTGGGTTGGCGGGCGACATCTCGCCCGAGCCCTCCGCGACAAGCTCTGGAAACCGCCTCATGGCTCCTTTGGTCCTTGAGACTCCGCAGGTCCTCATCTATTCTGCGTCGGAAATCCTTCGCGAAGACTACTCGCACCTCCATATCTCCCGCTCTGTATCCTCGATCGCTTATGTGCCGCTGCTGTTGAATGAACAGCTTGTGGGAGCGCTCGAGCTGCTCTTTTTTTCCGGAACTCCCCACCTCAAAGATCTCGAGACCATTGCTCCTCTTACCCAGTTGGCTGCTCCTGCAATCATTGCGGCTGAGGGCAGCGAGGCGCAGAAGCGCGATCTCCTTGATTCACTCCATCGGATGTCTCAGCTCTACGACCTGGAGAAATCGCTGAACGCGACTTTGGAGTTGGAGCCTTTAACCGCGCTGATTCCGGGCAAGGTTGCGGCCATCCTCCCCTGCCAAGCCGTACACCTCTGGATGTTCGATGGAGAGACTCTCCGCCTCATGGCGAGCGATGGGGAGGATACCACCGCGACGGTGGGCGAAACTCAATCGCCGGGCGAAGGTTATGTAGCCGATATGGCTGAGGAGGGCGAGTCGATCGTCATCGTAGATCCCTCCGATGAACGGATCGTTCAGCGCAATCGCGCCCATTCGGGGTCCGCATCCTCTCCCGTGTGCAGTGTTTTGCTCGTTCCCCTGATGCAGGATGATGCTGAGGTTGGCGTCCTCGAAGCCATCAACCGAGAAGGTCATCCGTTTGATGATGACGATCAGTTCTTGATGATGTCGGTGGCTGAAACAGTCGCGAGCGCGCTGAAGAACGCGAGCCTGCTTCATGCTGAGCGCAAGCTGGAAATTCTCAAGGCGCTCGTCGACGTTAGCGGTGAAATCACTTCCACGCTTCGTCTTGATCGGCTGCTCGGCATCATCGTAAACAGCCCGCAGAACGTCCTGCCTTATGAGCGATGCGCGATCGCTCTCGACCAGAGGGGCAAGCTACAACTCAAAGCTGTTTCAGGCATGGCCGCGCTTCCGCTCGGTGACATCAGCGTAGAGCGCCTCAATCAGCTCATGCGTTGGCTTTCCACCCAGGAAGAGACAATTCACATCAGGCAGACAGAACATCCCGACGCGGCCGAAATACCTGCTCCGGTAATCGAATACTTCGCGGCAACTGGATTTCGCGCTCTCTACGCTACGCCTCTGGTGGACGATCAGGGCCGGGTAGGCGTACTCACATATGAAAGCAGTCAGTCCGAGTTCCTCGATGCACCGCACATCGAAATGATCAAGATTCTGGCCGGGCAGGCAACAGTGGCGATTCGCAACGCCCTGCTCTACCGAGAAGTTCCGCTGATCAGCCTCATCGAACCGCTCGTCAAAAGGAAGCGGAAGCTCCTCAACGACACACGAAGTCAGTGGATGATCCTCGGGATCATCTTGGAGTGCGTGCTCTTTCTTTCCGCATTCCCTTTACCTATGAGAGTTGCAGGCGATGCCACAGTGGCGCCACAGCATATCGTCACCGTCGCTGCTCCGGTGGATGGAGTCGTGAGTTCCGTTCTCGCGCATGAAGGGCAGCGCGTCAGCGCAGGTGAAGTACTTGGGGAGATGAATGATTGGCAGTGGCGCACCGAGTTGATTTCTGCCGAAGCAAAGTTCCAACAGGCCTCACTCGCAATGCAGAGTGACTTGGCACGCGGCGCGCCTCAATCCGGCGCGGACCGCACCCAGGCTGAATTCATGCGGGCAGAGGTTGCACGTGCCCAGGCCCGCCTTGAAAATGCACAATTTCGCTCGCCTATTGAGGGCGTGGTCGTCACACCTGATCTCCAGAATCTATCTGGCAAGCGTCTCGATGCCGGAAATACTTTCGCGCAGGTTCTCGACCTCTCCTCGGCCATCGTGCAGGTGGCCATCCCGGAACGCGATCTCGTATTGATGAAGCCCGGCGAGGAAGTCGCTATCAAGCTCGACAGTTACCCGCAGCGCACATTCCGAGGGCGGATCTCTATCGTAAGCCCGGAAGCCAGGGCCGTAGACGGCGAACGCACCTTCAACGTCGAGGTGCCTCTTTCAAATGCAGACGCTACTCTGCGCACTGGCATGACAGGACGTGGCAAAGTGTCGCTGGGCTGGCATGCTGCGGGATATGTACTGCTGCGCCGGCCTGCGCTGTGGAGCTGGCAAACTCTGTGGAACTTGATCGGTTGGTAGAAAATATGAAAATCAAAGCTCGCCAGCGCGTTCATATCTCGGTTGCAACAGCAGTACTCGCAACATGTTTGCTCTGCTTGGGTTGCGAGTCTCATACTCCTGCGGTAGACGCTAGCGCAGATCCCATACAGCCGACATCTACCCAACCTGAAAAAGCTCCGCCAGTGCCGCAGCCTGCAGTTGAACACCCTGACCTGCAATCGTTCACAACCACTGGTCCTCTCGTCGCGGAGCAGCAGGCAGACATCTCCGCCGAGCGGAACGGACGAATCGAAACCGTGAACGTTCGCTTCGGCGACCGAGTTAAAAAAGGACAGTTGCTCGCTCAACTCGACGACCGCGAAGTACAAGCAATCTGTGCGGCACACGAGGCGCAGATGCATTCGGCACTGGCCCAGCTCCGCGAATGGCAGGCAGAGCAGTTGACCGCTGAATCCGACCTCCGCCGCGCCACCGCTATGCGCGACGCGAAGATCATCAGCGAAGAGAACTGGGAGCACGCGAAGTATCGCGTCGACGAGACTATTGCCGAGGTCGCCCGCTATCGAGAGGAGGCAACGGCCGCTGAAGCGAACCTGAATACTGCGAAAGTGCAGCTTGAGCAGTCACGCATTACTGCACCATTCGCCGGAGTGGTGGGCCGCAGCTCTGTTCGACTTGCTCAGGAAGTCAAGCCCGGTGACGTGCTCTTCTGGGTCACCGCCGAATCGCCTCTTCAAGTCTTGTTCACGGTTCCCGAAACAGCCATAGCCGCATTCAGCACCGGGAAAAAGCTAGATCTCACCACCGCAGATTACCCAAGCCTCCACCAGCAGGGGCGCATCAGCCGCGTGAGCCCAGTGATTGATCCAGCAAGCGGCAGCATCCAGATCATAGGTGCGGTTGTTCACCCATCACCCCTGCTCAAGCCGGGGATGACGATGCAGGTGAGATTGAATCAATGAACCTGACCGAAGCCCTTGATGCGGTTCTCCCGCAGCTACCCCAGGCTCGCGCATCGCGCTCGCAGCCCCCGCGTCTCGATCCTGACCTGGTGGTTCACGACACGGTGCTTGATGGCGAACCAATTGTGGGCGTCCTCAAGCGCGGCAAGAACGCCTACTTCCGTCTGACTCCGTTCCAGTGGCAGTTGCTTCAGCTTTTCGATGGGCAGCGTTCCTATGAAGAGATCTCGCAACTCTTCAGCAACCAGAGTGGCGCAGCCATCTCTACCCAGGACGTTCGTGCGTTTGCCTCGGAGATGGAGGGCTCTGAGCTTTGGTACGAGAGCCACCAGGACAAAAATCTGGCGATGCGCGAGAAGCTGCTAGCCGAGCGAGAAAGGCGCACCAAGGCCCAACTGAATATTGCTCACATCAGCTTTTCCGCATGGGATCCCGATCGGTACTTCGATTGGCTGGATGCGGTTGCTGGCCGCTTCATCTACAGCCGCTGGTCCTTGCTCGCGGCCATTCTGCTATTTGCCCTCGAAACCGTCATGGTCGTGAATAACTGGAAGATGATTGCACCTGACACGGCAACCTTCTTCAATTTCGGTGAGAAGAATCTGAATGATCTCGCGCGCTTCTGGATATTGATCATGATTGTCGGTTTCATTCACGAATCAGCGCACGGGCTCACCTGCAAGCACTATGGCGGGCAAGTACACAGCATGGGCTTGATGTTCCTGTACCTCACTCCGTGCTTTTTCGTGGATGTGACGGAGAGCTGGATTTCGGCAACGAAGATCCAGCGCCTCGCCACGATTATTGCGGGGATCTGGATCGAGCTCGTCGTCTGCGGAATCGCGATGGCGTTCTGGCTTCACGCTCCCGCCGGAAGCTGGTTTCACAAATTGATGTACGAGTTTATCTTGCTGACCGGAATTGCCGCGGTTGTCATCAACCTGAACCCACTGCTCAAATTGGATGGTTACTATTTCTTAACAGAGATCATCGAGATTCCCGAGTTAAAGGAGCGGTCATCCGCGTTCGTTTCGGCCTGGATCAGAGCGAAGATTTTCAGGCTCGCCGTCAATATCCCCGTCGTGCCGCGCAGACGCGTTCTGCTATTTGTCATCTACGCCATTCTCTCTGCCGCTTACAGCTACTTTTTGCTCTTCATCGTTCTTCGCTTCGGATACCGGGTAAGTACAAGGTGGCTGGGCGAGTTCGGTGTCATCCCAATCGTGACAGTCGCATTCTTTATGTTCCGCTCGCGGCTGAAGGCTTTGGGTAGCATGTTGAGCTCGAGCTGGACCCACCTGAAACACAACAAGTTCATGCGCAGCCCTGCCTTCACAGGAGGAGCTATCGCAATATGCGTGCTTCTGTTTGCTCCCCTCTGGCGCGACCGCGAACACGCATATTTCGTCATCGAAGCGGCTCAGTCGCATACGGTCTGTGCAGCGGTACCTGGACAGGTGGAGTCCGTCTTCGTCCGGGAAGGCGAGCATGTCCATGCGGGACAGCCGCTGCTCAAAATGACCAGCATCCAGGCAGCATCGATGCGATCGGCCGCCATCGCCAGATCGGGCCAGGCTCAATTTGGCACTTTCGATTCAGAAATCCGCGGTCAGAGCATCGGAGCCTTTGCGGCCGATCAGATGGCCGCTTTGCAGAATACACGTTTGGCCAATAATGCTGTATCGTCGCTCGTCGTTGCCGCGCCCGCTGATGGCACCGTTCTCGGGGATAACCCCGCGAATCTCATCTACGAGAACGTCGCATACGGACAGCCGCTGATTCGAATCGCCGAGGGCGCGAGCGTAGCGCGAGTTTTTATTCCCGCTGGCACCCTGCCGCGTGTCCCTCCCGGAGCCGATGTCGGACTCCAGATGCCCGGGCAGTTCCCGATTGTTCATCTGCGACTGACATCGATCTCGGGTGAGCCGGTTGGACTGCCGTCAGGTCTGGTTTCAGCAGAGAAGTACAAAGGCCTCACGCTCCCAGTCTTCTACACCGCTGTGATTCCCGTTCCTGGAGAAATCGGCCCAGCAGCATACGGCACATCCGGGGAGTCGATCGTCTTCGGGGCCAGGCGAAGTATCGCTCAACGCCTCGGCTCTGGCCTGGCGAACAAGCTGAGAAGTTATATCTGGTGGTAAACACGACGACGGCGGCCTGAGGCCGCCGTCGTCGTCTAGGGGAGAGTTCCTACCCAAGGAACGTGATCTTAGATCGCACGGCCGACCTTGAGTGCGGACCGGAATGCGGTGGCCAGTTTCGCTGCGCTGATGGTGTTGGCTGCTGCCTTCGGGCTTACCTTGACAGGAGTGGTCTTCTTTGAAGGGCTGTTGCTGATCAGAGACTTCTTTATAACCGCCATGATTGATCTCCCGGAATTCGATTTGTTTGACTTTGCTCAGGCCTTCTTTTCAGAAGGCATTGTCTGAATGGTCACGGTACCCAGGCTCAGCAGTAGACCCTGCCAACCTTCATCGAGGTCTTCAACGTAGTCTGCATCGCCGTCGCGAGCTTCGCTGAGGAGATTGCGGCTTTGGGACTCGCCTTCTTCGTCGGTGTCTTCTTCGAACTCTTGTTGCTGATCAGAGACTTCTTCGTGATTGCCATGCTGTTCCCCCAGATATTGGTTTGAACACCCGTACGCATGAATAGATTGCAACCGGCATGCCAAAGTAGACGATGCAGAGATATTCTCGCGGAAGTACATGCAGTGCCACAATTTACATCACAGGCCGGCTTGACTCAGAAAAAACGAAGGACGCACCCGAAAGGTCACTTTTTAAACGTTAGAGGCTAATTTTTAACCCATGAGGCTAGCTAGAGCGAATATTTGCGACATAGATATTTCATTCGTTGCACGTCCAGGCTCAGTAACCGCGCTGCTGCGGTCTTGCTTCCGTCGCCCCTGCGCAGAGCTGTTGAGAGCAGTGCCAACTCAAGCTGGCGAATCTGGCCATCGAAATCTGTGCCGCCTTCCGGCAGGAGGATCGCCTCGCTGGCGGCGAGACTCCGCTCCACGACTCGCGCGGGCAAATCTCCTGGGCCGATCTCGTCGCCGCGGGTCGTAATGACAAGCCGCTGTATCAAATTCTCCAGTTCGCGCACATTGCCTGGCCAGGAGTGCTCCTCCAGGGCGCCCAGGGCTTCCGCCGTCAGTCGTTTTACCGGTATTCCGTTAGCGGTACAGTGCACTTGAAGCAAATGCTCGCAAAGCAGCGCGATATCCCCCGCCCTTTCACGTAGCGGCGGAAGATGCACTGGGATCACATGGATCCGATAGTACAAATCCTCGCGAAACCGACCTGTCCGAACCATCTCTTCAAGAGGCTCGTTGGTGGCGCAGATCAGTCGAAAGTCGATTTTGCGGAGCGCCCGCCCTCCAAGCCGCTGCACATGATGATCCTCCAACACTCGCAACAGTTTGGTCTGTAGCGCCAGGGTCAGAGTTGCAATCTCATCAAGGAAGAGCGTTCCGCCGTCCGCCATCTCGATGTGCCCCGGCCTCGATTCAGTCGCTCCGGTGAAGGCACCCTTCTCGCTGCCAAACAGTTCCGACTCGATCAGATTCTCCGGCAAAGCCGCACAATTCAGGCGGATGAATGGCTTTTTGGCTCGATTGCTGAGCGCCACAATGGCCCGGGCAGCCAATTCCTTACCGGTGCCACTTTCGCCTCGGATGAGAACGTTGATGTTGCTTTTTGCAATCTGCTGTATCGCATCGTACACACGCCGAATCGACTCACTGGCACCGATGAAGTCTTCGAAACGGCTGGCCTCGAGCACCTGCTTCCGCGAACGCTCTCGATCCGCCTGCTCGCCTCTTCGGCGAACACCTTCCACAATGGCCGTTCGGACCTCCGCAACATCCACGGGGGTCCGGAAGTGCGCATCAGCTCCGGCATCGGAAGCAAGTTTCTCGACAGACCGGCTGCGTGCGCGGCTGACGGAGATCAGAGTAAAGTTCGGGTTAACCTGGCGCATCTCCTGCAGTACGGCGATCCCGCCAAACGACTCTTCGCCCACGGTATCGATGTCCAGAACTAACGCAGAAATTCCCTTCTCGCGAGTCCATCGTGCTAGATCATCGTACGAGTGGCGAACGACGACCTCGCACCAAGGCCTCAATTCCGCATCAAGAAGCTCGACGAACTCGTCATCTACCGCGACAATACACACCACCGGATGAGACTGCGCTGCCGAAGCAATCTGCCTTGGAGAACCAGTTCGCGGTGAGAGCATAATCGAATCTATATAGGAGGAACCGATCCACCCTCAAGTGTTTTCGATCTCTGGCTTAATAGTCCGGTCTTGGACCCAGCGCCCGGCCACGGCTTGTGCTCTCAAAAAGGAGCGGGCACCAGGTGCCTTACAAGCCTCGTCAAGCCTTTTCAGATGGCACCTGTGCCCGATGTGTCCATCAATTTATCGCGGTAGAAGTACACGAACCCACACAGCGTTTCATTGAGTCTATTTGGGGATTTATAGACGCTTGTGACTCGTGGAGTCATGGTTTCTTCAGCTGCGAAAGATGTGATTCGCACTCAGAAACACCGAGGGTCAATCGGAGTGAGCCGTAGAGACTCCTGGCCTCCTCCCAAAGCTTTCGGGCTAAGACCGAATCGCCTTCCTCCTCGATTAGGAGCGCATAGGGCCTTACGGTATTCGCAAGATCAAGCAGTTTCGTGTTGAGATTGCTACGGTAGAGTTCGAGAGCCTCTTCAAACAGCGGTTTCGCTCCCTCGAGATTGTGCTCCTCCTGGTAGATATCCGCGATGTGGCGAATGGTGTGAGCGTACGCAAGAAGTTCGTTCGTCTCGCGATACACCTTGGCTGCACTCGAATAGTATTCGCGAGCAGCTTCATAATCGCCTTCGTTACGAGCCTGGCGACCTTTCGAGATTGCCTCGATCGCAGCATGCATAATGACGCAGCATATAGGAATTGCTTACTCCCGTGAAGTCATCCAGGATCCTACTCTCAGGGTTTTAAAGCAGCCAGGCTGAATGTAATGCGGAGCCAGGAGCCGACAGGTCGACGTTGGCTATGGCTATAATTGACTTGCCTGCCCCTCACTGCCCTCTCAGAACGAATGGGCTGCCTTCGGAGCGGAACGAACTTCTATCTGAAATGAAACGACGCAAATCAATCGCCGGGATTGCCCTCCTCGCCCTCTTTCTGTTTGTGCCCGCCCTAAAGGCACAGGATGGATTGCGAGGTGCGTTGTCACGGGACGCCAAAACGGCGCACGTGTTGGCTGAGCTGTGGTCGCAGATTGCAGCCGCTGACTTTGACAACGATCAGAAGCCGGACGGAGCTTTGCTTGTAGAAACCGGAGCCCTGGACGGGACCCGAGCTTTCCAGATCGAGCTTCACCTCACAGCTAGCAAGAACGCAGGCATCACATTCTCTTCTGCTGAAACCGGCCTCACCATTTCGGCTCTCGATGTGAACCAAGACGGTATTCCAGACATCGTTGTCGAAAAGGCATTCACGCGCCAGCGGCTTCAGGTCTTTCTGAATGATGGACACGGTGCTTTTCGCAAGGCGAGGGCTGAGGATTATCCATCTCCGGATTCATCTGCGCCAAACTGGCGGGCTGAACTGCCCCAGAGCTGGCCTGTGTTTTGTCTTCCTGTATCGCGCAACTCCGAGACGGACACTTGCGAGCGCGTCTCGCTACTCGGTCGGGATCCCTCGAGTCGCCTGAGCTTCTGGCCTGAGGTGCTTTTGGCCCAATCGGCGGCCCGCGCGCCAGCGCCGGCCCGCGCACCTCCCTCTCTCCTCTCTCTCTAATCCCCTTTTAGTCCGGCAGAACAGAAATCGCACACGTGTTTGTGGGCATTCCCCTCGAATGCGTGCGACTAGTGCTCGCGTTCCTGCGTTCCGACAGCGACACACGATTCGAGAGACAGCAAATGAAAGCGAATTGCATCTTCCTCACCGGTGCGGGCTGGATCCTCGCTCTCTCCGGAGTGGTTAGCGTAACCGCCTGCCGTCAGGAACCGACTCTGGCCGCTCCGGCGTTGAGTAGGCACACAACATCCAATCCGGTGGTATTTGTGCCGGCGACCGAGGCGCCTCTCGCGAATCAGCTGACCTTGAGTGCAAAGGTTCAGACCGACCCCGCCCGATCATTCCGGGTCTTCCCACCAGCGAGCGGGAGAGTGCTTGCGGTGAGAGTGAAGCCCGGAGACACCGTCTCTCGAGGCGAGATTCTTGCAACGATCGAGAGCGCAGATGCGGGCTCAGCGCAATCCGATCTCGCGAAGGCGCAGATCGAGACCGAACGGGCGCAGCGGGCTGCAAATCGCGAAAAGGGCCTGCTGGACCACGGAGCCGCGGCCGAAAAGGATTACATCGATGCGAAAGCTGCAGCGGACTCTGCGCAGGCAGAGCTGGCCCGTGCTATGAGGCGCCTCGAAGTTCTGGACATGAATGCGCAAGCAACAACAGACAGTATTCCGCTCTTATCTCCGAGCCGCGGCGTGGTTTTGACCGTGAATGCAGCCCCGGGCGAGTTCTCGAAGTCGCTGGACAACGCAGACCCCTTGATAACCATTGCTGACCTGTCGACGGTCTGGGCAATAGGGGATGTATTTGAGAAAGACATCGCAAGAGTGCAGCCTGGAGGAAAGGTGACGATAACGGTGGGCGCGTTCCCCGGCCAGGTCTGGAAGGGGCGCATCGATTCAGTCTCCGGCGCTCTCGATCCGGTTACGCGCACGTTAAAGGTCAGGGTGGCGCTGCCGAATCCAGGCGACAAGCTCAAGCCGGAGATGTTTGCGACGATTCACGTGGATGTTGGCCCGCATATAGCCATCGTTGTGCCAGCCGCGGCTGTGATCCATCAAGGCGAGAACACGATCGTATTCGTTGAGATCAACGGTAACCCGGAGCAGAAGAACGTAACGACGGGTCAAGCTGTTGATGGAAAGCTCGAAATCACGTCCGGCCTCCACGAGGGTCAGCGAGTGGCGGCGAATGGAGCTGAGCTCCTGACCGGCGGAGCGAGCCAGCAATGAAGGGACTGATAGCAACGATCCTTCGTTACCGGATCATGGCGCTCATCGCGATGGCCGCATGGCTGGCGGCGGGAGCCTGGGCAATGCTGCGACTGGACATCGAAGCCTACCCCGATCCCTCCCCTCCACTCGATGATGTCATCACCCAGAATCCCGCATGGTCGGCGGAAGAGATGGAGCAGCAGGTGACCGTACCCATTGAGACGACACTCAATGGTATTCCGCATCTCGAATATGTTCGCTCGACAAGCTTGTTCGGACTGAGTGATGTGAAACTGTACTTCGATTTCGACTCAGACTATTACGCGGACAGGCAGGAGGTTCTGAACCGATTGCAGACCGTGACGCTGCCGCAGGGATTGCAGGCGCAACTTTCGCCATGGTCAGCTGTGGGCGAGATTTATCGCTACCAGCTTAGAGGTCCAAGCTACAGCCTGAATGAATTGAAAGCAACGCAGGATTGGTTTGTGGTCCGTGAATTGAAGCAGGTGCCGGGCATCATCGACGTAAGCACCTTTGGCGGCACCACGAAGCAGTATCAGGCCGAGATCGATCCGAACAAAATGCTGCAATACAATGTCACGCTGCCACAGGTGATTACGGCAGTAAACTCCAGCAATCAGAATGCAGGAGGCAACTATCTCGAGATCGGCGATCAGAACGTAAATGTGCGCGGCGTCGGCCTTTTGCAGGGTCTCAATGAGATGGGAGCCGTGCTCGTCGCAGAACACAATGGCGTTCCTATCTACCTGCGAGACGTTGCCAGCGTGCGAGAAGGCTTTCAGCCTCCGCTAGGGCGTGTCGGTAGAGATCGCCAGGACGACATCGTCAAGGGAACGGTGCTTCTGCAGCGCGGAGAGCAATCGCTGCCAGCGCTGAAGGCGCTGCGCGAGAAGATCAAAGCGCTGAACTCCGGTCTTCTGCCAAAGGGCATGACGATTGACACCATCTACGACAGAACGGCACTCATCGATAAGACAACCGACACAGTGTGGCACGTTGTGCTGACGGGGCTGACGCTCGTCACGTTGTTGCTGCTGGTCTTTTTAGGAGACGTGCCACTCGCTCTTGTCACTGCCCTCACAATTCCCTTTGCGGTAATGTTCGCGTTTGGATTGATGTCCGCGACAGGTCGATCAGCAAACCTAATATCCATCGGGGCTATCGATTTCGGAATCATTGTCGATTCGGCAATTGTGGTTCTCGAAAACATCTATCGCCGCCTTCATGAAGCGGAAAATGAGGAGCGCCGTCTGAGCCTCATAGCAGAAGCAAGCTCAGAAGCCGCAAAGCCGGTGCTGTTCTCCACGCTCATCATCATGGTGGCCTTCATCCCACTGTTCACCATGAAGGGTGTACCAGGGCGGATCTTCGCACCCATGTCCCTTGCGTATGGATACGCTCTGATCGGCGCGTTGCTGTTTGCGCTGCTGTTCGCGCCCGTTCTCGCTTCCTACCGACGATCAGTACGGAGCGGACACAAGGCCGATCCGTGGCTAATGCTCCGGCTCAAGTACCACTATGAGCGCGTCCTCATTCGAGTCGTGCATCACCGGAAAGCTGTGTTAGCGATTTCGGTCGTTTTGTTGATTGCCGCTCTGGGGTGCTTCGCGCTCGTCGGAGGCGAATTCATGCCCCCTCTCGAGGAGGGCAACCTGTGGATTCGCGCAACCCTGCCGCAAGATGTTTCGCTCGACTACTCGGCAGAGATAGCGGAACAGATGCGCCGAATCATTGGCTCGTTCCCCGAGGTTTACCAGGTGGTATCGCAAGTGGGCCGGCCGGATGACGGAACCGATACAACAACTTTCAACAACATTGAATTCGAGGTCGATCTTAAGCCGGAATCGAAATGGACCACGGCGCATAACAAGGATAAATTGATCGACCAAATGAACCGGGACCTCTCAAGATATTCGGGCGTGTCACTGAATTTTTCGCAAAACATCCAGGACAACGTGGAAGAGGCAATGTCGGGCGTCAAAGGCGAAAACTCGTTGAAGCTCTTCGGCGATGACATCGAGGTGCTGGCGACAACGGCAAAACGAATTATGAACGTGATGGAAAAGGTCCAGGGCATTACTGATCTTGCGGTGTTTAAAGAGACGGGACAACCAAATCTGATTATTTCGGTGGATCGAGCAGCAGCAGGGCGTTACGGGCTGATGGCTGCGGATATCAATACCGCGGTGCAGGCAGCGATTGGCGGTACCGCGGTGACGCAGATCCTTGAGGGTGATCGCCGGTTCGATTTCGTGCTTCGATACCAACCGCAATACCGCGAGACTGTCGACGAGATGAGAAACATTCTCCTGCCAACAGCCGATGGCGGCCGAGTTCCACTGGGCGAGGTTGCAACTATCGGATTTCGCGAGGGGGCATTCATAATTTATCGGGAGAACGGACGGCGTTATATCCCCATCAAGTTCAGCGTTCGCGGCCGCGACCTCGCTGGAACCATTACGGATGTTCAGCAGCATCTCGAGCACTCCCTCGCTTTGCCGGAGGGATATCACTATGAATGGGCCGGTGAGTACGACAGCCTGCGAAAGGAACAGCGAAGGCTCACGATCATCATCCCCATCACGATAGGCGTAATCCTCGGCCTTCTCTATGTGTCGTTCAATTCGATTCGAGACGCACTCGCGGTGATGTCTGTGCTTCCGTTCGGCATTGCGGGGGGAGTGCTGTCGCTTTTGATCTCACGTACGCCCTTCAGTATCTCTGCAGCGGTCGGCTTTGCCTCGATCATCGGAGTCGCCACATTAGGTGGTCTCGTCTTTGTGGCTGGCATTCGTCGCGCAGAGGCGCATGACCATGGCCTTCACCATTCCATCATTCGCGCCAGCGTCGGAGAGATGCGTGCTGTATTGATGGCTTGCCTGGCCGCCGGCTTGGGATTGCTTCCCGCGGCGCTATCGCATGGGATAGGAGTTCAAGCGCAGCAGCCGCTCGCGCGTGTGGTTGTTGGAGGAATGGTTACAACCATATTCGCAATCCTGATTGTCGTTCCCGTGATGGCGACCCTCGGGCTGGTAACAACGAACGGAATGGAAGGGGAGGCGCAGTTGTGAGAAATTACATTCGGCACTTGCTCTCTTCGGCCTCCGCACGAAGAGTGACGACTTTGTCGACGGTCGCATTCGTCACAGTTCCGTGTTTCGCGCAGCAGCCTCGAACTTACACCTGGGATCAGATCCAGGACCTCTTTCTGCGGTCGAATCCAACCCTGCGAGCTCAGGAGCAGAGCATCGTCTCGAGAAGGGCTGCGGAGATGAGCGCGGCTGCCCGGCCGAATCCTACGCTTCAAAACGACACCACTTCGGCGACGGTCGGCATATACCAGGAGTTCGAAATCGGCGGCAAAAGATCAGCTCGCATTCGCGCCGCCAGGCTCGCAACCCAGATTTCGCAGACAGATGCGGCTGATGCGAGACGAACGCTAACGTTGGACCTGAGACAGGCGTTTGTATCCGCACTGCAGGCGAAATCAGACCTGCAATTTGCCCGCGACAACCTCATTAACTACAAGCGAACCGTAGATCTCAATCGCGAGATGCTGCAGCAGGGAGAGATCGCACGCGCGGACTTTCTTCGCATTCAGTTGCAGATGCTCCAATTTGAGACCGATCTCGATGATGCCGGTCTCGAGTTGAAGACAGCCAAAGCGGCTATTCGCGGTTTGCTCGACTCCGCGAATGTTCCTGATGAGTTCGAAGTGGAGGGAGAGCTGAAAGCGCAACCGTTCGACAGGAATCTCGCGGACCTGGAGAAGCTGGCCCTCCAGAATCGGCCTGACGTCAAGTCCGCTGAGACGGGAAGTCTGAAGGCATCAGCAGACGTGCGGCTTGCGTTGGCAAACCGCTGGCCGGACCCGACCATCGGAACGTCATTTCTGCATACCGGAAACGAGATGCCTGGACCGCACTGGTTCCAGCCGTTCTATCCGAAAGGGGGCACGTCCAACGCCGTAGGCTTGGGAATGGTGTCACTCACGCTTCCAATCTTCAATCGCAATCAGGGAGAAGTCGCTCGTACGAAATCCGAGGAGATACGTGCAGGCTTTCTGGGGCAGGCTGCACGGAACCAGGCGATCCAGGATGTCGAGTCGGCATACGCGAAGTTTGTCTCAGCGCGCGAGCGGCTCCGATTGTATGAGGATACGTATCTCGGTGCGGCCAAGCAGTCGCTGGACATTGAGGAGTTCTCATTCCACCAGGGGGGAGCATCTGTTCTCGATTTTCTCGATGCTGAACGAACCTACCGCGCGACTCAGCTTGGTTATCACCAGCAAATGGCTGCTTATCTCGACACTCTGGCTGAGCTGCAATCGGCGGCTGGTCTGACTGTCGGTCCGTGAAAGGACTGAACTTGAAACGATCACTCAATCGTAAGGTCAAGGTCGATATACCAGGCGCGAGCCGTCCCCCAGAGCCCGAAGAAGTCTCGCCGCTGATGCCGGACATTATCGGTCTAGTTGGTGTTGCTCTTGCAGTCATCGGTATGTCAGACCTGTTGTTGGGACCACGCCTCATCGTTCTCTTGGCCAGTTCTGTATGCATGCCCGTTTCGTATTTTGGACGGAAAGATTGGCCCGTTTGGATTTGTTGGTGGCTTTCATTTGCCACCAACGCTTTCTTTGTCCTCGTCGCTTGGTCCTATCTCAGAAAGTCCGGGATCATACTTCACTGATTCACTTTCATTTTGCCCGTGCAGTGCGACTTCGCGGACGGTTGCGATTCCTGCTCACTTGAGATCGTCCTCGGATCGGACAGTTCCCACAGATGGCAAAGCTGACTCCTTCACGCGTTTATTTCGTGCTGACCCTGCAGCCCCCAATGTCAGGCTCAGTGGTGCTCGATTGCGTCTTAAACAGTTCGAATGATCCCTTTCCATCTACGCCGAGTAGCTTTGCGTCGAATCCGCCCGAACCAATCAGATTGAAGTGTGTAGTTGTGCTGCACCCCGCAAGGGTCAGACCGCACAGGGCAGCTTCTGCTTCTGGATGACCCTGAGATCCCTTTCATCCTTTCCGTCGGATCGACGGCAGGCGGGCACTCGCAGATCACGCGCATCAATTGGGATGAGCCGAAGCAGAGCCAAAGCGAACTTGCGCAGCAGTTGCAGAAGGATGGACGTGCGAAGATCTACGACCTCTACTTCGATTTCCGCAGCGATGTCCTTCGACCCGAGACAGGAACCGTTCTCAATGAAATTGCGAAAGTAATGGCGCAACATCCTGACTGGAAACTGTGCGTAGAAGGAAACACCGACACCATCGGCGGCGACAAATACAATCGCGATCTTTCGCAAAGGCGCGCAGCACCGGTAAAGACCGCTTTGACCAAGCAGTATCAGATTGTCCCCGAACGCCTGGAAACAACCGGCTTCGTAGCATCCCATCCAATCGAAACCAATGACACCATCGAAGGACGAGCTCGCAATCGCCGCGTAGAGCTCGTACGCAAATAAAATCGGAGCAGAACGAATCTGCTCCGATTCATGTTTCATTCATTATTATTCAGAAACTACTATCGACAATCTTCCTAGCTGCATCCTGACGTAGACCCGCAGCTCATGCAGCGGTAGCAGCTGCCATTGCGAACCATGATGGCTCCACAAGTCGAGCAGCTTGGTGCGTCGCCCATCTCATACATGCTGCGCATTGCATCAGAAGCGTGGAACAGTCCACGATCCTGCAGTGCGGGTGCGCCGTTTGACGGCGAGGCTGAGCTGGTGACCTCAGGCGCGATGCTGCCGCCCGGAGCCGATGTGCTGCCCATGCCGGTGTAGCTGCGCTTCGCCATCTCTTCCGCAAGCCGAGAGAGCTGGTTGTGTTCGTCCGCATCCGGCTCGCTGTCCAGAATCGTCGGCGTCTCCGGAATCGGTGCCGCCTGCGGAGCCAGTCCCGCGAACAACGTCAGTTGCTCGCCCGACAGGAAGCGCAGGTTCAGCCACCGGAAGATGTAATCCATCAAGCTCTTCGCGTAGCCAATCTGCTCATTGCCGGTCCAGCCTGAGGGCTCGAACCGCGTGTGAGCGAACTTCTCGCAGAGCACACGTAGCGGCACACCGTGCTGCAGAGCCAGAGAGATTGAGGTTGCAAACGCATCCATCAGTCCGGAGACGGTCGACCCTTCCTTCGCCATCTTGATGAAGATCTCGCCCGGCTGACCCGTAGGATACAGACCGACCGTGATGTAGCCCTCGTGACCCGCAATCGAGAACTTGTGCGTTACAGAAGCACGCTCTGCCTGCAGCCGGTGACGAACCGCACGAG
>Ga0105240_10006363_pt1 | contig 17386 bp, 13 predicted proteins | sample KBSC54metaG_FD_80426 | JGI IMG/M metagenome (GOLD analysis project Ga0105240, IMG submission 80426) | Corn rhizosphere microbial communities from Kellogg Biological Station, Michigan, USA - KBS C5-4 metaG | ecosystem: Host-associated > Plants > Roots > Rhizosphere > Soil | place: Michigan, USA...
GCGATCGTGACCGCGATCGTCGCGATGGCGGCGAGCCTCGGCGTCGACGTGGTGGCCGAGGGCATCGAGACCGAGGAGCAGCTGGAGCGGCTGAAGGAGCTCGGCTGCCGCCGCGGCCAGGGCTACCTCCTCGCCCGCCCGATGAACGCCGCGGCCGTCACGGCGCTCCTGGGCGCCGCCCTCGAACCCGCCTGATCGGGGACAGGCCCCGATTTCGATTTCAGTGGTTGTCGAGGGCGAGGCGCTTGAGGTCTTCGGCGAAGGCGCTCTTCGCCTGGGTCTGCCGCAGCGTGGCGACGAGCTTCACCTTGACCGCGTCGTTGCCCGGCCAGACCGTCTCCAGCCAGTTGTAGCCCGCGTTTCCGTGGCCCGTATAGGTGTAGCGGTTCATCTCCGCCGAGACCGCCGCGAGCACGCCGTTCCCGTAGTAGTCCTGCCACTCGAGCTTCTCGACCGAGCGCCCGGACTTGATCGCCTGGAGCTTCGCCTTGATGTCCTGGGTGCGCGACTGGCGGCGAAGCGTGCCGAATTCCCCGCAGCGCTCCTTCAGCCACAGGTTCGCGGTCGCGACCGGCAGTGCGCACACGGGCGGCGGCTGGCCCGGCAGCTTCGAGAGCATCAGGTCCTGCGCGAGTTGCATCCGTCCGTGGGAACCGACCTCGAGCACCATCATCGGGAAGTACGAGTTCGCGTACGGTGCGAAAGCGCTCGCCGACGAGTCGTCCGCGGAGATCATGATCGGCGCCTTGCGTCCCGGCACGTCGATGAACTCGCCGCCGCTCATCACGCCCGCCGAGTACGCCGCTAGGCGCTTCACCTGCGGCTTCAGGCGGTAGACGTAATGCGTGGTGCAGCAGTTGGCTCCGCCGGTGAACGTGGAGAGGTGGAGGTCCGGCGTTCCGTCGCCGTCCAGGTCGCGGCCGATCGAATGCACCGTCCAGCGCGCGCCGGGCTCCGCGTCCTTCGGGCCCGACTCCCACACGGGTTTCCCCTGCTTGAAGACCACGACGCGCTGCTCCGCGGGCGCGCCCTTCGGATGCGCCACCACGGCCTCGTACTCCTGGTAGTCCTTCGTCTCGCCCGCCTCGAGGCCCTGCGACTCCAGCCAGGCCTTCGAGTCCTGCGCGAGCACGCCGCCCGCGCCCATCGCCGCGATCGCGACGAGGATCATCCGCCAGCGTTGCATTGCCGCCCTCCCGTTTGCCGTGCGCATGCCATTTTTGTGCGCTAACTTACCATGCGCTGGCCCGGTTCGGGAGCAGCGGGAACGTCCGCCCCTGCACGTGGCGGCCGCAGCGCCTATGGCAGCGAGTCGCGAGCCACGAATTTCTCGAGGGCGGCAAGGAAGGCCTCGCCATGGGTGGCGTAAGCGAAGTGTCCTGCGCCGCTGATCAGCGCCATCGCCTTTCGGGGTGCCTGGATGTGTTGGAAGTAATCCTCCACCAGGGCGGTCGGCGTGATCCGATCCTCGGAGCCCTGGATGATGAAGAAAGGAACAGGCATCTCGTAGCCCTCCGCGGCCGGAAGGTCCGCCGCAAGGACCGCACCGGACAGTAACCGCATCGAAAACTGTCGTCCGTCGATCCAGCTTTGCGTCTCTTGAGGAGTGGACTTCGGAGCGGCACGCACCATGTCGACCATCGTGTGCAGGTAGTCTGCGTCCGCGCGCGGAAGATAACGGTCGTTCCATGCCTGGAGCTCGAAGAACTTCGGACCCATTTCGTACGGTGGTGGGCCGATGTCGTGGAGCTTCAGGAGCGCGTCCTGGTTTCCCTCGGCGCCCGCTCGCCGCACCAGGTCGCCGTATTGGGCCTTCGTGGCACGGGCGAAGCTCACGACCTGCCCGGTTCCCACGTAGGCCGAGAAGAGGTCCGGACGCTTCCGGATCATCGTCACGCCCAGCAAAGAGCCCCACGAGTGCCCCAGCAGTATCACCTTCTGCTTGTCCAGGCGATGGCGGGAATACTGCGCCACCTCGATGCCGTCCTCCGCGATGCGCTCGGCGGTCACATCGGGCGTGGACTTCCCATTGCGGCCGAAGGTCTTTCCGGCGCCGCGCTGGTCCCATTGGACAACGGTGAAATTCCCTTCCCACGCACGGTAAGGGCCGGGTAGCGAGGAATTCGCCACGGCCGGGCCACCGTGCACGACGACGATGACGGGATTTCGCGTGTCCGCTCCGCGGATGCTCACCCATTGCTCGATACCGCCGATCCGGACGAACTTCTCCTCGGCGATAGCCGATCGCGAACCCGGTGGAAGAAACGTCCCGCGCTCGCCCGTGGCGCAAGCGCCCAACACGAGAGCCAATGCGATCCAGATTCGGGCCATCGTTCTGTCCCCCTGCCGCAAGGAAGCCGGTCGGGCCGGCGAAGAGGGCAGGTTATGGGGCGGCCGGGGGACGCAAAAGGGGCACGCGATGGAATGCAGAAAGCCGGGGCTGGAACGCAACCCCTCCCCTTGGGGCGACGACCGAGAAGATGGCGGAAGGTGTGAGATTCGAACTCACGAACGGGTTGCCCCGTTGCCGGTTTTCAAGACCGGTGCCTTAAACCGCTCGGCCAACCTTCCGTGCCTCCGCGAACCGCATGAACGACGTCCTTGAACAGGGGGTATGATTCCTCAAGGGATTTTAACCCCGGGCACTTGAAACCGCCGGCCACGCCCCAAACTCTAAGCAGAGGTCGGCTTTCCGGCCCGTACGACCACCTAGGAGACCGCACATGCAACCCGAAACCCCGTTGATGGCGCAGCCTGGCACCGCCACTGCGCCGGCGCTCGCCCGCAACCGGGTCCTGCGCAACACCTACATGCTGCTCGGCCTGTCGATGATCCCGACGGTCTTCGGCGCCTGGCTGGGCCTGCAGCTCAAGTTCACGCTGTTCGCCGGCCACCCCGCGATGGGAATGATCCTCTTCCTCGCGATCGCGTTCGGCTTCATGTACGGCATCCAGCGCGCGCGGAACAGCTCCCTGGGCGTGGCCCTCCTGCTGGGCTTCACGTTCTTCATGGGCCTCATGCTCTCGCGCATGCTGGGCGTGATCCTGGGCCTGGGCAACGGCGCGCAGCTCGTGGGCTTCGCCTTCGGCGGCACCTCGATCATCTTCGCCACGATGGCGACGATCGCCACGACCACCAAGCGCGACCTCTCCGGCATGGGGAAATTCCTGCTGGTGGGCGCGGTCCTGCTGGTGCTCGCGATGTTCGCGAACATCTTCCTGCAGATCCCGGCGCTCATGATCGCGCTCTCGGTGCTCGCCATCGCGATCTTCTCCGCGTTCATGCTCTTCGACGTGAACCGGATCGTGACGGGCGGCGAGACGAACTACGTGATGGCGACCCTGGCGCTGTACCTCGACCTGTACAACGTCTTCGTGAACCTGCTGGCGCTCCTCGGCATGACGAGCGGCAGCCGCGACTGACCGGTCCGGCATCGCGAAAACAAGGGCGGCTTCGGCCGCCCTTTTCATTTCAGCGCTCGAAGAGCGCGATCGACTCGACGTGCCCGGTGTGCGGGAACATGTTCACGACGCCGGCCGCGACGAGGCGATAGCCCTTGGCGCCCACGAGCACCCCGGCGTCGCGCGCGAGGGTCGACGGGCTGCAGGAGACGTAGACGATGCGGCGCGGCCCGTCGTCGCCCAGCAGCCTGCAGATCTCGACCGCGCCGTCCCGCGGCGGGTCGATGAGGAGCTTGTCGACGCGCCCCAGCCGGGCGAGCGCGCCCTCCGCGTCCTTGTACAGATCGTGCGCGACGAACCGCGCGCGATCGTGGAGCCCGTTCGCGCGCGCGTTGGACGTGGCGCGCGCGACGAGCGACGGCGCGCCCTCGATGCCCACCACGTCCGCCCCCCGGCTCGCGAGGGCGAGCGAGAAATTCCCCAGCCCGCAGAAGAGGTCGCCCACGCGCTCGCCCGGCCGCGGGTCGAGGAGGTCGACCGCGCGCTTCACCAGCACGCGGTTCACGCCCGCGTTCACCTGGGTGAACTCCGTGGGACCGAAGGCGAGCGCGAGTCCGAACTCCGGGAGCCGGTAGTCGAGCGCCGGCGCCTCGAGCGGGTAGAACGGATGCGCGGTCTCCGGTCCTTTCGGCTGCAGCCACCACTGGATGCCGTGGCGGTCCGCGAAGTCGCGCAGCTTCGCCGCGTCCTCTTCCGGTATGGGCTCCAGATGGCGCAGCACGAACACGGTGACGCAAGCGCCTACCGCAAGCTCGAGCTGCGGAATGCGGTCACGCACGCGAAACGACGTGAACATCTCGCGAAGCTCGGGGATCAGCGCCGAGACGGCCGGCGGCATCACCTCGCACGAGAGCGTATCCGCGACGAAGCTCGAGCGCCGCTCGTGGAAGCCCACCAGCACCCCGCCCTTCTTCGCGACGTAGTGCACCGAGAGGCGCGCGCGGTTGCGGTAGCCCCAAGCCGGCCCCATCACCGGCGGCAGCACCGTCTCCGGCTTCACCTTCCCAAGGCGCTCGAGGTTGTCCTCGAGGACGCGCTGCTTGGCCGCGACCTGCGCCGCCGGCTCCACGTGCTGCATGGCGCAGCCGCCGCAGGTGCCGAAATAGCGGCAGCGGGGCTCGGCGCGCTGTGCGCTCGCGCGAAGCACTTGCGTCACCGTGCCCAGGTCGAAGCTGCCGCGGCTTCGCCGCCGCACGAACGCGACCCGCTCGCCGGTGACACCCCCGTCGATGAAGACGACCTTCCCGTCGACGTGCGCGACGCCGATGCCCTCGTGGTCGAGGGATTCGATGACCGCTTCGTCCAATCGCCTAGGGCTCGCAGTCGGTGCGCAGGTTGCCGAAGACCTGGCGCTGGATCGACTTGGTGACGCTCACCCCGTTCACGGTGTAGGTGAGCGTGCCGGTGTTGCCGTCCGTGAAGCTGAAGGTCATGTTGCCGACCAGCTCGTTCGGGTTCGGGGGCAGCACCCACGGCGACGCGTTGAAGGCCGGCCCGCGCGTGCGGAAGAGCTGGCCGGAGTAGGCGCCCACGGAAGTCTTCTGGCCGCTCGGCATCACGAGCCACATCCCGTTTCCGCTCGCGTCGTACGTGAAGAGCGTCGCGAAGAAGATGTCGCCCTGGTGCGCGATGTTCACGCCCCAGCCGGGCTCGCCCGGGTTGAACCAGAGGTCCTGGAAGTTCGCGGCGAAGCTCCGGTCGAACGCGGACCATCCGCACTTGGGCGCCGTGGAGAACGACTGGCGCGTGATCGACTTGGTCACGGCGGTCCCGAGGTAGGAGTAGGTGAGCGTCCCGTTGTCCGATCCGGCGAAGGCCACGCGGAGCGTGCCCACCTGGGCCGCCGCGGGCTTCGGAAAGGGAACCGTGTTGAAGGCGGCGCCGGTGGTGCGGAAGAGCGCGCCGGAGAACGAGCCGTCCGCCTGGCGCGTGCTGTCCGGCATCACGAGCCACATCGGCGCGCCGCTCGCGTCGTACGTGAAGAGGGTCGCGAAGAGCGTGTTGTCCTGGTGGTTGAAGTTGATGCCCCAGCCGGATTCGGCCGGGTTGTACCAGAGGTCGGTGTAGTTCGTGCCGAGATCGTCCGCGCGCATGCGCAGGTTGTAGGCGCCGGTGCCGGCGGGATCCCAATGCGCGACCTGCAGATAATAGGTGCCCGGCGAAAGGAGCTTTGTGATGCCGAAGTGGTTGCTCGAGGTCTGGCCGTCGTCGTTCACCTCCACCTTCTTCCCATCCGCGTCGAGGATGGTCCCCACGTCGTCCAGGTTCGCCCCCTCGGTCCAGGCGCTCACCCACCGGGAGCTCCCGAGCTGGAAGCGGTAGATGTCGATGTCGCCGGCGTAGTCGATGCGGCGGTTGTCGAGTGCCAGCGGCGTGGAACGCTGGTCCAGGAACTCGGCCGGGGAGACGGGCGTGCCGGCGAGGTCCTGCAGCCGGTTGGGCGCGTCGTCCGCCGGCTGGCCCGCGTTCGTGATGTACGGCACGATCTCCGGCTCGAAGATCTCGAAGCGGCTGTAGAGGCCGTCCTCGTTCAAGTCCGTGCAGCTCAGGCCCGTCGAGCCGTTGCGCACCGTCGTGCCCGTGAGGATCCCGCGGAGGACCAGCTTTCCGTCCGAGAAGGTGAAGAGGCCGGATCCGCTCGAGCCTTCCTGGATGATGCCGCGGCTGTAGCGCACCCCGTAGAACTCCTGCGGCCAGTCCTCGAGGCGGAACTCCTGGCTGATGCTGCCCAGCGCATAGCGCGCGGTATCGCCCTGCGGATGGCTGATGCTCACGATCGGGTCCGAGGTCGCGAGCCGCGTCGGGTCCCATCCCGCGTACACCGCGTCGTCCGGCGGGGGCTGGTTCATGAGGAGGAGCGTCGAGTCGACGTTGTAGTTCGAGAAGACGAGCTGCATGCCGCCGCTCACCGCCTGGAAGGACGGGAGCGTGCCAAGCTCCGGGCAATTGGCGTCCGAGACGTAGAACCAGCGGGTCGCGATCGTGCGCGCCGCGGCGGCCGTGGAGATGCAGTGGTTCGCCGTGAGGACGAAAGGCGCCGGAAACTTCTCCGTGGCGATCAGTGTGCCGCTGCACTCGAAGCTGCTGCCGCCGTCGACGAACGTCATCCGGACCACGGATTTCTCGCGCTCCGCGATCGCCGCGGCGAGGCCGGGATCGAGCGACGTATCCGTCGCCGCGCAGGCCGTCTCCAGCGTGCAGAGCCCCGCGGCCGTCGTGAGGACGGACGTGTCGAAGTGGACGACCGCGCCGATCTTCACCGCGTCGTCGTTGCCGGGCAGCACCGGCGTGAAGAGCTCGACGACCTGCACGGGGCCGTCCGTCCACGGACCCCAGATTTCGGGACCCAGCGTGGGATCGAGCACCTGCGTCTCGATCCGCCCGTCCGCGCCCTGCGCGCGGATCTCCATCTCGCCGGGCACGACGCCCAGGTCGAAGCGCGTGCGAAGCCCCAGCGCGCCGGTCGAGCTCACGCGGACCTTCGCGACGTATCCGCCGCGCACCGGCACCCAGGCCGCGATGCGCGGCGGGGAATCGATCTCGCGGACGCTCCCGACGCGCACCGGGCCGGGCGAGGCGACCGCCGCCGCTTTCGGCTTCGTCAACGGCGGAAGGGACACGACGTCCACGGGCGCCAGGCGCGGCGCGCGGAACTGGGGCAGGAGGTAGTGGCTGGAAGGCAACGCCGGCCGGGAGGGCATTCCGGCGGCCGCCGCGACGGCGAAATGCAGCGCGGCGAAGGTAGCGAGGACGATGCGAGAGGTCATGGGAAGAGCGTCCGGGCCGCGGCGCGGTGCGTGCGCGCCCGTGTCGGCTGAAATGAGTCGGTTTTCACTTGATTTTCAGGAGGTTATGTTAGCATAGGAAATCGATCCGGCGCGCGGTCCGCGTGCCTTTCCGACCTCCCGCAAGCCCTTGATCAAGTTCTGCAATTCCTGCGGCGCGCCGGCGACCCACCGGGTCCCGGAGGGCGACAGCCTCCCTCGCGCCGTCTGCGACGCCTGCGGCCATATCCAGTACGAAAACCCGAAGGTCGTCGTGGGCTGCGTGCCCGTGCGCGGCGAGCGGATCCTCCTCTGCAAGCGCGCGATCGAGCCCCGCTTCGGGCTGTGGACGCTCCCCGCCGGCTTCATGGAGAACGCCGAGACGGCCGCGGAAGGCGCGGTGCGGGAAGCGCTCGAGGAAGCCAACGCGCGGGTCCAGATCGAGGAGCTCTACACGGTGTTCTCGGTCCCGCACATCAGCCAGGTCCACATGATGTTCCGGGCGAAGCTCCTGAACGACGACTTCAGCGCCGGCACCGAGAGCCTCGCTGTGAAGCTCGTGACGGCGGAAGAGATCCCCTGGGACGAGCTCGCGTTCACGGTGGTGCGGCGGACGCTCCAGCACTATCTCGAGGACCGCGCGCGCGGCGCCTTCGTGCCGCACTTCGAGGACCTGCGCACCCCCACCCGCTGATCAGGCGACCTTCAGCCCTTCCTGCTCGGCGATCACGAAGGCGCGGGCCCAGCGACGCGCGAAACGCGGATATCCTAGGCGGGCCCGTGACCGCCGAATCTTCCCCCGCGCCCATCTCGTCTCTCGCCGGCCCGCTCGTGAGCATCGTCGTGCGCACGATGGGCCGGGAGACGTTGGGGCGCGCGCTCGCGTGCATCGCGGCCCAGTTGCACCGGCCCATCGAGATCGTGCTCGTGGACGCGGCCGGCGCCGGCATCGCGATGGACGAGCGCGCCGGAATTCCCGTCCGCGTCGTGCGCGACGGCCGCCTCGACCGCCCGCGGGCGGCCAACGCCGGGCTCGCGGCGGCGACGGGCGAATGGCTCGCGTTCCTGGACGAGGACGACGAGATCCTGCCGGAGCACCTGGCCCAGCTCCTCGCCGCCGCCCGCGCGAGCGGGGCGCGCGTCGCCTACAGCCAGACGCAGCTCGTGGACGCCGCCGGCCGGCCGCAGCGCGCTTTCGGCGGGCCGTTCAACCGCGCGGCGCTCATGAGCTCCAACTATCTCGCCATCCACGCCGTGCTCTTCCACCGCTCGTTCGTCGATGCCGGCGCCCGCTTCGACGAATCGCTCCCGATGTTCGAGGATTGGGATTTCTGGATCGCCTTGTCGCGGCAGGCGGACTTCGCCTTCACCGGCCGGCGGACCGCGATCTACCGGGCCTCGATGGGCGAATCGGGCGCCGGCGCGGGGCCGAACCTCGACCGCGAGCGCGTGCTGGCGCTGCGCGAGCGGCTCATGCGCAAATGGGGCGCGTGAGGCATGCGCTTCGCGTTCTACGACCGCCTTCCCGCCGGGAGCAAGCGCACCTACCGCAAGAGCGACGCGATCCGGCGCGTGGAGCTTCCGGACGCGGCGCCGATGGTGCCGCTCGCCCGCGCGATCGAGACGGCGCTCGAGGGCGCCGAGCGGGCCGCGGTCGAGCGCGCGTGCCAGGCCTTCGTCGACGCCGTGAACGCGCGGCTCGCGACGCCGCCCATCCGCGTGCGCGTCCTCGAGCGGCGCCCGGCGAATTCCGGCGGCGAGCTCCAGGGCCTCTACGAGCCGGACGAGGTGACGGGCGGCCTCGCGCGCATCACGGTCTGGATGCGCACCGCCCAGCGCGAGCAGGTGGTCCGGTTCCGCACGTTCCTGCGGACCGTCATCCACGAGGTCTGCCATCACCTCGACTACGAGCTCTATGGCCTGAACGAGACCTTCCACACGGAAGGCTTCTACGCGCGCGAATCCGCGATGACGCGCGACGTCCTGGGCGAGCCGCCCGCGCCGCCTAGGGCTGGAGCGTGAGCGTGTGCCGGGCGTCGATCGCCGCGCGCGCGGCCGGGATCGCCACGTACTGCACCTTCGCCCAGCGCTCCCCGAAGCTCGCGTACCACGGCGAGAGGACGTTCCCCGATTGCCCCGTGGATTGCATGAAGCGCGAACGGTCGAGGTCCGCGAGGTCGTAGATCGCGCGAAGGCTCGGCGCATGGCGGTTCGCGAACGGCCGCGCCTCGTCGCGGATGAAGAAGTGGCCCACGTCCACGGTGAACCCGTCGCCCGGCGTCTCCGGCGTCACGTCGAAGAGGCGGCCGATCACGGGGATGAGCCCCAGCGGCCGGTGGTCGCCCGCGGCCCGGTGGGGCTCGCCCCATTCGACGAAGCCGCCGAAGCGGCGGTGGACGTCCGCCGCGGCGAGGTCGAACGCGCGCGCCGCCATGTAAGCGCAGGTCTCCACGCCGGGCGTGCGCACGTCGTCGCACCAGCGCTCCTCCCCGTCCTTTCCCGTCATCACCGCGATCATGAAGGTCGCGCGCAGGTCCCACGACTCGCGGAAGAGCGGCCCCAGCTCGTCTGCGTAGACGAGGCGCGTGAGCTCGCGGTACCAGGCGGAGAAGGCGAGCGGCGCGCGCTCCCCGGCCGCCATCTCGCCCTTCCAGCCCGCGAGCAGGCGCTGCGCCTCGCGCCCCTCCTCGGTCGAAGGCTTCGCCGCGAGGGCCACGGGCAGCAGGTCCCGCGCGAGGCGCGAGAGCGCGTCCGCCTGGATGGCGCCAAAGCTCGCGATGGAATGCTTCGGGCGCGCGGCGAGGAGCTCGTGGATGCGATCGGCGCGGTAGGGCGGGAACCAATCGACGGAGAGGAACGGCCGGTAGCCGGGCGGCGTGATCTTGTGGTTCGCGGTCACGATCTCGCCGTCCGGGGGATCCATCACGGAAGGCATGTCCTCGAAGCGCAGGAAGCCCTGCCAGTCGTACTTCGCCTCCCAGCCGGGGACGGGCACGCGCCCCATCGCCTCGTTGTCGGGACTGCGGACCGGCACGCGTGCCGCGGCGATGAACCCCACATGCCCCTCGGTATCCGCGAAGACCACGTTCTGGTGCGGGGCGGTGAAGTCGCGAAGCGCCGCCGCGAAGGCGCCGCGGTCCTTCGCGCGGTTCATCTCGAAGCCGGCACGGATCACGTTGTTCTCGTCGGTGAGGGCCGCCCACGCGAGCGAGAGGACGTAGCCGCTCGGCGCGGCGCTCGCCGCGGCCCTCACGGCGTCCGAGATCACGGGCCCGTGGCGAGTCGCGCGGATGCGGACGTGCCGCTCCTCGCGCCCCACGCGGATCACTTCGTCGCGCACCTCGAACTTCGCGGTCCCCGTGGGCGTCACGTAGCTCTCCGGATCGCCGGGCGCCACGCGCTCGATGAAGAGGTCCTGGGTATCGCTGTTGGTGGTGGTCATGGACCACGCGATATGGTCGTTGTGGCCCAGCACCACGAACGGCACGCCGGGGAGCGTCCCGCCCACCACGTTTCCCGCCGGCGTGGAGACGTGCGCGAGGTACCAGAGCGAAGGCGCCTGCAATCCCAGGTGCGGGTCGTTCGCGAGGAGCGGCTTCCCGGTCTCGGTGCGCGCGCCGGAGAGCACCCAGCTATTGGAGCCGATCGATCCGCCCGGCGCCGGGTTCGCCGCGAGGAGCGCCGCGGCCTGCGGCTCGAGGGCGGCGTAGAGCGCGCGGAAATCGGGGAGCGGCGGCGGCTTGTCGCCGGGATACGGCGGCAGGATCTCGTTCGTGCGCCCGACGCCCAGCTTCGCGATGAAGCGCATGCGGGAGAGCTCGATCCGCCAGTTCGACGAGAGGTCCCATGCCATCACGAGGAGCCACTCCATCGTATGCTCGGGCTTCCAGGGCGCGGGCTCCATGCGGAAGACGTGGAACTCGATCGGGAGCACGGGATCGCTCGCGAGATACGCGTTCACCCCGGCCGCGTAGGCCTCGAGATTGCGCCGCGTCTGCGGATCGAGCCGTGCCACCACGCGCGCGGCCTGGCGGGCGATGCCCAGCGTGCGCATGAGGAGGTCCACCTCGTAGGCGCGCTCCCCCAGGAATTCCGAGAGCCGGCCCTCGGCGACGCGCCGCTGGAACTCCATCTGCCAGAGCCGGTCCTGCGCATGCGCATAGCCCAGCGCGAACCAGCCGTCCGCCTCGCTCTTCGCGAAGATGTGGGGGATGCCCTCGCCGTCGCGCACGATCTCCACCGGGGCCGCGAGCCCCTTGGCCGTCGCGCTGCCGTCGAGCTGCGGCAGCGACCCGCGCAGCCACGCCCACGCGCCCGCCGCCGCGACGAGCAGCACGAGGACGAGCGCGAGGAGGATTCGGGCGGCGAGCTTCAATCGTCAACAATACCGGGGACAGACCACATTTATCAAAGACCGAAAAGAAACGGCGATTTCACGGTTTGATAAATGTGGTCTGTCCCCGGTTCAGGGGAGCGGAGCGGACTTGAGCACTTCCTCGAAAGTGGTGGTGCCGGCGGCGATCTTGGCGGCGCCGGAGACGCGAAGCGGCCGCATGCCGGCCTTGTATGCCCCCTGGGTGAGGGCCACGATGTCCGTGCGGTCGGTGATGAACGCGCGCAGCTCGCGGGTGACCTGCATGATCTCGTAGATGCCGACGCGGCCGAGGTAGCCGGTGTTGCGGCACTCGAGGCAGCCCACGGGCCGGTACACGTGCTCCGGCGGGCTCGCCTTGAACGGGACGCAGAGCGCATTCCACAGGCGATGCTCCTCCTCGCGATGGAACGGCACCTTCTCCTTGCACGCCGGGCAGAGTGTCCGGACGAGCCGCTGCGCCATCACGCCGAGGAGGGTGGAGTTGAGGAGGTAGGCGGGCGCTCCGAGGTCTAAGAGCCGCGTGATGGACGACGGCGCGTCGTTCGTGTGGAGCGAGGAGAGCACCAGGTGGCCCGTGAGCGCGCCCTGGATCGCCATCTCGACCGTCTCATGGTCGCGGATCTCGCCCACCATGATGATGTCCGGGTCCTGGCGCATGAGCGAGCGCACGCCCGCCGCGAAGGTGAGGTCCAGCTCCGGCTGCACCTGCATCTGGTTCAACCGCGGATCGATCATCTCGATCGGATCCTCGATCGTGCAGACGTTCACGTCCGGCGTCGCGAGCTGTTTCAACGTGGTGTAGAGCGTCGTGGTCTTGCCCGAGCCCGTGGGGCCGGTCACGAGCAGCATCCCGCCCGGCTCGCGGATGAGCCTCTGCCAGATCTCGTGCTCGTCCTGGGTGAAGCCCAGGTCCTTGAAGTCGCGCATGAGCACTTCGGGATCGAAGATCCGCATCACGAGCTTCTCGCCGTGGGCGGTGGGGAGCGACGACAGGCGCAGCTCGATCTCCTCGCCGTCCGGCATGCGCGTCTTGATCCTTCCGTCCTGCGGCCGGCGCTTCTCGACCACGTCCATCCGCCCGAGGATCTTGATCCGCGCGACCATGGCGATCAGCACCGGATACGGCACCTGGTAGACCTCGTGCAGCATGCCGTCGATGCGGAAGCGGAGCACTCCCACGTCGCGCCGGGGCTCCAGGTGGATGTCGCTCGCGCGCTGGTCGAACGCGTACTGCCAGAGCCAGTCGACCAGGTGGACGATGTGGTGGTCGTTCGCGTCGAGCGGGCGCCCCGCCTTGCCCAGCTCCACCAGCTGCTCGAAGTTGGTGAGGCTTCCCGCGGAGGGGACGCCGGCCGCCTCCGCGCGCTTCATGCTGCTCGCGAGGTTGAAGAACTCGCCCTGGTAGCGCTCGATCTCGATGGGGTTCGCGATCACCCGCTTGATCGTGAGCCGCAGCATCTCGGAGAGCTCCGGCTCCCAGCTCGCCATGAGGGGCTCGCTCGTGGCGATGGTGACCTCGCGTCCGCTCACCTCCACGGGCAGGATGCCGCGGCGGACCGCGTACTCCGAGGACATCACGGCCGTCACGGCCTTGAGGTCGATCTTGAGCGGATCGATGTGGTAGAAGGGCATCCGCACGCGTCCCGCCAGCCATTCGGTGAGGAGCTCCGGCGTGAGCGCGGGCTGCGGGGGCTTGAGCGAGCGCCATCGCGCTTCCGAGACGACGATGATCGGGTGGCGGCCGCCTCCGCGCGAGAAGCGCGAGTCCTGGAGGAGCTTCGCGGCGGCGTCCGGCGCGGCGAGGCCGTCCTCCACCAGCCAGTCGAGCACCTCGCGAAGCTGCAGCTTGCGGTCGATGCGGGAGCTGGGCGAGATGGCGGCCATGCGGGAATTATCCCCGAAAACCCGCCAGCTGGATGCTTCGATCTCGCCCGAAGCGCCGCGTTGCCTTGCCGCTAATTTCCCGCGAGCGGCTTCTTCGGATCGTCCCAGCTCTTGGGATCCTCGAGCGGCTCCAGGTGCGTGAGGACCTCGACGTGCGGAAGCCGCGCGTTGATCTCGTTCTCCAGGCGCTCGGCGAGGTCGTGGCCGGCCTGGATGCTCATCTTGCCCGGCAGGAGCACGTGCACGTCGACGAAGCTCTTGGCGCCCGAGATCCGCGTGCGCAGCGCATGGTAGTCGCCGCCCTGCCCGCGCAGCTCGTCCAGCACCTGGATGATGACGGCGCGGTCCTCCTCCGGGATCGCGCGGTCCATGAGGCCCTCGAACGAGCGCGCCATGAGGTGCCACCCGGTCCAGAGGATCTGCACCGCGACCGCGATCGCGATGAGCGGGTCGAGGCGCAGCCATCCGGTCCACTGCACGAGGAGCACGCCCGCGAAGACGCCGGCCGTGGTCCACACGTCCGTGAGGAGGTGGCGCGCGTCCGCCTCGAGCGTGATCGAGCGGTGGAAGGAAGCCGCGCGCAGCATGACCCGCGCGCACCACACGTTCGCGAGCGCCGCGAGGACCGAAAGCCCCAGGCCCAGCGAGACCTGGTCGATCTCCTGCGGATGCATGAGCCGCGGGATGGCGGTCCACATGATGCCGCCCGCCGCGACGAAGATGAGCGCCCCTTCGATGCCGCTCGAGAAGTACTGCGCCTTCTCGTGCCCGAAGTTGTGCTCGCGGTCCGGCCCGGCCTCGGCGTAGGTGAGGACGCCCAGGGCCACCAGCGCCGCGACGATGTTCACCACGGCCTCGATCGCGTCCGAGAGGAGCCCCACGGAGCCCGTGAGGTAGTACGCCGCGAACTTGAGGATGATGGTGACGATCGAGGTCGCGAGCGAGACCCAGGCGTAGAAGCTGGGCGAGCGCGCGGTCACGGCCGCTTCCCCTGCGCGCGCGGGCGCAAGCCGCGGATCAACCGCGCCCCCTCCTGCACCACGAAGCGCTCGAACGCCTCGGCGATGCGGGGAAGCGACCGGTCGCGGCGGTGCACGACGTACCACTGGCGCATGACGGGGAAGCCTTTCACGGGGACCAACGCGAGGCGGCCGAGGGCGATCTCCTGCTCCACCGCGTGCGCGGAGAGGAATCCTACCCCGAACCCCGCTTCGACCGACTGCTTGATGGTTTCGTTGCTGGCGATCTCCATCTCGATCCGCGGCACCACGCCGGATTCCGCGAACGCCTGGTCCATCGCGAGGCGGGTCGCCGAGCCGGGCTCGCGCGTGATGAGCGGCGCGCGCGCCGCCTCCTCGAGCGTGATCCTGCGCTTCCTCGCGAGGGGATGTCCCGGAGGCGCCACCAGCACGTGCGGATGCGGCGCGAAAGGCTGGGCGGCGAACGCGGGCTGCGTCGGCGGATGGCTCATGACGGCGAGGTCGATCTCGTGGTCGGAGAGGCGGCCGAGGAGGTCCTCGCGGTTCCCGACCGTCAGCCGCGCGCGGATGCGCGGATGCTTCTCCCGGAAGGCGGCGATGAGCCAGGGCAGGAAGTAGTCGCCCGCGTTGATGACCGCGACGTCGAGGAGCCCCTGCTCGAGCGAGCCCAGGCCCGCGATCGCCTCCTCGGAGGCGCGGATGTGCGCGAGGATGCCCCGGACGTGCGCGAGCACCTCGCCGCCCGCCTGGGTGAGCCGCAGCCCCCGGCCGAGGCGCTCGAAGAGCGCCGCCCTGGCATGGCCCTCGAGCTGGCGGATCTGGATGGACACCGCCGGCGGCGTGAGGTGGAGCTCCTCGGCCGCGCGGGTGAGCGAAAGGTGGCGGGCCGCGCTCTCGAAGACGCGGAGCTGCCGGAGGGTGGCGTTCTTCATTAAGCGATCACTTAACGATTACGTAAGGATATTTTACTTTTATTTAATCTATCCCGGGAATAGGCTGGATCCATGACCGCCGACCGCTCCTCCATCAACCGCGCCTTCCTCGAGCTGGGCCTGCGCTTCCAGTGGGACGAGCGCGACTGGGCCATGCTGGCCGCCCTGCCGGACATCCGCTCGCAGCTGCGCTACTGGCTCCCGCGGCACCAGCCGCACCTCCTCGCCGTCTACGACGCCGACTTCCTCGGCAAGCTCGTGGAGGAGCGGATCGCCTCCCCGGCCCCGCGCTACGGCATGGAAGCCCACAGCCACTTCTGAATCGGGGAGAGACCCGGGTTCAGGCGAGCTCGGGGCGGGCGCGGAAGTGCTCGAGCGCCTCGGGGTTCGCGAGGGCCTCGGCGTTCCTGACCGGCTGGCCGTGCACCACGGCACGGACCGCCAGCTCCACGATCTTGTTGCTCTTGGTCCGCGGGATGTCGGGCACCTGGAGGATCACCGCCGGCACGTGGCGGGGCGTCGTGTTCTCGCGGATCGTCTGCCTGATCTTGCGGAGGAGCGCGTCGTCCAGCCGCAGTCCCTCCCGCAGCCGCACGAAGAGCACGACCCGCACGTCCTTCTCCCAGTCCTGGCCGATCACGATCGACTCGACCACCTCGTCCAGCTTCTCCACCTGCCGGTAGATCTCCGCCGTGCCGATCCGCACGCCCCCCGGATTCAGCACCGCGTCCGAGCGCCCGTAGATCACCATGCCGCCGTGCGCCGTGAGCTCGCTCCAGTCGCCGTGGCGCCAGACGTCGGGGAATTTCTCGTAGTAGGCCGCGCGGTACTTCGCCTCGTCCGGGTCGTTCCAGAAGCCCAGCGGCATCGTGGGGAAGGGCGACTTGCAGACGAGCTCGCCCTTCTGCCCGGGCGGGAGGGAACGCCCTTCGTCGTCGAAGACCGCGACATCCATGCCGAGCGCGCGGCACTGGATCTCCCCGCGCCAGACGGGCAGCGTCGGGCAGCCGCACGCGAAGCACGCGACGAGGTCCGTCCCGCCGCTGATGGAGGACAGGCACAGGTCGCGCTTCACGTGCGCGTAGACGTAGTCGAAGCCCTCGGGCGCCAGCGGCGAACCGGTCGAGAGCATCGTGCGGAGCGCCGGAAGCTCGTGCGTGCGCATGGGGTCGAGCCCCGCCTTGGCCGCCGAGTCGATGAACTTGGCCGATGTCCCGAACTGCGTCATCGCCTCCTCGGCCGCGAAGTCGAAGAGGATGTGGCCGCGCGCGGCGAAGGGCGAGCCGTCGTAGAGCAGGAGCGCCGCGCCCGCCGCGAGCCCGGACACGAGCCAGTTCCACATCATCCAGCCGCAGGTGGTGAAGTAGAAGAGCCGGTCGCCCTGCCTCACGTCGCAGTGGAGGAGGTGCTCCTTCAGGTGCTGCAGCAGCACGCCGCCCGTGCCGTGCACGATGCACTTGGGGACTCCGGTGGTGCCGCTCGAATAGAGGATATAGAGCGGATGGTTGAACGGCATCCGGCGGAAGGCGATGAGGCCCGCCTCGTGCGGCGCGAGGAAGTCGTCCCAGCGCACCGCGTTCGCCACGGCGTCCACGGCCGGTTTGTCCGAGATGTACGGCACCGCCACGACGCGCTTCACGCTCGGGAGCTGCTTCACGATCTCGGCGATCCGGCCCAGCGTCTCCACGGACTTCCCGTTGTAGTAGTACCCGTCGCAGCACACGAGCACCTTGGGCTCCACCTGCCCGAAGCGGTCGAGCACGCCCTGCACGCCGAAATCCGGCGAGCACGAGGTGAACGTGGCGCCCAGGCTCGTCGCGGCCAGCATCGCGACGATCGTCTGCGGCATGTTGGGCATGAAGGCGGCCACGCGGTCGCCCGCCTCGACGCCCGCCGCGGCGAGCGCCTGCTGCATCCGCGAGACCTCGTCGTAGAGCTCTCCCGCCGTGAGCCGCCGGCGGACCTTGTCCTCGCCGCGGAAGACGAGCGC
>Ga0105240_10006365_pt1 | contig 17386 bp, 15 predicted proteins | sample KBSC54metaG_FD_80426 | JGI IMG/M metagenome (GOLD analysis project Ga0105240, IMG submission 80426) | Corn rhizosphere microbial communities from Kellogg Biological Station, Michigan, USA - KBS C5-4 metaG | ecosystem: Host-associated > Plants > Roots > Rhizosphere > Soil | place: Michigan, USA...
CGAACAATTTAATTGGAATCTGACCCCAATTATTTGGGTTGGCAAGTTTGCTGCGCTGCATTATTCTTGGATATTCCCGTATCCAGCAGCAGGAGGGCGCCATGACCACGGCCGCCGAGATCACGTATTTGCAACAGAACGGCCTCTATTCGGGCGCGAATGAGCACGACGCCTGTGGAGTGGGCTTTGTCGCGCACATCAAGGGCGAGAAGAGCCACGCCATCGTGCAGCAAGGCTTGAAGATCCTCGAAAACCTCGATCACCGAGGTGCTGTGGGCGCCGACAAATTGATGGGCGACGGAGCGGGCATCCTGATCCAGCTGCCCGATGCTTTGTATCGCGAAGAGATGGCGAAGCTCGGGGTCGAACTGCCGCCACCGGGGGAATACGGCGTGGGCATGATCTTCCTGCCCAAGGAGCACGCCTCTCGGCTGGCGTGCGAGCAGGAACTGGAGCGCGCCATCCGCGCCGAGGGCCAGGTATTGCTGGGCTGGCGCGATGTGCCGGTGGACCGAGAGATGCCGATGTCGCCGGCGGTGCGCAAGAAGGAACCAGTGCTGCGCCAGGTGTTCATCGGCCGCGGCAACGACGTGATCGTGCAGGACGCCTTGGAACGCAAGCTGTACGTCATCCGCAAAACCGCGAGCGCCGCGATCCAGAACCTGCACCTGAAGTACACCAAGGAGTACTACGTCCCCAGCATGTCCAGCCGCACGGTCGTGTACAAGGGCCTGTTGCTGGCCGATCAGGTCGGAACTTACTACCTCGATTTGAAAGATCCGCGTTGCGTGTCGGCACTCGGCCTCGTGCACCAGCGCTTTTCCACGAACACCTTTCCCGAGTGGCCGCTCGCACACCCGTATCGCTACGTCGCGCATAACGGCGAGATCAACACCGTCAAGGGCAACTACAACTGGATGAAGGCGCGCGAAGGCGTGATGTCTTCGCCGGTGCTGGGCGCCGACCTGAAGAAGCTGTACCCGATCAGCTTTGCCGGTCAATCCGACACCGCCACTTTCGACAACTGCCTGGAGCTGCTGACGATGGCCGGGTACCCGATCAGCCAGGCCGTGATGATGATGATTCCCGAGCCATGGGAACAGCACGCCACGATGGACGAACGGCGCAAGGCGTTCTACGAATACCACGCCGCCATGCTGGAACCGTGGGACGGCCCGGCATCGATCGTGTTCACCGATGGCCGCCAGATCGGCGCCACGCTCGATCGCAATGGCCTTCGGCCTTCGCGTTACTGCGTCACCGACGACGATCTCGTGATCATGGCCTCGGAGTCCGGCGTGCTGCCGGTGCCGGAGAACAGGATAGTGCGCAAGTGGCGCCTGCAGCCCGGCAAGATGTTCCTGATCGACCTGGAGCAGGGCCGGATGATCGACGACGAGGAGCTCAAGGCCAACCTCGCCAACAGCAAGCCCTACAAGCAGTGGATCGAGAACCTGCGAATCAAGCTCGACGATCTGTCCGACACCTCCGGGAAGGTGCCTCACAGCGACGTCGAACTGCTGGATCGGCAGCAGGCATTCGGGTACACGCAAGAAGACGTCAAGTTCCTGATGTCCCCGATGGCCCAGGCCGGTGAGGAGGGCATCGGCTCGATGGGCAACGACAGCCCGCTGGCCGTGCTGTCCGACAAGGACAAGCCGCTCTACAACTACTTCAAGCAGCTGTTCGCGCAGGTGACCAACCCGCCGATCGACCCGATCCGCGAGGCGATCGTGATGTCGCTGGTGTCGTTCATCGGCCCGAAGCCGAACCTGCTGGACATCAACCAGGTGAACCCGCCGATGCGGCTGGAAGTGAGCCAGCCGATCCTCGACTTCGCCGACATGGCCAAGCTGCGCGACATCGAGAGCCACACGCACGGCAAGTTCCGCAGCTACACAGTGGATATCACCTATCCGCTCGACTGGGGCCACGAAGGCGTCGAAGCCAAGCTGGCGTCGCTCAATGCGGAAGCTGTCGATGCCATCAAGAGCGGCAAGAACATCCTGATCATCAGCGACCGCGGGGTGGGGCCGTCGCAAGTTGCGATCCCGGCGCTGCTCGCGTTGTCGTCGATCCATCAGCACCTGGTGCGCGAAGGCTTGCGCACTACTGCCGGACTGGTCGTCGAAACCGGGACTGCGCGCGAGGTGCATCACTTCGGCGTGCTGGCGGGCTACGGCGCGGAAGCGGTGCACCCGTACCTTGCCATGGAAACGCTGGTGGACATCCATGCGGACTTCCCGGGTGAAATGTCGGCGGAAAAAGCCGTCTACAACTATGTGAAGGCCGTTGGCAAGGGCCTGTCCAAGATCATGTCGAAGATGGGCGTGTCCACCTACATGAGTTATTGCGGCGCGCAGCTGTTCGAGGCCATCGGCCTGAACACCGAGACCGTCGACAAATATTTCACGGGCACGGCCAGTCGCGTCGAAGGCATCGGCGTGTTCGAGATCGCGCAGGAAGCGATCCGGATGCACAAGGCGGCGTTCGGAGACGATCCGGTCCTCAAGTCCATGTTGGATGCGGGCGGCGAATACGCATGGCGCGTGCGCGGCGAGGAGCACATGTGGACGCCCGATGCCATTGCCAAGCTGCAGCATTCGGCGCGCGCCAACAACTGGAGCACGTACAAGGAATACGCGCAGCTGATCAACGACCAGAGCCGCCGCCACATGACGCTGCGCGGCTTGTTCGAGTTCAAGCTCGACCCGGCCAAAGCAATCGCCATTGACGAAGTCGAGCCGGCCAAGGAAATCGTGAAACGCTTCGCGACGGGCGCGATGTCGCTGGGATCCATCTCGACGGAAGCGCACACCACGCTCGCTGTCGCGATGAACCGCATCGGCGGCAAGAGCAATACCGGCGAAGGCGGCGAGGATCCTGCGCGCTATCGGCAGGAGCTCAAAGGCATTCCAATCAAGCAGGGCCAGACCATCGCGGACATCATCGGCCGTGAAGTCGTGGAGGTGGACTACCCGCTGAACGAGGGAGACTCCCTGCGCTCGCGCATCAAGCAGATCGCGTCGGGCCGATTCGGTGTCACGGCCGAATATCTTTCGTCTGCCGACCAGATCCAGATCAAGATGGCGCAGGGCGCCAAGCCCGGCGAAGGCGGCCAGCTGCCCGGCGGCAAGGTCTCGAAGTACATCGGCAAGCTGCGCTACTCGGTGCCGGGAGTGGGCCTGATTTCTCCGCCGCCGCACCACGACATCTATTCGATCGAAGATCTGGCCCAGCTGATTCACGACCTGAAGAACGTGGCTCCGCATGCGTCGGTCAGCGTCAAGCTGGTTTCCGAAGTGGGTGTTGGAACCGTGGCCGCGGGTGTGGCGAAGTGCAAGAGCGATCACGTGGTGATCGCGGGCCATGATGGCGGAACCGGTGCGTCGCCGTGGTCGTCGATCAAGCACGCGGGCAGCCCGTGGGAAATCGGCTTGGCCGAAACGCAGCAGACGCTCGTGCTCAACCGCCTTCGCGGCCGCATCCGCGTGCAGGCCGACGGCCAGATGAAGACCGGCCGCGATGTCGCGATCGGCGCGCTGCTCGGCGCGGATGAATTCGGCTTCGCCACCGCGCCCTTGATCGTCGAGGGCTGCATCATGATGCGCAAATGCCACCTGAACACCTGTCCGGTGGGAGTGGCGACGCAGGATCCGGTGCTGCGCAAGAAGTTCGCCGGCCGGCCCGAGCACGTGGTCAATTATTTCTTCTTCGTGGCCGAAGAAGTGCGCCAGATCATGGCGCAGCTGGGCATCCGAAAATTCGACGAGCTGATCGGGCGCGGCGACTTGCTGGATGTGAAGAAGGGCATCGCGCACTGGAAGGCGAAAGGGCTGGATTTCAGCCGGCTGTTCGCGCAGCCGAATGTGCCCGCCGAAGTGCCGCGGTTCCATTGCGAAGAGCAGGATCATGGCCTCAATAAAAGCCTGGACCGCATCCTGATCGAGAAGTCCAGGGCCGCGATCGACAAGGGCGAGCGGGTTCAATTCATCGAGGTGGCCCGCAATGTCAATCGCTCGGTCGGCGCGATGTTGTCCGGCGCGTTGACGAAGGTTCATCCAGAAGGTTTGCCGGATGACTCGATCCGCATCCAGCTCGAGGGCACCGGCGGGCAATCGTTCGGCGCTTTCCTCGCCAAGGGGATCACGCTGTACCTGATTGGCGATGCCAACGACTACACCGGCAAGGGCTTGTCAGGCGGGCGCATCGTGGTGCGTCCGAGCATCGACTTCCGTGGTGTGGCTACCAGCAACATCATCATCGGCAACACCGCGCTCTACGGCGCAACCACCGGCGAAGCATTCTTCAGCGGCGTCGCGGGCGAACGCTTCGCAGTGCGTCTGTCCGGTGCGACGGCCGTCGTCGAAGGAACGGGCGACCATGGATGCGAATACATGACTGGAGGCACTGTGCTCGTGCTGGGCAAGACCGGGCGCAATTTCGCCGCCGGCATGTCGGGCGGCATCGCCTATGTCTACGACGAGGACGGCGACTTCGCCAGCCGCTGCAACACGGCGATGGTTTCCCTGGAACGCGTGGGCACCGCAGCCGAGCAGAAGGCGGGTGGCAAGAGCCGCTTGCACAAGGACCAGGCCGACGAAACGCTGCTGAAGAAGCTGCTGGAAGACCACAACCGCTGGACCGGCAGCCGCCGTGCGCGCGAATTGCTCGATAGCTGGGCGGTGTCGCGCGGCAAGTTCGTCAAGGTCTTCCCGAACGAATACAAGCGCGCCCTGCTCGAGATGTACGAGCGCGAAGTCGAGGCAGCCAGCACCGGTAACAACGCGCATGTGGGGATGAAGCATCCGGTGGCGGCGGCCTGACCGGAAGCACGAAATGTTTGGGAGCAGAGCTGAAGGTCTGTCCCGTAAAGGAAACTGAATGGGAAAAATAACCGGCTTCATGGAGTACGAGCGCGTCGAGGAGGGCTATCGGCCGATTCCCGAGCGCGTGAAGAACTACAAGGAATTCGTCATCGGCCTGTCCGACGAACAGGCCAAGGTGCAGGGCGCGCGCTGCATGGACTGCGGCACGCCGTTTTGCAACAGCGGCTGTCCCGTCAACAACATCATCCCGGACTTCAACGACCTGGTGTACCGGCAGGATTGGGAGAACGCCTTCACGGTGCTGGATTCGACCAACAACTTTCCCGAATTCACCGGCCGCATCTGTCCCGCGCCTTGCGAGGAAGCGTGCGTGCTGAACGTGAACGACGATCCGGTGGGCATCAAGTCCATCGAGCACGCCATCATCGACCGCGCTTGGGAGCACGGCTGGGTGGCGCCGCGGCCGGCGAAGATCAGGACCGGCAAGAAGGTTGCCGTGGTGGGTTCGGGTCCCGCCGGCATGGCGGCCGCCCAGCAGCTTGCGCGCGCCGGCCACGACGTGACGCTGTTCGAGAAGAACGATCGCATCGGCGGCTTGCTGCGCTATGGCATCCCGGACTTCAAGATGGAGAAGCTGCACATCGACCGCCGGGTCGAGCAGATGAAAGCCGAAGGCGTGGCCTTCCGCACCTGGGTGATGGTGGGCGAACTGCCCAAGGGCAGCAAGGTCACGAACTGGGCCAAGGAAACCATTTCGGCCAAAGCCTTGCAGGATCAATTCGACGCCGTGCTGCTCACGGGCGGCGCCGAACAGTCGCGCGACTTGCCGGTGCCGGGCCGCGAGCTGGACGGCATCCATTTCGCCATGGAATTCCTGCCGCAGCAAAACAAGATCAACGCCGGCGACAAGGTGAAGGGGCAGATCCGCGCCGATGGCAAGCACGTGATCGTGATTGGCGGCGGCGACACCGGCTCCGATTGCGTGGGCACCAGTAACCGTCATGGCGCGGCCAGTGTCACGCAATTCGAATTGATGCCGCAGCCGCCCGAGCACGAGAACAAGCCGCTGACCTGGCCCTACTGGCCCTACAAGCTGCGTACCAGTTCCAGCCACGAAGAAGGGTGCGAACGCGAGTTTGCGATCGCGACCAAGGAATTCCTGGGCGACGGTAAATCCGGCAAGGTCGCGGGATTGAAGACCGTCCGCGTCGAGTGGAAGGACGGCAAGATGACCGAGGTGCCGGGCAGCGAGCAGGTGCTCAAGGCCGACCTGGTCCTGCTCGCGATGGGCTTCACCAGCCCCGTAGCCACCATTTTGGAGGGCTTCGGCGTGGAAAAAGACGCACGTGGCAATGCCAAGGCCACGACCGATTTCATCGGCGGCTACGCGACCAACGTGAGCAAGGTGTTTGCGGCCGGCGACATGCGGCGCGGCCAGTCGCTGGTGGTGTGGGCGATCCGCGAGGGGCGGCAAGCCGCCCGCGCTGTTGATGAGTTCCTGATGGGGTTCAGCGACTTGCCGCGCTGAGCGCGCGAATCACTCAGCCTTTATCATTCAGGGTTTCCACCACCGCCGGCCTCACCGGCTTTTCGCCGGATGACCGATTCCGACGCCACGGCACTTGTCGAATGCCGGCACCTCTGCTTCGGCTACGGGAGCAGGCGCATCCTGGACGACCTGAGTTTCACTGTCCCGCGCGGCAAGGTGACGGCGCTGATGGGTGCGTCGGGCGGGGGCAAGACCACGGTGCTGCGTTTGATCGGCGGTCAGGTTCGCGCGCAGCAAGGCGACCTGACGTTCGAGGGCCGCCAGATCGGCGCGCTGGATGCAACGGGGCTCTATGCGATTCGGCGGCGCATGGGCATGTTGTTCCAGTTCGGTGCGTTGTTCACCGATCTGAGCGTGTTCGACAACGTCGCGTTTCCATTGCGCGAACACACGGACCTTTCGGATGCGCTGATCCGGGATATCGTGCTGATGAAACTCCACGCTGTCGGTCTGCGCGGCGCGCGCGACCTGATGCCGTCCGAAATTTCCGGAGGCATGGCGCGCCGCGTGGCGCTGGCCCGCGCGATCGCGCTTGATCCAGACCTGGTGATGTACGACGAGCCCTTCGCCGGGCTCGACCCGATCTCGCTGGGCACGGCGGCGCAATTGATCCGCCGCCTCAACGACACGCTGGGCATCACCAGCATCGTCGTGTCGCACGATCTCGAGGAAACATTTCTGATCGCCGACCAGGTGATCGTGCTGGCAAATGGCAAAGTCGCGGCGCAGGGGACGCCACAAGAAGTGATGAATTCGGTCGATCCGCTGGTGGATCAATTCGTGCATGCCAAGGCCGACGGGCCGGTGCCGTTTCAGTATCCGGGTCCCAGCGTCGCGGAGGATTTTGGCGGAGGCTTTCACCCATGAACTGGATCGCGGACATCGGTTTCGGCACCCGGCGCAAGCTGGCCGGCCTTGGCTACGGCGCCCGCCTGTTCGCAAAGCTGGTGGCGCTATCCGGGCCGACGCTGCGGCGCTTCGGACTGGTGCGCGACCAGATTCATTTTCTCGGGAACTATTCCCTGGCGATCATTGCCGTGTCGGGGCTATTCGTCGGTTTCGTGCTCGCACTCCAGGGCTACTACACGCTGCAGCGCTATGGATCCTCTGAAGCACTCGGATTGTTGGTGGCCTTGAGCCTGGTGCGCGAACTGGGACCGGTGGTCACCGCGCTGCTGTTCGCGGGGCGCGCGGGCACTTCGCTGACCGCCGAGATCGGCCTGATGAAAGCGGGCGAGCAATTGAGTGCGATGGAAATGATGGCGGTCGACCCGGTGCAGCGTATCCTTGCGCCGCGATTCTGGGCGGGCTTCATCGCCGTGCCGCTGCTTACCGCGGTGTTCAATGCCGTGGGCATTCTTGGTGCGTGGCTGGTCGGGGTTGCGCTGATTGGCGTCGACCCTGGCGCCTTCTGGGGCCAGATGCAAGGAGGCGTGGATGTATGGCGAGACGTCGGCAATGGCGTCGTGAAAAGCCTCGTGTTCGGCACCACGGTGACGTTCATCGCCTTGCTCGAGGGATTCGAGGCCCAGCCCACGCCCGAAGGCGTATCGCGCGCGACGACGCGCACGGTGGTGGTCGCGTCGCTGTCGGTTCTTGGCCTGGATTTCATCCTGACGGCCATGATGTTCAGCATTTGAAAGAGGAAGAGAAAATGGAACGCTCCAAAAGCGATGTGTGGGTCGGCCTGTTCGTGCTGATCGGCGGCGCGGCACTCCTGTTTCTGGCCCTGCAATCCGCCAACTTGCTGTCCATCAGCTTCCAGCCCACCTATCGCGTGGTCGCCAAGTTCGACAACATCGGCGGCCTGAAGCGCCAGGCTGCCGTGAAAAGCGCGGGCGTCGTGGTGGGCAGGGTCGAAGATATCGCCTTCGATGACAAATCATTCCAGGCCCGCGTCACGCTCGCGCTGGAAAACCGCTACGCGTTTCCCAAGGACAGCTCATTGAAGATTCTGACCAGCGGGCTGCTGGGTGAGCAATACGTTGGGGTGGAGGCGGGCGCCGACGAGAAAAATCTGGCGCCGGGCGATACCATTAGCGCTACGCAATCCGCCGTTGTGCTGGAGAATCTGATCGGCCAATTCCTTTACAACAAAGCCGCCGAGGGCGCCAGCCCAGCCGCTTCGGCACCGAAGAAATGATGCTCAGACCATCCGCTTGCATTGTCGTCAACGCCCGGCGCGGCGCGCGCTCCGTGCTGTTCGCGGCGGCGCTGGCCGGTCTTGGCGGCTGCGCGACCGGACCCAATCCGCACGACCCGTACGAGCCCTTCAATCGCAAGATGATGGAATTCAACGAGCACATCGATGCCGTTGCGCTGAAACCGGCGGCCACCGTTTACCGCCAGGTATTGCCGCCTCTGGTGCGCACCGGCGTCAGCAACTTTTTCGGCAACCTGGGAGACGCGTGGTCGTCCCTCAACGCCTTGCTGCAGTTTCACCTGCAGGATGCAGCTGAGGATTTCATGCGCTTCAACGTCAACACCGTGTTCGGGCTGGGCGGCATCCTGGACATCGCCAGCGACCTGAAAATCGAGCGCCACAAGGAGGATTTCGGCCAGACGCTTGGCCGTTGGGGCATGCCCTCGGGCCCTTATCTCGTCCTGCCACTGCTGGGTTCGTCGACCGTGCGCGACACGATGGCCCTGCCGGTCGACCTGCAGGGCGATCCGGTGCACTATGTGCATCCGGCGAGCACGCGCAATTCGCTGTACGTGCTGCGGGCAATCGACACACGCTCCAATTTGCTGCGCGCGAGTTCGGTACTGGACCAGGCAGCGCTGGACAAGTACAGCTTCGCCCGGGACGCCTATCTTCAGAGAAGGCGGGCGCAGATTTTCGACTCGCAGAAGCCGGACAAATTCGTCAAGCCGCCAGCTGATTCGGATGGCAAGGAGCCTGATAACGACGGCAAGGAGCCTGATACGGATGGGCAGATTCCGCCTCTGCCGGAGAGTGCGGCGCCGGCGCCGGCTGCGGCGCAGCAGCCGGGTCGCTAGCGGGTTGCATACTGTTTCAACGCCTGAGGCCCTGCCGGAACCCGGCTATGCCAAGCTGTTCCAAAGCGTATTGCGGCTGCGTCCGCACGAAAGGGAAAGAATGAAAAGACGAGTTCTGGTCCAGGCGGCCGCCATTGTGTGCGCCATGGGCCTGTTCGGCGGCTTCATGCCGAGAGCGTTCGCTGCCGATGAGGCGCCCGATGCCATGATCAAGCGGTTGTCCGACGACGTGCTCGCAGCCATCAAGGCGGACAAGTCGATCCAGGCCGGCGACACCAGCAAGGTGCTCGCGCTGGTGGACAGCAAGATCATGCCCAACGTCGACTTCAAGCGCATGACCGCGGCTGCCGTCGGGCCGGCTTGGCGACAAGCCACTCCTGAACAGCAAAAGCGCTTGCAGGACGAGTTCAAGATCCTGCTGGTTCGCACCTATTCGGGCGCGCTGGCCCAGGTCAATGATCAAACCGTCAGCCTGAAGCCGCAGCGCAGTTCGCCCACGGACAACGATGTGGTCGTCCGAACCGAAGTGCGCGGGCGTGGCGATCCGATCGAATTGGATTACCGGCTGGAGAAAACTCCGGGTCAGGGTGCGGGCTGGAAGATCTACAACCTGAACGTGCTGGGCGTGTGGCTGGTCGAAACCTACCGCAACCAGTTCGCGCAGGAGATCAACACCAAGGGCATCGACGGGCTGATCGCAGCTCTCGCCGAGCGCAACAAGACCAACGCGGGCAAGGGCTGATCAGTTTGCCTATGCTGGTCCTGCCCGCCGAGCTCACGCATGATGACGCGGCCGCTTGCTGCCGCATGCTGGCGCAGGCGTTGCGCGCGCAGGCCGAGCCTTCGGTCGTGGCCGATGCCGGTGGCTTGAGCAAATTCGATTCTTCCGTGCTTGCAGTGCTGCTGGAGTGCCGGCGCGAGGCGCTGGCCCTTGGCAAGACGTTCTCGGTGAGCCGGATGCCTGCGAAGCTGCGCGAATTGGCCACCCTCTACGGCGTCGGCGAGCTCCTGCCCGCCGCTCCGTAAGCCTATTGGCGCCGGTGCGCGGCGCTTGGCCTGAGCGTCGGTAAAATCGTGGGTTGCCCATGCCCGCGATCTCCTTCCAGTCGGTTTCAAAGCTTTATCCCGCGGCCGGCGGTACGTCGTTGAAGGCGTTGGACGCAGTGACCTTCGACATCGAGGAAGGCGAGTTCTTCGGCCTGCTCGGACCCAATGGCGCTGGCAAGACCACCTTGATCAGCGTGCTGGCGGGCCTGTCTCGCGCCACTTCCGGCCGCGTGGCGGTGCACGGGCACGACGTGCAGATCGAGTACGCGCAGGCTCGCCGCCGGCTCGGCGTGGTGCCGCAGGAACTGGTGTTCGATCCTTTCTTCAGCGTGCGCGAGACGCTGCGAATCCAGTCGGGCTATTTCGGCGTGAAGAACAACGACGACTGGATCGACGAATTGCTGCAAAGCCTCGGCTTGGCGGACAAGGCCGCGGCCAACATGCGCCAGCTCTCGGGCGGAATGAAGAGGCGAGTCCTGGTGGCCCAGGCACTCGTGCACAAGCCGCCCGTGATCGTGCTGGACGAGCCAACCGCCGGCGTGGACGTCGAGCTGCGCCAGACCTTGTGGCAATTCATCGCGCGCCTGAACAAGCAAGGGCATACGGTGCTCCTCACAACCCATTACCTGGAAGAAGCGGAGGCGCTGTGCAGCCGTATCGCGATGCTGAAGGCCGGGCGCATGGTGGCGCTGGAGCGCACCAGTGAACTGCTCAAGGCGGCATCGAGCAACGTCCTGCGCTTCAAGCTGGACACCGCGCTGCCGGCGCAGTTCGAAGGCAAGGCCCGCGTCACGGGCAGGATCGTGCAGCTGCCGGCGCACGATGCACACGAGATCGAACGTTACCTGGCGATCATCCGCGAGGCCGGCCTGCGAGTCGAGGACGTGGAAGTGCGCAAGGCGGACCTGGAGGACGTGTTCCTGGATGTGATGTCGGCGGGCTACGCGGGACGCAGCGCAGTCGCAGCCGCACCGCCGCCCGATGACGGGACAGCCCACGGCGCCGATCCCAGGGAAGCCGACAGCATCGAGGCCCCGACCGCATGACCGGCTGGCAGACGCTCTTGTACAAGGAGGTGCTGCGCTTCTGGAAGGTCGGCTTCCAGACCGTGGCCGCGCCGGTGCTCACCGCCGTGATGTACATGTTGATCTTCGGCCATGTGCTGCAAGGCCGCGTGAAGGTCTACGACACGATCAGCTACACCGCGTTCCTGGTGCCCGGTCTCGTGATGATGAGCGTGCTGCAAAACGCCTTCGCCAACAGCGCCTCCTCTCTCGTGCAAAGCAAGATCATGGGCAACCTGGTGTTCATCCTGCTCACGCCCTTGTCGCACTGGAGCTGGTTCCTGGCTTACGTCGGATCGTCGGTGGCGCGCGGGCTGGCGGTGGGGCTGGGCGTGTTCCTGGTGACTGCCTGGTTCGGCCGGCCGGGGCTGGTGGCGCCGCTGTGGATCATCGTGTTCGCGCTGGAAGGCGCGGCCATGCTGGGCACGCTCGGTTTGATCGCAGGCCTTTGGGCCGAGAAGTTCGATCAGATGGCTGCGTTCCAGAATTTCGTGATCATGCCCATGACTTTCCTTTCGGGCGTTTTCTATTCGATCCATTCGTTGCCCGACTTCTGGCAGCGCGTGAGCCACCTCAACCCGTTCTTCTACATGATCGACGGCTTTCGCTACGGCTTCTTCGGCGTGAGCGACGTCTCTCCCTGGCTCAGCTTGGCCATCGTGAGTTCGGCGCTGCTGGTGGTCAGCTGGGTCGCCGTGCATCTGCTGCGCGTCGGCTACAAAATACGAACCTGAACCCACCACCCGGAGTCTCGATGACCCCCGAAGAACTGCAATCCCTGATCAGCGCCAATCTCGCTTGCGACCACATCGAGGTGGAGGGCGACGGCCGCCACTGGGCTGCCGTGATCGTCTCGCCCGAATTCGAGGGTAAGCGCCGGATCCAGCGGCACCAGCGCGTGTACGCGACCCTGGGTGCGAGAATGCAGACGGACGAGGTGCACGCGCTCTCGATGCAGACCTATACGCCCGCCGAGTGGGCGACTGCGCAAAGAAACTAGGACATGGACAAGCTTTTGATTCGCGGGGGCAGGCAGCTCCATGGCGAGGTTCGGATCTCCGGTGCGAAGAATGCCGCCCTGCCCGAACTGTGCGCCGCGTTGTTGACCGACCAGCCGGTGACGTTGACGAACGTGCCGCGGCTGAAAGACGTGGCTACCATGCTCACGCTGATCCGCAACATGGGTGTTGCAATCGAGCGTGACAGCGACAGCATGGTGCAGATCGATTCGGCCAGGCTCAGTTTTCCGGAAGCGCCCTACGAACTGGTGAAGACCATGCGCGCTTCGGTGCTGGCGCTGGGTCCGCTGCTGGCTCGCTTCGGCGAAGCCACCGTGTCGCTTCCGGGAGGCTGTGCGATCGGCTCCCGGCCCGTGGACCAGCACATCAAGGGCATGGAGGCGATGGGCGCCGAGATCGTGGTGGAACATGGCTACATGATCGCCAAGCTGCCCAAGGGGCGGGAGCGCTTGCAGGGCGCCAACATCCGCACCGACATGATCACCGTCACCGGCACCGAGAATTTCCTGATGGCCGCCACGCTGGCCGAGGGTGTCACCGTGCTCGAGAACGCGGCGCAGGAGCCGGAGATCACCGACCTCGCGGAGATGCTGATCAAGATGGGCGCCCATATCGAGGGCCATGGCAGCAGCCGCATCACGATCACCGGCGTCGATAAACTCACGGGTTGCACGCACCAGGTCGTGCCTGACCGCATCGAAGCCGGCACCTTTCTTTGCGCGGTGGCGGCCGCCGGCGGCGACGTGGTGTTGCGGCACGGGCGCGCCGACCACCTGGATGCAGTCATCGACAAATTGCGCGACGCGGGTGCCAGCATCGCGTCAGTGGCAGACGGCATCCACCTGCATTCGCAAGGGCGGCTCCTGGCCCAGAGCTTCCGCACCAGCGAGTACCCGGGCTTCCCGACCGATATGCAGGCACAGTTCATGGTGCTGAATGCAATCGCGGAAGGTCCGTCCAAGGTGACGGAAACGATTTTCGAGAATCGCTTCATGCACGTGAACGAACTGGTCCGGCTGGGCGCGAAAATCCAGTTGGACGGCAAGTTCGCGGTGATCGAAGGCGTGGAGCAACTCTCCGGCGCCAACGTGATGGCCACCGACTTGCGTGCATCTGCGAGCCTCGTCATTGCCGGATTGGTCGCCGATGGGGAAACATTGGTGGATCGCATCTACCATCTGGACCGCGGCTACGATCAAATGGAAGCCAAGCTGCGCGGCATCGGCGCCGATATAGAGCGAATCAAATGATCACCCTGGCCCTTTCCAAGGGACGCATCTTCGACGAGACCCTGCCGCTATTGAAGGCGGCCGGCATCGAGGTGCTTGAAGATCCGGAGCAATCGCGCAAGCTGATCCTCGCCACCAGCCAGCCCGATGTGCGCGTCATCATCGTGCGCGCCAGCGACGTTCCCACTTATGTGCAGTATGGCGGCGCGGAGCTTGGCGTCACCGGACTCGATACATTGATCGAGCACAGTGCCGATTGGGGCCGCGGCGCCGGCCTCTACCAGCCCCTGGATCTGCAGATCGCGAAGTGCCGCGTCAGCGTGGCCGTGCGGGCGGACTTCGATTACGCCAACGCCGTGAAGCAGGGTTCGCGCCTCACGGTCGCCACCAAATACGTGAACATCGCGCGCGAGTTCTTCGCGGCCAAGGGTGTGCACGTCGACCTGATCAAGTTGTACGGCAGCATGGAGTTGGCGCCGCTCACGGGCCTGGCCGACGCGATCGTGGATCTGGTGTCCACCGGCGGCACGCTAAAGGCCAATAACCTGGTCGAAGTGGAGCGCATCATGGACATCAGTTCGCGCCTGGTGGTCAACCAGGCGGCACTCAAGCTGAAACAGGATGCGATTCGGGCGGTGATCGATTCGTTCGCGGAGGCCATTGCGAAGAGATGAGCACCATGCAATGGATCGCCAAGCCCCTGCGCCTGTCCACGGCCGCACCCGATTTCGACGCGCAACTGCGGCAGCGCTTGCATTGGTCCGCGGGTACCGACGCGCAGGTCGAGCAAACCGTGGCGGGGATCCTGGCTGACGTAGAGCAGCGCGGGGATGCGGCGGTGCTGGCGTACACGAAGCGCTTCGATTCACTCTCCACCGATTCGCTCGGTCAATTGGAGCTGAAACAGTCGGAGCTGAAGGCGGCGTTCGATGGCCTGCCGGCCGCGCAGCGCGATGCGCTCGGGGCAGCGGCGCGGCGGGTGCGCAGCTATCACGAAGCTCAGAAGACTGCGGCGGGCGGCAGCTGGAGCTATCGCGATCAGGACGGTACCTTGCTCGGCCAGAAGGTCACGCCGCTCGATCGCGTCGGTATCTACGTCCCGGGCGGAAAGGCGGCTTATCCCTCGTCGGTGTTGATGAATGCGATTCCCGCGCACGTCGCCGGAGTGAGCGAGATCATCATGGTCGTCCCCACGCCGCGCGGCGAGAAGAACGCCCTCGTGCTGGCGGCTGCTTATGTGGCCGGCGTGAGCCGGGCTTTCACCATCGGTGGTGCCCAGGCCATCGGGGCGCTGGCGTACGGGACGGCAACCGTGCCGAAGGTGGACAAGATCACCGGTCCGGGCAATGCCTATGTTGCTGCTGCCAAGCGCCGCGTCTTCGGCCAGGTGGGCATCGACATGATCGCGGGACCCAGCGAAATCCTGGTGCTCGCCGACGGCGGCACCCCGGCCGACTGGGTGGCGATGGATCTTTTTTCGCAGGCTGAGCACGATGAGCTGGCGCAGAGCATCCTGCTTTGCCCCGATAGCGGCTATATCGAGCAAGTGCAATCAGAGATCGATCGCCTGCTGCCCCAGATGCCGCGCGCCGAGATCATTTCGAAATCGCTCAATGGGCGCGGCGCGCTCATCAAGACCCGCAGCATGGAAGAGGCGTGCGAGATCAGCAACCGGATCGCGCCGGAGCACCTGGAGGTCGCGAGTGCGGACCCCCACAAGTGGGAGCCGCTGCTCAAGCACGCGGGCGCGATCTTCCTTGGCGCTTTCACCAGCGAGTCGCTCGGCGACTATTGCGCCGGGCCGAACCACGTACTGCCCACCAGCAGCACGGCGCGATTTTCCAGTCCGCTGGGTGTATACGATTTCCAGAAGCGCAGCAGCCTGATCGAAGTGAGCGAAGCGGGTGCGCAGACGCTGGGCGTGATCGCCGCCGAGCTCGCGCTCGGCGAAGGCTTGCAGGCCCACGCCCGTGCGGCGGAAATGAGGCTGAAGCGATGAGCGATCGCGACCTCAAGAAGTTGCTGAGACAAGATGTGCAGTCCATGCACGCTTACGCCATTCAGCCGTCTCGGGGCATGTTGAAGCTCGACGCCATGGAAAATCCGCATCGCCTGCCGTCCGCACTGCAAGCCGAACTCGGGCAACGTCTCGGCGCCTTGGCGCTTAATCGCTATCCCGGCGAGCGCGTAAACGACCTGCGCCGCGCGCTGGCGCAGTACGCGCACATGCCCGAAGGCTTCGAGATCATGCTGGGCAATGGTTCGGACGAATTGATTTCGCTGATCGCGATGGCGTGCGACGTGCCGGGTGCGTGCATCGTGGCGCCCGAGCCCGGTTTCGTGATGTATGCGATGAGCGCACAGCTGCAAGGATTGAAATTCGTCGGCGTGCCTTTGACCCGGGACTTCGAGTTGGACGAGGCGGCGATGCTGGCGGCGATTGCGCGGCACCAGCCCTCGGTGATCCACATTGCCTATCCCAACAATCCCACCGCCAACCTGTGGAACGACGCCGTCATCGAAAAGATCATCGATGCCGCGCCCGGACTGGTGGTGATCGACGAGGCTTACCAGCCGTTTTCCAGCCGCAGCTGGGGCGATCGCATCGCCCGCTACCGGAACGTGCTGTTGATGCGCACCATGAGCAAGTTCGGGCTGGCGGGGGTGCGTATCGGGTACCTGATCGGCCCCAAGGCGGTGGTGGCAGAGATCGACAAGTTGCGCCCGCCCTACAACGTCAGTGTGCTCAATTGCGAGTGCGCCCTGTTCGCGCTGGAGCACCAGGACGTGTTTGCGGCGCAGGCCAAGGCAGTTCGAGAAGAGCGGGACAAGCTGCAATCGGCCTTGAAGGCTTTGCCCGGCATTCACAGCTGGCCAAGCGACGCCAACATGATCCTGGTGCGGCTGCCGGATGCACAGAAGACCTTCGATGGCTTGAAATCCCGTGGCGTCCTGGTCAAGAACGTTTCTAAAATGCATCCATTGCTGGCCAATTGCCTGCGCGTGACCGTCGGAACCGCCGACGAGAACGCGCAGATGCTGGCGGCCCTGCGAGCATCCTTATGACCACCGCCACCGACGCCAACCCGAGCAGCAGCCACCGCAAGGCGGAGGTGGTGCGCAGCACGGCCGAAACCCGCATCACGGCCCGGGTCGACCTGGACGGCACCGGCCAATCCAAGCTGGCCACCGGCATCGGCTTTTTCGATCACATGCTTGATCAGATCGCCCGGCATGGCCTGATCGACCTGGACATCGAAGCCAAGGGCGACCTGCACATCGACGGCCACCACACCGTCGAGGACGTGGGCATCACGCTCGGGCAGGCGATCTACAAAGCCGCAGGCGACAAGAAAGGCATCCGCCGTTACGGGCATGCCTATGTGCCGCTGGACGAGGCGCTGTCGCGCGTGGTCATCGATTTTTCGGGACGCCCGGGCTTGGTCATGAACGTGCCGTTCAAGAGCGGCATGATCGGCACCTTCGACAGCCAGCTCGCGCACGAGTTTTTTCAAGGTTTCGCCAATCACGCCTTCGTCACCTTGCATATCGACAACCTGCGCGGCGAGAACGCGCACCATCAGTGCGAAACCGTATTCAAGGCCTTTGCCCGGGCTTTGCGCATGGCGCTGGAGCTGGATCCGCGCAG
>Ga0105240_10006366_pt1 | contig 17385 bp, 12 predicted proteins | sample KBSC54metaG_FD_80426 | JGI IMG/M metagenome (GOLD analysis project Ga0105240, IMG submission 80426) | Corn rhizosphere microbial communities from Kellogg Biological Station, Michigan, USA - KBS C5-4 metaG | ecosystem: Host-associated > Plants > Roots > Rhizosphere > Soil | place: Michigan, USA...
AAACACAATGAAAAAACTTCTGTGTACAATAATTGTTTATACTTCTTTTTCTTGCTATGCAGCGGAAACTCCGAATAAATCATCTTTGCCTACCAGAACTAGAGATTTGGGTGATACAGGTGCTGAGTTGCGCTTGCCACAATCAGTGATTGAAGGACAACCTAAAAAAACTCCCACCTCTGTAGCGCGACGCAACAGTAATCCTAAGAGCAGTTTTAATTTAGAAGAAAATGTAATGGGAGCGCCGGGAAGCTATCGTCCAGGAGTAGGATATAGGATTGCTGGTACAGGGGACCCAAAGTAATAAGATATTTTTCTTTTTTTATAATTGTACTAGAGTGGTGTAAAAAGATGTAAATCATTCGTTGATTGTTGAGAGGGGCGTATGAAGCAGACCCAATTCGATAAACACACGATAGCATGGTTCAGGATTGCTGAGTGTGTGTCTCGCGGAGAAAAGGAGCGCGCATTGGGTGTTTATCGCCTTCTGTCACATTCATTTAATGATAATGCAGTAGCGCGACAGCTTGAAGCGGATATTCATCTTTCTTTTGGTGAGCAAGAGCTGGCAATTCCATTATATCAGCAAGCAATGGAATCATATCAAAAATCACAACGTTTTCTTGAGGCCGTAGCAGTATGTGAGCATTTGATAGCGATGCATTCTGCGGATGTTATATGGCGACGTGAGGCTATCAAATTATATAAAATGCTTGATAACACATCAAAGATGCAAGCGCATACTGAAACTGTTCTTGATACCCTGCTTGTAACAGGTCATGATCATGTCTTACAAGAATTTATGTCTATGCTTTCTGCGCTATCAGATGAACTGTATGAGTATGCGATTGAGTATATAAAAAAGTAATAAGAACATAAATGCAAGATGTGTTACAAACAACATTGTATAGTAATGTCCTGTTCTTCCAACAACAAAGCACTCTCAGTATCAAGAAGAACCTTTTCTTTGGCCGTTAGGCGCAATTTTTTTTGATTCTCCTGAAAAATAAGAGATAGTTGCGCGCTTCCCTTTGGCAAACGTTGCTTAACATTCACAATACCTTCTTCTGTTATGCTATCCGGCAAGGTGAGGTTGATTTGTGCAATGTTTGGCCATTCGCTCAACACCAGTTCAATAGGAATGATATCTTGTGCCTTTATTTTACAACCTCCACCTTCAACAACATCAACTACTCCTTTAATAATAAACACATGATGTGAGCTTAACCACTTTTCAGCACGAGCAAATGTTTTAGGGAATGCGATAATTTCAGCTGTGCCTGACATGTCTTCAAATTGCAAGAATGACATACGATCACCTTTTTTGGTGACGATATCTTTGCGGGTTTTGAGTAATCCACACGCAATAGTTGTATATTCACTTTTTGTTGCGGTTGCTTTTTCCAAAGCAGTTTCGAATTGTTCTATGGCAAACCATGCAAGTTGTTTTTTGTATGTTTCAATGGGGTGTGAACTGATATAAAAACCAATGACATCCCGTTCTTTTTCTAATTTTTCTTTATCCGGCCATTCAGCACGGATTTCGAATGTATAGATTTCATCACCTTTTGCATCTTTTTTGTTGAGGGAAAAGAGATCCATTTGGCCGGTCAACTCATTTTTTTTATGTGTTGTTGCAAGATCAATGATATGTTCAATTTCATGGTGTTGTTGTGCGCGGTTACCATGCAACGTATCAAATGCTCCGGCACAAATAAGGCTTTCAATAACACGTTTGTTTGCGGTACGCAGGTCGACTCGTTTGCAAAAATCGAGTAAATCTTTAAACGGGCCCTTTTTTGTGCGTTCTTCAATGATATTTTCCAGTGCTGCAAGGCCAACGTTTTTTATACCCTGCAATCCAAATAAAATATCGCCATTTACCACTGAGAAATCAATGCCTGATGTGTTAATGTCAGGTGGGAGTAGTGTAATGCCCAGATCTTTTGTTTCTTGCAAGTAGAAAGCCATTTTTTCTGGATGGGTTGCTTCCAATGAAATAAGGCATGCTAAAAATTCGGGTAAGTAATTTGCTTTAAGGTATGCAGTTTGATATGCAATCAGTGCATACGCAGCGGAGTGAGATTTGTTAAAACCGTATCCGGCAAAGTATGCCAAAAGATCAAACAGTTCTTGTGCCTTTTTGCCGTCAAAGTTCCGTGCGATAGCCTTTTCGACGAATATGGCGCTTTGCTCTGCCATAACTTCTGCTTTTTTCTTACCCATTGCGCGGCGTAAAATATCTGCTTCTCCGAGGGAATAGCCACCAATGGCTGATGCAATTTTCATTACCTGCTCTTGGTAGACAATGACACCAAACGTTTCAGCTAAAATTGGTTCTAATTCGGGAAATAGGTATTTAATTTGCTGACGGCCATGTCTGCGTTCAATAAAATCATCGACCATGCCAGATCCGAGAGGGCCTGGTCGATACAATGCGTTTACCGCAATAATATCTTCAAACTTTTCTGGTTTTAGTTTGCGTAATACTTCTTTTAGTCCACTTGATTCTAACTGGAACACTCCTGATGTTTTGCCTTCACAAATAAGTTCAAATGCCTTTTTATCATCAAGAGGAAGTTTGTTCATATCAAGAGAAATATTGTGTATCTTCTTAATAATTTGCAATACACGGTCGATAAGCGTAAGGTTTTTCAGTCCTAAAAAGTCTATTTTCAAAAAGCCAATACTTTCAAGCTCTGTCATAGCATATTGCGTCACCAGCTCATTAGTTTTTGGTGGAATATACACTGGCAACACTTCATCAATAGGTTCTGGTGAAATTACAATGCCGGCAGCATGTTTTGATGCGTGGCGAGTGAGGCCTTCCAGTTTGAACGCAACATCAAAAATATGTTTTGTTCGTGGATTGTTATCAATTAACTCTTGCAATCGTGGTTCTTGTTCAAGAGATTCGGTCAGTGTTATTTTTAATTGTTCAGGTATAAGATTGGTAATTGCATTGGAATCTTCAAAAGAAAAGCCCAGCACGCGTGCAACATCTTTAATAACACCTTTTGCCATCATGGTACCGAATGTGATGATATTACAGACTTTATCGTGACCATATTTATCACGGACATAATTAATTACTTTATCGCGGCCTTCAATACAAAAATCGATATCGATGTCAGGCATGCTGATACGTTCGGGATTCAGAAAACGCTCAAAAAGAAGATTGTATTTAAGTGGATCGATATTGGTAATTTGCAATGCCCATGCCACAAGAGACCCTGCAGCAGATCCGCGACCAGGACCGACCGGAATACCATTGCGATATGCCCACTGGATAAAATCACTCACCACCAAAAAATAACCCACAAACCCCATGCGAGTAATCAAATCAATTTCTAGTTCTAAACGTGCATCATATGTTTTCCATTGCTCTTGTTCAATGAGTTGGTCATCTTTGATGCGTTGCAAACCTATTCGACACAGATGTGCAAAGTAGGTTTCTTGGGTATATTCTTCAGGAATAACAAATTGTGGAAAAAATAATTTATCAGTTTCAAAATCAAAGTTGCACATATCGGCAATGACGCCAGAATTCCACACTGCTTGTTCGTGTTCCTTAAATTCGGCAAGCATTTCATCCGTTGTTCGCATATATGCGCGGCAATCGCCAAAGGTAAAGCGGTTAGGGCTATCCATTTTGGCTTGTGTTTGTATAGACAACATAATCTCATGAGCTTCATGATCGTGTAGAGAAACATAGTGGCAATCACCAGCGGCTACGCATTGTATGTTTTTTTCCGTAGCTAAGGCGAATAATTTTTGATTTAAGATTTTTTGCTCTTCTTGATCTTCAGGCTGAACTTCAAGAAAAAAGCGATCTCTGCCAAAGACGCGCAAAAACCATTCCACACGTGCTTCAACTTCTTTTGTGTTGTTTGCCATCAATAACTTAGGAATATGGCCGCCAAGGCACGCACTCGTTACGATAAGGCCTTCAGAATGTTTCTCAAGGATGTTGTAATCAATTCTTGGTTTAAAATAAAAACCTTCTTGATAAGAATACGAAATAAGTTTGCACAGGTTTTTGTATCCTGTTGCGTTTTGCACAAGAATAATTAAGTGGTAATACTTGTTATCAGGATTTTTTACTTTAGCATCTTCTGTAAAGTATGCTTCCATTCCCAAAATTGGTTTTATGCCAGCTTTCTTACATTTTTGGAAAAACTTAACGGCACCGAAAATGTTCCCATGATCAGTTATTGCAAGGGATTTATAATTATTTTCCTTACCAAATGCTATAAGTTTATCGAGTGATATCGCTCCATCAAGGAGTGAATACTCGGTATGAAGATGTAAATGGGTAAAATGCTGCGACATAAATAAGAAGCCTTAATAATTGTGCACAATTGAGTTTGTATAAGGATAAGGGATATTTAAATAAATGTTGAGAGGTTTGTCATAATTTGCTTTAAATAAAAGCATTTTGTTTGAATTCGCTGTCTCGTTTGATTATCATAGATGCGTAAATAGTTTTATATAAAGGGTTTTTGGATGAAATTAAGAAAAAAAATGTTAATGATGGTTTTGGCATGTTTGGTTGGTTTTCAACCAACAATTAAGGCAGATGATACTATTGCGTATAAGGCAATACTGGTGCTCGCGGTATTGTATAACATTCGTCCAATAAGCAAAGTCTTAGGAGAAATTTTTCTAAAGGTAGGATACTTCCTTGGTGGTACGCGTCAAACGGTACGAGAGGTAATAGAGGTACCAATTAAGGCGGAAGAAACACAGAAAAAGCCAGATAGCGTTGCTTTATCCAACGCAAAAAGTTTATTTAATAAAAATTTTACAAAATTCAAAGCGGAAGAAAATGTTGAATATACCTACAATGTATATAACAAGCTTCCTGCATTAGGATCAACATCAGAAATATCTTCTCTTTACACATTGAAAGATAAGCAAACATTGGTGAGTTTTCTTGAAGAACGCGAAAAAAAAGCCAAATTACCGATTGGCGCCTCAGATTTATTGGGTAGTAGTTATTATATGATGCAGTATCCACATAATTTTGATGGTGAGATTCGCAAGAAGATGGATATGACGGAAAGAGAGTATGAGCATATATATAAACCAACAGTCAAGGGATTACGGTTAGGAGAAGATGATTTTAGTGAGCTTGTTACTCATATGAATCAACAAATTGCTGATTATCATAAATATAAAAATAACAAGATAGTTACTTTGTGTTCGGCGCATACTGCTTGTGAGCAAGGAACTGCAAAACAAGTAAAAAAAATAGCATCGAATCGTAATGCAAGCGAGATAGTTTGTTTGTTCCATCTTGCGGTGAAATCTCAACAGAGTGTGAATGAAATTAAGTCTGAAGAGATGGAAACATCAGCAGGAGCTGTACTTGCTTGCTTTGGACAAAAAGCACAATGAAAAAGAGGCGAAAGCCTTTGCAATAAAAAGATCGCCGGAAGAACTTCTTCAAGCGATCTTTTTATTGCATACATTTGATTGCTACTGTAATAAGCGGCTTCTTGTCTTTTTGCCCACGATATCAAAGGCATTATCAGCTAATCCAATGCCAGGTTTTAGCTTAAAATTATCAACCGTATAGTTTGCGCAACAATCGCTATTTTTATCGGCTAACTCAATGAGTTTTTCAAAGTGGGTAGACACGATCGTAATGACATTTGATGATGCATAGAGTTGTTCAAGCAAGCGGTACGCAACGTTTTGTCCTTTTTGATGGTGCGTGCTTTTAAACAGTTCATCAAGCACAATAAGCATATATTCACCACTTTCGAGGTTTTCAACGCGCGTCAATAACTCTTCAGCATCGGCTAGTTCTGCAACAAAGAGGGATTTATTTTGTTGTATGTTATCCGATACCACGATTGAAGAATAAATTTCTTTGCAGAGTGTTTGGCTATACTGTTCTGCGGGGACAAGCGTTATTGTCTGAGCTAAATAAGCGCAGAGCGTTAATGCCTTGAGGTTGGTTGATTTTCCGCAGGCATTTGGCCCTGTGAGGATGATATTGCGTGCAGAGTTGTTCACTCCTAAAGCGATACTATTCAACTCAATGCTATCAGTTGCAACGAGCGGGTGCCAAAAGTTATGTGCATGCAGCATGGGCGTAGTATTTGTTGTATTATACTGTGCAAAACTGTAGCGAGTGGAATTGGATTGGCTATTATTGAGCAAATCTGCACAGCTTGTGTATGCATCAATTTCACCAACAGCCGCAAGTGCAGGTTCCAACTCATATCCAATTTCTTGTATCAGTTTGTACGCAGCTAAAATAACACCTACGCGTGAAAGAACTGAAGGTTCACCCATGAACGTAGCACTGTTTAAAAGCTTTAATAACATAGAGAGTTTTTCAGAAATATTCTGCGTTGTAGCAATCTTTTCAAGAGCACTATAGTGCACAAGATGGGTAGTAACTTCTGGGTGATCTTTGAGTGTGCTATGGATATGGTTAATGATGCGGATACCGCGTGCAATACCCATGAGCTGCGTTTGTAATTCTTTGATGCATTTCATGTTATTGCGGACAATGGCCTGAATACTATACAGTTCTTGCAACTGTGCAACTCCATGCCACACTTGGAACACGTATCTAAATTCTGGAGATCTAGCGAGTGATTTCATGCTGCTTACGATTGCACTATCGTGATGGTGCTTAGGATTGCAGGTAGGGCTATGTACGTGTTTTTCTGAGCACGTGCCTTTTGCTGTGTGATGGTCAGGTTTATCAGACTTAGCGCCATCTTTTTGCTTATGGCTATGGTTTTTATGTTTATCAGAATGCTCTTTTTTTGCTGAATCATGATCATGTTTTTTATGCTCATGAGTATTTTCTTCATGTTTGTGGGAATCTTCTTTTGCTTGCTTGAGAGAGTCTTCTTTTGCTGGATGACTTGCGCATACATGTTCCTCATCAAGAGCCCAGGTAAATATCGCAAACGAAAGTGCGTGTTGCACCATTGAGCTGCACAAATTACAAAAATGAGCAACCTGGCCCAATTCAAGTCCCAATGGGCTATAGTTCCATTCAGCAAAATAGGGGCTTGAGAAATAAAACTCGGTGAGTGCGGCAGTTTCAACATCACTTGCTGGGTGCATAACTCGTTCAAAAACAGGCTCTTGTTGAGCGAAAGCTTTGAGCAATCTGTCTAATTGAGTATGTAGTTGGGAATTGCGTGCGATGTGAGCAATTATCGTTTGACGGCCTTGTAGAGTGTGCTGGTCTGCTATTGGCTGAGCCAGTAGCGAACGTAGTGCATATTCGCCATGAGAGCTCTGCGTATGGTTGATAGCGGTGAATACCGCGTTGAGTTCAAGGTCTCTTGCAATTTCAGCATAAAACGTAGAACCAAAGAACAGGGAATAGATGAGTAGCAATGATCGTGTAATTGAAAAAAACTTCATGTTTATCCTTAAATTTCGTAAAGAAGCGATAGGCAAATCGGCCTTTTTGCCGATAGTAACTTAATTTAATGATAAGATTTTTTTGAATATCGGTCAATTAATGAACTGCTTTCGATACCATCCATGTTGCTGGCATTATTCAAATTGACATTTTTCTGCTTTGGTATATAGTAAATTATAGGCTCTGAATAGAGATATTTTAGTGGTTTAATAGGGGATTATAAATGAAAAAGTATAAAAAAGCCCATCTGTTGCTTACGTGCTTACTCTTTGCAGGCACTCAGACAATTGTATCGAATGATGAATGGTCACTCGATTCGATTAATAAGACAGAACTAGCATTTGTTGCTGGAGGCGGGCTACTAGTAGTCGCGGCTTGCGCATATGTAGTAGCTGAGGTGCAAAAATGGAGCTTTAGGCCAAGCTTGCCAGGTAAGGTTTGTGATCAAGATAGAATAACTTTAAAAGATTATTATGGCGATATTCCTCAAGAAGTTACTGATTTTATTGAACAATTCAAAGATCCAAAGAAATATACCAAGATGGGTGTTGATCTTCCATCCGGAATGATTTTTTTTGGCAAACCAGGAAGTGGCAAAACGTATCTTGCGCGTGCAATAGCAGGTGAATTGGACTGTCCTTTTCTTGCAGCAAATAGTACTGATTTTTTTCATACGTTCCAGGGTCAGTCTAAAGATTCGGTGGTGAGTCTTTTTGGTCGAGCTAGAGATGTAGCAAAAAAACATATATCAAAGACAGCTATCGTATTTATTGATGAATTTGATGCAATTGGGTCGCGAGAGCAATGTGGTACAGGTAGCACTTTCTCTATTGAAATAATCAATACTTTGCTGAGTCAAATGGACGGCTTTGCTTCTGATCCTGAAATATCCATTGTGGTTATTGGTGCTACGAACCTGTTGCACAAAATAGATCCAGCCTTGATTCGTTCAGGAAGATTTGATTATAAAGTTTACGTTGATTATCCCGATAAAGCAGGAAGAAAACTGTTTGTAGATAAGTTGTTAAAAAAATATCCAAGCGATGTTGTAGTTTCTTCTGACTGGCTTGCAGAAAGCACAGAAGGAATGAGTCCTGCTGACCTTGTGCTTTTGTTCGAAATTGCGGGGCGTATTGCAGTTAGGTTTGATAAAGAAGCAAGGGATACAGTTTGTTTTCAGCAAGCACTTGGTCAGATTAAAATAGTATCTGTTGCTTAAAATGCGATAAATTATAATGAGTTGTTGATAGAGAAAAAGGAGAGGCAAAAACCTCTCTTTTTTTTTGAGTTTGTCTAAGATTTAAGATTAATCCCCAATATACTTGGGGACCCAAACCTACGTTTCACTTCGGTTAAAGTTCCTAGGGGTTTCTTGTCCAAACCCCTAGAACCCCAGACACAAACGTTCCCTTTGATCCCCCGGATGAAATATAACTCGCGCCCATAGTTTGCTATGAAGCAACCTAAAGCGCTCAGACAGGATATTTCAATGGGTACTAGCTTCTTATCCGCCACTGACTTTGCTTTCTTACCATTTGCGACTCACTTACGGCTCACTCGCATGCACCGTTAATCCTGCGCTTACGCTCGGATTAAGGGCTCGAATAAACCACTTCTTTTAACGGTGTTCGTATACTTTAATCCCCAGCTTCATTTCTTTACGCCGGGGTCCCCGTGTGAAGAGTAGCGGAACATGGGGTTAAACAAGCTCAGGACGAACGGGATTAAAATAATCACGTGAGATTCTAGCGCAGTGTTTACTCCTACAGTATCCTCCGAAGCTTTATGCGAAGGGGCAGTATGACGGGATTAGAATTTTTTTTCCGTTCGTCCTGATCCGACGTCGCCAAGGCTATGCCGGATTCTTGCCTGCCCGCTGAAGCTTTAGCGAAAGAGGGTCGAAGGATACGAACGTGATTAGGTGAAAAGTCCCATGAGGCGTGTATGATGGTTTAGGCTGTTTCTTAACAGACTGTGGCCTGAATTTTACCCCAGCTTTCGCTGCTCTTCAGCTGGGGACCCCTCTTAAGAAGGGTGCCCGATCGTAGCGATAGCGAAGATTGGGCTTTGGTCACGCAGGATGTTTGTGTCTAGGAGCTCGAGGAGCCGGACCCGTCCTTCGCCAAGGCTTCGGAGGGCACGCAAGGGCTTATCTTTTTTGGGGTCCCCGGCGTAATTTATGAAGCTGGGGTTAAGACAAGGGCTCCTCGTAAAAAAACACTTTTGTGTAACAAAAGTAGGGTCCCCAACGCTGAGTTGGGGATTAATTCTTATCTGATCTAAAAAGATCTTGGTAAACTTTTATACGATATTTTGTATCTGTTCACGAATCTTCTCTACTTCAACCTTAACATTAATCGCATGAGAACTAATGGTTGAATCAGAGCATTTAGCAGTAATAGTGTTAATTTCTCGCCCGAGCTCCTGCAAAGTAAAATCAAGACGCTTACCTTTTTCAGCTTCATCTTTGCTTAAAATAGCAATCAAGTTTTCTAAATGGCTGTTCAAGCGGGTAATTTCTTCATGGATATCAATTTTATCAAGCATGGAATACAGGCCGCTTTTTTGTGCGTTTGCGATGAGGTTTTCATCGGCACCAATTTCTTGTAGAGTTGCATGCACTTTCTTTTTGCATTCTTCAACAAATACATGAGCTCTTTCTGAAATAAGCACCATCTCTTTTTTGATAATGGCAATACGATTATCGATATCCTGAGCCAATGAATTTCCTTCAACTGCTCTGTCTTGAATAACTTTTTCAATAAGCTCTGTTATAGCGCTTAAGATTTGTGCACTCGATGCATCGTCAAGAATTTGTTCTTCTTTAGAAAAAACATTTGGTAACCGTAACAAATTATCAAGCTTAATAGCATCTTGCATGCCATATTTTGTTTTGATTTGATCCATTGATTGCATATAGCTATCAATGATTGTCATTGCAGGGGTAATTGAGCCTTCAAAGATATTGGGGTTACTTAAATAGGCAGTAAAATAAACATGCCCACGACGTAGTTTTTCTTTAAATTGCTTGATGAGTGCTGTTTCTAAGTGTGAAAGGGCAACAGGTAGCTTCACCGAGGCTTCAAAAAAGCGTGAATTGAGAGATTTTAAGTTCATCGAGATACTGGAACGTTCCCCTGATGGTGCTGTCAAAACAAATGTTTTAGAAGCAAATCCTGTCATGCTCGCAATAGTATATTTTTTCATCAGGGTGTCCTTTATTTATCCGAGGTTGGTGTATACGTTTTCAGCGTCTTCATGATCTTGCACTTTTGATAAAAATTCAAGAACTTTATCCGCTTGTGCTTCAGGAAGCTCTATGGTACTTTTTGCTACCCATTCAAGGCCTGAGCTTTCTATTTTTAACCCTGCTTTTTCAAGAGCAGATTTAACAGCTTCAAGTGAGCGTGTATCGCAATATACCGTGACGGAATTGTCACCAATTTGTACATCTTTAATATCGTATTCAATCAAAAGCTCAAGGAGTTCATCCTCAGTTTTTGTACCAATAGCGTTTACTGCTCCAAGTTTTTCAAACATCCAGTTAACAGTACCAGATTCCCCTAAGGTTCCCCCGTTTTCAGAAAAAAGGCGCCGGAATTCTGCAACAGTACGATTTTTGTTATCAGTTATCACATCAACCATAACGGCGATACCGTGAGGAGCATAGCCTTCATAGGTATATTCTTCATATTGCAAGCCGGGGAGTTCTCCCGTGCCCTTTTTGATCGCGCGCATTGCATTTTCTATGGGCATGTTTGCTTCTTTGCCCTTTTCAAGGAGAAGACGCAAGCGTGGATTCATATCCGGGTTGCCACCGCTTTCACGAGCGGCTATGGTAATTTCTTTAATAATTTTGGTAAAAACTTTAGATTTTTTTCCGTCTTCTTTAGCTTTTTTATGCTTGATATTAGCCCACTTGCTATGACCTGCCATTGGAGTGCCATCCTATTGCTCTAAGAATGATTTTTTACATTAAAACTTATATAGTTTTAGTGTATCCCTAATGAGTAATTCCGTCCAGTTACTTCAATTGACTTTATGTTTTTTGGATGGTAGAAATTGGATAGATATTTTTAACTTATACCAAGGGAGTGTTTTTCGTGAAGTTACATTTTTCTTCTTACAAGTTACTGTTTTTATCAATACTATCGGTTGGACTGTTTGCTCATAATAACACAGATAATTACACACATGTTGAGTGTACTATTATCCCAAGGGGACAAAAAGAAGGCGCGCAGCATGTTTCGCATCCGCATATACCAGGTCCTCGATCTTTGCGCGTGCCAGCAGGTCAGGTAACAAGTACCAACTGGAGTGGTTATGCTGCAGCAAACAATCTGAGTCATCCAACAAAAAATTCTGTTACAGCGGTTTCAGGATCGTGGATTGTTCCTACAGTTAAATCCACTGGCCATAATGATTACTGTTCTCTTTGGGTGGGTATTGACGGATATAATAGTCCAACAGTTGAGCAAATAGGCACGGAGCATGATTGTATTGGTGGTGTTCAGCAGGATTATGCGTGGTTTGAAATGTACCCAGGTGGCAGCTATAGCATTGGTGGCTTTGCATTAAAGCCTGGTGATGTAATTAGCGCATCGGTGGTATATTCTGGTAACAATGTCTTTACCATGACCATTTGGAATGATACCCAAAAGATATACACTACTATTCCAACTTCATATACGAGATCAACAACGGCGTTACGAGAATCAGCGGAGTGGATTGTAGAGGCGCCGTATTTAAATGGTATATTGCCGCTCACTAACTTTGTAACAGCATATATGTGGGGTTGTATGGCAACAATCAATGGCGTTACTGGTCCAATAGGTACCAGTTCATGGCAAAATGTTGGCATAGAAATGACAACGAGTAATGGAGCAGCAAAGGATCTTACTTCAGTATTGTTACCAGACAAAGGTTCATTCTTTGTTACATGGAAGCATGAATAGAAAAAGTTGTGAATGCAAAGAAAAAAGCCCCTTGAAAAAGGGGCTTTTAACTTATTGTTGCATCATCAGGTGTTCATTATAGATCCATCGGGCTAACGAATCGAGAATAACAGTGGGTTGTTTTGTATCAGAACATGCTTTTCCCACCGTTTCTACAACAAATTCTTTTGGAAGAGCTTTTCTTAAAACAGCATCTTGATAACCAATATATGATTGGTTGGAGATCGAAAGAACTGATCCCGGCTTTGGATGATATTCTTTGAGCCATTCATCAACGGTATCTTGAGTGTTTGGTCGTCTTAAAGACCCGTTTTCTGCTGGTTGCATTGGAGCATCAACAAAAATAAGAGGAATGGTATTCCATGCAGCAGGTGTATCTGTTTGATCAAATACAAATTTCATCATTTCAGTTTCAGTGGTTGGAAGCTGGCCATTAAACTGCCAATTTTGTTTAGATGGTAGGGCTGTAGAGCTATTATTTAACAACAATTCGGGACTTTCTATTTTATTATCAAGTGGTCGTTTGCCACCAAGAACAATAATAGAATCAAAGCGAATTCCACTATTGTGTAGTGCTATCATATAAGCAAGACGGTTCCGAACTGTGTTGAGCGTTGCTCCCAGCAGTACCGCGTAATCATAATGTTGATGTAAAGGTTTAATTTCTTGTATCAGCGAAAGCTTTTCAAACAAGGGTGGCAAATCATCACAGGGAAAGTTCAAAAGGGTTTGGTTTTCCCAGCGCTCTTGTCCTGCTGGCCGCAACCAGTGTTTTTGTGTTTCAGCGACAATGGTTTTTAGTGTTCCATCGTGCTCAATTTTTGTTGCCTCAAGAATCTTCAGAAGAGCAGGTGTTGGTTCATGGTTTTCATTAACGATAACCCGCGATAAATTATGTTCTGTGCTTATATTCTTTCTCGGTTCACTGCAATAGAAAGATGCGAATGTGCTGGCAAGCAATATAAGAGAAAAGGTATAATTCATTATTGTCTCCTTGAGTGTATGATTTTGAATAATTTTTTAAGTACATTATATCACTTGTTGGCCAAGAAATCTTTTAATCAAATGGGGTAATATCTTAGCAGGAATCTGTCTGCCGCGTGGTGTTTTCTCCAAATATCCCTTGCGCAATAAATACGGTTCATATGCCAATTCAATGGTATCAGCGTCTTCACCAACAAGTGATGCGAGGGTATCAAGGCCCACCGGACCACCATTAAAGTTGCATACCATCTTTTGTAAAATCATGGTGTCTACTGCAGTTAAACCATCATGATCAATGCCTAAAAACATGAGTGATTGTTCAACAAAGTTTTTATCAACTGGTACATTGCGTACTTGTGATAAATCGCGCACTCGGCGAATTAATTTTTTTGCAGTACGGGGAGTTCCGCGTGAACATGCACCAATCATTAATGCAGCATCAGGGGTGATTGATAAGTTAAGAAAGCGTGCACTTTGCAGAACAATATCTCGCAGTTCTTCGTCAGTATAAAAATCAAGCCGCTCAGTTATGCCAAAACGGCTGCGCAGTGGCGCGGAGATAATACCACTCTTTGTTGTTGCGCCTACAAGGGTAAATGGGTGAATGGGCAAACTTACTGATTTTGCACCAGCACCTTGACCAATAATCACATCAACGCGGTATTGCTCCATTGCGCTATACAGCACTTCTTCTACGCTTGATGGCATGCGATGAATTTCATCAATAAAAAAAATATCGCGTGGTTGTAAGCTTGATAAAATACCAACCAGATCTCCGGTGCGTTCTATCATGGGGCCACTGCAGAGTTTGATGTTCACGTCCATCACTTGTGCCATGATCATGGAAAGTGTTGTTTTGCCTAATCCTGGAGGGCCAAACAATAATAAATGGTCTAAAGGCTCTCCGCGCATTTTTGCTGCTTGTGTATAGATAGATAATTTTTCTTTGAGTTCTTTTTGGCCGATATAATCATCAAACTTTTGGGGAATAAAATCGTGGGAACGCTCTTCTGGAGTTTCGCCAAGATCGAGTACGAGGGGTTTTACCATTGTTTTTTCTCATCGTTTTTATAGTATGTTATACCCTGATAGTATAGAGATGGTGAATAAAAAAAATAGGATTTAATATGGTTATGAAGAAGAATACGTTTCTGTGTTTCATGTTATCGATAACAGGTTGTGCTTATACGATGTTTTTTTCAGACGAGACGGATCGATGGGACAAAAAATCAGCTGCATATCAAGCAAGATTTGGAGACAATAAAAGGGAACACGTTAAGAATCTTGTTGCTAATCAAATTGAATTACATAAAGAAGCGCGTGCAGAAAGTGCCAAGCAAAATGGGCAACAAGAACCAAAAGAAAAAAAAGAGGATGATGTTGATTTGTTAAAAAAATATAACATAGGCGCTTCTTCTCTCAATATGCTATATATGCTTGAGACAGGGGAGAAACAAGAGAAAGAAAAAAGGGAGAAGAAAGAGAAAATGTAGTATAGATTTAGATTATCGGCAGCGTAACATAATATTTTGAAATCCTCCAAGACATGCAAAAGTAATCCATAAATTACTTAAACCATAACTCATGAGTGGCAGAGGAATACCAACAATGGGCATTATACCCAAGACCATGCCAATGTTGATGATTGTTGCTAAAAGAATGTGTAACAATAGCCCAGCAGCAAAAAGTTGTGCATACATATCTTTCAAATGCATGATTAACATAAATGATCTGAGAAATAGAATCAGATAACATGCTATAATGGCAAGAGCTCCAACAAGTCCCCATTCTTCACATAGCACTGCAAAAATAAAATCGGTTCTACTTTCTGGTAAGAACCGCAGTCTATTTTGTGTTCCGTTAAACAATCCTTTGCCCCATAATCCACCAGATCCGATTGCAATGCTTGCTTGTTCAATTTGGTATCCTTCTTTTTTGTGGTCACCTTGTCCAAGAAAGACAATGATGCGATTTTTTTGGTAATCTCGCAATACGAATGACCAAATCAAGGGGGTCATGATGAATGTTGCTAACATGCCGTACAAAAAAAACCTTTTATCCAACCCAGCAAGCCAGCATAAAATAAGGCCAGAAGCAAGAACGATCAGCGAGGTGCCAAGATCTGGTTGCTTGAGGATAAAAACAAAGCTACATCCAAGCATGCCTAGCAATGGGGCAAAAAAACCAAATGAGTGAATGACTGTTTTTTTGTGCGAATGTAAATAATTAACCATATAAGCTGGAAACAAAAACTTTGCCAATTCAGATGGTTGAAATTTAAAAAAAATAAGATTAACCCAGCGTTTACCACCCATGCCAACGCTTCCCTTAATAAGCGTAAATATAAGCAGGGTAATTACGCCAAAATATGCTACGTAACCCCATCTAATAAGGTTGCGGTAATCAGGAATAAGGCACAGAAAATAGATACCTATTCCACTGATGATGCCGATCAATTGCTTAATAAAAAAAATGGAAAAAGGTTTTTCTGTGCTGTAAGTTGCGCTGAAGACAAAAAGCAGTCCGCATGCAGAAAGAAATAGCATGAGGAAAAATGTTATAAAATCAAATGAACGGGCTGTTGTGCGGTGATTGATGGTCATTATATTCCTATATCAAAATGATAGAGGAAATTAGCATAGCATGAAAAACATCGCTCGCATTCTTTTTAATTTTTAGCTTATTTGATTATGTATTTTATAGTAAGCTACGGTGCAACAATGATCTGTTGGCATACTTACAGAGAATGGGTGCGTAAAAAAGGAGTGGCAGTGAAATATACACCAAAAATAATTATTCTTATTTTTCTTTTCTTTTCAAACAGTTTTTATGGACATGGTTTTAGTGATAATACATTAGTAAAACTATCAGATGGATCACATGCAACGATTTATTCAATTTGTTTGTATGCATTAGATCATAAACTTTCTATTGTGAGTTGTGACATTGGTAAATTGTGCACTATTAATCAGTTGGTTGAAACTGGTAAGCGAAGCAAGTGCAACTGCTCTATTAGATTAGGCTTTACAGATCAATACAATCAAGCCAACGATATAACCTGTACTCCCTTGCAAGAATTTTATGTTCCAGCTATCAGTAAGTGGTTACCTGCATATATGCTCACGCCTGGTGATGCATTATTAACGGAAAATCTTACTACAAAAACAATTGTCTATAAAGAATTCGTAGAAAAGCCACTTAAAATCTACATGCTCGAGGTTCAGAATACACATACATTTTTTGTGGGTAAAGATTCAATTTTAACGCATAATATATTTTTACCTGTAACAATAGGTATGGGTTTTGCTATTTCTTTCGGTAGTTTTGCAACAGGAACGGTTGGTAGCTTTTTTGGTCCAATAGGATTGGCAATGGGCTTTGCTTTTGGTGGGATAGCGGGGATTGCCTTTAAGGCTTTATATGAAAAACGGGTTCCGCGATATAAAACGTTTAATTGCAGTATTAATATTGTTAAAAATAACAATTTAAAATCTTCGGGATGTTTTATTCCTGAGTGTACTAGTGAATCTTCTTATATTTATTTGAGATCATCAGATAATGATTTGTTTGACAAACCCACTGGCTGCATAGAAATTACCCCACTTACCCTGGATCAACGCACAATTAATGGCTGTGATAAACAGCAGAACGTTGAAAGTATATATAATGATGGTTGTTTTCAACCAACAGAACAGAGCGAACAGTTACCATTTTATTCGCAAGAAAAGCCGTCCATAAAAGAAAAGCCACAACCTGGCAATAAGCCTTTGAGTGCTCGGAATTGGAAGGAGTTTGAAAATACTCCAATAGGCCAAGAGCATGGTAAAAAATTTGTTCATACCGGAAGATATAATCCAAAAGATGGCAGTCCAATACGAAAGCTTACTGAAGATATTTCTAATACAGAAATGTTTAAGAAAAATCATTATTATGCTCTTGATAGATTTCATGATGGCGATCACTTTGAAGTATGGGATAAAAAAGAAAAGTGGATAGGCGTTGCTAATTTAGATGGTTCTAAAAATGAAAAGAAAACAAATGCTG
>Ga0105240_10006367_pt1 | contig 17383 bp, 15 predicted proteins | sample KBSC54metaG_FD_80426 | JGI IMG/M metagenome (GOLD analysis project Ga0105240, IMG submission 80426) | Corn rhizosphere microbial communities from Kellogg Biological Station, Michigan, USA - KBS C5-4 metaG | ecosystem: Host-associated > Plants > Roots > Rhizosphere > Soil | place: Michigan, USA...
AGGTCTTGCGGGATGCGGTCGATCTTGGCCAGGCTGCCGTCAAAGTACTTCAGGTCGGAAATCATGACTTCGTCCCACAGACCGCGGGCCTTCAGGTCGCGCACCAGGTACTCGTTGATTTCGGTGAATTCGCCGGACAGGTTCGATTTCACATACAGGTTCTGGTAAGTCGGTTCGATGCAAGCCGACACGCCGATGATGTTCGAAATCGTCGCCGTCGGCGCGATCGCCACGCAGTTCGAATTGCGCATGCCGAACTCGGAAATGCGGGCACGCAGTGCCGACCAGTCCAGCGTTTCGGACATGTCCGCTTCCAGATAGCCGCCACGTTCCTGCGCCAGCAGCTTCAGGGAGTCTTGCGGCAGGATGCCGCGATCCCACAGCGAACCACGGTAGGAGCTGTAGCGGCCGCGCTCTTCCGCCAGTTCGGTCGATGCCCAGTAAGCGTAATAGCAGACGGCTTCCATCGAGCGATCGGCGAATTCCACTGCGTCCACCGATGCGTACGGTACGCGTTTGACGTGCAGGCAGTCCTGGAAGCCCATGATGCCGAGGCCGACCGGACGGTGACGCAGGTTCGAGTCACGCGCCTTCTTGACCGCGTAGTAGTTGATGTCGATCACGTTGTCGAGCATGCGCATTGCGGTGCGGATGGTCTTTTGCAGCTTGGCGTGGTCGATCTCGCCGTTCACCAGGTGGGCCGGCAGGTTGACCGAACCAAGGTTGCAGACGGCGATTTCGGATTCGTTGGTGTTCAGGGTGATCTCGGTGCACAGGTTCGAGCTGTGGACCACGCCGACGTGTTGCTGCGGCGAACGGATGTTGCATGGGTCCTTGAAGGTGATCCATGGATGGCCGGTTTCGAACAGCATCGACAGCATCTTGCGCCACAGGTCCAGTGCTGCAATTTTCTTGAACAGCTTCAGTTCGCCGCGCGCAGCCTTGGCTTCGTAGCCGGTGTAGGCTTCTTCAAACGCCTTGCCGAACTTGTCGTGCAGGTCAGGCGCATCGGATGGCGAGAACAGAGTCCACTCGCCCTTTTCCATGACACGCTTCATGAACAGGTCGGGAATCCAGTTGGCGGTGTTCATGTCATGCGTACGGCGGCGGTCGTCGCCGGTGTTCTTGCGCAGGTCGAGGAATTCCTCGATGTCCATGTGCCAGGTTTCCAGGTAGGCGCAGACCGCACCCTTGCGCTTGCCGCCCTGGTTGACCGCGACGGCGGTATCGTTGACCACTTTCAGGAACGGCACCACGCCTTGCGACTTGCCGTTGGTGCCCTTGATGTGCGCGCCCAGCGAGCGGACCGGAGTCCAGTCGTTGCCCAGGCCGCCGGCGTACTTGGCCAGCAGCGCGTTTTCCTTGATGGCTTCGTAGATGCCGTCCAGATCATCGGCAACGGTGGTCAGGTAGCACGACGACAATTGCGAACGCAGGGTGCCCGAGTTGAACAAGGTTGGCGTCGAGCTCATGAAGTCGAACGACGACAGCAGGTTGTAGAACTCGATGGTGCGCTCTTCGCGGTTGATTTCGTTCAACGACAGGCCCATCGCGACGCGCATGTAGAACGCTTGCGGCATTTCGATGCGGGTGCCCTGGATGTGCAGGAAGTAGCGGTCGTACAGAGTCTGCAGGCCGAGGTAGCCGAATTGCAGGTCGCGCTCGGGCTTGATGGCTTCCGCCAGCTTGACCAGGTCGAACTGGGCCAGCTTGGAATCCAGCAGGTCGGCGGCGATGCCCTTCTTGATGTACTTGGCGAAATAGTCCAGGTACTCGGCCGGCGCGTCGGCTTGCGCCACTTCCTTGCCGAATACTTCCTTACGGATCGTGTGCATCAGCAGGCGCGCGGTGACCTGGCTGTAGGCCGGATCTTTTTCCATCAGCGCGCGGGCTGCCAGGATGGCCGACTTGTGCAGTTCTTCGACCGGCACGCCGTCGTACAGATTCTTGACGGTTTCGGCCAGGATGGCGTCGGCATCAACGTGTTTTTCCAGGCCGACGCAGGCGGCGGTGATCAGGGTGCGGACTTCGTCGAGGTCCAGCAGACGGCTCTGGCCGTCTTCCACCACGTGGAGTTGCGGTGCGGCGAAATCGGTCTTGGCGGCGCTGCCTTGTTGCTGAGCGCGCTCTTCCATGCGCTTGGCGCGGTACAACACGTAAGCGCGGGCGACGTCGTGTTCGCCGGAGCGCATCAAGGCCAGTTCAACCTGGTCCTGGATGTCTTCAATATGGAAGGTGCCGCCGGTCGGCTGGCGACGCACCAGGGCCGAGACCACGCTGGTGGTCAGTTGCTCGACCATTTCACGCACGCGCGCCGATGCTGCACCCTGGCCGCCGTTGACGGCGAGGAACGCCTTGGTCACGGCGATCGAAATCTTCGATGGTTCAAAACCGACCACCGCGCCGTTGCGGCGGATGATTCTGTATTCGCCCAGACCGGAAGCCGGCTTGATCAACTGCGAAGGCGTTGCTTCGTCGAGATTGCCTGCGGCGGGAACGACGCCAAAATCTGCAGGGGATTTAGCGGAAATTTCTTGTGTAGAGCGCACTGAGCCTCCTAAAACTGTGATTGATGGACAGTAAAACTGCCCGCGTTGCCAAGAGAACCTTCTCTCTATATAGATACTGAAACGGAGAGAGGTTCACGAAATACCGGGAACAGGACAACACCAATGCCGCTGCCTGTTTGCAGCCGCCTGGTTGCTACCTGTTCCGAACTGTTTAATAAAAAATCTGAAAAAACCGAGATGAGAGGACTACCGAGACATCGTTTGAATTGTTGCTTGCCTCAAGACCCGCCACCTTCAATGGAGCCCAACCGTGAAGCCCAACCCTGCTGAACCTGTCCGGCCCCTGTTGAGGGCCTGATCCGGCGTTTCATGCATGTTGCAGCGGACCGAGAACAGCTACTTCCAACCCAAAGAACGATTAAAGATTTACTTACCAAAAACACTACATCTAGTTCCAAAGGAATGATTGAGACTAATTCTAGTGTCTGGCATCGCGAGATGCAACCGCTATTTCTGGATATTTTTATATGTTTTACGCTTGACTTCCGCTGCCTCCAGCAGGGAAGCGCAATTGCGCTTGTTCTGCAAGGCAATAGAAATTTTTCCGGAATCTCGCCCAGTCGAAAAATGGACCGGGGTCGGTCTTGCGACCCGGAGCGATGTGCTCGTGACCCGCCACGTCGGCCAGCGGATAGCGCCGGCACAGGGCGTCGGTAAGCGCCGCCAGGACGCCGTACTGGCGGTCGGTGAAGGGCTCGAAGTCGGTTCCCTCAAGCTCGATGCCGATGGAAAAATCGTTGCAGCGTTCGCGCCCATTGAAGCTGGATACCCCGGCATGCCAGGCGCGGTCGTTCGCCGAGACGAACTGGACCAGGCTGCCGTCGCGCTGGATCACGAAGTGGGCCGAGACCCGCAAGGGACGCAACTGGTCGAAATACGGATGGGCGTCGCAATCGAGCCGGTTGCAGAACAGATCGCCGATGAACGGCCCGCCGAACTGTCCCGGCGGCAGGCTGATGTTGTGGATGACCAGCAGCTCGGGGAGCACGCCCTCGGCGCGCGCGTCGAAGTTGGGCGACGGCTGGCGGTGCGCCTGCTGGCACCAGCCGTCGGCGGCGATGTCCAGGACCGGCGCCGGCGTGTTCATCTCAGGACGAGGCCAGGCGCAGGTGTTCTTCGCTGCAGAACACGGCGCCGGAAGCGCTGCTGACGGATTCTGAGGCCGGGAAATGGATGCCGCAATGCGTACATTGCACCATGGCTTCGGCCTGTTGCTGACGGTCATTGCGCTTGCGTGCGAACGGATTGCGCCCCGCGCCCTCGCGGTCCGGGGAAGAGGCCGCACCGGCCGTCATGGATTTCTTGGCGCGCTGGAACCAGACCACGACCGCCAGGGCGATCACCAGCCAAATGAGATATTTCATACGAGTATCCGATGCAGCACGACTTCAAGCACGAAGCGGCTGCCAACATAGGCGAGCAGCAAAATGGCAAACCCGGCGAGGGTGAAACTGAGCGCGGTGCGACCGCGCCAGCCTTGCCATTTGCGTCCCGCCAGCAATAAACCGAACAGGCACCAGGACAGCAAGGTGAAGATCGTCTTGTGATCCCACCGGAACGCCTTCTGGAACAACTGCTCGGAGAACACGACGCCCGACAGCACGGTCAGGGTCAACAAAACGAAACCGAAAGCGATCAGGCGAAACAGGATTTTTTCCATCGTCAGCAGCGCCGGCAAGCGGTCCAGCGCGATCGAGAACCAACCCGACCGGGCCGGGCCGGGCCGGGTATGCAGACGCGACTCCTGCAACACCATCAGCACCGCATGGAAAGCCGCGATGGTCAGCGTACTATAGGCCAGGATGGAAATCGCGATATGCCACAGGAACCAGTCCGACTTGCCGGCCAGTTCGACCATGTTGCCGGGGAACACGCTCGGCAGGATCACCGCCACGGCCGCTACCGGCAGCACCAGCACGCGCAGGCTGTCGAGCGAGAAGTTGCGGTTTTCCAGCCAGTAGGCCGCCACCGAAACCCACATCGTGGCCGACAGCATCACCGCAAAACCGACGCGCACGGCGTCGGGCGCAAACATGTCGTAGACCAGGGCGCCGCCGTGCAGCAGCCATCCGATCACCGTCCCGAGTGAAATCGGTAAGCGCCGCTCGGAAGGCAGGAAGGCGCAGCCCAGATAGAAGAGCGCAGCCAGAATGAAAAAATAAGTTTGCATCGACTAAGTTTACACCATGTCGTCACTTCGCTGACTGCGGGAAAGGCCGCAAAAAAGGCAGCGGGAGGAGCCGGATGCATTTGCCTGAGGGCAAATGCGACTCCACCATATTGCTTCGGGACGAAACAATATGCTGGGGGCAATACGCCAAAAAGCAATGCTCAGTCGACGGCGGCGGCGCGCATTTCGTCGTGGTGATGGCGCTGCTGTTCTTCCATGACCAGTTGGCCGAGCTCGCGCTTCAAGGCATTGAACTCAGGATCGGCCGGATCGCGCAGGCGCGGCAGCGTGACCGTAATGTCGCGCTTGATGGTGCCGGGACGATAGGTCATGACGACGATGCGGTCGGCCAGGTAGATGGCTTCTTCGATACTGTGGGTGACGAAGACGATGGTTTTCTTGAACTCGTCCCAGATGCGCAGCAACTCATCCTGGAGGTTGCGCCGCGTCAACGCGTCGAGCGCGCCGAACGGCTCATCCATCAGCATGATCGGCGAATCCAGCGCCAGCACGCGGGCAATCGCTACCCGTTGGCGCATGCCGCCGGACAGGTCTTTGGGGAAACGGCTGCGGAAATCGATCAGGCCCAGCTTGTCCAGCAGCTGGGTCACGCGGGTATGGATCTCGGCCTTGCCGACGCCCTTGATTTCAAGACCGAAGGCGACGTTCTGTTCGACCGTCATCCAGGGAAACAGCGCGTACTCCTGAAACACCATGCCGCGATCCGGCCCCGGCTCGGTGACCAGCTTGCCATCGGTGGTGATGCTGCCGCTGCTGGGCAGGGCGAAGCCGGCGATGGCGTTGAGCAGGGTCGACTTGCCGCAGCCCGACGGACCCAGCAGGCAGACGAACTGGCCGTCGGGAATGTCGAGATTGATGTCCTTGAGCGCCACCACTTCGCGCTCGTCGCTCTTGAAAACCTTGTTGACGCCGGTGACGACGATTTGGGATGCGCTCATGTCAGCTCTCCAGTCCGCGATGCCAACGCAGCATGTAATTGTTCAGGCGGCTCATGCCGAGGTCGATCGCCAGGCCAAGCAGGCCGATGGTGATCATGCCGGCGATAATCTTGTCGGACCAGAAGTATTCGCGTGCTTCCATGATGCGGAAACCGAGGCCGTTGCTGACCGCGATCATCTCTGCCACGATCACCACGATGAAAGCGGTGCCGATGCCGATGCGCACGCCCGACAGGATGTAAGGCACGGCGGCCGGCAGCATAACGCGCACGAACAGCGTGCGCTGGCTGGCGCCGAGGTTGCGCGCCGCGCGCAGGTAAATGCTGTCGACCTGGCGAACGCCGGCGATGGTGTTCATCAGCACCGGGAAGAACGCGCCCAGCGAAATCAGGAACAAGGCCGGCGGATTGCCCAGTCCGAACCACAGGATCGCCAGCGGGATATAAGCGATCGGAGGAATCGGACGGATCACCTGCACCGTCAGATTCATCAGGCCGTAGACGCGCTGGCTGGACCCCATCAGCAAACCGAGCGGCAAGGCCAGCCCGGCGCCGATCAGGAAACCAACCACCACGCGGTACAAGCTGCCGATGGCGTCCATCAGCAGCTCGCCGGAAAACAGCCAGGCCAGCCAGCTGCCCTCGGCGGGGTTATATGGCTTCAGTGGTGCCGCGTACTCGAACCACTTGTGCACCACCGCCCACGGCGACGGCAAAACCAGCGGATTAATCCAGCCCAACGCAGACGCCGCCTGCCAAATGGCGATCACCGCCACCGGCACCAGCAATCCCTGCAGGGCTCCCCCAATTTTCTGTTTTGCCATCGCTGCTTCCCTCTTTGTCTGCTTTACTTCAGGTTCATGCTTTTCTTGGCTTGCTCGAGCAGATCGGTCTTCACCCAATCCTTGGCCACCGGCGGCTTGGCCATCTTGCCGGTGCCGTACTTGGCCATGGTGTCGGTGGTGATCTGGATATGCTCGGCGGTGATGTCATAGGCATAAGGCGAATTGCCGATGGCGTCGTAGAAATCTTCCTTGGTGATCTGGTTCTTGAAGATGACTTCACGCACGTATTTCTCGGCGGTTTCCTTGTTGTCGATGAAGGTCTTGGTCGCCTCCAGGAAACAGCGCATGAACTTCTCGGCCAGAGGGCGCTTTTCCTTGTAGAACTTCTCGGTCATCACCATGGTGCGCACCGGTTCGCCGATCGGGGTGTCGTACGGCTTCATGACTTCGACGCCGTAGCCCTTGTTGATGGCCTGCGAGGATTGCGGCTCGCTCTGCATCATGGCGTCGATGTTCTTGCCCAGCAGGGCCTGGTTCAGATCGGCGAACGCCAGGTAGACGATGGTCACGTCCTTGGAAGTCAGGCCGTTCTGGCCGAGTTCGGCGTCGAGCAGCACTTCATGGATACCGCCGCGGGTGACACCGACTTTCTTGCCCTTCAGGTCCTTGACCGACTTGATGCCGGAATCCTTGGCCGCCACCAGGCGTGCGCCGCCCTTGGCGAAACCGGCCACGACATAGATCGGTGCGCCGTTGGCGCGGCCCGAAATGGCGGCTTCGGAAGCAGTGGTGCCGACGTCGAGCTCACCCGCGAGGATGCCCTGCATGACGTCGGGGCCCTTGGCGAAGACTTTTTCGTCGACCTTGATGCCGCATTTCGGGGCGATTTCCTTGATATAGGACACCGCGCCGTAGTGCGCGAATTTGAGGTTGCCGAGGCGGATCACTTCCTGTGCGCCGACGCTGAGCGAAGCTCCCGCCGCCATGATGGCGACTGCTGCAGCCGCGATGAGTTTCTTGTGCATCTCTCTCTCCTGTCGTTATGTTTGCGCCGCGGGCGAAGTACGCCGCGGGTTGATATGCGCCTTCCTCGTGGGAAGAACCGTCCATTCATTCTGTGCAACGCCACTGTATACACAAATCCTGCAGCGAGAACAATACCGTACTTTCCCCTACTGCTGTGCAAGGCCCGGCAGGGATAGCCGCTGAGGCGCGGTGCGATCAGGTAAAATGGCTGTTTACCCTGCGGTTTCCGCCCGGATGATTTTCGTCCGGATGGTTCGTCTGGATTCCAGCGCGGCCCGCGCCCATTTTCTCAAGATAACGGTTCATCATGCTCGACAATCTCACCCAACGCCTTGCCAAAGTCGTCAAAACCATGCGCGGCGAGGCGCGCCTGACCGAATCCAATACCGCCGAAATGCTGCGCGAAGTGCGTCTGGCGCTGCTCGAGGCCGACGTCGCCCTGCCCGCCGTGCGCGAGTTCATCGCCAAGGTCAAGGAAAAATCCGTCGGCGAAGAAGTCATCGGCTCGCTTACCCCGGGCCAGGCTTTGGTCGGCGTGGTCCAACGCGAACTGGCCAGCCTGATGGGCGCCGATCTCGGCCCCGAAGCCTCGCAGCTCAACTTCGCCACCCAGCCGCCGGCGATCATCCTGATGGCCGGCCTGCAGGGCGCCGGTAAAACCACCACCGTCGGCAAGCTCGCCAAGTACCTGCGCGAAAACACCAAGAAAAAAGTCCTGACCGTCTCCGCCGACGTTTACCGTCCGGCCGCGATTGGCCAGCTGGAAACCGTGACCGCCCAGGCCGGCGCCGACTTCTTCCCGACCAAGACCACCGACAAGCCGGTCGACATCGCACTGGCCGCGCTCGACTACGCCAAGCGCCACTTCCATGACGTGCTGATCATCGACACCGCCGGCCGCCTCGGCATCGACGAAGCGATGATGCAGGAAATCAGCGCCGTGCATGCCGCCGTCAAGCCGATCGAAACCCTGTTCGTGGTGGACGCCATGCTGGGTCAGGACGCCATCAACACCGCCAAGGCCTTCAGCGACGCCCTGCCGCTGACCGGCATCGTGCTGACCAAGCTGGACGGCGACTCACGCGGCGGCGCCGCACTGTCGGTGCGCCACATCACCGGTAAGCCGATCAAGTTCGCCGGCGTGGCCGAAAAACTGGACGGCCTGGAAGCCTTCGATCCGAGCCGCATGGCCAACCGCATCCTCGGCATGGGCGACATCCTGGCACTGGTCGAAGAAGCGCGCAAAGGCGTCGACATCGCCGCGGCGAACGATCTGGCGCAGAAGATCAAGGGCGGCGGCAAATTCGACCTCAACGACTTCAAGGCCCAGCTCGGCCAGATGAAGAAGATGGGTGGCATGGCCGGCCTGCTCGACAAGCTGCCGGCGCAGATGCAGCAGGCGGCAGGCAAGACCAACATGGACCAGGCCGAAAAGCAGGTGCGCCGCATGGAGGGCATCATCAACTCGATGACGCTGCAGGAGCGCGCCAAGCCGGAGCTGATCAAGGCCACGCGCAAGCGCCGCATTGCCGCGGGCGCCGGCGTGCAGGTGCAGGAAGTCAATCGCATGCTGGCTCAGTTCGACCAGATGCAGACGATGATGAAAAAGCTTAAAGGCGGCGGCATGATGAAAATGATGCGCAGCATGAAAGGCATGATGCCGGGCATGCGTTGAAGCCGTATTCCGGGCTTGTTTGAGGCATGCCCCGGAGCGGTGCGAAAGCCGCGCCGGGCGGCTTTTTGAGAGGAGCAAGGCAGGTTTTCGCAATCGTCGTTGCTTATAGCGTGTTTTCGCCCCGAAAAGCGCTAAAAAACACTTGCATCGCCGGGAAAACCGCACCACTATTGCTGGTGCGTGATTTGCGCATTCAACTCTTTCCTTGCTTGATCTCTCATTAAGGAGGCTTACAGATGGCCACAGCCAAAAAACCCGCAGCCGCAGCGAAGAAGCCCGTAGCAAAAGCAGCACCGAAAGCAGCTCCAAAGAAAGCAGTCGCAGCAACGAAAAAAGCAGCACCAAAAGCAGCAGCCAAGCCAGCAGTGAAAGCAGCAGCACCGAAGAAAGCCGCAGCGCCAAAAGCAGCAGCCAAGCCGGCAGCAAAGAAACCAGCCGTCAAACGTACTCCCAACGCCGCCTTCATGAAGCCGCTGACACCGTCCGCAGCGCTGGCTGAAGTCGTGGGGGCGAAACCTCTGCCACGTACTGAAGTGACCAAGAAGGTCTGGGAATACATCAAGAAACACAAACTGCAAAATCCCGAGAACAAGCGCAATATCGACGCAGACGACAAGTTGAAAGTCGTGTTCGGCGGCAAGAAACAGGTATCGATGTTTGAAATGACCAAGCTGATTTCAGGCCATTTGAAATAAGCAATACAGGTTTTTGCAGACTTGCTTGCAAAACAAAAACGCCCGCAACGCGCGGGCGTTTTTGTTTTCGGAACACCGGTCGGGCCATGCGCCGACAGTGCATTCCTACAGGATGGCGATATCTCTGTCGCCGGCTGAACTTTGGGTTTTGGGCCGGAGTCTAGACTGCACGGACGTAAACCTGAAAGGATTCAGCATGACATTTCCTCAACCCAACCCGGCCCGCTCGGGCCTGCGCAAGACAGCCGCAGCAATCAGCATCGCGGCAGTGAGCCTGCTCTCTGCCGGCGGCGTTTTCGCGGCAGGCAAGAGCAACGCCGAGCTCGACGCGCAATATCAACGTGAAAAAGCCGTCTGCACCAGCGGCCAGTCCAACCAGGACAAGGCCACCTGTCTGCGCGAAGCCGGCGCCGCTTACCAGCAGGCCAAACAAGGCCGGCTCAATGACGGCCAGCAGACGCAATATTCCTCCAACGCGGTAAATCGTTGCAAGGCCTTGCCAGCCAGCGACCAGGCCGATTGCCAGCGCCGCATTGAGAACCCCACCGATGTGGAAGGCAACGCACCCTCCGGTGGCATCCTGCGCAAGGACGTGACAATCGTGCCCGCCACGACGCAGTAAAAAGATTGGCTGCAAACGATTTATCCGGCAGACTGGACTAGCGACGCCGACAGAGGGGATCAGCGCAGAATTGCTTCGGCGCGGGTTCCCTCTCCTTTTTGAGCGACCGGATTTCCGTACTCCCAACGCTTCCACGCACCCAGTACCGCATTCGGATACTCGGCCTGGCCGCGACTGCCGTTGTAACGTCCCAGCGCCATGAAATAATCGCCGCCCTCCTGATCCAGATAGAGCCGCAAGATCACGCAGCCATAGCGCAGGTTGCTGCGCATGCGGAACAGCTTGCGGCGGTCGCCGTCGCCGATGACGCGCGTCCAGAACGGCATCACCTGCATGTAGCCGGTGGCGCCGGCCGACGAGATGGCATATTTGCGGAAGGCCGATTCCACCTGGATCAATCCCAGCACCAGGGCCGGGTCGAGTCCGGCACGGCGCGCCTCATACCAGGCACTCTCCAGCAATTCCAGGCGACCACCCCGGTCGGGTACCGTCTCGCGCAGGCGATCGGACATCTCGCCCAGCCAGTTGAGGTAGGCGATGCGTTCTTCGATGGTGGAAAATTGCGGCTTCGGCGGACGGGCGTCCGCCACCGCTTGCGCGAGCACCGAGCGGAGCGAATCCGCCAGTTGCTCTTCTTTTTGATTGCCGGCGTGGGCGGCAACGGCAACCAGCCATTGCGCACCGCACGCCAGCATCAGGACCAGCCGGGAAAACCGCATGTCGCGGCGACTACCGGATTACCGGTCAGGCCAGCTTGCCCTTGATGAAGGCCAGCGCATCGGCCAGCGGCACCGGTGTTGCCGCGGTCTCGCGACGCCCCTGGTATTCGACCTGACCGTCCTTCAGGCCACGGTCGCCGATGACGATGCGATGCGGCACGCCGATCAGCTCCCAGTCCGCAAACATCGCTCCCGGACGTTCACCGCGATCGTCCAGGATGACGTCGACGCCAGCCGCGACCAGCGCGTCATACAGCTTGTCGATTTCCGCCTTGACGGCTTCGCTGCGGTCGTAGCCCATTGGGCACAGCACCACCTCGAACGGCGCCAGCGTGGCCGGCCAAATGATGCCCTTGTCGTCGAAGTTCTGCTCAATGGCGGCGCCCAGGATGCGCGTGACGCCGATGCCGTAGCAACCCATTTGCAGCGGTTGCGGCTTGCCGGCTTCGTCGAGGTAAGTCGCCTTCATCGATTCCGAATAAGCGGTGCCGAGCTGGAACACGTGGCCGACTTCGATGCCGCGCTGGATCGCCAGCACGCCCTTGCCGTCCGGCGACGCGTCGCCTTCGACGACGTTGCGGATATCGGCGACGGTCGGCTCAGGCAGATCGCGGCCCCAGTTGGCGCCGGTGAAGTGGAAGTCGGCCTCATTGGCGCCGCAGACGAAGTCGCTCATGTTGGCGACGGTGCGGTCGGCCACCACCTTGACCGGCTTCTTGGTGCCGATCGGACCGAGGTAGCCTGGCGGCGTGCCGAACCATTCGACGATTTCGGCTTCGTTGGCGAAACGATAATTGGCCAGGCCGGGGATCTTGCCGGCCTTGACTTCGTTGAGTTCGTGATCGCCGCGCAGCAGCAGCAGCCAAACTTCCTTGTCTTCCGGCTTTTCCTTCTCGACAGTCAGGACGATGGACTTGATGGTGCGTTCCAGCGGCAGCTTGAGCAACTCGGCCACCGCTTCGCACTTGGCCTTGCCCGGCGTCGCGGTCTTGGTCAGCGCTTCGGTGGCAGCGCCACGGGTAGCGTTGACGGCGACGGCTTCGGCGGCCTCCATGTTGGCGGCGTAGTCGGATGTCGGGCAATACACCAGCGCGTCTTCGCCGGTGGCGGCGATGACGTGGAATTCATGCGAGCCCGAGCCGCCGATGGCGCCGTTGTCCGCCGCGACGGCGCGGAACTGCAGGCCGAAGCGCGTGAAGATGCGCACGTAGGCGTCGTACATGATCTGGTAGGACTTTTTCAGGCCATCGATATCGCGGTCGAAGGAGTAGGCGTCCTTCATGGTGAATTCGCGGCCGCGCATCAGGCCGAAACGCGGGCGGCGCTCATCGCGGAATTTGGTTTGGATATGATAGAAGTTGACCGGCAGCTGCTTGTAGCTGCGCAACTCGGTGCGGGCGACGTCGGTGACGACTTCTTCGGAAGTCGGCTGGATGGCGAAGTCGCGACCATGGCGATCCTTCACGCGCATGAGTTCGGCGCCCATCTTGTCCCAACGGCCGGTTTCCTGCCACAGCTCGGCCGGCTGCACTACGGGCATCAGCAATTCGATGGCGCCGGAGCGGTTCATTTCCTCGCGCACGATCGCTTCCACCTTGCGGATTACCTTCAGGCCCATCGGCATGTACGTGTAGATCCCGGAGCCGAGCCGCTTGATCATCCCGGCCCGCATCATCAGCTTGTGGCTGACGATTTCGGCGTCGGAAGGAGCTTCTTTCAAGGTGGAAATAAAAAATCGGGAGGCGCGCATGACGATGAGTTCTTTTTAAAAGAGGAAGGTTTATAATCAACCTAATTTTAAAGGATTAGCTGGCTGATGCGCCCACTCTTTGCACATTTGATCCCTGTTTCATGCACATCGCACGTTGATGTGCCGGTCTTTGCCGCGCCTGATAAAGGCGCGTGCTGACAATTATCGAGCAATTGCCAGCGGAGGCCGGATAGGGCAAGAGAGGACGCCCTGCCGCAGAAAGTTTTGAGGTACACCATGCTGGATCGAGAAGGCTTCCGCCCGAACGTCGGCATCATCCTGCTCAATGCCCAGAATGAAGTCTGGTGGGGCAAGCGGGTTAGAGAACATTCGTGGCAATTTCCACAAGGCGGAATCAAACATGGCGAAACTCCCGAACAGGCGATGTTTCGCGAACTCGAAGAAGAAATCGGCCTGAAGGCGGAACACGTCAAGATCATCGGTCGCACGCGCGACTGGCTGCGCTATGAGGTGCCCGATCATTTCATCAAGCGTGAAATCCGCGGCCATTATCGCGGGCAAAAACAGATCTGGTTCCTGCTGCGCATGGTCGGCCGCGATTGCGACGTCAACCTGCGCCTGACCTCGCATCCCGAGTTCGACGCATGGCGCTGGCACGACTACTGGGTCCCGCTGGACGTGGTGATCGAGTTCAAGCGCGACGTTTATCAGCAGGCGCTCAAGGAGCTGTCGCGCTTCCTGGCGCGGCCGCATGCCGGCCATCGCCGTCCTGATGCCGTGACCAAAACCGAGCATGCGTCGTCCGATCACCCCGGCAACGCCCAACAGGCGGATCCTTGCGGCTCCGCCCCTCCGCCCACCATTAAGTGAATCTTCATGTCCCAACGCTTCCTCAGTACCTTTGCTCCACACCGACTTGCACGCCTGCTTGCGGCAGGTCTGCTGCTGTGTTCGGCCACGCTCAGCTTCGCCCAGCAGTTGGGTAACTTCGACGAGGAATTCGACGACGAAGAAAAACCGTGGCAAGAGATCGCCGTCAAGTTGCCCCCGGCGCCGCTGCCGGAGAATCTTGCCGAGTTCTACGTTGGCCCGACCACGACGTCCAAATCCTACGTCGATCTCAAGTCGCTGAGCATCGGCACTGACAACGTCGTGCGCTACATCATGGTGACCAAGAGCAGCGGCGGCGCCACCAATATCATTTACTCGGGCATTCGCTGCGAAACGTATGAGATCAAGCAGTATGCCTTCGGCCGCAGTGATGGCAGCTGGTCGCGTTCACGCCACGACAAATGGATCCGGATCAAGGACGCCGGCGCGAATCGCCAGGACGCGGCCCTCTACAAGAGCTATTTCTGCCAGATCGGCCTGCTGGACGGCGATCTGAAAAAAATCAGCAATCGCCTGCGTGAAAATCGCCCGATCGATCCTGCCAGGGAATAAGTCATAGCGACGCAGAATGCAAAAAGGGGCGCAGTTGAACACTGCGCCCCTTTTGTTTTTCGACGAGGTTCTACCTGATTACAGCAGCACCAGGTTGTCGCGATGGATCAGTTCAGATTCCTCGACGAAGCCGAGAATGGACAGGATTTCCGACGAAGGATGGCGCACGATACGGCGCGCATCCGAGCTGGCGTAATTGCTGATGCCGCGCGCGATGGCCCTGCCGCCTGCATCGACGCAAGTGATAACGTCGCCGCGACCGAATTCACCGGCCACTTCCGTAACGCCGATCGGCAGCAATGACTTGCCTTCGGCCGTCAGCTTCTGCACGGCGCCGTCGTCCAGCACCACACGGCCGGCGGTCTGCAGGTGATCGGCCATCCATTGCTTGCGTGCGGTCAGTTGTGCGGTCTGCGCCGTCAATTGCGTGCCGATGGATTCGCCGGCGGCCAGACGACTCAGCACGCGCTCTTCGCGTCCCCAGGCGATCACGGTGTGTGCACCCGAAGTGGCTGCGCGCTTGGCCGCGAGGATTTTGGTCAGCATGCCGCCGCGGCCGATACCAGTGCCGGCGCCGCCCGCCATGGCCTCCAGCGTGAGATCGCCGGCCTTCGCTTCGTGCACGAACTGGGCGTCCGGATCGCGACGCGGATCGGCCGTGTACAAGCCGCGCTGGTCGGTCAGGATGATCAGCGCATCGGCTTCGATCAGGTTGGCGACCAGTGCGCCGAGCGTATCGTTGTCGCCAAATTTGATTTCGTCGGTAACAACGGTATCGTTTTCGTTGATGATCGGCACTACGCCGAAACGCAGCAGCGTGAACAAGGTCGAGCGCGCGTTGAGATAGCGTTCGCGGTCGGCCAGGTCGGCGTGCGTGAGCAATACCTGTGCGGTGCCGAGCTGATGCGCGCGGAAACTGGTTTCGTAGATCTGCGCCAGCCCCATCTGGCCCACGGCGGCGCAAGCTTGCAATTCATGCACGCCGGTCGGGCGGCGATCGAAGCCGAGGCGCTGCATGCCTTCGGCGATCGCGCCGGAACTGACCAGCACTACTTCCTTGCCGAGCGTGCGCAAGTACGCAATCTGTTCAGCCCACATGGCGATGGCGCCGCTGTCGAGCCCCTTGCCATCGTTGGTCACGAGCGAGGAACCGACTTTGATAATCAGCCGCTTGGCTTGTTGTATGACGGAATGCATGTTGATAGAGGAAGATCGGCCGGGCCGTAAAATTCAAATGTCCGCCGCACCACGTGTGTGTCGGCGGACATGCATCGAGAACAAGATAGTAAACGATTTACCGGCGGATTTACCGGCAGAAGATCAGTCCAGTACCTTGAAACGCGGGTCGTCCGGATCGATCGAGGAAATGCCGCGTGCTTCTTCGGTCATTTGGGTTTCTTCGGCGCGATGTTCCTGATGACGCTTGGTTTCCAGGTAGCCGTAGATTTCGGTGATCAGGTCTTCGCAACCTTCGCGGGTCAGTGCGGAAATTTCAAACACCGGCCCCTTCCAGCCGAAGCGCTTGACGAAATCCTTGACGCGCTTCTTGCGGTCGGCTTCCGGCACCACGTCGAGCTTGTTGAGCACCAGCCAGCGTGGCTTTTCGAACAGGGAATCATCATATTTCTGCAATTCCTTTACGATGGCCTTGGCTTCCTTGACCGGATCGACGGTGTCTTCAAACGGCGCCAGATCGACGATGTGCAACAGCAAACCGGTGCGCTGCAAGTGGCGCAGGAACTGCACGCCCAGGCCGGCACCATCTGCCGCGCCTTCGATCAGGCCCGGGATGTCGGCGATCACGAAGCTCTTTTCATGACTCACGCGCACCACGCCCAGGTTCGGATGCAGAGTCGTAAATGGATAATCGGCGATCTTCGGGCGGGCGTTGGACACGGCCGAGATGAAGGTCGATTTGCCGGCGTTAGGCATGCCCAGCAGGCCGACGTCGGCCAGCACCTTCAACTCCGGCTTCAGTTCGCGGCGTTGGCCTTCCTTGCCTTCGGTCTTTTGACGCGGGGCGCGGTTGGTGGAGGTCTTGAAATGGATATTGCCCCAGCCGCCTTCGCCGCCTTGCGCCAGCAGCACGACCTGCTCATGCTCGGTGAGATCGGCGATGTGTTCGCCGGTGTTGTGGTCGACGATCAGCGTGCCAACCGGCATGCGCAGGAAAATATCGTCAGCTCCCTTGCCATAGCAATCCGAGCCGCGACCGTTTTCGCCGTTGCGCGCCTTGTGCAGCTTGGAATAGCGATAGTCGATCAGGGTGTTGACATTGCGGTCTGCGACCGCCCAGATACTGCCGCCCTTGCCGCCGTCGCCGCCGTCGGGACCACCGAATGGACGGAATTTTTCACGGCAAAAACTGGCAACGCCGTTGCCGCCGTCGCCCGCGATCAGTTCGATCTTTGCTTCGTCGATAAACTTCATGATTGTTACCGCTAACTTAAAAGTAAGAAGCTCTGCTTAAAATAAACTTAGCCGGGCAAGCGGTAGGCATCAATGAAGACCGTTCGCCGGAGACAGTGTCCGAACGGCAGCGGCGCCAGGAGAAACAGGGGCCATGAGATCGGAACACGGGTAGCTTAGGCAGAGATTCCTAGAGCTACAAGTACAGTCGCGTCAGCCGGGCCGCTGTTCACTTTGATCACGTTGGTGACATCGGACGACAGGCCTGCGCGCTGCAGGATGAAAACAAAAACAGACAGCTAGAAACTAAAAAAGGCTCCACCAGAGGCAGAGCCTTAAACAACTTTTGCTAAGGCTTGCGCCCTATGTAGTCACTAATGTGCAGGACTCAAGTAAAACTTAAGCAGCTGCTGCAACAACAGTAACGTACTGACGCTTCGCAACGCCCTTGATCACGAACTGGACTTTGCCTTCTGTCAATGCGAACAGAGTGTGGTCCTTGCCCATGCCGACGTTTTCACCAGGATGAACCTTGGTGCCGCGTTGACGAATGATGATGCCGCCAGCGTTGATCGCTTGACCGCCATAGACCTTGACGCC
>Ga0105240_10006369_pt1 | contig 17382 bp, 18 predicted proteins | sample KBSC54metaG_FD_80426 | JGI IMG/M metagenome (GOLD analysis project Ga0105240, IMG submission 80426) | Corn rhizosphere microbial communities from Kellogg Biological Station, Michigan, USA - KBS C5-4 metaG | ecosystem: Host-associated > Plants > Roots > Rhizosphere > Soil | place: Michigan, USA...
AGTACAAATCTCCACGACGCCACCATGCCCGGGTTTGCAGTGAAATGGGACATCGCCGATATGGCTGGAGCTTTGGGGAATCGGAAGCTCACCTGGGTGGACCCTACCAACTGGATGCGAAAAATCGTGTACGCCGGAGATAAATTCGTCTATCGGTCGGCGGACGCGGGAGAAGGAGAAGGCGACGATATACTGGCGATCCCGGGCTTACGCTAAAGAGTGCGCCGCCACACTTTCAAACCCTCAATCACCACGTCTTCGAGCCAGGCAGAGAATCGAATTTCCGCCCTCTTTAGATCCTCGTCGTAGTTGATTAAGAAAGAGCCGCCTTCGATCAGCGACGGTGCGGAGCCGTCAATCGACAAGTAAGCTACAACTCCGATTATTCCGCGATAGCGTGGTCCGAGCGCATGAAATGAAAGCGAAAGCGCATCCGACCGTCGTGCATGCAGCGTCAATTGAATCAGGCTGTTGTATTTTGCGAAATCGGCAATGTGGCCAGTCCTTTGCACTACTTCTTTGCGCGATTCGTCGACGGCGTTTGGTTGCCCAACGGTGACTCCGAACGAGAAATCCTCACTCGTCGGCCCAATTTCTTCATTCAATAAGCCAGCCAGGTAATCGAAGCGCTCACGCGAAAAGATTTGGAGCCGATGGGCAGTGCGGCCAGCGGCGAGCCAAGCTTTCGGTACCAGACTTCCACGTTGCGCCAACCGATCCCGTACCGCCGCTATGGCCTCTTCCGCGGAAGTAATCGGCTTTACTTCATAAGCGACTTCCGTAGCCTGAATCAACGCATTTCGCTGCGCCTCCACAAACATCGCCACCAAAGGCCGTAGATCCCCTGCATCCGCCGTCTCTAGTGATTCGATGTACTTCGTCCAATCGTCGCGCTTCACAATTAACGGGAACCAACCAGCTTTGATAAACACGAGGCTCGCAATCGCCCGCGCCACCCGGCCGTTGCCATCCGCGAACGGATGGATCTGGGTGAAGCGATGGTGCAACCACGCTGCCTGCACCTCCGGAGCAACATCTCGATGCTTCCCGTAGAACCGAATCAGTTGGTCCATCTCGGAGGAGACATGCTCAGGCGGGCAATATTCGTGAACCAGACCATCCGGTCGCGTCGGACTGTTGGGATCGGTCTTGTACTCGCCTTTCTCCAGTAATTTCTGAAACGCCGTGCCAAATTGATCGACAGCCGTGTACGTGATCTCATTCCGCAAGAGCGCGGCATGCAATTCCTTCACGTAGCTTGTCGAAAGTTCCCGTTGTCCGCGAACAAAGTCGAACATCCCATCCAAAGCGTCGTAGTGATCCTGAACGATCCGCGCCACCAGCGTACTATCTCTGTCACTGGCCCCCGGCGGAATCAGAGCCGCATCGATTCCTTTTTCAATCAGCGTTTCAGTGACACCGCGATCCAAAGTGTATACATTCTCAATGATCCCTGTCTCAATTGCCCATTCACGCCGCAGTCGCTTATCAAATTCCTCGAGCGATCCGGATTCACTCAACTCTTTTTTCTGGTCCGCCCAAACCCGGCGCAACGATGTAAGCTCTCCGTCCGTGAGGCTATTCGGGTCGTCACCTAGGTCCGTAATTGGCTGCCATTTATGCGAGACCGCCATCACTCCAGCCCAAACACGTACAGCACATTCCCCACCCCAACAGCCACCTGCTGCTTCCCATCGCTCAAATAAGTCATCGGATTCGAGCGCGCGACACCGCCGGCCTGAAATCGCCAAAGCAATTTCCCCGTCGAAGCCTGCAGCGCAAACGCCTGGCCTTCATTCGTAGCCCCAAACACCAAATTCCCAGCAGTCGAAAGCAATCCGGCCCAAGGCGGAGAGAACAATCGATACTCCCAAGCCACTTGGCCGGTCGCCGGATTCAGCGCCCGCACCGCACCCCACTCGTCTTCACCAGCGATCGAGCGGAATCCACCGCCGTTGAACTGCTCGCCCTTGCTGTATTCCGCCTCGCCAGTGAAGTACAGCGCACCAGCCTCGCGAGACGCCACGTACAGCAGTCCCGTCCGAGGGCTATACGTGGGGCTATACCAGTTATTCGCCCCCGCAACGCTCGGCCAAACAGGAATGCCTTGCAAAGTCGGGCTCTTGTTGGGTTCCAAAATCGGACGTCCGCTATCGTCCAGCCCCTTCGCCCAAGTCTGTTTCACGTATGCCTTGCCAGCCAGAAACTCACCGCTGGTCCGGTCAAGAACGTAATAAAAGCCATTACGATTCGGAAACACAACCATCTTCCGTTGTTTTCCGCGCACCTCAGCCTCCACTAGCAGGGGTACCTCGGTCGAATCCCAATCATGTACATCATGTGGCGTGAACTGGAAATGCCATTTCAGAGTCCCTGTGTCGGCATCCAGGGCCAGAATACAGTCTGAATAAAGATTGTCCCCACCGCGCTTGTCCCCATTCCAGTCCGGCCCCGGATTCCCGGTGCCCCAAAAAATCAGGTTCGTGTCCGGGTCGTAGGAACCCGTCACCCAGGTGGTCGCCGATCCGTTCTTCCACGTGTCGCCCGTCCATGACTTGTTCCCCGGTTCGCCTGGACCCGGCACCGTCCAAAAACGCCAAGCCCTCTTCCCGGTCCGGCTGTCGTACGCATCCAGGAATCCCCGAACGCCATACTCACCGCCAGCCATTCCAACAATGATCTTGTCCTTCACTGCTAGCGGAGCCACGGTGATGGAATAACCGCTCTTGTAATCGGCCAGAGAAATATCCCACCGCACCGCACCCGTCTTCGAATCCAGCGCAACCAAATGCGCATCCACAGTGCCCACGTAAACCAGGTCGCCCAGAATCGCGACGCCGCGATTCACCTGCCCGCAGCAGACACGAATGTCGTCAGGAAACACCCGCCGATACTTCCAAAGAGGTTTCCCGGTCCGCGTGTCGAGCGCCGTCACATGGCTCGGCGGCTCGGAAATATACATCACGCCGTCCACCACCAGCGGCGTGGTCTCCAGTCTCTGGAGCGAGTTCACCTGGTAGGCCCAAAGCGGTTTCAACTTCGCCACATTCTGTTCGTTGATCTGATCGAGCGTGGAGAAACGGTGCCCCGCGTAGTTGCCGGAATACGTGAGCCAGTTGCCCGGTTCCGCGCCCGCGTGAAGAATCCGATCGAAGGTCACTTGCCCGGTCAACGGCATCGCCAATAGCAATCCCAGCAGCACTCTCATTCCACACCTCGAAGTCCGGACAGATAAGCGACCACGTCGTTCAATTCCTGAGCATCCAGACGATCGCGGTACGACGGCATTATTGTTTTGCGCTCAACAGATAATTCCCGCAGGTCTGCTTTCCAAAAGGATTGAATCCGGTCTGAGAAATCGCGAATCTGAATGGACCACGTGTCTTCATTCATCCGGACGCCCGAAACATTCTCGCCCGTTTTTGTAGTCAGCTTCACGATCCGGAACTGCTCCGGAATCTGGCTCGTCGCATCCAGCAATTTCATTCGCAGATGCCCCGGTCCGCGCCGGCTGCCAACGCCGGTAAGCGCCGGTCCCATTCGGCCACCTTGAAGCCCAATGGTGTGACATTGCAGACACCCGCCTTTGCCGTTCACCAACGCTCGTCCCCGATCCGCACTGCCCGAAATCGGCTCGCGCTCCACCTTCCCCAAAGTGCGCACGAACGATGCCACCTGCCAGATCTCGCGCGGAGCCATCAGAGAAACGGGCATCTCCGTATCCTGAATGCCGTAACGGATCACCTGGTAGAGAGCTCGCTCGGTGGCCGCACGCGGTAGCAACGGCACCGCCAAATTCGCGCCCTTGCCGCCATCGCCAGACGGTCCATGGCAACCCGCGCACCGCCCTTCGTAAAGCTTTTTACCCTGAGCGATGTCCGCGGCGCTGGTGTAGGCGTTGGTGTCCACCGCCGGTTCAGTCATCTGCTGTTGTGGGAGAAAAAATACCGCCAGCCACCAAATCATCCAACTACTCTATATCGCCGAAGTGCACATTGGACAACGCGTCGCTTTCAACGGAACGTTGCCGATACAGAACGGGCACTCCTTCGTGGACGGCGGCGCAACCGGCGGCTCTTTCTTCAGCCGGTTAAACTGCTTCACTACGAGGAACACCACAAACGCGATGATGAGGAAATTCAGTACTGTATTCAGGAACTGCCCATACGCGATTACCGGGGCGGCCGCCTTCTTCGCCGCGTCCAGCGTCGGGTAGGCCGTGCCGTTCAGACTGAGAAACAGCTCTTTGAAGTCGACCTTGCCGAGGATCAGGCCGATGGGCGGCATGATCACATCGTTCACAAGCGAAGTCACAATTGCGCCAAAGGCCGCGCCGATAATCACTCCGATGGCCAGATCGATAACGTTCCCCCGCATCGCAAATTCTTTGAAGTCTTTCAACATGGTTGGACCCTCCGGAGAACAATTTTCATTGACTGCAAGGTGAATCTAACACAAAGGAACATGAAACCACAAAGGGATTGCCGGGAGAGACTAGTAGATTATTCGCGGCTTCAGGGCTTGGCGTGAAGCTTTCTTTGCCAACCGTTGTCAGGTCTATTTACTTAGCGCCAGGAATCGTATCGGTCTTCGCCCCGCCGCGCGCGCCGTAAATCTGAGCGCGCAACTTCGCGGCTTCGTCGGCCATAGCTCCGCCGCGGGAATCCACTAGATCGAGGTGCTCCACTGCGCCGGTCCAGTCCTTCTGTTGAACGTATGCTCTGGCCAGCAGCATGTTGGCGTCTGCCCAATAAGGCGAATCGTCTAGCGAGGTGACCACCTTCAGCTCGGCGATTCCCGCACGCGTGTCGTTCGTCATCAGGTAGCAAGCGCCCAGAAAGAAGCGCGCCTCGGGAGCATGCGGGTCCTCAATGGTAGCCTGCCGCAAAGCTACCGAGGCGCCTGCGTAGTCGGCCTTCTGATAGCCTTCCATCGCTTTCAGAAACAAGTCCTTTCCCTTGCCTGTCAGAAGAAGCGCACGATTCGGATCGTACGGCGGAGCCTCGAGCGTATTCACGTCGTCCGCCTTTGCGGGTGAGTTCAGCGCGGCTTGGGTTGGCGATTCATTGCCAGCGTCGCTCGCCACGGCCGTAAATCGCCACCAGAATATCGCGAAGCCCATAACCGCAACCAGGGCCACAATGACGCCAGGAACCCATTTTGGAAAAGATTTCTTAGTATTTGTGGAAGCCAACATAAGAATTAAACCCTGCCTCTGACCAAAGTTTCGGGTGTGGTAGCATCGGACGAAATCGATCGAAGATGAAGGAAAAAAAGCGTAAAACTAAACGGATCGATCCGTCCGGCATCAAGTGTCCGAAATGCAAACGGATCGACGTTCGTCCTTCTCATCCGGAAAGCCGCAAAGATCGGTTTCTCAGCACACTGTGGCACCCGCCGTTCCGCTGCAACGGATGTGGAAACCGTTTCTACCACTTCGCCGCCCCGTGGGATGCGATTCTTCCCCATTAGACTAATTTCTCCATTGTAAAGAAAAACGGGCCGATAAGGTGCTTGAGGCCCGTCCGATTGTCAACCTCTCTCTCAACACCTGTAACTGAATGGACGCCGCCACTCGCGCCGCAATTGGCTGATGCGTTGGTGCCGCGGGTTCCCGAGTCGATCAACGAAACTGGATTATCAGCTGGATTGATTGAACAGATCATACTGAAACTTCTTTACTTCCGCGGTGAAGTGGCCGGGCGCGACATTGCGCTTGGAATGGGCCTTCGCTTCAGCGTAATCGAAGAGCTCTTAGAGACGCTCAAACGGAACCAACTCCTCCAAGTAAAGCGTTCTCTCGGGGTCGGCACGATCTCGGCGCAGTTTTGTCTGACCGAAGCCGGCCGCGTTTACGCGCGCGATCACTTGGAGACGAACCAGTACGTGGGCCCTGCCCCAGTCCCTCTACTCCAATATAGTTACATGTCCCGCCGCCAAAGGCCAGCGGCAGGCTGGCTCACCAAGGAGAATCTAGTTCAGGCCTACCGGCGAATCGTTATCACGCCGGAAATTCTTTCCCAGATCGGGCCGGCCGTCAGTTCTGGAAATTCGTTTCTCATCTATGGAAAGCCGGGCAACGGGAAGACATACCTGGCCGAGGCCTTGGCTAACGTTGATCGCTCGTGCATCTACATGCCTTACGCGATCGAATCACAAGGCATGATTGTGCAGGTTTACGACCCCGTCTACCACCAAATCGTGCAGGATACCGAGCCGCCTTCGATTTTCAACGATCTCGCTTTCGACGGACGGTGGTTCAAATGCCGCCGCCCGTTTATCGCGACCGGCGGCGAACTTTCGCTCGAAATGCTCGATTTAAGTTACAATGCCGTTTCAAAAATCTACGAGGCGCCATTTCAACTCAAAGCTAACAATGGAATCTATCTTATCGATGATTTTGGCCGTCAGAAAGCAAGCCCAACCGAAGTGCTGAACCGCTGGATCGTACCCATGGAACGCCGGATCGACTACTTGACCTTTCGCACAGGCGGCAAGATGACGGTCCCGTTCGAATCATTCCTTGTCTTTTCGACGAACCTCAATCCGGAAAATCTCGGAGACGAGGCGTTTCTGCGCCGGATTCAATACAAGATGCTGATGCGCAGCCCGGAACCCGAAGAATTCGCGAACATCTTCGTTTCCTTCTGCGAGTCGCGCGAACTCCCGTGCAATCGGGCCGTAGTCGAGCGTTACATCGACCGCTGGTACAACCAGACGGGAAGGCCATTCCGCCGCTGCCATCCGCGAGACGTGATCTCGCACGCCATCGACATCATCCAATTCGAGCGATTGCCGTTCGAACTGACCGACGAACTGCTCGACCGCGCCTTCGAAAGCAACTTCATCTCAACAATAGAAGAAAACTAGTCGCGCAAAGGGCGGGCCCTGCTGTGTTTCTCAAAATATACTTTGAGGCCTCGGAGGGACCAGGAGTTTTTGAAACCCGAAGCCAGCATTCCGCGCCAGGCATTTTCACGGCTGACTCATCCTCAGTAAACGCCCGCAAAACGGGGCCTGGATCCCGGACTCGCACTGGCGTTTGCTCGCGAATATTGAGGGCCCGCGATCGGCCCTTTGCGGGCTAGATAGTAGTTCTGATAAAGCGCAGTAATCAGGCTCGTTCTGTCGAGGCCGAGGGAGCAGTGAAAGTAGACCGGATGGTAGCGTTTGTCCCTGAGGGTGGCCAGGGTCACGTCAATATGTTTTTCCGACGGCGCAACCGGGGAAGCGTTGATTGTGCGGTCGATGAATTTGATCCCGTATTTCCGTGCCTTTTTCTCCTCCGCCTCGGAAAGAAACGGAAGGAATTGCAGGTTCACTATATATTGAATGTGCAGCGATTGCAGATAACGAAAGTCAGCATCGGTTTTCGGCTTCGACCCTTTATAAACCCCTGCGTCCACTTGGCCGAAATGGATAATCGAGGTACCCGGGGCCGGGTGTGTCCGAGTGTCCGCGGCCAGGAGCGTGGCCAAAGGCAACAGGGTAAAAATCGAAACCTTCCGAGCAGTCACCCCTAACAGTAACTCTTTCCCAATCACAATCCATCGCTTACGGTGCGGGCATGCACGAAGCGGCCGCGCCATAGACATAGACCTCTCATCCAATCCGGCCTCATCTGGCCGGGCTTTGGCCATGCGGAGCGCGTCTGTGCTCCTTTCGCCGGCGGTTCCGTCGATTGGTAAAACGCAGCCGCTGAAATCTCTCTCCTCCTCCAACAGGCATTCCCGGCGGAATATTAGAGATTCGCACTCAAGTTTAGGTACAATCTCTGGCAATGGAACCCAAGGATCTTAGTTGAACCTCGCGATTTTCGGCGGCACTTTTGACCCCATTCACAACGCGCATCTGACGGTGGCACGCGAAGCCGCGAGCAAGTTTCGACTCGATAAGGTACTCTTCATTCCCGCGGCCCATCCGCCGCACAAACCGGAAGTCGGCGGAGACGATTATCACCACCGGCTGCGAATGGTCGAATTGGCGTGTGAAGACGAGCCGATCTTTGAAGCGTCATCCCTCGAATCGGTAGGCGCCAAGAGTTATTCCATCGACACAATCGAGAAGCTTCGGGCGACACTGGCGCCGGGTGATCGTCTGTTCTTCGTGATCGGGGCCGACGCATTCGCCGAGATCGCAACATGGCATCGATGGCGGGACGTTGTGGCGCAGGTCGAGTTCATCGTGGTTACCAGGCCCGGCCACGAGTACACGGCGCCGCCGGAGGCGCGAGTGCATCGGCTGGACACACTAGCCCTCCCAGTGTCCTCGTCTGAAATCCGGCGGCAACTCGCCGAAAGCGAATCGCCGGGTGAACTGCCGCCGAAAGTCCTGGAGTATATTCGAGCGAACCGCCTCTATATGTAGGCGACCACGTCGATCTCGACGAGAGAATTTCCGGGGATTCCACCTTTAGCAGCGATCGTAGTGCGGACCGGCGGTTCGGGGCCGAATTTCCCAATGAAAACCTCGTTCATCCCGGCGAAATCCTTTAGGTCGTCCAGAAAAACACGGGCCTGGATAACTTTCTCCATCGAGGAACCGGCATTCTCCAGCTCAGCCTTGATTTCGGCGAGCACGATTTCGGTGTGCTTCTTGATGTCGCCCGGAACGTGTGCGCCCTTCCCGGCGATGAAGAGCAAATTGCCGTATGAAACCGCTCCCGAGAACAGCGGCGTCTTCGTGGGCTTTGCTCCCCGGTAGTGGACCTTCTTCGTCAGACCTGTCTGCGCGTTAGACTTCGTGGCCGTGGTAGCAACCGCGGCGGCTCCAACAGCAGTTTTTAGTAGTGTACGACGGTTGTTATTCATATAATGAGATTATGAAACGCAGAACCTTTGTTTTGGGATCGGCGATCGCGCCGGCCGCCCTGGCCAGTGTCGACCAGGACATTCCGAAGTATCGCATCGTCACACCGTACCACGCCGAGCAGCATTACCGCATCCCCGGCACCGTGGTCTCTGTGCACTCGGCGAAATCCATCGACGAGACAACCGAAAAAGCCGATCCAAACGTGGTCCGCGAGATGATGACGCGGGGCATGCTTGGGCTCACGGGCGAAACCAAACTGGGCGATGCGTGGCGGCGTTTCATTGAGCCATCCGATATCGTGGGCATCAAAGTCAACTGCTCCGGTGCGCCAAAGGTCTGTTCCAATCCGTTCGTCGTCGCGGAGATCGTCCGCAATCTCACCGCGGTCGGAGTCAAACCGGCCAACATCCAGATCTACGAGCGTTTTGAAGATCAATTGAAGTCGGTCGGCTACGCTAAGTATCTCGACCAGGAAGTACCGATTCAGGCGGTCGAAGTGCCGCGAGGTTCCATTCGCAATTACGATCCGAAAACCTATGTCGAAGTTGATTTCTTCGGCGAAGACGACACACGTTCGAACATGATCCGCTGGGTCACCGAGCGTTTCACCAAAATCATCAACGTACCCAACATGAAGGATCACGGCGCGGCCGGCGTCACCGGATGCCTGAAGAACATGGCGTACGGGAACTTCTCGAACGTCGCCCGGTCTCACAAATGGGAGAAGACGAACACCAAAACCTTCATTGGCACGCTTGCCAGCACTGAGCCTCTCCGCTCCCGCGTGGTTCTCAATGTCATGGATGGCCTGAAGGGCGTCTGGCACGGCGGACCCTTCGTTCTTAATCCCAAGTTCGTCTTCTATCCGAAGATAATCGCCTTCACCACCGACCCCGTCTCCGCCGATCGCCTGCTGATCGATATCATCGAGACGGAGCGCAAGTCGAAAGGAGCGAATTCGGTTTGGGACCGCTCCCGCGATCAACTCATTTCCTCCGGCAGGTCGGTTGATCCAACGAAGAACCATTTCATCCGCGAGCCCGGTCACATCGAGTACGCGAGCAGCCTGGGACTGGGTGTTTACGACATCAACAAAATCAAAAACAAGAAGATTGAGGTTTAATGTTTCCGATCCTGCTCGCAGCCATCGCCATATTCAATGGAAAGGACGTTCCAGATTGTGTAAAGCTGCCGGCGCCAGGCACGAATTTTCGGCCTAACGTCGCGACTGCTACAACAGCTCCATGGGTAGATAGCAACGGGTGGCGCATTGCCCGCGCCGAGGGCAAGAAGTTTTGCTACGACGTACCGAAGGACCGAGTTGTTCTGGCCATGGCCGAAGCCGACGCGCATCACGCTGATGCGATCATCAAGTTCCCGCCGGAAGACCAGCCGTTGTTCGACAAAATGACGGCGTTCCTGCAAAAGATCGGACCCGGACCAACGCACGATCTTGGCGACATCGCCGTAAAAGAAGATGGCTCGCCAATCGCAGGTGAGACCTTGAACCTATTCACGAGGCGCAATCTGACGTTCCGCATTGTTGGCGCGAACGATCCGAAAGCTCTGATGAACGTCACTGTAGACTCGTCGATTAAGGATCCGAACGAGTTCACCTACTCCATACGGCAAAAGTTAACCGATGAGAAACGTCTGATCCGCGTGTATGGCAGCGAAACTGTTTTGGCCAACCTCACAGGTGACGGGAAGCACGTCCGCATTCATCTCGTGAACTACGGGAGGCGCGGAGCTGACGGCTTGCGAGTGCGCGTGCGCGGGAGTTATCAAATCGAGCAATCGGCGTTCTTCGACAGCGATTCAAAAGCGGAAGAATACACAGTCACCGACGGCGGCACCGAGTTCAGCATTCCACATATCGACGTCTATGGAGTGGTGGACCTCATCGCCAAGCCGTGAGAATTCCGTACGGGGATGATCTCAATCAATTCGGAGATCTCCTGCTGCCCGAGGCATCGGGCCCGCATCCAGTAGTCGTTGCAATTCACGGCGGCTTCTGGCGCGCCAGGTTCGACCTCGATCACATGGCTCCGGTATGTGCGGACCTGGCACTCCACGGCGTCGCGACCTGGAACATCGAGTACCGCCGCATCGGCCAAAGCGGAGGCGGTTGGCCCGGCACCGCCCAGGATGCGCTCAAAGCCTTTCAATATTTGGAGACCCTCGCGGCCGTCCATCCGCTGGATCTTGATCGCGTGGTCCTGCTCGGCTTTTCGGCGGGCGGCCATCTCGCGCTCTGGATAGCCGGTCAAAGAGACCGTCCAGCGATATCGGGAGTTGTGTCGCTGGCGGGGGTAGCGGATCTTCGTCTTGCCTCGGAAATGCGGCTGAGCAACGGAGTGGTAGACGAATTCATGTCCGGCGGCCCACTTGACGTTGCGGCATCGCCGATTTTCCTACTGCCTACCGGGGTGAAGACCAGGCTCGTCCATGGCGCCAGCGATCTTACGGTGCCCATCGAGATCGCCCGGCAGTACACGGCCGCCGCCATCGCCGCAGGCGACGATACCGAGTTGATCGCGCTTCCCAATACCGATCATTCTCCGCTGATCGACCCGGACTCAGACGCTTGGCGTGTGGTAAGGGACGTGGTGTTCGCACTGCTGCGGCGCTATTATCACTGAATGATCAACCGACGTCAATTGCTCGCAGGCACAGCCGCGTTCGCAGCAGCATCAGCAGCCCAAACCACCGGATCACCAAAGAACATCGCCATCTCCAGTGCGAACGGACTCATCGCCACTGCCCGCACCATGCAAATGCTCAACGCGGGACATGACACGCTCGATGCAGTGGTCGCCGGCGTCAACATGGTGGAGCTCGATCCGAACGACGACTCGGTCGGCTACGGCGGCCTGCCTAATGAAGACGGAGTCGTAGAACTTGATGCCAGCGTGATGCACGGCCCGACGCGCCGTTGCGGCGCCGTCGCGTCCATTCGCGGAATCAAGACGCCGTCAAAGGTCGCCAAGCTGGTGATGGAGCAGACCGATCACGTGATGATTGCCGGCGATGGCGCACTCCGGTTCGCCAAAGCATGGGGCTTTAAGGAAGAGGATCTGCTGACCGAGCACTCGCGCGTCGCCTGGCTCATGTGGAAGCAATCTCTCCAGGACAAGCAAGGGCATAACAATTGGACCGACGGTCTCGACGCGCCGCCCAAAAAGCCGAGTGCCGCTATCCGTGAGATGTTCCCGCAGATGACGGATGAGCAACTGGCCTACGCAATGCAACGAGCGGAGCATCGCATCACCGGCACCATCAATTGTCTGGCCCTCAACCCGAAAGGCGAGATGTCCGGAGTGACAACAACCAGCGGCCTCTCCTGGAAGATCGCGGGGCGCGTCGGCGATTCGCCAATCATCGGAGCAGGATTATTCGTCGACCAGGAAGTCGGAGCGGCAGGTTCAACGGGACGAGGAGAGGAGAACATCCGAGTCGCCGGCGCACACACGATTGTCGAAAACATGAGACACGGAATGCCGCCAAAAGAAGCGATCCTGGACACGTTGAAGCGAGTTTCGCGCAACTACGATCACGACCTTGCGCGCCTAGGGCACTTCGATCTCCATTTCTACGCGCTTCGGAAAGATGGAGAGTACGCGGGCGGGACGCTCTGGAATGGTCAGAAACCCGACGGCAAATGGATGCGGAATTTCGCCGTAAACGATGGCCAACCGCAGAGCCGTCTGGAACCTTGCATCTTCCTGTACGACAGCGCGAAGCGGCCGAAGAGTTAAGTACCCGAGCTAGAAGATCTTCGGGTCGCGCGTTTCCAGCAAGTTGGCCTGACCGGGACTGAAGGACTCGGCGCTGCGGATCGATAGACTCGTACTATGAAGGGATGGTCGTCCGCTTGAGATCGCGCCTGTCCTGGGTATTCTGCATCCTTGGCATCATCGCGATGGGAATCGTCTCGAGAATCGTTCACACGGGATTAGCGATCTTTGACAAGTACCTGGGCGACGCATTGTACGCGACGATGGTCTACGGGATTTTGCGGCTGTTATCGAGGACTGCGGCGTCGGCCGTGGGCGCGATGCTTGTAATGACCTCTATCGAGTTGTTTCAACTGACAATGATTCCGGCCCACATGCTTTCGAGTGAGCACTTGATGATGCGGATTTGTGCTCGACTGATGGGTGTAGAATTCAGCTTCCTGGATCTGCTCGCGTACGGAGTGGGTATCGGGTGCATCTATCTCGTGGATTCCTCCCAATGGAAGGGTGAAGAAGATTCCGCCGTTTAACCCGCGAGGCCCGGTGAACTGCGGGTCCGTGTCAGCTCGCTGCATCTTACGGCATGGTGGAAGAATCCTGCCGGGTGGTTCCGAAGTCCGGCCGGAAGAAGTTTCACCCGTCCGTATCGTCGCTAACCTCGTGGAAGTGGCTCGACGAACAGTATGCTCGAAAGATCCCTGCCGGGGGCCTCGACGGCGGTAACTGATCACAGCTAGGCGCGACAGCATATCCATTCCGTCGCGCACTGCTCTGGCGGCCGTGCCGCTTAGCTTGCAGTACACTCCGCAAGCTCGGTCTTATCGACAGTGAGGATCTGCGATATGTTCACTACGCTGGCCTTCCGAAGGTTGGCCTCGCCCTTCTTCAGAAGCACGCTGCCCGGTGCATTCGCCCTGCTCAGATTTGACGTAATGAGGCACACCGCGCTTGTTCCAATCGCGGTGCGGTTGAAAACATCATTCTGCACAACTATGCAGGGATGCCGCTCCGCAGGCGCCGAACCGGTAGCAGGTCCGAAATCGAGCCAGTACACTTGCCCCTGCCGGATTTCGCTCACCAGCGATCCTTCACCGTTGGCCCGACTTTGGCCTTGCTTCTTTTCAGCAGACCTTTTTCCGCCGGCTCCAACGGGCCTGCGTAGACTTCATTCAGCCGGAGCAGCATCTGCTCCTGTCGCTGTCGCCTCAGGAAATCGCCGACTGCCAGTGCGAAGAACCGGCTGCGGCTAAGCCCCAACAACCGCGCTGTCTCGTCCGCTTCCTGCAATAGTTGGTCGTCTATGGAGATGGCTGTCTTCACTACTACCAAAAATCATACCGTTCTTCGCACGTCACGGTAATACCCGTCCACTTAGTTCCCAACAAGAGCCGCTCTGGAATCTTGCATCTTCCTGTACGAAGGTGCGAAGCGCCTCCGCTTTAGAGGATCACTGCCTGCGAGCCCTTGTGGAGCAAGTCTTCCGCGCTTCTGTTGAGCACGATTGGCGAAATCGCTTTGCATTTGGAGTATTCAGGCGAGGCGGCGATCAGTCAGACCGGCATCGCCCCACATCGGTGTGGTTGGAGACGATACAGCGGGCCAATTCTGCTTGATCGATATGCATGTTCAGCCGGGAGGAGGCTTCCTCCGCAGGAGCGGCGCGGTTGATGCGCATTTGATCGCCGGCCGGGAGAATTTCCTCGTCCATAGCTGGACGAGGATCTCGCAGCGCCATATGGAATCGATCGAGCGCTCTTATCCGAGCGAGGTGCCTCAACTCCCCAGGTACTTCGCTAGCCACCCGAGCAATTCCCCGTAAAAGAACCGGCTATCCTCCCCATTGAGGATCCAATGATTGGCATTCGGGAAAACAAGTAGCTTGCTCGGCACCTGCAAGCGCTGAAGAACCGACCAGTTTTCCAGCGTATTGTTCATCGGCACACGGAAATCCCGCTCGCCCACGCTCAGCAGGATAGGTGTCTGAAAATTCTTCGCATGCCGGATCGGATTCTGTTCGCGCCACACCGGTCCCTGTTCCCAAACCGGACCGCCGTTCGTTACTTCGCGGCCGTAGATCGTATCGCTAGTGCCCCACTGCGATTCCAGGTTCACCAACCCCGCATGGCTGAAAATGCATTTATACCGCGTAGTAGTGGCCTCCAGCCAATTGGCGAGATGGCCGCCATAGCTCGCGCCGCCTGCCGCCATTCGCGTGCCGTCGATAAACGCAAACTGTTTCACCGCCTCATCGGCCGCTTCGTTCAACTCGATGCCTGGGCCTTTCAGCGGATCGCCCTGAATATCCTGCGCGAACTTCTCGCCGTAACCAGTCGAACCCACGTAGTCCGTCAGCAGCACCACGTAGCGCGTATTCGAAATCAGGTGGTAATTCCAGCGGAGCACAAACTGATCGCGGTACATCGCATGCGGCCCGCCGTGAATCAGAATCACCAGTGGATACTTCTTATGTTCATCGAACGCCGCCGGCAGCGCGACATAGCTGTGAACATTCCGGCCCGTGCTTGCCTTGAACCAAAACTCGCGCAGTGGAGGCAGATCGTACTCAGCGGCTTCGGCGGAGTTGAAATCGGAAAGAGGGCGGTGCCGCTTCGCCTCGGCATCCATCCGAACTAACTCCATCGGATTCGCCGCGCTCTCCCAATTCCCTACCAGCACCGGATTGCTCGACGCCCCAGCCACGGCTAGCCCGGAATACACGCCGGTCTTCGGGACAATCACAGGTTCCACAGCGCCGCCCGGCGACGGAACGCGGAGCAGGTTCTCGTGACCAGAGTCCTCCGAAGTCAAGTAGATCATCTTGCTATCCGAGGTGAAGCCGAACCCGCCCACCGAGCGGTCGAAGTTTTTAGTGACCACCACCGGGTCGCCGGTTCGAGGCCAGGCGAACATCGCGATGCGTTCTATTCCGTAGACCTTGCCCTCCTCATCGCTGTAAAGACAGTAAAGCGCTTTACCATCCGGCCGGAACAAGGGTTTCGAAAAGTTGCCGCGGCCGTTCGAAATCAGCTCCGCCTCTCCGCCCACCGCCGGCGCGCGATATAGGGCGGGTTTCACCTCAGCGAACGCGGATTGATTTCTGTTCGCGGTGGCCGTAAACACGATGGAATTGCCGTCGGGAGCCCACTCAGCGAAAAGCGTTTCTCCTGAGGCGATCTGCACGCCCCCGAAACCCTTCCCGGCGGCGAGCGTCGAATGCGCTAGCAAGTCTTTTGCCGGACCGGCGGGCTCGAGCGATTGAACAAAAATATGCGGGTGAGTGTCGTCGAGCCATCGATCCCAAAACCGAACGGGAAAGCTCTCATAGACCCGGGCATTGTACCTGCGGGCTTTACGCTCACCCGCTATCCGTTTGTTGTCATCTTCGCTCATCGCCCCAGGGTAGACGGCGCTTTCGAACAACAGCCGCTTGCCATCTGGACTGAACTTCGGGTTTGATGCGCCTTTGCTCAGGGACGTGACGCGAACCGCCTCACCGCCCGCCGCCAGATCCAACAGGTAGATCTCGGCGGATTCTTCGCTATCGCGCTTGCTGCTGAATGCGATTTTGCGGCTGTCTGCACTCCACGTCACACCGCTCTCACCGCCCTTCGAGGAAGTGAGCCGCCGAGGCTTTGCGCTGCCGTCGGCCGGCACAATCCATAGATCGGAAACCTGCGCCTTTTCCTCATAGGAAGGCTCAGTCACCTGGAAGACCGCCCACTTGCCATTGGGGCTAAGAGACGGCGCACCGACACGCTTCATTGCCCACATCGCCTCGTGCGTCAAGGGACGCTTACCGCTCAAGGCCACCGGAAGCAACAAGACCACCCATGCGAGCTTCATGACGCTGAGAATAGCAAATCGGAGCCTCAACACGATAACTGCGAAGCAATCACACCTGAATCACCTGAATATCCTTTAGAACCAGTGCGTATTCCGTGGATGCTAAACCAGAGTCACGAAAGCAAGCCTTCAGATTTTCCGAGCCCCGCTGCGTCCGGCATCAACTTGATTGCGGTGCGAAATCACCATGACCTGATTCGTTAGTACGCCATGCCCATGACGGCCAGAATGCAAACGATCAGTTTCATCAAGCGAGAATCTCTCTCGCCTTAGCTTCCAATGCGTCCGATATTGCCTGATCGGATACGAAGGTCTTGATAATGCCCGGAATTTGGGCGTCGACGGTGACATCCTTGTCCGTCACGGCCACGGTGCCGCGGATAGTGGTCACGAAGATTCCCTTCCGGCCCTTAAATGAAAAGCTCATCGTCGGTCCGTTCCATGTCCTTTCCTCATCGAGAATCTTCAACGACCCGGCAGGAATGCTCCGGATCAGATTGTCGATCGATTGGTCGACAATCTTCATCGCGTCTTCCTGGCTCTTGTTGTGTACGACAGTCACGTGCATTTGTTACTCCTACGAACAAAGTTGCCGGGGTCAACGTGCCTCCGGTGACTCTCTTATCGCATGTCGCCCCTTTGGGTGATTTGCGGTTGCGCCGTAAGTTACTGAATAAGAGAGGCTTCGCTTCGGAGAATTGTCGTGATCTCAGATTTGGCAAGTTTGGGGACTGCGGAACTTTTAAGGAACAGGCGCAAAACGGACTCGCGGCCTGGGCTTGCGTGTTCCTCTCTAATTTGGCACGGCGCCTTCGCGGCCTTTGCGCTTTTGAGGAACTCGCGCAAGACGGACTCGCTTCCGGCGGCTAAATCCGCTGAGTTTCTCTTTCGTTTGATGTCGCCGGAAGCGGCCTTTGCGCTTTTGAGGAACTCGCGCAAAACGGACTCGCTTCCGGCGGCTAAGTCCGCTGAGTTTCTCTTTCGTTTGATG
>Ga0105240_10006370_pt1 | contig 17381 bp, 14 predicted proteins | sample KBSC54metaG_FD_80426 | JGI IMG/M metagenome (GOLD analysis project Ga0105240, IMG submission 80426) | Corn rhizosphere microbial communities from Kellogg Biological Station, Michigan, USA - KBS C5-4 metaG | ecosystem: Host-associated > Plants > Roots > Rhizosphere > Soil | place: Michigan, USA...
ACGATGGCGCGGATTTCGTCTTCACTGTATTGCGTGTTGCCGATCGGATCGGTCGGCGACGCGACGCCACCCGACGCCATGATCTTGATCTGCGTTGCACCCTTCTGAATTTCTTCACGCGCAGCCAGACGCACGGCATCGACGCCGTCCGCCACGCGGGCAATTGCACCCGCGCGGAATGCGCAGGAGCACGGCTCCAGCACGTCAGAACGCGGACGGAAATCCCCATGACCGCCGGTTTGCGACAAAGCCTTGCCCGATGGAAAAATTCGCGGGCCCGGCACCAGTCCGATGGCGATGGCTTGCGCCAGTCCCCAGTCGGCGCCGCCGGCATCACGTACCGTCGTGAAGCCGCGATTGAGCATCGCTTCCACAATCGGCAAGGCGCGGATCGAAGTCAATGACCCTGGTTGCAGCGCATTCGCGCCCAGGTTCGCCAGCGAAGCCAGCACGTGGACGTGGCAATCGATGAGGCCGGGCATGACGGTCTTGCCGCTGACATCGATACGCTTGGCCTCAGGCGCATTAATCGGTGTCGACGACACATCGATGATGCGATCGTTTTCAATCAGAACATCGTGGCGGAGCAGCAAACTGCCGTGGGCCGGATCAAGGACGTTGCCGCCCTGCAGGAGAATCTTGGTCATGGAAAAATGAGAAATTAAACTTGTTGCAAATACGATGGCTCACGCACAAAACGGGTGCCGACGAAACTGATGGCGGCGGCGATCATGACGTAGAACGCCGGCGCCATGGTGCTGCCCGTTGCCGCGATCAACCAGGTGATGAAGAACGAGGCAAAGCCGCCAAAAATGGTCACCGCCAGGTTGTAAGCAACCGACAAACCGGTCGACAGCACCTTGGCAGGGAACAGTTCGGAGAATGCCGCCAGAATCGGGCCGGTGTAGGTGGCAATCAGGATGCCGAACACCAGTTGAAAAATCAGCAACGAGAACAAACCCGGCGCCGCGTTGATATAGGCGAACATCGGATACGCCAACAGCAAAATCAGCAGCGCCGCACCGGACAACAAACCGCGTCGGCCGAAACGGTCAGCGATGCGGCCGACGACAGGCGCAAACACCATGATGCACAGACCGCCGACCATGCCGGCGATGAAACCGGTCGACTGCGGCAGCTTCAGCACCTTGATCGAATAGGTTGGCATGTAGAACAACAGCACGTAGGTACAGACCGTCCACAGAATCACCATGGAAAAGCTCGCCAGCGTTTCGCGCGGGAAATTGCTGATGATTTCCTTGAGCGGCGAATCGGTCTTGTCCTTGGCTTCAAGGAAAGTCGGCGTTTCGTCGAGGTGATGACGGATGTAATAGCCGACCGGGCCGATGATGATGCCCAGCAGGAAAGGCAGACGCCAGCCCCAGCTCGCCAGCGCCTCAGGGCTCAGACTGCTGGTGACAAAGGTACCGACTGCAGCACCCAGCAACACGGCCACGCCGATGCTGGCCTGGATCCAGCTGGAATAAAACGCGCGCTCCTTGACCGGTGCGTACTCGGTGAGGAAGGCGGTAGCGCTGCCCATTTCGCCACCTGCGGAGAAACCTTGCAGCAAGCGCGCGACCACGATGATCAGGGGAGCAAACAGGCCGATCTGTTCATACGTCGGTGCCAGACCGATCAGCGTTGTGCCGGCCGCCATCAATAAAATCGTCAGCGATAAAGCTGCCTTGCGACCCACGCGGTCAGCATAGATGCCGAGCAAGATACCACCGACCGGGCGCATAAAAAAACCCACGCCGAAAGTCGCCACCGCCAGCAACAGCGACGTCAGCTCGTTACCAGTCGGGAAAAACAGTTTGGCAATGATGACGGCGAAGAAGCTGTAGACAGTGAAGTCGAACCACTCGAGCCCGTTGCCGATCACGGTGGCGACAATCGCTCGCCGTCGTTGGTCGCCGCTGACAACAATCGGTGCAGCAGCATAAGTAGTATTGGTTTGCATGATCTCCCCCCCTTAGATTGAACACATGGACATGCGTTGGATAATAGGGTCAGCAAGAAGCAAGCCGGAAATGATATCTGCGCATGTCGCCATGCTTGCAGCGCATGCATGCGTAAAAGATTTATACCCATTCGTCACGCCGGCTTCACCGATGCACAGACATCGGGCTGCTCACAGCAAAGCATTCCACGGTGCGAACAGGTGGCAACAACAAAAAACGCGGACGTGAAAAAAGGCGCAATGCATTGCTGCATGCGCCTTCTTTTTTTGTCCGCGCCGATCAGGGCCAAGGCGCGGACGGTATTGCCAAGACTTAGGCCTTGATCGCAGGTTCCGCATTGCGCAAACGAATATGCAATTCGCGCAATTGCTTCTCGTCGACCGCCGACGGTGCTTGCGTCAGCAAATCTTGCGCGCGCTGGGTCTTCGGGAAAGCGATCACGTCGCGGATCGATTCGGCGCCGGCCATCATGGTCACCAGACGATCCAGACCGAACGCGATACCGCCGTGCGGAGGCGCGCCGTATTGCAACGCGTCCAGCAGGAAGCCGAATTTCAGGCGTGCTTCTTCGTCGTTGATCTTCAGTGCGCGGAACACCTTGCTTTGTACGTCAGCGCGGTGGATACGAACCGAACCGCCGCCCATTTCCCAACCGTTCAGCACCAGATCATAGGCCTTGGCGATAGCGGCTGCCGGGTTGGTCGAAATGAAATCTTCGTGACCATCCTTCGGCGAAGTGAACGGGTGATGCAGCGCGACCCAGCGCTGGTTGTCTTCGTCGTATTCGAACATCGGGAAATCAACCACCCACAGCGGACGCCAGACGTCGTCGAACAGGCCGTTCTTCTTGCCGAAATCGCTGTGACCGATCTTCACGCGCAGCGCGCCGATCGCATCGTTGACGACCTTGATCTTGTCGGCGCCAAAGAAAATCAGATCGCCGTCTTGCGCGCCGGTTTTCTCGATGATGGCGGCCAGTGCGGCATCGTGCAGGTTCTTGACGATCGGCGATTGCAAACCGTCGCGGCCCTTGGCCTTTTCATTGACCTTGATGTAAGCCAGACCCTTGGCGCCGTAGATGGCGACGAACTGGGTGTAGGCGTCGATTTCCGAACGCGGCATTTCTGCGCCGCCAGGCACGCGCAGGCCGACCACACGGCCGCCTTCGCTGTTGGCTGCGCCGGCAAAGACCTTGAAGTCGACATCCTTCATGACGTCGGTCAGTTCGGTGAATTCCAGCTTGACGCGCATGTCAGGCTTGTCCGAACCGTACATGCCCATCGCTGTCGCGAAGTCCATGACCGGGAACGGGTCCGGCAGGTCGATGTCGAGCACGTTCTTGAAGACCAGACGGATCATGCCTTCGAACAGATCGCGGATTTCCTGTTCATTCATGAACGAAGTTTCGCAATCGATCTGGGTAAATTCAGGCTGACGGTCAGCGCGCAGATCTTCGTCGCGGAAGCACTTGGTGATCTGGTAGTAACGGTCAAAGTTGGCGACCATCAGCAACTGTTTGAACAGTTGCGGCGATTGCGGCAACGCGAAGAACTCGCCGGCGTTCACGCGCGACGGCACCAGATAATCGCGGGCGCCTTCCGGTGTCGACTTGGTCAGCATCGGTGTTTCGATGTCGATGAAGCCTTGCGCGTCGAGGAACTTGCGCACTTCCATCGCAACCTTGTAACGCAGGCGCAGGTTGTTTTGCATTTGCGGACGGCGCAGATCCAGCACGCGATGTGTCAGGCGTGTGGTTTCCGACAGGTTGTCGTCGTCCAGCTGGAACGGTGGCGTGACCGATGGGTTCAGCACTTCCAGTTCGTGCGCCAGCACTTCGATCTTGCCCGACTTCAGGTTGGTGTTGCCAGTGCCTTCCGGGCGGTTGCGCACAACGCCGGTGATGCGCAGGCAGAATTCGTTGCGCACGGCTTCAGCGTTCTTGAACACGTCGGCGCGGTCAGGATCGCAGACGACTTGCACCAGACCTTCGCGGTCGCGCAGGTCGATAAAGATCACGCCGCCGTGGTCACGACGACGATGCACCCAGCCGCACAGGCTGACAGTTTGGCCGAGCAGTGCCTCAGTGGTGAGGCCGCAGTATTGAGTTCGCATGGACATATTCAGGTTCCGTTATTCCGATTTTCAGTTTCGTTTGATTCAGTTTTTGTGTTCTTGTGTGTTCTTGTGTGTTCTTGTGTGTTCTTTAATGCGGGCGGGCGAAGGCGGGGCAGAACAGCGCGGTCATGATGACGCAGAGGCGCTGAACGCCCCGTCAATTATGGTTGGCCGCGTCGCCTGCGATATCCGTGATGATCTTCTTGTCCGCCTGCATCTCCGGCGCGACAACACCCATCGAGACGATGTACTTGAGCGCTTCGTCCACGCTCATGTCCAGCTCGACGGTATCGGCGCGTGGCACCATCAGGAAAAATCCTGAGGTCGGGTTCGGCGTGGTCGGCACATACAGACTGACATAGTCGCCCTGCAGGTGGTTCTTCACTTCACCGCCGGGAATACCGGTCAGGAAAGCGATGGTCCACGAACCCTGGCGCGGATACTGCACCAGCACGGCCTTGCGGAACGCATTGCCGGAGGACGAGAACAGCGTGTCGGATACTTGCTTGACGCTGGAGTAGATCGACTTGACCACCGGTATGCGGGTCAGCAAACCTTCCCACAACGACACCACCTGACGGCCAATGAAGTTGCGCGTAGCCAGACCTGTGATGAAGATGATCAGCAACGTAAGGATGGTGCCCAGGCCGGGAATGTGGAAACCGACCAGCGCTTCCGGCCGCCAGCTTTCCGGCAGCAGTAGCAGGGACTGATCCATGGTGCCGATGATCAGATTAAGCACCCACACCGTGATTGCCAGCGGGACAAGGATCAGCAGACCGGTGATGAAGTATTTGCGCATGGGATGGGTTTTCGCGGTTTTGCTCAGGAAGCGCTTGGCGTACTTGGAGCGTTGGGGGCACTCGGCGTACTCGGAGCAGCAGCGGCAGCAGGAGCGGCCGCCGGTGCTGCCGCAGTTGTGGAGGCGGCAGGTGCAGAAGCTCCGCCGGCGGCATCAGAAGACGCCGGAGCTTCGCTTGCAGGCAAGGCGGTACCGGTCGCGCCGGTACTGTTGGCAACGCCGCTGCCATTGCCGCGGAAATCGGTCACATACCAGCCCGAACCCTTGAGCTGGAAGCCGGCGGCGGTCAGTTGTTTTCTGAAGCTGTCCTTGTTGCAGGACGGGCAAACGGTCAACGCGTCGTCAGACATCTTTTGCAGTACATCTTTGGCAAAACCACACGCTTCGCAGCGATACGCGTAAATCGGCATGAATTACTCCGGCAAAAATCGTCCAAAACCCTGAATTATAAAGGTTTTTCAGGCGTTTTTACGAGTCCGCCGCAAGTCAGGCCCGCCGAGGCCGGGCAAGGGCCTGGACAAGCGTTCCTAAAAGCAACAAATTGCAAAGATTATTGCAAAAGAAAGAAAAAACTAGGCGTCGTTGCGGGATTGTTCCAGAGTCTGCAAGAAACTACGGCACCACCAATGCACGTCGAACTCGCGAATCCGCGCCAGCAAGGCAGCATGGCGCTCCTTGCGCTCCTCCAGCGGCATCTGCAAGGCGTGCTGGATCGCCTGTGCCGTGCCGTGCGTATCGTAGGGATTGACCAGCAAGGCTTCTTTCATCTGCTCGGCGGCGCCGGCGAAACGCGACAGCACCAGCACGCCGGGATCCTCCTCGTCCTGAGCGGCGACGAATTCCTGGGCGACCAGATTCATGCCGTCGCGCAGCGGCGTCACCAGCGCCACCGCGCAGGCGCGATACAACCCCGGCAGGCGTTTGCGCGCGACGGTGCGGTGCATGTAACGAATCGGCATCCATTCGAAATCACCATAGTCGCCGTTAATGGAGCCGCACAGGCTTTCCAGTTCGCGCTGGATATCGGCGTAGGCATCGACGTCTTCACGGCTCGGCGAGGCCACCTGCAGTAGCGTCGCGCTGTGGCGGTTTTCCGGATACTGCTGCAGCAACTCGCGGAAAGCACGGATACGATGCGGCAAACCCTTGGAGTAGTCGAGCCGGTCGACGCCGATCAGCAAGCGTCGCCGCGAGTATTCCTTGCGCGTGGTCTCAAAGGTTTCGCGCGCTTCTCGCGCACGGCCGAGACGCTGAAAGTCATCGACATCGATCCCGATCGGGAAGGCTTTGGCCTGCACCGTGCTGTTGAAGGCGCGGAACTGGCTGACCCCGACGGTCTCGGCAGTGGCTTCGGCTTTGACGTAGTGCGAAAAATGCAGCAGATCGGCCTCGGTCTGAAAGCCGACCAGATCGTAAGCAAACAAGGCGCGCATCAGCCATTCATGCGAAGGAATCGCCGCCAGGATCTGTTGCGGCGGCAGCGGAATGTGAAGGAAAAAGCCGATGCGGTTGCCGCAACCCATGGCGCGCAATTCTGCCGCCAGCGGAATCAAGTGATAGTCGTGAATCCATATCAGGTCGTCGGGCTTGAGCAAGGCCATCAGCTTGCGCGCAAACAGTTGGTTGACGCGGCGATAGCCGCCCAGATGACCGGATTCGAAATGCGCCAGATCGAGCCGGTAATGGAACACAGGCCACAGCACACCATTGGCATAGCCGCGGTAGTAAGCGTCGTGGTCTTCGGCGCACAAATCGAGTTCGGCCAGCGTGACGGAACCGGCCTGACTGACATGCAAGGCGCCTTCACCGGGCGTGCCGTCTTCGACAACCTTGCCGCTCCAGCCGAACCAGACACCACCGGTGCGTTTGAGAGTTTCACCCAGCGCCACCGCCAGCCCCCCGGCCGCCGGCTTGCGCGGATCAGCGAGACGATTCGAAACTACAACGAGGCGGGACATGGTGAAACTCCTTTTTTGTTGTGTTGGACGGATGGAAACGGAGATGGCGGAAAGATATGCATAGGCAAACGCGCGTCAGATCACGCTTTCCCACGATGCGGACAAGCGCATCGCGCAATTGATGATCCCGACCATCGAATAGGTCTGCGGGAAATTGCCCCACATCTGGCCGGTTACCGGATGCGTGTCTTCGGACAGCAGACCAACGTGATTGCGTGCCGCCAGCATGGCTTCGAAAATTTCACGCGCCTGCTCCTTGCGGCCGATGCGGGCAAGTGCGTCGATGCGCCAGAATGTGCAGATGTTGAAAGCGGTTTCAGGGCGGCCGAAATCATCCGGTGCTTCGTAACGGCGCATGTAAGGGCCGTCGCACAGATATTTTTCCAGCGCGTCGACAGTCGCGATGAAGCGTTTATCGGTCGGCGCAATCAGGCCGACCTCCACCATCAGCAAGACGCTGGCGTCGAGGTCGCGGCCACCGAAGCTTTCGGCATAGGTCTGACGTTCTTCATTCCAGGCTTCGGTCAGGATGCGCTTGCCGATCATGTCGGCACGCTCGATCCAGTACGTGGCGCGATCGGTCAGCTCAAGCCGTACGGCGATCTTGGCGAGCCTGTCGCAGGCGGCCCAGCTCATCAGCGCAGACGAGGTATGGATGCGCGACCGCGTGCGCAATTCCCACATGCCGGCATCAGGCCGGTCGTACATCTCAAAGGCACGCTCACCGACGGCTTCCAGATGTTTGAACTGCTCGATGCCGGCGCGATGATGCAGGCTTTTATTGTTGAAGGTCTGGCGTGCACCGAGAATGATGTTGCCGTAGACGTCGTGCTGGAAATGCTCGTAGGCCTGATTGCCGACACGTACCGGCGCATGATGGCGATAGCCGGGTAAGTGATCGAGGATCTGTTCCGGCAAGGCTTCTTCGAGGCCGATGCCGTACAGCGGCTGCACGTGGCCGCCGGCCGAGCGCACCACGACGTTGGTGAGCCAGCGCAGATAATCTTCCATGGTGCCGAGTTCGGAAATGCTGTTCAACGCGCGTACCACGAAGAAGGCGTCGCGCAGCCAACAATAGCGATAGTCCCAGTTACGCGCACTGCCCGGTGCTTCCGGCACGCTGGTGGTCATGGCGGCAATGATGGCGCCGGTGTCTTCATACACCGACATCTTGAGCGTGATGGCGGCGCGGATGACGGCGGCTTGCCACTCCAGCGGTGTGGCGAGACTGCGGCTCCAGTTGCGCCAGTAGGTAACGGTTTCCTGCTCAAAACTGCGTGCGGTGTCGCCGATGCCGCCAGTCAGCGTTTCGTCGGGGCCGAGCAAGAAGTTGAACGGGCGGCTGATGACGAAAGCCGTTTCATCCAGAAGATAACTGATGGGCGCGTCGGTGTTGAGCCGCAGCGTCATTTCCGAACCGACGTAGCGCACGTGATTACTGCCGCGCGTAATTTCCGGTACTTCACGTCCCCAGTCGAAACGCGGACGCAGCAGCACGCGCAGGCGCGGCGCACCGTTTAGCGGCAGCACGCGGCGCACCAGCGTCTGTGGCCGGAAGAAGCGGCCGCGGCTTGGGAACCGTGGGGCAAAGTCGGTGATCTCGACGCCCTGCCCGAGCGTGTCGTAGAGACGCGTTTTGAGCACAGCCGTATTCGGCTCGTACCACTGCTCGCTGTGCGAAAAGTTCTCCAGCTCGAAACTCCACAAGCTGCCGCTCTCGTCGGGGTCGAGCAAGGCGTTGAAGACCGGATCGCCGTCGAATCGCGGCAGACAACACCAGACGATACGGCCGAGCTTGTCGATCAGCGCGCTGTAAGAACAGTTGCCGATAACGCCGAGATCGAGAGATGAGGTGGAAGGCCGGTCGCCGTCGTTGCTGACGCCGGTGGAGGTATCGTTGCTGGGAGTGTCGATGGATGACGGTGATGACGTGCTCATGCTGCCTTTCCTCTCTTTACTCTTTTTGTTGTTGCCCGAATATTGTTGCCGGCAAACTTGCCTGACCGGCGCCAGGACTTCGGGTGCGCGAAAAATTGTTCCTGTCAGCGATCCCGGTCTACGGCTCTCAGCGCTTGCTCCAGCCATTGATGCAGAGCAGCCGGGTTATCCAGCCGCATGTTCGCCTTGCTCTGCCCTTCGCCGATCTTGATGCCGAAGCCGCCGCCGTGCGACTGCACCCACTCGAAGCCGGCTTCGTCAGTGACGTCGTCGCCGACAAATACCGGACGGCGTCCGGCAAACGGCGCTTCACGCATGAACGAGGCGATGGCGTCGCCCTTGTCGGCCAGCGCCGCTTTGGCTTCCACCACCATCTTGCCGCGCAGGACGGAAAAACCGGGCACGCACGAGACGGCATGATTCATGGCTTCGATACAGGCCTCTTCCAGATGCGGGGACTTGCGATAGTGCAGCGCCAACGCGCCACGCTTGGGTTCCAGCAGCAGCCCGGGATGGCGCGCCACCAGCGGCGCCAGACGTTCCATCAGGCGAGCCGTGTCGGGCGCGGACAGTTGAATCAACCGCCCTGAGGCATCGCGCCTTTCCAGCCCGTGCACACCCGCAGCAGGCAAGTGGAGCGGCGCCAGATAATGGTCGAGCTGCACCACCGGACGACCGCTGACCACTGCCAACGCGCCGTTCGAGAGTTCTTGAAGCCGCTGCAACATTTCAATCAGATCCGGGGCGGGCACCACGCTGTCGGGCTCGGGAGCCAGGTTCACGAGGGTGCCGTCGAAGTCGAGAAACAATGCATCAGCGGCAAAGTCGTATTCATGAGTTCGCAGAGACATGCTTTGTGAGGTCGATTTAATATCGATTAGTTCCAATTGGCTTTTCGACAATAAAGTCGTCTTTTAGCGAAAAACCTCCTTGGGAAAACGCAAAAGAAAACGCGATGCCACCGGTGTAAAAAGACCGGACGGACGTTGCTGAAAGAAGGAAAAACCGGAGAACTATGCCGCTCGCGCGATTCGCTTAATCATGCAGAGAATGCGAATCACCCGAGGGGTAGGAGGAGAATGAAATCCGTTGTGCACAAACGGCTCACGTTTGTCTATCGGTGTTGCATGAAGTGACTAAAGAGTAAGCGTCTTACACTGCTGACAAGCTGTTTGACTGCTGGCACAGCTTGAATTTCTTGAATTGCTTGCCTGGTTGGCTTGCTTTGTTACCAACCAGGCAAGCCAGATCAGTTGCTCTGACCGTCGGTGCTCAATACCGCCTGCGCGGGCGTCTGAGGAATCGGCGCCACCAGTTGCGGCATCAACGAACCGACCACCATGCCGCCGATGCTCATCAGCAAACCGACCAGCTGTGGCGGCCACATACCTTCCGGCGCCGTGTATTCCAGTGTGATCCACGAGATCAGGCCGAGGATCATCGCCGCCAATGCGCCCTGACGCGTGGCGCGCTTCCAGTAGACGCCAAAAGCCAGCGGCGTGAAGGCGGCGACCAGCGTGACCTTATAGGCGTTTTCGACCATCTGATAAATGCTGGACTGGCTGTTCAACGCCAGCGAGGTCACGGCGATGGTGAAGACCAGCACCACCACGCGCATGGAGAACAGGAATTCCTTGTCGCTCTTCCACGGACGGATTTCCTTGATCACGTTTTCGGTGAAGGTCACCGACGGCGCCAGCAAGGTCGCGCTGGCGCAGCTCTTGATCGCCGACAGCAACGCGCCGAAGAACATGACCTGCGCAAACACCGGCATCTTTTCCATGATCAGCGTCGGCAATACCAGCTGCGAATCGGTTTCCAGCAAGCGCGACACCATCGCCGGATCGATCAGCGTCGCCGAGTACGCTAGGAAAATCGGGATGAACACAAACATGAAATAGATCACGCCGCCCAGGATCGAGGCATTGCGTGCGATGTTTTCATTCTTCGACGACATCACGCGCTGGAACACGTCCTGCTGCGGAATCGAGCCGAGCATCATCGTTATCCAGGCGGCAAAGAACCACAGCACCTCCTTGGGCGTGGGCGAAGGCCAGAAGTTGAACTTGCCGGCATCCGCCGCATGCTGGATCACGACCGCAGGGCCGCCGACCATGCCGGAGACTTCCCACCCGATGTACAGCATGCCGACCACCACGATGATCATTTGCAGGAAGTCGGTGATCGCCACCGCCCACATGCCGCCCATGAGCGTGTAGATCAACACGCTGGCGGCGCCGATGATCATGCCCCAGTGCATGGGAATGTACCCGCCCGAAACCACGTTGAACACCAGCCCCAGCGCCTTGATCTGCGCTGCCACCCAGCCGAGATAAGAGATCACGATACAGATCGTCACCAGCATTTCAGCCGCGCGGCCAAAACGCTTCTTGTAGTAGTCGCCGATGGTCAGCAGGTTCATGCGGTACAGCGGCTTGGCAAAGAACACGCCGACCAGGATCAGACACAGCGATGAGCCGAATGGATCGGCGACGATACCGCCCAGGCCTTCCTTGAGGAAGGTCGACGACACGCCCAGCACCGCTTCCGAACCGAACCAGGTCGCGAACACGGTCGCCGTCACCACCGACATCGGCAATGAACGTCCGGCCACGGCGAAGTCCTTGCCGCTCTTGACGAACTTGGTTGCGTAAAGACCGATACCGACTGAAATCACCCAATAAAGTATGACGAACCAGATCAGGGCATTCATGCAATTTCCTTACGCAAAAGGGCTGTGAAAAAGGCCCGGAAAGTGGGAGGGCTAGTGTGCGAAAACGCGCATTATAACGGCATTAGCTGCGGGTTTTCCCACCCTGCCAGCCATTCGTCAGCAAATTTCGCGCCACCGGCGAATGACGATAGCGGCGTGCAATCCCGGCGAGCTGAAAACGCCGGATCAGGACATCAGCTCATCACCGGAATCACGTCCTGCGGAAATTGTTGCACGGCGGCTACATTGCCATCGCGATCAATCCAGCGGTAGTCCAACGGCGCGGTCTGCCCCTTGCGCAGGGGATTGCGCGTACAGTGGCGAGCGTAGGCAGGATCGACATAGCGGTAAGGCAGATGCTCATCCCGGCCCGCCGTGATGCCCAGCCGCGTGGTTTCGATCAGGGTCTGCGGTGTTTCGCCGACATCGTCGACAAACAACTCTTCCGGATCAAAGGAACGCGCGTCCCAATCAGGGACACGCAAGGCCAAAGACTTGCACAACAAGGTTTGGCCTGCGCACAGCCGGTGCAGAGGCCGCACGGCACCCTGCGCGTCGGGGTTTTGTGCCTGCATCACGGCCAAGGCTTCGGGGCCGGCGATGGCGTCTATCCAGGGATAGGCGGATTTGATGAGAACTGCGTTGCCCGGGCCGGCGGCGCTGAAGTTAAGCGAATCGCCGCCGCGCGAGTAATACATGTAGATGGTGCCGCCTTCCATGAAGAGCGCGCGCCGTTTATGGGTGTAACCCAGCGAGGCGTGACTGCCTCGCTCGTCGAGGCAATAGGCTTCAGTTTCGATAATCCGGGCGGAGAGCCATTGGCCCTTCCAGCGCCGGCGGATTACTTTACCGATCAGGGCGCGCGCCAGTGCAGGACTGTCCTGATCGAAAAAACGGTTGTCCAGCATAGTGAAGCGGGCTGCGGCAGGCGAAACTTTACGCATCTTGTCGTCCATCGAATTCTACGTCCATCATCAAATGACAAACGGGGCGAGTCCTTTCGGAACTCGCCCCGTCTTCAGCACAGATTGCTCATCGACTCAGTCGACGATAGCTTCCAGCGCAAACAGGTCAGCCGGATTTTCGCGCTTGCGGATCAGGTGCACCTTGTCGCCATCGACCAGCACTTCCGCCGCACGGCCGCGGGTGTTGTAGTTGGAGGCCATGGTCATGCCGTAAGCACCGGCCGACATCAACGCCAGCAGGTCCCCGGACTCCAATGCCAGTTCGCGGTTGCGCGCCAGCCAGTCACCGGATTCGCAGACGGGGCCGACGATGTCGTAGGTTTGTGCCGCATCCTTGCGTTGCTGCACGGCTTGCACGCCATGCCAGGCTTCATACAAGGCGGGACGCATGAGGTCGTTCATGGCGGCGTCGACCACGGCGAAGTTTTTGGTTTCGCCGTGCTTCAGGTATTGCACTTCGGTGATCAGCAGACCCGCGTTGCCGACGATGGAACGGCCGGGTTCGAACATGACCTTGATGGCACGGCCGTCGTACTTTTGCTTGCGCCAGGTGTCGACGCGGGCAAACAGCCGGCCCAGGTAGTCGCCGACCGGAACCGGTTGCTCGTCGTCATAAGTGATGCCGATGCCGCCACCGATGTCGAGGTGATGGATGGCGATACCTTCGGATTCCAGCTGATCGATCAGTTCAATGACTTTGTCGAGCGCTTCCAGCAGCGGCGCATCGTCCAACAACTGCGAACCGATGTGGCAGTCGATGCCGACGACTTCGATGTTCGGCAGTGCAGCCGCATCACGGTAGCAGGCCAAGGCATCTTCGTAGGCGACGCCGAACTTGTTTTCTTTCAGGCCGGTGGAAATGTAGGGATGGGTCTTGGCGTCGACGTTAGGATTGACGCGCAGCGAGATGCGCGCACGCTTGCCGGCTTCGCCTGCGACTTCATTGAGGCGATGGACTTCGGGGATCGATTCGACATTGAAGCAGAGGATGTCGTGCTCCAGCGCCAGACGCATTTCGTCACGGCCCTTGCCCACGCCGGAAAAGATCACCTTGCGCGGATCTCCGCCGGCGGCGATCACACGCAGCAGTTCGCCGCCCGAAACGATGTCGAAGCCGGAACCGAGTTTGCCCAGCAGGTTCAACACTGCCAGATTGGAATTGGATTTGACCGAATAGCACACCAGCGCGCCGCCCTCACCGGCGTCCACGCTGCGGCCGGCTTTCTTGCAGGCATCGGCGTAGGCGGAGTAGTTGGCGGTCAATGCTGCCTTGGAATACACATAGAGCGGCGAGCCGAATTGCTTGGCCAGTGCATTCAAGGGCAGATTTTCAGCGTGCAGAACGCCGTCGCGATAGGAAAAATGGGGCATAAAGTAGAGACAGCGAGAATTATTTTGATTGGGGAACAGCGGTATTCGATGACGCCGCGCCGGCTTTGCCGGTTGGCACGTCAGTTGCAGCATCGGTTGCAGCATCAGTTGCAGCATCAGCGCCGACATCGGCTGCCGCCGGAGCCGGCGCAGTCCTGACAGGATGCGGCGCAGGCGGTTTCGGCAGGTACAACGGTCCCTTCTGACCGCAGCCGGTCAGCAGCACGATCAACGCAACAGCGCTCAGCGCGAGGGACGCCGGACGGGCCGGGGAAAAATAAAATGGAGACTTCACGATAGAATCACGGGTTTACATCAATGTCTCGGAGTGTAGCATGACAGAATCAGAATTCCTGGCCCTCGCGGATTCCGCGCTGAACGCGATCGAAGCCGCACTGGAGCAGGCCACCGACGACACTGACCTCGACGTCGAGTGCAGCCGCAGCGGCAATGTGCTGGAAATCGAATGCATCGATAACGGTTCCAAAATCATCGTCAACAGCCAGGCCCCGATGCAGGAACTGTGGCTGGCCTCCAAGTCGGGCGGCTATCACTTCAAATACGACGGCAAGCAATGGCTGAGCGCACGCGACGGCTCCGAGCTGTACGCCACGCTGTCGGCCTCGGTCACCGAGCAGGCCGGCGTGGCTGTCACGCTGACTGCGCCGTAGCACAACATAATGTAACGTTGTATCAGCTATCGTCGGCCCACGACTTGGCAGCCGCAATCGCGCGCTGCCAGCCGCGCACCAGCTTGCCGACCTGCTCGGCGGGCAAAGCAGGTTTGAAGCCGGCGTCCTGACGCCATTGCCGGCGCAAGGTTTCCTGATCGGGCCAGAATCCGACTGCCAGTCCCGCCAGATAGGCGGCGCCCAGCGCGGTGGTTTCCGTCACTTCCGGACGAATCACTTCGACGCCGAGAATATCGGCCTGAAACTGCATCAGCAGATCATTGGCGGTCGCCCCGCCATCCACGCGTAATTGCGCAATATCCAATCCGGCGTCGGCCTGCATCGCCTTCAGCACATCCATGGTCTGATAGGCGATGCTGTCGAGGGCGGCGCGCGCCAGATGTGCCGAGGTGGTGCCGCGCGTGGCGCCAAACATGGCACCGCGTGCATGCGGATTCCAGTGCGGTGCACCGAGTCCGGCAAAGGCCGGCACCAGATAGACGCCATCGCTGTCGGGCACGCTGCTCGCCAACGCTTCCACATCGCGCGAATGCCGGATGATGCCGAGACCGTCGCGCAGCCACTGCACCACCGCGCCGCCGATGAAGATGCTGCCTTCCAGCGCATATTGCACTTTGCCGTCGACCTGCCAGGCAATCGTGGTGAGCAGATTGTTCTTCGACACGATGGGCTTGTCGCCGGTGTTCATCACCATGAAGCAGCCGGTGCCGTAGGTATTCTTGACCATGCCGGGCGCCGTGCACATCTGCCCGAACAAGGCCGCGTGCTGGTCGCCGGCGATACCGGCAATCGGGATCTTCGATGCAAATACCGTGGTCTTGGTGTGACCGTAGAGTTCGCTCGATTGCCGCACCTCAGGCAGCATGCTGCGCGGGATATCCAGCAACGCCAGCAACTCATCGTCCCATTCCAGGGTATGAATATTGAACAGCATCGTACGCGAGGCGTTGCTGACGTCGGTGACGTGCAGTTCGCCACGCGTGAAATTCCAGATCAGCCAGCTGTCGACGGTGCCGAACGCCAGCTTCCCCGCCTTCGCCAGATCACGCGCGCCGGGCACGTTGTCGAGTATCCAGCGGATCTTGGTGCCGGAGAAATACGAGTCGACCAGCAATCCGGTTTTGGCGCGGATCGACTCCTGATGGCCGGCGGATTTCAGCGCGTCGCAAAACGCGGCGGTGCGCCGGTCCTGCCATACGATGGCGTTGTACAGCGGACGTCCGCTGTCGCGATCCCAGACGATGGTGGTCTCACGCTGGTTGGTGATGCCGATGGCGGCGATGGATGCGCCATTCACTCCCGCCTTGGTCACCGCTTCGGCAGCAACACCGGCTTGCGTAGACCAGATCTCTTGCGGGTCGTGCTCGACCCAGCCCGGATGCGGATAGATCTGCTGAAATTCCTTTTGCGCCGTACTGACGATATGGCCTGCGCGGTCAAACAAAATGGCACGTGAACTGGTAGTGCCCTGGTCGAGCGCCAGGATGTACTGCTCCGACATGTCTTCCTCCGGCGGCGATGCCGCGCATAACAATGTTATTTTGACAACGCCTGCATTGTGCTGAGCAATCTGCTGCGAAAAATTCCATCGTTTCCCGCTGTGACGCTCCACCTCGATGCATCGCGTGCCTTATACTCTCGCATCTTGTCACACTCACAGCAATTCTGGAAAGCACGTTCAATGCGCAGCACGACCACGCAACCCGACCCTCGTTCGTCCAACCATGCGCGGCAACGCGGCTTGACGAAGTTCCAGCTGCTCGCAGCAATCGCCGTCATTGCGGTGATTGCGATTGTCGCCGCACCGCGTCTGATGACCGTCGTCAATCACGCCCACAATCCGGAAACCGTCACTGCCGAACAAGATCTCGGTGAAATTGAGAAAGCGCTGCAACTCTACAAGCAAGATACCGGCAGCTATCCGACCAATGACCAGGGCCTGCTGGCGCTGATCGTCAAGCCGACGCGCAGCCCGATTCCGAAGGAATGGAAAACCGGCGGCTACATCGACCGCCTGCCGCGCGATCCGTGGGGCCATCCTTATCAATACCGGCTCAGCAGCGAAGGCGACGCCTTTGACGTGTTCTCGTTCGGCGTCCATGGCCCGGATGAAGGCGACGACAATCCGGGTGTGATCCGCAGCAAGCATTGATTGCTCAGTTGCGCAGTACCTGAGCAGCACGCTACTCCGGACGTAAAAAAGCCACGGAAATCCGTGGCTTTTTCATTGCAGCTAGTCGCTACAAACCGAAACCTTAATCCTGCTCCGGCTCGTCCAGTTTCTTTTTCACGTCCAACCGGGCCGACTGCCGCAGCGCCGATGCCGTCTTGCGATGCGGACCGGCGGCGCGCTGCTTGGCGGCGACCGCAACCGGATTGCGCGGCTTGGCAAGTTTTTGCGAAGGCTCGACGCGAAAGCTCATCTTCTGCCTCGTTGCCAGTGCCTTGTTTGCCATGGGTGCGCGCTCCTTCTCTGCGGTTCGGTCCTGTTACGCTTACAGCACGTAACGCGACAGGTCTTCGTTGACCGCCAGTTCGCCCAAACGATCCTTGACGTAGGCCGCATCGATGGCAATGGTCTGCTCACCGGTTTCACCGGCGGAGAAAGAGATCTCTTCCAGCAGCTTTTCCATCACGGTGTAGAGACGGCGGGCGCCGATGTTCTCGGTCTTTTCGTTGACCGAAAACGCGATCTCCGCCAGTTGCTGGATACCGCTGTCGTCAAACTCCACCTTGACGCCTTCGGTTTCGAGCAGGGCCTGGTATTGCTTGGTCAGGCAGGCATCGGTGCCGGTCAGGATGGTTTTGAAATCATCGATCGACAAGGAATCCAGTTCGACGCGGATCGGGAAACGGCCTTGCA